>Ga0116141_10000030_pt1 | contig 88181 bp, 71 predicted proteins | sample AD_UKC097_MetaG_FD_89744 | JGI IMG/M metagenome (GOLD analysis project Ga0116141, IMG submission 89744) | Active sludge microbial communities of municipal wastewater-treating anaerobic digesters from USA - AD_UKC097_MetaG | ecosystem: Engineered > Bioreactor > Anaerobic > Digestate | place: USA...
ACCACAACCTTGTCTGGAAGGGCGTGGACAACCACGGTAAGGCTGTTTCCAGCGGTGTTTACTTCTACAAGATGAGCACCGGCAAATACAGCAGCACCAAAAAGATGATCATGATGAAGTAATCCATCGGGATCTAACTTATAAAACAAAGCCCTGGGGCCTCAAGGTTCCGGGGCTTTTCCTGTTCGGCTGAAAGGGATGTGGAAAGGTGTATTTGAGGTGGAAAGGTGGAAAGGTGGAATGGTGGAGCCCCCGTAACAAGTCCTGACAGACTATACACTGTGTCATCCCGGCCTGTCGGGGTCCTCGCCAAAGCGCGTAGCGCTTTGGTGGGGTGACTTGAGCCGGGATCCAGTCCTTGGGGTGGCAAAGTCCGTTTGCCACAGAGACCGAAGGTCTCTTCCAAACAGGCAACTCCGTTGCCTCTGCCGAACGGACTTCGGCAGCCCTTTACTTGACAATCTCATAAATAAACCGATACATTCCGCAATATCCTTCATACCGCCCTCCCTTGATACTACAAGCTTTGGAGCCATCATCCTTAGGTCATCCTTATAAATTATAAGGTTGACCCCAGGAAGACCCATGCCGGAGAGGGTGATGCAAATGAGGCCCATCCCTCTATATATATAGGTGCTACGATAAGTGGAAAGGTGGAAAGCTGAAATGATGAAAAGGTGTCCACTATTTCAGGACTTGACATCCTTTTTGAACCTTACGTGGACTATTCCAAAAGACTGGATCCCGGCTCGCAGGCCGGGATGACACGGTATGTAGCCTGGAGGTTGTCGTATTAAGGCTTGGGTGGTTGTTTCTAAAAGACTGGATCACGGGTCAGCCACCCCAGAGGGACCCCGTCTGCCCGGGATGACACGGTAACTAACTTTAGCGGCGTTGGTTCCGGGCTTAGCGTTCAGCTTTTACAATGCCGGATATGTCCTCAATGAATGGGGACATTCACCTGGGATGGCCCCAGAATCCGACCCAGATAGTCTGTGCTGTCCTGCACGGCTTTGGCGGATGAGTCTTTGCTTTTGGCGGGTGTGCTTTTCCCGGCGTCCAGCGAGCGAGAAATATCTAACATCTTTAGCCGCAGCGAATCCGGCTTCACTTCCTCCCGAACCGGCTGCGCCACCACGGTGGTATCGGGCGCGGAACGTTTGAACAGCTCCGGGGTCTTGAGCCAGCCGTGGCTGTAGGCATACCACAGGCAGAGGCTCAGGATCACCACAAAGATGAGGATACCCACAGTCCACAGGAAGTTGGTGGAAAGCATGATCTTTTTCTGTTTCAGGTTGTCGGATGGCAGGCGGAGAGGGCTGTCACTGCCAGGCATGAAGCGGGAAAAGGCATCCATCACGGCCTCGACATCACCCCCCAGATAGCGGGTGTAGTTGAACAGCAGGGCTTTCACGATGCCACGCGGCCCCAGCAGCAGAAACTCATTTGCTTCCAGCAGTTTGATCTGTTCCTCGCGGACACGGGTGTCCTCAAAGATGCGCCGATAGTCCCGGCCTTGTTCTTCCCTCAGCTTGCGCAGATACGCGCCTATATCTTCCATCTGTAAACTCCGTTAAAGACTGTTTCCACCTCTCCCGCCAGGGTGTAGGAACCATCCTCGAGGATGTCTATCAGCACCGTTCCGCCTGGCATGGTCACGGTGACCGGAGCGGCCAGCCGTCCCTTTTGGCATCCGCAGAAGACGCTTGCCACCGCGCCAGTTCCGCAGGCCAGAGTCGGCCCGACTCCGTTTTCCCAGATGTTCATCAAGATTTCCTGCCGGGAAATCACCTCCACAAACTGGGAGTTGACCCCGCGGTCGTAAGGATGGTGTTTTTCGATAGCTTCGCCATGGACAAGGTGTTGATCCTGCAGATCGTCCCAGAAAGTCACATAGTGCAGATTGCCCACATCCACCAGGCAGCCCAGCAAACCATTCAGGGATGCTTCCCCGTTCAGCATCCGGGGCTGTCCCAGATTGACGCAGACCCGGTCGCCGGCCGGAATGCGCTCCAGACGGGCGGCCTTGAGGCCGGAATCGGTGTTCAAGGTGAGTTCCGTTTTGTCCAGCAAGGAGCCTAAAAGCTGCGCGCAGCAACGGAGGGCGGAGCCGCACATCGCGGCACGGGAACCGTCGGAATTATAGATCAGCATGCGGGCGTCGGCCTCGCTATCATCCAGCAGCGCCACCAGACCGTCCGCGCCGATGCCGAAGGCGGGTTCGCACACGTCTTCAGCCAGCTCGTCCAATTGATATTTTACCTCTGTCTGCCCCAGCAGGTTGAGGATCACAAAGTCGTTTCCCTGTGCCTGCATCTTGGTGAAAGGAATCAGCATAAACGCTCCTCCATCATTTGGTTAAAGCTATACAACCCTTTGCGTCCGGCGATCCACTTGGCGGCTTCCAAAGCCCCTTGGGCGAAGCAGGCACGGGATCGCACCCGGTGGATCAGCTCGACTGTGTCTGAAAGGCTGTCGAAACCGACCGTGTGGGTGCCGGGGATGCTTCCCGCGCGCACGCTGGCAAAGTGCAGCTCGTCAGGTTCAATGCGCCTGTCGAGCTTGTCATAGACGGCTTTTGCCTTGCGGGAGCTTTGCCCCAGGATGGTCTGCGCCAGTTGGATGGCGGTTCCGGAGGGGCTGTCCGCTTTCTGGTTGTGGTGCAGTTCAAAGCCATAGATGTCATATTGGGGAAACTTGTCGCAGAGCGCGGCGGCGAACTGGGTGACGCGGTTGAAGATGTTCATCCCGATGGAGAAGTTCGCTCCCCAGAGGATGCCAATGCCGTTGTCTTCAGCCAGGGCGCGCACCTCGTCCAGATGATCGTTCCAGCCGGTAGTGCCGACCACGATGTCGCGCTTTGCCGCCGCCAGTTTGCGGAGGTTATCCAGTACCGCCGCAGGATGGCTGAAATCGATGCAGACCGCTGCCAACTGACTCTCGTCAATCTCTTTAAGGCAGCCTTCCTGCAGGGGATCGACTATGGAATGCACCCGGCAGCCGTGGCTGGAAGCGAGTTCCTGCAGCATCCGCCCCATCTTGCCGTAACCGATCAGGCTGATATCCAGCATCATGCCTCCCTTTTACCTGGAATAGTGGGTGATGAGGGCGGCGACGAACTTCGCCCCGCGGCGCAGTTCTTCTTCCTCGATGTCCTCATCCACGGTGTGCACCTTGTTCATGCCGGTGCCGCAGATGATCATGGGCAGCCCCGCGGCGTTGATGATATTGGCGTCGCTGCCGCCTCCGCCGATACTGGTTTTCACCTCCAGGCCAACGCTGTTCAGGGCAGAAATGGCCAGTTGCACCACGGGTTCGGTGTCCGGGATGAAAAAGGAGTTGTATTCGGTGTTCATATTCCAGGTGCAGGCAGCCGCCCCGAAGGGATAGTCGTGGCGTTTGACGGCGCTGTCCACGGCACGGCGGATATCCGCGCAGACCTGTTCCAGCTTTGCTTTATTGTGGCTGCGGGCTTCGCCGGAGATTTCCACCTTGTTGGGGACGATGTTGGTGGCGGTGCCGCCCTTGATGATGCCCATATTGCAGGTGGTTTCGTGGTCGATGCGTCCCAGGGGCATGGCGGCGATGGCTTCGGAGGCCACCCGGATGGCATTGATGCCGTTCTCAGGTTCCACTCCGGCATGCGCTTCCTTGCCCTGGATGGTGATGCGGATCGAATTCTGCGCCGGCGCACCCAAGACCAGATCACCCACGCGGTGGGCGTCCATCGCGTAGCCAAAGGCGGAACGCAGCTTGCTTTTGTCAAAATGCTTGGCGCCCAGCAGGCCAATCTCTTCCGAGACCGTGAACAGCACCTCGATGGGAGCATGATCCACGCCGCTTTCCAGCGCGGACTTGATGCCCATCATGATCTCCGCCACTCCGGATTTGTCGTCCCCGCCCAAAACGGTGCTGCCGTCGGAGCGGATACGGCCGTTTTCCCGCCTGGGCTTGATGCCTTTGCCGGGCTTCACGGTGTCCAGATGGGCGCAGAAGAGGATGGGCTGTTTGTCGATCCTGCCAGGGATCAGGGCGTGCAGGTTGCCGGCGTTGCCACCTGTTTCAAGATGGATGGAATCCTCTTCCACCGTGGCTCCCAAGGCTTCCAAGTCCGCCTTCAGGCGGTCTGCCATGGCGCGTTCGTCTTTGGATTCGCTGTCGATGGCGATCAGTTCCAGAAAATAGTTCACTACATCGTTGCTCATGCTGTGCTCCCAGATGTCAATTATCGTTTGAGTCCAGACTGGAGGCTTTGCTGTTTTTGTCAAAGCAATTTATCCGGCACCGCCGCGAAGCGGGAAAAAGGGTCTATGGCAAGCTTTTTACAGAGTCTGTGGATTAAACGGTTTTCTCCAGCACAACGAAATAATCCCTGGCGCAACCACGCAGCGAATACTTCCATCCCTCTATCCCCGAAAAGAGCGCGTGGAGTTGTTTTTCGTCATATAAGTATAGAGGGCATTTGGACTTGTAGCGAATCTTGCGCTGCCAGGCCAGGAATCCTTTGGACACCGGAAAACTGAACATTACCTTCCCGGAAGCCACACGCATGGCTTTCTGGACAACCGGCATGGGGTCTTGAACGTAGTCCATGAAACCCATCAGGATCACGTAGTCATACCTGGTGTCTTCATCCAGTTCGAGAAAATCGACAGTCTCAAAGCTGCACTTGTCGATCACACCCGCTTCCGTGGCAAGCTGTCTGGCAATCCCAAGCATGCGCGGGGCGAGATCAAGGCCATGCACATGCTTCAGCCCTTGCCTGATGAGAGCCACCATATAGTGTCCGGGGCCACAGCCAACATCCAGGGCGGTTTTGCCGTCCCCGGGAGCGCATTCTTCCAGAACGGCTTCAAAGCGCAAGCGCATACTCCGGCGGAAGTGTTTATCGATATAGTTCCAAAAAACGTTGTCACGTGAGCCGTAGATGGCGTTGAATCTTTCCGAATATCTGTCGAAAAAGCCGGACGTCCTGTCATCCTGAGGCATTCTTATCCTCTTGCAGCTTGATTTGTTGCAGGTAATCCCTGCAATTGATGAATTCACTCAGTTTCAGGATCGCGCGCAGTTTGCCTTCCACGGTTTTCAGGTTCACGTAGCTGCGGAAAGAGTTCAGGGCGTTCATCTTGAAGCGCGGATGCGAGGGGTCGATTTCACGGGGGTGGATGTAATACAGAACGTTCCGCTGGGCGCGCTGGAGCTTCTTTGCCATGCTGACAATCATCCATTTGGGGAACAGGCGCAGGTATCCTCCCCCAAAAAAGCAGATGTTTTTGCCGAAAACCGGCGCCACGGTGATTGGGAATTCAAATATCCTGCCCTGGGAGGTAGTTACCCAATGCGGGTCGAATTGATCGGTCTTTATCCCCCCTTCAAAACGGGCGGCGGGAAAGACGGAAGAATCGAATGAATAGCCTTTTTCAATAAGCTTGTCGAAAAACCAGGGGGAGCTATCCGTATAGGAAAAACCGGGGCTGCGGAAGCCCAACACCTCATTTCCGCAGATATCTTCCAAAAGCTTCTTGCTCGTCTCCAAATCCTGGGCGAATTCTTCGGGAGCCATTTCATACACATGCTTGTGGTTCATCCCGTGGGAGGCGACCTCATGGCCGCGGCGCGAGATTTCCCTGACCAGGTCAGGATGCCTCCGCGCGACGTAGCCAAGGACGAAGCAGGTGGACTTCACTTTGTATTCATCCAGGATATCCAGAAGGACCTGGGTGTTTTTCTCAACGCGGGTCGGCAGCGCGTCCCATTGCGCCAGTTTTGGGACGTGTTCTCCTTCCACGGTATGGAAATAGTCTTCCACATCTATTGTAAAAAGTGCTTGCATTTCAGCTCCTTACGGGGAACGGCACCGACATCTGCCCTTCTCCGTATTCTAAGGCACGCCAAAGCGCGAAAGACAGGATAAGACGCTTTGGCAGTCTGCTCAGGGTATAACAATACTGTTTTGTGTCAATGTTTTTTTCGGGGATATGCTGTTTCCGGTGATGGGGTATGGGCGGCTGCTTGTTTCTGGTTCACGCAGATATACGCGGATAAAAGGCGCGGATGAGCGCGGATTGGGGTTAAGGGGTTCTGTTTCGGGACTGGCTGCTTGTTTCTAAAAGACTGGATCCCGGGTCAAGCATGCGCTTGCCCGGGATGACACAGCTTTATAGTCTGGTAGAGCTTGTTTCGGGGGCTCCTTTCCACCATTTCACCATTCCACCTTTCCACCTTCAAAGACCGCGTTCTATTTCTTTTCACCACCCCACCACGACATCACGACACCACGCAGTCCTGTCTGGATACCGCTCTCCTTTGCTGCTACTGGATTTGGGGGTATCATCCTTAGGTATGTGGTTGCGAAGTTAAGGATGACCCCAGGTAAATCCCAGGAAATCTACAGGATGCAAAGGGGAGCGATAGCAGCGCGCCCCCGGGAACTAAGGAAAGAAAGCCCGGTTTAGAAGGAGCTTTCCAGACGCGCCAGATCCACCGCTTCGGCGATGGCGATCATAAGTCCGGCGTCGCCGATGCCGTGGGCTTCCACGATCACGGAAATCTTCTCTCCCACCTGGATGGAGAGGGTGCCGGATTCTTCGTCCGGGTCAAACTCCTGGGTGCCGGTGTAGCCTTTGACGCGGATGGTTTTGGCGCCGCTGCCCACGGACAGGCCGCCAAACATGGAGGCAATGCCGCCCAAAAGGCCGCCAGCCTGTCCCAGCACGCCGCCGCTGGAGATGGTGAGGTTAAGCTCGGCGTCGTCCCTGCTGTATTTGGCGGTAGCGATGATGGAATTGGCGCTGCCCAGGATCGCGCCAGCCGAGCCGAGGGCTTTCGCGTTCTTTTCTTCCAGCCTGAATCCGGCAGGTGCTTCCGGGATGAAGGGCAGAAGCTGTTCAGCCAGGATCTCGGCGATCTTGGTCTGGGCATAATCGATCTCGTTCTGGGCTCCGGCAAAGTCGTCCTTGCCCAGCATGATTTTTGCGTTGTCGAGGCTTTGGATAGCCTCTTCCTTCGCGCCCGCGGAAAGCATCGCCGCCGCCATAAGCAGCAGCATTGCCGTGGCAATTATCTTTTTCATGGTAAACTCCTTGAAGCAGTTACGGCAAGGTTGAAACTTTTCCCGTTTATGTCAAGGAAAAAGTCTGCTTTTCCGCTGTCCCGCCTCCTCCCGGAGGATTTGCAATCAGGGAAAGTTGATCTGGATATTCTTGACCGCGGGATACTTCTCCAGATGCTCGCGAATCTCCTGCGCCACGTTTTCGCGCCACTGGTCGAAGCTCATCATATTCATGTCGATCAGCACATTGCCATCGTCAAAGCCCACATATTTGACCATCTTGAGGGAGACGATGTCCTCCCCCACCTGGGGATAGATGATCTTTTTTAGCTCTTCAATGATGGTTTCCTTGCCGAAATCCGGCACTTCCTTGAGGCCGTGGGCGATCTCATAGTTGGAGATGGCGGTCTGCACGGTGTCCGCCGCCAGCACGGAGCAGTGCACCTTGACCGGAGGCAGGCCGTCCAGGGCTTCCATTGCATCCCGCCAGGTGACCTTTTTCGCCTCCTCCAGGGTCTTGCCCTTGATGAGGTCGGTGATGATCGAGGCGGTGGCGATGTTTGAGGCGCAGCCGTAGGAAAGGAAGCTAACATCCTCAATGACGAGGGTATCGGGGTTGATCTTGAGATAGATGGTCACCTGGTCGCCGCAGGAGGGCGAGCCTTCGGTGGCCACTGCGTCAGGGTTTTCCATCTGCCCGACGTTGTGGGGGCGCATGAAGTGGTCGAGCACTTTTTGTGAATATTGCATTTATCTCTCCTCGGGATGGGTTGACTTGTAGAGCGGGCTGCGGGAGCGGAGTTCGGCCGTGATCTCCGCGAGTTTTTCAACCACGAAGTCCACCTCTTCCCTGGTGTTGTAGCGGGAAAGGGTAAACTTCATGGAGCCGTGGGATTGCACGTGGTTCTTGCCCATCGCCAGCAACACGTAGCTCGGTTTGAGTCCTTGCGAAGCGCAGGCGGAACCGGTGGCGACGGTGATGCCGTTCAAATCCAGCATCATGGTGACGGCCTCGCCTTCGATGTAGGCGATGGAGACGTTGATGTTGTGGCAGGCGCGCCCTTCCCCGCGGGGGCCGTTGAGTTCGATCTCGGGAATCCTGGCTTCCAACTGCTCCAGCAGATAATCCGAAAGCCCGCGCAAGTGCCTGATCCCGCCTTCCAGATCGGCAAAAGTAAGCTCCACAGCTTTTGCGAAGCCCGCCATGAGGGCGATCCCGATGCCTCCCGGTTGCAGGCCGTCGATGCGTTTCACGCCGTGGATGATCTGCTCCAGCTTGGTGCCGTGCTTCACATAGAGGGCTCCGATGCCCTGGGGGCCGTGGATTTTGTGGGCGGAGACGCTGAGGGTGTCCACATCCAGTTCCTTCACATCGAGGGGCAGCTTGCCATAGGCCTGGCAGGCGTCGGCATGGAAGTGTATTTTGTGGCCGGCGGCGCGCAGGACGTCGCGGTATTCCCGCATGGGCTGGATGGTGCCCACCACATGGTTCACGATGGTGGTCATGAAGAGCACGGTATCATCTCGGATGGCGTCCTTGAGCTGTTGGGGACTGACCCGGCCCTGGGCGTCCGGTTCAAGGTAACTGACCTCAAAACCGATCTTTTCCAGAAAGGCGGCGTTGGTGAGCAGGTCGGGATAATCCACCACGGAACAGATCACGTGCCGTCCCCGCACCGCGCGGGACAGGGTGACGCCCTTGATGGAGATGTTGTTGGCGAGGGTGCCTCCGGAGGTGAAGTGCAGTTCGTCCGGGGAGGCGTTGAGGGAATCCGCCACAGTCTGTTTGAAGGAAGCGACCGCCTCTGCGGTGCTTTCGCCCGTACTGATGAAGGAAGCTGGAAACCAGAACCCATCCGTGAGATAGGTCTTCATCTCCACCAAAACCTCCGGCGCGGGGGCCGTGGTAATGCAGTTGTCCATGTAGATATTGCCAGATTTCATTTATGTTGCTCCATGATAGATTTTACCGATCTCTGCCAGGGTGTAGCTGTTCAGCAGCCTGCGCTGGCGGGTGGCGATCTCGTCGAACAGACCGCCCAGGCGGCAGCTTTCCCCCCGGCAATAGGGGCCGCTTTTGCCGCATTCCATCTCGTGGTTCGAGTCGTCCACGGCGCGCATCACGTCGTAGAGGGTGATCTTGTGTGAGGGGCGGGACAGGGTGTAACCGCCCTTGGAACCCTGGCTGCTTTCGATGATGCCGGCGTTTTTCATGGCTCCCAAGAGATGCTCCACATACTTCTTGGGCAGATTCTGCCGCGCGCAGATCGCTTGGGCGGAGAGTGACCCGCCGCCGTCTCCGGTCAGCTCCAGCAGGGCTCGCAAAGCGTATTCGGTCTTGGTTGAAACAGCCATCTTAAACATCCTTGACAGTCATTGTGTAATATATAGTAACTTACTATGCTATTTCGCCAAGCAAAATCTTGGAACCCGAAGCGGGGGATTGACAGAAACCGCACTCCGCAGAAAAGTAGTCCACAGGTGCGAGATGATCAAGGTAAACAAACTCAGCTTTTCCTACGGAACTGACCTGGTGCTGCGGGATTTGGACCTGCACCTGCCCGAAGCTGCCATGACGGTGATGGTGGGGCCAAACGGAGCGGGAAAATCCACTCTGATCTACGCGCTTTTGGGTTTCCTGAAGGCGCAGGGGGGCAGCGTGTCCCTCTTCGGCAAGGCCCTGCACCTCTACAAACGCTCCGAGCTTGCCAAATTGATCGCCTTCGTGCCCCAGGAGACCAGCTTCCAGTTCGATTACAGCGTGAGGGACATCGTGCTGATGGGGCGCTATCCCTACCAGGGGCTGATGCAAACCTGGCTGCCCGCCGACCATCGCGTGGTGGACGGCATCCTGGAACAGCTCAGGCTGCAAGGCCTGGCGCATAGATATTATTCCCAACTGAGCGGCGGGGAAAAGCAGAGGGTGCTGATCGCCCGTGCCCTGGCCCAGGACACCCGCTATATATTTTTGGACGAAACCCTCTCACAACTGGACATCAACCACCAGGTGGAGATCATGCTGCTGCTGGTGGATATCGTCCGCCAAAGCCGCAAAGGCATCCTGCTGATCTCCCACAACCTCAATCTGGGGGCGAACTTTGCAGACCAGATGGTCTTTCTGGGCGGAGGACGCGTTTTGGGGCAGGGCGAGCCCGGCGAGATGATGCGCCCCGAAAAGCTGCGCGAGCTCTTCGGACTTGATCTGCAGGTGGCCATGAACCCCGTCAGCGGCAGGCCTAACCTGCTCTATCCCGGACAGATATGAAAATGAAAAAAATCCTCTGTTGCCTGGCGTTTGCCGTCCTGATCGCGCTGCCTCTGTGGGCGGCCCGTGATCTGCCGGACGGAGCGCGGAACATGATCTACGGCCAGGTGCGTGACGAAAGCGGAAAGGCACTGGAAGGCGCCGTGGTCACGGATGGCAGGCAGACCGTGTTCAGCGCCGCGGATGGCTCATACACCCTTCTGGACGGCGGGGAATGGATCACGGTGAGCAGGGTTGGCTACAAGGAACAGAGGTTCCGCCATCCCAGGCTCCGCGTCTGGCAGCGGGACGTCATCCTGCAGGCGGCTCCGATCGTGCTGCCCACGGTGAAGGTGACCGAGACCAGCCTGGATCCCTTTTCCCAGGCGGCAGACCTGCTGCGCATCCCGGTGGATGAGGAACGCAGCTATCTGAGCACGGTGGATTTGCTTTCCAGTTCCACAGCCTTGCGCAGTTCAGACACCCCCCTCAAAGGCGAAAGCCAGAGGATTTCGATCCTGGGCAACCTCGCCCGCCACACCCTGATCATGCTGGACGGCGTGCCCCTCAACCCCCACGGAGAGGCCTACGACCTTTCCCTGCTTGATCCCGCATCGATAGAGTCGGTGGAGGTGATCAAGAACAACGCTTCCGCCTATGGCGGAGGATCGGCAATCGGCGGCATCGTGCGCATCCGCAGCAAACAAGGCAGCCAGACCGGCGAGGATGAAGGCAGCCTCGGGGTGGAACTGGGTTCCTTCGGCTATGCCAAAAGCTCCTTTGGCTTCCTGAGCTCCCACGGAGACTGGCATCTGCGCCTCAACCTGAGTGAATTCACCGCCCGCAACGATTTCACCTATGACCTGCGCAACTGGTGGGCCGCGGACAGCACCGCCAAGCGCGAAAACAACGCCAAACGCCAAAGTTCCGTATCCGCTGCGGCCAGTTGGCAGACCAGCGGGACGCTGCTGGCGCTGCAAACAAGCTATGAAGACTTCCACCGCGAACTGCCCGGCACGGTGAACTTTCTGGAAATCTACCGCTATGCCTGGCTGGATGGCTACTCCAGCCAGAACCGCGCCAGCCTCGAGGCCAAGGCCGGGCCGGTCAGCCTGCAGGGCATCGCCTGGCTGAACCTGAACAACTCCGTCTATGACAACACCCGGGCGCCCATCCCGTTCTTCCTCAACCGATACCGCCAGAAGATGAACAGCAGGGGACTGCGCGCCACTGCCTCAATGGAAAGGGAACTCAAACCCTTCTGGCGGCTTTCCGGCTCGCTGGCCGCGGAAACCGGACGCAACAGCTATCAGAACCTCAACCTGCTGCTCCAGAGCCAGGATCTGAAGCACCGCTCCCGCTTCTCCAACCTCAGCCTGAGAGTGGGCTCCAATCTGGATGCCGGAACCTTCTCCCTATCCCAGGCCGCCGCTTTGCGCTATGACCATGCGGGAAAGGAAGACCGCCTCTCCTGGAGGCTGGAGGCCGACCTCAAGCGTTTCGGAATGGTGGAAAGCACGCTGGGCGGCACTTTGGGCACCTCTTTCTCCCTGCCCTCGCCCTATGACCTTTACTGGAAGGGCGATTCGCAAGCCTTGGGCAACCCGGCGCTCAAAAGCGAACTCTCCAAAGGCTGGCAGCTCTGGCTGCAAAACCGCTATGGCCCCCTCAGCCTGAAAGCCGCCTGGCATCAGAACGACATCAAAAACCTCATCCAATGGCGGCAAATCCAGATGAACGGCAACGTCTGGAAACCCTTCAATATCGGCCGCGCCAGCATCCGCAACCTTGAACTGGAATCCAGCCTGCAAGTGGCGAAGTGGCTGGCACTGAGCGCTTCCGCACTGCGCACCAAAGCACTCGACCTCAGCACCCTGCCCGCTTCCCGCGCCCCCAAGCTGATGTACACCCCGGAACTGAGCTATGCCCTGAACCTCGATCTGAACTGGAAAAACCTCGGCTTCTGGAGCAAATACAGCTTCACGGGAAAGCAGTGGCTCACCCCGGACAACCTCGCCACCCCCCTGAATTCCTATGACCTGCTTGATATGGGCGTCACCTGGTCATTCGACTGGCAGAATTTCCGCCTCAGCCCCCACTTCAGCGTGCGCAACGTCCTGGACAAACAGTATGAGGTGTATGCCTATGTGCCACAGCCGGGTATCGCTTTTTACGGGGGATTGAGCCTGAAGCTCGGCCACTGAGCCATCACGCCAAAAGCTCAAATTGTTATTGACAGTTTGTCGAAACGCAATTATTGGCTACACAAATCCTGTTAATCTCAAGATTACATACAGAAAAGGAGACAAGAATGAAGACTAAAGTTAGCCTCTTGATAGTGTTCGCACTATTCCTGTTCGCCGGGCTTCAAGCCCAGTCAAAGGGTGCGCTGATTGGCGGCCTGAATCTTGCCAATTTCAGCGGGAAAGACATTGAAGACATCGAAGACTCTGGTTTCGACGTGAATAACAAGATGGGAGCCCATGTGGGCATCATCGGAACAGTGCCGCTTTCCAAGGTATTTGACCTCCGTGGGGAGCTCGCTTTGAGCATGAACGGATCGAAAACCCAATTAAAAGATGTCTATACCTATACTCAAAGCATGTTTGTAGCCCAGCTTCCGGTATCAATCATTTTCAACATTCCACTCCCAAAAAGCAAAATCATACCTTATGTGGGAGCCGGACCATCCCTGGGTATGCCCGTTTATTCCCATTGGTATTTGGATGACAAAGTGTTGCCCGACGATGACGGCGAATATGATGAAGACGAGTTATCAAAGTTCCTGATTGGGTATCAGGTCAATGTCGGCATCAGCTACAACGATTTACTGTTTGAGATGAGGCTCGATAACAGCATAACCCCTGTGTTCGATGATAAGCATTCGGACGAAACCTTTTACAGCAACATGAAACTGCTGCTGGGCTATCGTTTCTAACTGGCCAACTTGAAGGGTGCCTTTGACGAGGCACCCTTTTCTTGTTACTTATCCGGAAATCAGGGCATCCCGGAGCTGGAGGTAAATACTGTCTTTCCCGCTCTGATTCAGGCTTAACCGCTTCCCACCATACTTGCTCCAGACAGAATAACACGCTTACCTTTCCGATATTCCTTCATAGCGCCCTCCCTTGCTGCTACAGCGTTTGGTGCCATCATCCTTAGGTCATCCTTATAAATTATAAGGATGACCTAAGGAAGACACCGGTTTGGCTGCCTCGCGCGCGCGAGGGCAAACCGGGGCGGAACACGCCGACCCCCGGGCGCGGATGTATCCGCTCCGCTTTAAAGTGCCAAAGCAAAAGCCCGGAGCGATGTCCGGGCTTATTGATAAATCACTATTGGTTTACTTTTTGGGGAAGAAGATCTGCAAACCAGCCATCAATTGCAGTTTGCTGTACTCGTTGTCAGAATCCCATTCGGTTTCAACGTTTGCTACTTCAAGAGAGCCTTTGGCTTTGCCAATGCCCATTCTGTAGTTCAGGCCAAAATCGGCATACACATTACTTGCCAGAGGCAGCACATAGCCGATTTTGGGTGTGATATACATGGCGGAAGCGCTATACTTTTCTTCGACTTTACTCACTTCTTCTTTAGTGCTAAAGGATTCATAATTGAAACCCAGACCGCCGTAGAAGTTAAGGAAGAAATACCTGGCGCCAAGGCCGATGCCCAGGCTGGTGGCGCTGTAATCGTAACCATCACTCGATTGTGAAGCCGTGCCAACGTTCAGCAATAAATCCACAGCCAGGTTGTCGATCACGAAATAGCCGATTTGGGGGGCAACTACGATGCTTGTCGTGGCATCGTCATCTGAATCGCTTTTTTCTGAGGAGATGGCCACATAGCCACCGGGATTGATGGTTCCCTGGTTGAAAGCGCTCAGCGCTCCAACCGCGAATACTGCCAGAAGAATAAGAACTATTTTTCTCATGTAACTACCTCCAGTAGGTTTTTATTCAATATAACCCCGCAATGACCTCTTGTCAAGTAATATCTGCCTCGCCCGCTTTTGACAGAGGGAATTTTACCGGGCATAATCGGGCTTAAACACGCTTACCTGCGGCGTTTCCCGATTGGCTCCCTTATCCGGGCTAAACTGGAGCCCGCGAATATTCCCCTTGACTTCAGCCGACCCGTTTCCCATCTTGTCCATATCATTTACTGAGCGAGGAACCATGCTGATCAAAGACCTGCTGAACCATATCGAGACCTTCGCCCCGCTGGCCCTGGCCCTGGACTGGGATAACGTGGGCCTGTTGCTGGGCGACCGCTCCGCCACGGTGAACAAAGCCCTGGTGACCCTGGATGTGACCCCAAACGCGGTGGATAAAGCCATTGAGCGCGGCTGCGACCTGATCGTCTCCCACCATCCCCTGATCTTCCGTCCCCTCAAAAACCTTACCGATCCCCTGCTGCTAAAGCTTGCCGCGCGAGGAATCGCCGTGATCTGCCTGCATACCAACCTGGATGTGGCGCCCTACGGCGTCAACCACGCCCTGGCGGATACCCTTGGGCTGCAGGTTACGGGCAGGCTCAGCCCGGAAACGGGAAACCGGTGGCAGCACATCTCGGTGACCGTGCCCCCCGCAAAAGCCGAGGACGTGGCGCGGGCTGCCTTTGCGGCGGGAGCGGGAAGGATCGGCAACTACAGCTCTTGTTCCACCCGCCATCCCATAACGGGCACCTTCCTGCCGGAACAAGGGGCACGCCCCCAGCACGAACAGCCGGACGCGCAGGGCCTCAGCCGGGTGGAAGAGGTCGAACTGGAGTTCATGGCGGACAGCCTCTGCCTGCCCCGGGTGCTGCAAGCCATCCGCGCCGCGCATCCCTATGAGACCCCCGCCCTCTACCACTTCCCGGTTGCCAACGCCAATCCCGCCTACGGGCTGGGACTGTTGGGCGAATTTGTTCCCCGCCTCAGCCTGGGTGAAATCCGCGACCTGGTTTCAGATAGACTCGCCTGCCCCGCGCCCCGCCTCTGGACTGCGGGTCTTGAGCTGGCAGCCCCGGTGGGAACGGTGGCCATCTGCGGCGGTTCCGGCGGGTCACTCCTGAACGACGCGCAACGCCAGGCGGAACTCTTCATCAGCGGGGATTTGAGCTATCACAGCCTGCTGGACTCCCGCATCCCCCTCATCGACGCCGGGCATTTCCACACGGAGTATCCCGTGCTGGGCTATCTGCAGAAGCAGTTGCGGAGCCAGGGGCTGGAGGCCATCATCCTGCCGCGGGAAGAGCACGAGTATAGCAGATTCTGTTTTTGAAGCCCCTTTCCACACGAATCTGACGGCAATATCCGCCGTGCGTGCCGGAAGCCCCGAAACTAAATACTTGACACTACAGCCAGTTGAAAAATTCTGGCGATCTGAAGAAAAATCTGTAAAGGAGAATCGATGAAAACCCTTACACCGAGCCCCAGTGACATCCAGCGCGCCTGGTATGTCATTGATGCCACGGGTTTGCCCTTGGGACGCCTTTCCACAAAGGTCGCATCCATCCTCTGCGGAAAGAACAAGCCCTATTACGTGCGCAACATCGACACCGGCGACTTTGTCGTGGTCATCAATGCCGAAAAAGTGCGCGTAACCGGTTTGAAAAGCCTGCAGAAGATCTATAAGACCTTCAGCGGCTACCCCAGCGGTCTCAAGGAAATCCCGTATCAAAGGATGTTGGAAAAGCATCCCACCCAAATCATCGAACACGCCGTCCGCGGCATGATGCCCAAAACCGTGCTGGGCGACGCGATGTTCAAAAAACTTAAAGTCTATGCCGGCAGCGAGCATCCCCATGCCGCCCAAAAGCCGGTGGAACTCAAGCTCAAGGAGAATTAAAAGTATGCAAACTTACGATGCCGTTGGCAGAAGGAAAAATGCCGTGGCCCGCGTCCGGATCGCCCCGGGCACCGGAAAGCGCATCATCAACAAGGTTCAGATGAAGAAATACCTGCAGCGCGAGACCCTGGAAATGGTGGTCGAGCAGCCCTTGCAGGAGCTTGGACTGAGCGAAAACTTCGACGTCTATGTCAACGTTTCCGGCGGTGGACTTAGCGGTCAGGCCGGCGCAATCCGGCATGGCATTTCCCGCGCCTTGCTGGAGTATGACGAAAACCTGAAACCCACCCTCAAAGCCCGTGGCTTCCTCACCCGCGACTCCCGCATGGTGGAGCGTAAAAAGAGCGGAAGACCGAAAGCCAGAAAGAGATTCCAGTTCTCCAAACGTTAATCCTCTGGGTTTTGGGGAGGCCGGCGCGCCTCCCCGGATGACAATGAGAAAGCAACCAATCAACCAAGAAAAAACCCCGACGGGAGTTGCGAGGCGGTGGGAAGAAAGCTTCCCTGAATTGCGTATATCCCGCTGGGGAAATGTAACCGTATCTACTTAAGGAGAAATAATGTCCGTAGTTTCGATGAAACAATTGCTCGAAGCTGGCGTCCATTTTGGTCATCAGACCTTCAAATGGAATCCCAAGATGAAGAAGTATATCTTCATCAAACGCAATGGCATCCATATCATTGATCTCAAACAGACCGTGGACGCGATCAATGAGGCCTATCAGTTTGTCAAAGAAGTTGCCAACCGGCAGGAATACATCCTCTTTGTGGGCACCAAAAAACAAGCCCAGGCAGCGATCAAGGAAACCGCCGAAAAAGCCGGCGTGTTCTACGTCAATCAGCGCTGGTACGGCGGCATGCTCACCAACATGGCCACCATCCGCCAGAGCATCGAAAAAATGAAGTATTACGAAGATATCGTCGCCGACGGCACGATCAACAACTACACCAAGCTGGAACAGCAAAAGATGAAACGCACCCACGACAAGATCGAGTTCTCGCTGGGCGGCATCCGCGACATGGACGCCCCCCCGGCAGCCATCTTTATCGTGGACACCGACCATGAAGCGATCGCCGTGCACGAAGCCCGCATCCTGGGCATCCCGATCATCGCCATGGTCGATACCAACTGCGATCCAGACCTGGTGGACTATGTGATCCCCGCCAACGACGACGCCACCCGGGCCATCCACCTGATCTCTGAAATCATGGCCAACGCCGTGCTCGAAGGCAAGAGCCTCGCCACCGAAGGCACCGATAACGCAACGGAAGAAAGCGAGGAAGCTGCCGCCCCCGTGGTGGAAGAAGCCGAACTCGCCGCCGCTCCCGAGGAGCAACCCGCCGCGGAAGAGCCTGCGGAAGAGCCCGTCGTAGAACAATAACAACATCTTAAAGGGGAAGGGCCGTAAAACCCTTCCCCGACCAATAATTCTGATACTACAAGGAGATAAAAATGGCAGAGATTAGCGCAAGCATGGTAAAAGAACTGCGCGAGAGAACGGCAGCCGGCATGATGGAGTGCCGCAAAGCGCTGGTGGAAACCAATGGCGACATGGAAGCCGCCATCAAGTATCTGCGCGAACGCGGAATTTCCAAGGCCGAAGGCAAGGCCCTGCGCGCGACCAAAGAAGGAATCATCTTTTCCTATATACATTTCAACGGCAAGCTCGGCGTGATGCTGGAACTCAACTGCGAGAGCGACTTCGTGGCCCGCACCGATGAGTTCAGGCAACTGGCTGAAGAGCTGGCCCTGCAGATCGCAGCCACCAGCCCCCTGGCCATCAGCGCCGAGGGCATCGACCCCGCCATCATCGAGCGTGAAAAAGAAATCGCCCGCAACAAAGCCATCAACGAAGGCAAAAAGCCCGAACTGATCGACAAGATCGTGGAAGGAAACATCAAAAAGTTCTGCTCCGAGCATTCCCTGCTGGAACAGGAACTGGTGAGCGAAGCCAAGCGCACCGTCAAAGACCTGCTCACCGACGCGATCGCCAAGACCGGCGAAAACATCCAGATCGCGCGCTTCGTGCGCTATGCCCTGGGCGGAGAATAAAGAACCCCACGGGAGCCTGACATGACCTACGAGCCCGAAAAGATTCACAGCGTGATGCTCAAGCTGAGCGGCGAAGCCCTCGCCGGCAGCCGGGGTTTCGGCTATGATGACGACGTGATCGACACCCTCACCGAGGAAATCATCAGCCTCAAACGCCTGGGCTACAGCCTGGCCATCGTTTTGGGCGGAGGAAACATCTTCCGCGGCGGCACCTGGAAAAACAAGAGCCTCAACCGCGTGACCCTGGACGAAATCGGCATGCTGGCCACAGTGCAAAACGCCCTCTACCTGTCTGAAATCCTGAAAGCCAAAAACTATCCCTCGGAGGTCTTTTCCAGCCAAAACCTGGATCGCATCTGCAGCCACTACTCGCCCCGCAAGGCCTCCCTGGCCCTGGCGGCGGGAAAGATCTGCTTCCTCAGCGGGGGAACCGGCAATCCCTTTTTCACCACCGATACGGCAGCCGTGCTGAGAGCCGTAGAGCTAAGGCTCGACCTGGTGCTCAAGGGCACCAACGTGGACGGCCTTTACAGCTCCGATCCCCGCAAGGACAGCAAGGCAAAGCTCATCAGCTCCGCCAGCTACGACGACTGCCTGGAGCAAAAGCTGGGTGTGATGGATATGACCGCCTTCGCCCTGGCACGGGATAACAGCCTGCCCATCAAGATCTTCAACGTCAGCAAGCCGGGAACGCTCTGCGAAGCGGTCACAAGCGCCGGCTGCGGGTCATACATCCATCCCTAAAGCGCCTTAAAGGCAAAGAGAGAAAATCATGGAAGAAATCAAGAACACGTCCAGCGATAAAATGCAAAAGTCCTTCGAATCACTGCTGCACCAATATTCCAAGGTGCGCACCGGCCGCGCCAGCGCGTCTGTTCTGGACGACATCCGGATCAACTACTACGGACAACCCACGCCAGTGAAGCAGCTTTGCAACATCTCGATCCCCGAGCCCCGCACCATCGTGATCCAGCCCTGGGACAAGACCACCCTGGCAGATATCGAAAAGGCGATCCTGGCAGCTAATCTGGGCATTACCCCGGAAAACGACGGCAACGTGATCCGCCTGCCCTTCCAGCCTCTCACCGAGGACAAGCGCAAGGATATCGTCAAAAGCCTCAAAAAGATGGCTGAAGAAGCCCGCGTGGCCGTCCGCAACATCCGCCGCGACGCCAACGACCAGCTAAAGAAGATGGAAAAGGCCGGAGAGATCAGCGAAGACGAAGAAAAGAAACAGCTCAAAGACGTGCAGGACATCACCGATGAATGGATCAACAAGATCGATGAGGTGGAAAAAAGCAAGGAAAAGGAAATCCTGGAAGTCTGAGCAAACACCCATAAAGTTAAAAGCCCGACCTTTGAGGCCGGGCTTTTTTCTTGTCCGCGGCCAGCGCGGAAAACAGGCATCAACAAAACAAGATGATGCTAAATGACCTCTACTTCACAAATCCTATTTAATGATGGTCATTTTACGGGTCTGCCGGAACTTGCCGGCTTCCATGCGCAAAAGATACACGCCACTCGCCAGCTTCTCTCCCTCATCCGAGCAGCCATCCCACACCAGGGTGTGGTTGCCGGCCTGGAAGAGCGAATTGGCAAGGGTCTTGACCTTCTGTCCCTTGATGTTATAGACGTTCAGTTCCGCCCGGGCGGCTTTCGCCAGGCTGAACTTGATGCTGGTGCTGGGGTTGAAGGGGTTGGGATGGTTGCCCAGGAGCGCAAAAGCGGGAGGCGTGGCCAGGTTGTCCTGCGCGGCTACCTCCACGCCAAACCAGTCCATCAGATCGGCAAAGAAGGCCGCGCTCTGCTGCGGATTGTTCAGTTGGGAGTAATCGAAGCTAAAGTAGAAAGCCTTGTAGATGGGCAATTCCACCGCAGTGGCGCAGGCTCCGCCATACAGGTAGGCCTGTCCGTCGATGGGCCCGTCTTCAAAGGTGAAGGCGTTCACGGCGCCGATCTCGGGATACGGCATCTCGTCAGCGTACCAGTCCGGGCAGGTTTCATAGCTGAAGATGCAGTCCGGGCTGTTGGCATAGACGGGATACTCCTCCCAGGGCACGCCGATGGGAGAAGCGGGACGGCAGAGGATGGTGCCGTCCACATAGGTATATACGTCCGGTCCTGCCAGCCCGTTGGTTCCTCCTCCCCCGCCCGTTGGCGCGTACCAGGTGCGGAGGTAGCCGTTGAGGAGCTTCGTTTGGGGATAATCGTTGTGATGCCCGTGCTGTCCCGACGCCCATCCGTCGGAGGCGAGGAACAGGTTTTTGGGCGCGGACACCGTTCCCTGATCCAAAAAGCCCATCAGTGCGCTGGCAAAGGTCTCTCCTTTGACCCCCGATCCTCCGGTGGAAGCATAGGCCAGGATGGTTTTGTAGGAGGCAGGGAAGCTGTAGCTGTCATACTCTTCCCAGTTGTAGGTATCGTATGTGATGTTGAGTGAATCCAGCCTGGCCTGATAGAGGGGAAGCTCCACCCGCTGATAGTCCTGCGAACCGCTGTAGGCAAGCAGGACTTCGCAGTTGTCGCCGGGCAGGAGCTGGAAAGAAAAGTATTCGCCGGGGGCGTCCTCGGGCAGGTAGCCGGTGTTGCCAAGGCTGTCCTGCGCCCGGATATAGTATTTGAGGGTGTTTCCCGCGGTCTGGGGCGGCAGGTTGAAGCTGTAGTTGTTCTCGCCGGAAGGGGTTCCCGCCACGTTGCTCCACGTTTCAGAAGTGCTATAATACACTTCCACCTGAGCCAGAGGACTCACATCCAGCACCCGGGCTTCCAGTTCCAGATCGGTCTCAAAGGTGTTACCCAGAGCCGTGTGGGTGATCAGGGGCGGCTGCTCGTCGGGTCCGCTGTAGAAGCGCACCGCGAGTCCGTCAAAGAGCAGGTTTCCGGGAGGCTCCACGCCCATATACTGGCTGTTTTGCACTATCTCGCGCAGATAGCAGATGCCGATGTCCGCACTGGCATTTTGCAGCGCCACCGTGCTACTGCGGCCGTTGTCGTGGGGGACGTTGGAGCCTGTCTGTCCCGTGGCGGTGCTGAGGTATTGCATGACAATCTCGCCGGATTCGTGCAGGATCACCTCAAAATCCAGCAGGGATGTGGCTCCGCTGCCTGCCGCGAAGCGCAGGTTGTGCCATTGGATCACCGTGTAGCGGTCGGGGCTGGCGCCGAAGGTCTGAAAATAGATGTCTCCCGTGCCCTGCTCCACAAAGAGGTCATCCCAATAGACCGCGATAAGGCCTGGCATCGCCGCAAAGCCCGGAATGGGATACACATAGTTGAATATATTGCCGTCGCTGTCCCAACCATTACCGGGAAACTCCTCATACCAGTTGTTCGGCTCCAGCAGAATCTCGCCGTTGGTATCCACGTAGGCGCTGGTATAGACGTTGCCATAGAAGGGGAAATCGAAACCCAGGGGGATAGGCTCGCTGAAGTTGTCGTCTCCGCTCCATTGATCGACCCCATACATCACGGTGGAGGCACCGGTGGCGCTGATGTCGATCCAGTCGAAGGCTGGGCCGTTCTCCGCCGTGCTGTCTATATAGCGGTAGCCAAAGGCGTCGGGGCCGCCCTGGCTGACGCGCAGGATCACCTCGAAAGACCGGGAGATGCTGTTGTTGTCCAGGACCTCGTCTTCCAGATCGAGCAGGTAAGTGATGCTATAATTTCCCTCCACTCCCAGGCTGACAGGCGGGAAGCTCAGATCTTCGGACTCTGCCGGCTGCAACTGGGCGGCATGGTAAAGCTCCTCGCTGCTGATGGTCTGTCCCGCGTTATCCGTGATGGTCATTAGCAGCCGCACCTGGTTGTCCCAGACGCTCTGGCCGTTATTGTAAATCCGCACGCTGGGGGTGAATGGCGAACCCAAAAAGGCCGCCGCTCCGGGAGAGAGGATGTCCGTCAAAGCCAGATCCACCGTGGGCGGGGGATTCACGATCACCTGCACGTTGTCCGAGGCGGTCTGCCCGCTGATCAAATCCTGCAGGGTGAAATGGACGGTCTCCGTGCCCGCCCAATTTGGCGATGAGAAGGTCACCGTCTGTCCCTGGGCTGCCACCTCAACATGCTCGGTTGGCTGCCAGGACAGGCTGGTATTGGACAGCTCTGTCGCCACGATAAAGGGAGTGAAATCCACCTCCAGGCTCTCCCCTTGGTTAAAGGTAAAGCTTTCCGGCAGATTCAGTTCCGGCGTGATCACCTGAGACTGGCCGACACGCACGTCATCCACCAGGATGCCATAGTTCTCACACTCCCAGAAGAAACCGATGTAGATGGACTGCCCCGCGTAGGCGGAAAGGTTGTGGCTGAACTGCTGGTAGGTGGTGCCCAGTTCCTGCAGGTTGAGGATTTGCGTGGTGAAGTTGCCGATGGCGGTGCCGGTGGTGGATACGAACACCTTCAGGTTTTCGGTGCTTATCCAGCTACGGGTCCAGAAGACGAGTGAGTCTCCGGCGTTCACATTGACCTGTGGGGTGATGAGCCAATCCGCGTTCTGATTGGGTAAATAGTTGTCCACAAAGGCAACCCTGCTCCCCGAATGGGCGTGGCTGGGGTCGTGGATATTGCGCCAGGTCATGCCGTCCCCGTCGTCGTGGATGGTCCAGCCGGCGGGCAGGGTGGTGATACCCTCAAAATCTTCGTCGATGTGCCACTGCCCAAAGGCCGGCAGCAGGCAGGCCAGCAGCAGCAGGATAAGGGCTGTTCTTTTCATGGTTTCCTCCTTTAATTGAAGCTGAGCAGCGGATTTTCGCTCTGGACAAACCACTCGTGCGCGCCGCCTTCCCCGAAGGCGTGTTGCAGGTGCTGCCCGACCAGTTTGTGGAGCTGCGTATGATATTGAATTACCCGCAAGTTACGCATCATGTTCACTATCCTTTGGAAAGATTTTATGCACGAGAACCATTTTAAATACCAATGCGAAATTAGCCAAGAACTTTTTACCGCTTTCCGGTGCCGGACGGTGAAATGTTATAATTTGCTGTCTTTTCCGTGCCGAAAGACGGGCTGAAAAGGGATGGTATAATTACGCTTTCCATTATCATAAATGGCTCTCTTTCACTCACGCATGAAATCCATTTGAGCCCAAAAGTCTGGTGGTGATTTGCAGCCAGTCAAGGCTCAATGAACTCCATGCTGGCTCGTAGTTTGGAGTTCAAACCGGCAATATGGGTTTCATACTTATGCCAGTCTCAAAGCCGGTTTGGACTCCAAACAATCCTAAAAGACTGGATCCCGGGTCAAGCGGTTCACGCAGATTTACGCGGATTGGTCTTATGAATGGCGCGATTGCTTCTGGGTCTGGTGCTTGTTTTTGGGCTTCAAAAGACTGGATCACGGGTCGCAGCCCGTGATGACACGGCAAATAGTCTGACGTAGTCTGTTTCGGGGGAACCTTTCCACCATTCCACCTTTCCACCTTTCCACTTCAAAAGCACCTTTCCACTCATCGTAGCACCTATATATTATGGGAGGGGATGGGCCTCATTTGCATTCCCCTCTCCGGCGTGAGTCATCCTTAGGTCATCCTTATAAATTATAAGGTTGACCTAAGGATGACCCCAGTTTGACGCCAGGTTGCAAATGAGGGCCAGAGGACGCAATTCACTGAAGGATGGAATGTTTAGCGGAAAGCAAAGCCAGAATCCGGCAAACAGCTATTTGGCGGGACGGCAAAGCTCCGGCATTGACAAAATAAAGCATTTAATAAACCGTGTTTTCTTAGAGAAGTAATTGATAATGAAGAATCGTAACATCCACGTATTGGAAGAGATGCCCGTTTCCCGGGCGATAATTTACATGGCCCTGCCCAGCGTGCTCAGCATGCTGGTGAACATCCTTTACAACCTCACCGACACATTTTTCATCGGCAAGCTCAACGATCCGGTGCAAGTGGCGGCGGTGTCCATCTCCATGCCGCTGTTCGGTTTTCAGATGGCCATCGCCGGCATCTTCGGAGCAGGCGGCGCCAGCTATCTTTCGCGCCTATTGGGACGCAAGGACTTCAAACAAGCCCGCGAGACAACCACCACCGCCATCTTCAGCGTGCTGCTGGCGTCCATCGTGGTCGCCATCGGCGGCATCCTGTTCATACCCACCTTTTTGCGTTTAGCCGGAGCCAGCGGCGATATCTTTCCCTATGCCACGCGGTATCTTACCATCATCCTGCTGGGCAGTCCCTTCGTGATGCTCAAGTTTGCCATGGTGCAGCTTGTCCGCGCGGAAGGCTCCGCCCGCCAGGCGATGTTCGGGCTGATCATCGGCACCGGGGTCAACATCCTGCTCGATCCGCTCTTCATCTTCGTATTCAACATGGGCGTGACCGGCGCGGCCGTTGCCACCGTGATCGGCCAGGGGCTGGCCATGCTTTATTACGTGTTTTATTACCGGGGGAAAAATAGCCTTGCCAGGCCTTCACTGAAGTATCTGCACCTGCGCCGCGAGATCTACCAGCAGATTCTCTTTATCGGGCTTCCCGCCTCGCTGGGGCAGATCATGATGAACGTGGGCAACACCATCTCCTACAATCTCGCCTCGGCGTATGGAGACAGCGTGGTGGCTTCGCTGGGAGTGGCGTCCAGGGTGTTTTCCATCCCCATTTTCGTGTTCATTGGCACCTCGATCGGGGTGCAGGCGCTGATCGGCTTCAACTACGGGGCGCGCAACTTTGCCCGCATGAAGCTGGTGATCCGCCGGGCGGTGTTCATCGCCCTCTCTTTGAGCGTGTTTTTCACCCTGCTGTTCGCCCTGTTCCCCAGGCAACTGATCGGCACCTTTATCAAGGATGAAGGCATCATGGACATCGGCACCATGATCCTGGAAGCCTATGTGTTTGCCATCCCCTTCGCCGCGGTGGGCATGATCATGGCCAACAGCCTGCAGGCCATGGGCAAGGCCCTGCCCGCCTTCATCGTCTCGCTGTCGCGCCAGGGCATCATCTACATCCCCCTGCTCTTTTTGCTGAACAAGTATTTCGGCTTTGAAGGCCTGATTTTCGCCATGCCCACGGCGGACGCGCTCACCACCATGATCTCGTCCAGCATGGTCTTTTTCATCCTCAGAGGGATCAAACACAAAGAGCCGGCGCCCGGCATCCCCGAACCCATGCCCGTCCCGGCGGACATGGCCTGACAGATTGTTCTTGACACAGGCCGCCCTTCTGATTTTTGAGCTTTAAGCAATTATAGGAAAGGAGAACCGCCCATATGCTGAATGTTTCTATCGCACCAGATGGTAAAAAATATCCCCTGCCGACCGAGCAGGAAAACGAAAAGGAACGCGAGATCCTCAAGCAGATAACCGCCGAGCAGCGCAAGCTGGGGCGCAAGATCGTCGCCGTTCAGGGCTTGGGATTTGTGGGTTGTGTGATGGCTACCGTGGTTGCAGACGCCACCGACAAGGACGGGAATCCCTATTACTTTGTGCATGGCCACCAGCGCGCCTCCAAGCGCTCGTATTGGAAAGTTCCGGTGATCAATTCCGGCGTTCCGCCCGTGGCTTCATCCGATCCGGAAGTTCCCCAGATCTTCCACCGCACCGTGGTGGAGAAAAAGAACTTCCGCGCCACCAGCGAAGAATCGGTCTATGGCCTGGTTGACGTGGTGGTGGTGGATATCCAGCTTGATGCCACCAAACCTTCCTTTGGCGAAGCCGAGAAAGGCTATTGCGACCTGCTGGCCTTCCGCGAAGGCATCCGCACGCTGGGACAGCATATCCGCCCCGACTGCCTCGTATTGGTGGAGACCACCGTTCCCCCTGGAACCTGCGAGAAAGTGGTGAAACCTATTCTGGAAGAGGAATTTACCAAGCGCGGCATCGACATCGCCGCCAATCCGCCCTTGGTGGCGCACTCCTACGAGCGCGTGATGCCGGGCGCGAAATATGTGGCCTCCATCCGCGATTTCTGGAGGGTCTTCTCCGGCGTGAACGAGAAAAGCATCGAGCTTTGCCGGGAATTCCTCAGCAACTGCCTGAATGTGGAAGAATACCCCCTCACCCAACTGGACAGCACCAACGCCTCCGAACTGGCAAAAACCATGGAAAATACCTACCGCGCTGTGAACATCGCCCTGACCCTGGAATGGGCGAGTTTCGCGGAACAGATCGGAGTGGATATATTCAAAGTGCGCGAAGCCATCCGTAAACGCAAGGGCACCCACGACAACCTGCTGCGTCCCAGCCTGGGCGTGGGCGGCTATTGCCTCACCAAAGACCCCGTGCTCGCCAACTGGGCGATGCAGACCCTCTTTGGCCTGGAAGGCAGCCTGGAAATGGCCATCCGCAGCGTCAACATCAACGACACCATGCCCCTGCACACCATCGAGATCATCAAGCGCGAATTTGAAAGCCTGAGCAACCTCAAGGTGGCAGTGCTGGGAGTTTCGTATCTGGAAAACGTGGGCGACACCCGCCACTCCCCCTCCAAGACCCTGGTGGAGTTCCTGCGCAAAGAGTTTGCCACCGCCCTCACCCACGACCCCTATGTGGAAGCCTGGCCGGAGCTTGACGAATCAAAAGTGGAAAGCGACCTCAATGCCGTGCTGCCAGGGGCGGATGTGGTGATCTTTGCCGTTGGCCACGATCAATACAAGGGACTCAAACCGGCGGAAGTAGTCGCCATGTGCGGCACCAAACCGCTCATCGTGGACTGCTCGAACTTCCTTTCCGACGCGACTATCGCAGAATACAAGAAACTTGGTTGCAAGGTTCGCGGCGTCGGCAAGGGCCATATCGTCTGATAATCCAAAAGACTATAGATGAAGAAAGGCGGGAACTTCCCGCCTTTTTTTGTGTCCAAAACAGGGAAGGAGGGAAAACGCGGGCGCGAATCCCTGAAAAGGTTTTCTAAAGAGGGGTGGTGATTATCCTGAAGCCGGAATTTGGACACAAAAAAACGGGCATCATTCGATACCCGTTTTTTAAGGACTGCGCTATAATTATAGATCAGCGATGCTTATTTCGTAGCGTCTTGGACTGGTTCGGCAACCGGCTCGGCTTGGTCGGGGTTCACGGTGTCAGTAGCGAGGGTGTCCACGACTTCTTCTACCGGCGTGGTCTCTTCGACAACTTCTTCCTTGGTGCCGCAAGCGGCGAGGGCAAGCATGCCAATCAGCATAATAGCGAGTAACGCGATTAATGTAGCTTTCTTCATTTTGATTCCTCCATTTTAGAAATCATATTTTTGGTTTGGTTTTTCTTCCTTTTTCGGCGATTTACAGCCTCGCCGGGGCATTTTTGCCAGAGAGCTCAACAGGGCTGAAACCCTTTAGCAGACTCCCTCACAGTCCTTAGTCACACCTATGTACTGACTTGTTTAGTCCAATATTATTAGGTGTTGTTTTTCTGGCAAGTTATTTTTTTTAGAATGAGGTGTCCAGACCCGCGTGGATCATCCCCGAGGTGAAGGAAGGAAAAGCTTTGTCCCTGAATCCCAGGCCATATTCTATGCTCAGGACGCCCAGCCGGGAGCCCACCTTGATCCCCAGGCCTGGGGCAAAGAGCCTGGCGTCCAGTTCGTCCCCGCCCCGCATCAAGACCCCGTGATCGTAAAAGAGATAGAGCCTGCTGTTCGCCGCCAGCCGCCAGCGCAGTTCCAGATTGCCCCAACCCAGCCGCCAACTGCTGAACTCCTCCTCCCGGTAGCCCCGCAGCGAGTTGTAACCCCCCATGCCATACTGCAGATAGGCGGAGCTGTCTTCCTCCGCCAGGCTGCGCAGGTGCGCTCCCGCGGCCAGAACCCAGCGTTTCCCCAGGTTCAGAAAGTGGGTGTGATCCGCCTCCAGGGCGTTGCTCCAGCGCGAGGGCGAATGCAGCCGCCTGACGCGGTAGGCGATCTGGCTGCTGGAACCCCGGGAGGGATTGAGCGGATTGTCGCTGCTGTCCTGAATCCAAAATGCGCCCACGCTCCAGTTTGAGGATTTGCTGATCTGCATGGGCCTGCCGCTGCCGGGCGAGATGCTTTCCGTGCCCAGGCTGATCCCATAGCGTTGAAAGCCCTGGTAGGAATAGATGTCCGCCGCCACCCGGGAGCGGATCCAGACGCTGTCCTGCTCGGTGCGGTGCAGGGTGAGATCGCCCGCCAGGGGCAGATTGGCTGGCCCGGACTCGTGATAGCTAAACTCCAGCAGGCTGTTGAGGGCGGATTTTTGCCAGCGCAGGGCCAGCGCGCGATCGGTGCCCCAGAGGTTGAGGAAGCGCAGGTTGAGCCTTCCGGTCAGTTCCGTCTTGTCTTTGATCCGGTTGAAGCCCGCCACTCCCTCCAGATAGGTCATGCGGCCTTCCTCAACGCTGATCAGCAGGCTGGCGGCATCCACCGGCTCCACGCTGCAGGCGTTGATATAGCTCTTGCGCAGGATGTTTTGCCGCGCGGCCTCCAGCATTTCCGGAGTGATGGTGCCAGCCCGTTCCAGGCCTGCCAGGCGGATAAGGGTGCGCTCGCGGGTGTATCTGTTGCCCCGGAAATGGTATTTTTCCAGGCGGAATGGCCGCCCTTCCTCCACTCCGATATAGGCCTCCAGCCCGCCATCAAGAGTCAGCGAATCCAGCTCCACCGCCGCAAACAGATAGCCCTGGCGCAGATATTCCTGCAGGACGCGCCGCATCAGGGCGGGAATCTGCCCCAGCGTTAGCCTCTGCTCCGGGGAAAGCAGCAACAGAGCGCGCAGTTTGGCGGGGGTAAGGAGTTTCAATCCGTTGAAATGGATGCCCACATCCCCGGCTGGCATCACCTCATCCAGCCGGAAAGCCAGTTCCAGAGTATCCTGATCCAGAGGGACAAGCTCCGGGGACTGGATGCTCACAAAGGGATGCCCCTGCCGCTGCAGCCAGGCCTGCATGCCCTCGATGCCCGCATTGACGACCGCCGCGTCGTATTCCCCGCCCGTGGCCAGGCCCGCGGCTTTCAGCAGGGCGTCGCGGTCCAGTTCAAAATTTGCCTCCACGCTGATCTTTCCCACCCGCAAGCCGCAGAGGCAGCCCCAGATGAGCAGCAGGGCAAGGCAAAGGCTGGTTCTGGCCACCCGCGGCCCCTATTCCCGGTCCGCCTTCAAAACCGCCAGGAAAGCCTCCTGCGGCACAGTCACCGAACCGATCTCCTTCATCTTCTTCTTGCCTTCCTTCTGCTTTTCCAGCAGCTTGCGCTTGCGCGAAACGTCACCGCCGTAACACTTTGCCAGCACATCCTTACGCATGGCGTTGACCGTGCTCCGGGCGATGATGGTGCCCCCGATCGCCGCCTGCAGCGCTATCTTGAAGAGATGCCGGGGGATCACCTCGGCGAGGGTGTCGGTCACGCTCTTGCCCCAGTTGTGTGCTTTGTCTTTGTGGCAGATAAAGCTCATGGCATCCACCTTTTCGCCGTTGATCAGGATGTCCACCTTCACCACCTGCGAGGGGCGGAATTCCTTGAACGCATAGTCCAGGGAGGCATAGCCGCGGCTAACGGTCTTGAGCTTGTCGTAAAAGTCGAAGATGATCTCGATGAGGGGCATCTCATAGTGCAGCGCCACCCTTTTTTCATCGATGTATTGGATGTCTTTCTGGATGCCGCGCCGTTCCTGCGCCAGTTTCATGATGTTGCCGATGTAATCCGTGGGAACGATGATCTCGGTGTCCATGAATGGTTCCTGCACGCTTTCAATGTAGATGGGATCGGGAAAATCGACCGGGTTGTTGACCGTGATGTCCTCGCCGTTTTTGAGCCGGATGAGGAAGCGCACGCTGGGCGTCGTGGCGATGATGGGGATGTTATATTCCCGCAGCAGGCGCTCTTTGACGATCTCCAGATGCAGCATGCCCAGGAACCCGCAGCGGAAGCCATAGCCAAGCGCCATGGAGTTTTCCTTTTCATAGATCAGGGAAGCGTCGTTGAGCTTGAGTTTGGCGATGGAATCCACCAGGTTCTCATAGTCCTCGCCATTGATGGGAAAGATGCCGGAATAGACCATCGGCTTGGGTTCCATGAAGCCGGGCAGTGATTCCTCGCAGCCGCCTTTGGCGAGGGTGATGGTGTCGCCCACGCGGGCATCCGCCACTTCCTTGATATTGGCGATGATATAGCCCGCCTCGCCGGTGGTTAGTTTATTCTGGGGAGAAAACTTCAGCTCCAGGTGCCCGATCTCCTCGATCTCATACTCCTTGCCGGTGGAAAACAGCTTGATGCGGTCGCCCTTGTTCAGCGATCCCTCAAAGAGCCGCACCAGCACCACCACGCCGCGGTACATGTCAAAATAGGAGTCGAAGATCAGTGCCTGGGGCGGGGCGTCCACCTTCCCCTGCGGGGCGGGAAGCCTCTCCACCACAGCGTCCAGCAACTCCGTGACCCCCTGTCCGGATTTCGCGCTAACTCTCAGGATGTCTTCCGCCGCGCAGCCCATGATCTCCATCAGATCGTGTTCCGAGCCATCGATATCCGCCTTGGGAAGATCGATCTTATTGAGCACGGGCAGTATCTCCAGATTGTTTTCCAGAGCCAGATAGAGGTTGCTCATGGTCTGGGCCTCGATGCCCTGGGAAGCGTCCACCAGCAGAATTGCGCCCTCGCAGGAAGCCAGCGCGCGGGACACCTCATAGGAAAAGTCCACGTGCCCGGGGTGTCGATCAGGTTGAGCACATATTCCTGCCCCTTATATTTATGCACCATGCGGACCGCGTGGCTCTTGATGGTGATGCCTTTTTCCCGCTCCAGATCCATGCTGTCCAGCACCTGAGCCACATCCACCCGTCCCACCACGTTGGTGCTTTCCAGAAAACGGTCTGCCAGCGTGGATTTGCCGTGGTCGATATGGGCGATAATGCAGAAGTTGCGTATATGTTCTTGTTTCATTGTATATCCTTGTCGGTCAACTGCTTGAATAGTCGGGAAACCTGGTTCCTTCCCAGTTTGACCGATTAGTGCCTTAAAATGCCAAACTCCGCTTTTGTCAATCTTTTAGTGTCGGACTGCGGCAAAGTGTCAGTTTTTTCGGATCATAACCTCTGAAAGGAAGAGCCGACCCTTTTAGAAGATCATCCGCACATCTAAACTTCCCTGGATAAAATGCCAAACAGGGCAGTGTTTACATAATAGTTGGAGCGCACGATTTTCTGTTTTTTTAGGAGGCCGTCAGCGCAGAGGGCATCCAGATACTTCGTGGCCGTGTGGCGGCTGACCCCCAGATCACGCATGATAAACTCTATCTTTGTATAAGGATGCGAAAACAGATTGTTGATCAGAGCCTGTGAATAAAATTTATGTTTGGCGCGTATCCGCCGCTCATACTCCTGGAGCGCCGTTCTGATCTCTCCGATCATGGCAATCGTTTGTTTGGAAGTGTCTTCCACCGCCTGCAACATGAAAAGTATCCACGGTTCCCAGGCGCCCTCGTCTCTGACTTTTTGCAGCAGGTGATAGTAGTTTGCCTTATTCTTTACTATGTATCTGCTCAGATAAAGCACAGGAATATCCATGAGCCCGGACAGCACCAGATAAAGAACATTGATAATGCGCCCCGTGCGGCCATTCCCATCGTAGAAGGGATGGATGCTTTCAAACTGGTAGTGTATTACCGCCATCCTCACAAGAGGATCGATATCAGTCTCATCATCGTTTATATACTGCTCAAGATTTGCCATCAGTTCCACTATTTCCCGGGGGTCCTGGGGCGGCACATAGACTGTTTCTCCGGTCTGTTCATTCTTCAGTTCCGTGCCTGGCAGTTTGCGCAATCCTGAGCGGTGCTTCACCATCTCCGCCTGTATCTCGATAATGTGGTTTGTGGTGAGCATTCCAGTTTTTTCCACCAGGTCGTAGCCTACCCGGAGGGCGGAGGCGTAATGGCTTACTTCTTTGGCCGCAACGCTCAACGCGTAGTCCGGGAACAAACCTTCGCGATAAAGATCATCGTGGGTGGTGATTATGTTTTCGATTGCCGAGCTGTCTTTTGCTTCCTGCAAGGAGAGTGTATTGATTAGAATAAGCTGATTGGGAATGGTGGCCGTAATCCCCTTGAGTTCAGCCAGATAGCGATGCGCGGAAGCAGCCTTGCGCAGGATTTGTCTGGTCTCCAGTTCGATATCCGGAGGTAACTTATCGATGGCTTTTTGCATTATGGTATCCTCAGCACCGGCTCATAGTTTTCAGACAGACAAACTGACATGTCCAGAAAAGCGGCACTTTCTCTACACATAATAGGCTATATGTCCAAAAAAGCAAGATATTTTGGACACGTGACAGGGAATATGTCCAACAATGTTACAATAATTCCACGGGTTGCTTTCAGGTTCATCACTCATATTCTTTCACCATTCAAATAATTTCTGCCTGCCTTCCTCGATTTCCGTCATACCGCCCTCCCTTGCTGCTACAGCGTTTGGAGCCATCAACCTTAGGTCATCCTTATAAATTATAAGGTTGACCCCAGGAAGACCCACGCCGGAGAGGGGAATGCAAATGAGGCCCATCCCCTCCCATAATATATAGGTGCTACGATTAGACGTGGAAAGGTGCTTTTGAGGTGGAAAGGTGGAAAGGTGAAATGGTGGAAAGGTTCCCCCGTAACAAGTCTACCAGGCCATATACTGTGTCATCCCGGGCAAGCGCATGCTTGACCCGGGATCCAGTGCCTTGGGGTGGCAAAGTCCGTTTGCCACAGAGACCGGAGGTCTCTTCCAAACAGGCAACTCCGTTGCCTCTGCCGAACAGACTTCGGCAGCCCAATACCGCGGCAATCCGCGCCTTTTATCCGCGTAAATCTGCGTGAACCACGTAAACCGCTATTCGTTCCGCGGAGCGGGGAGCATGATCACGCTCAGTTTATTGCGGTCGAAGGTCAGATACTTTTTGGCAGCTTTCGCCACGGCCTTGCGGTCGATCTTGTCCACCAGCGAGGGCATTGCGAGGAATCCTTCCAGGGGTTTCTTTTGCCAGACGCTGTTGTAGATCTGGTTTAGCCAGTAGTAATTGGTGCGCAGGTCTTCCTCCAAAGTCTTGGTGAGGGTGGCTTTGGTGGAGACCAGGTAGCGTTCATCGATATAGCCCGCCCTGATGCTGTCCAGGGTGGCGAAGATAGCCCGGTTAAGCTCTTCCACCCGGGCTGGCGAACAGGCCATCATGCTGGAGAAGGTGAGGCTGGGCTTGGGATAGCGTTCCTTGCCCGGCCAGGCATAGATCAGATAGACGCCGCTCAAATCCTCGCGGATGTTTTCGCGCAGCTTTTCATTGAGCACCAGGGTGAGGGCGTTGAGGTTCATATCGTTTTTGGGAGTGGCCTTGTAGCCGCAGTTGGTCACGTGGGAAACGAAGCTGCGGTCGCTTTCTCCCTTGCGGAAAAGCTCCAGTTTCTGGCCTTTGAACAATCTGACGCCGGCATCCACGATCCTGTCTTTGCGCCGGGCTTTGGGGAGGTTGGCCAGATAGCGGTTGGCGCAATCCAGCAGTTGCTGCTCGTCATAGTTGCCCACAAAGATGAAGGTGAAGTCGGAAAGGTCGGCAAAGCGGTCAAGATAGATCTGCTCCATACGCCGGAGGTCTATCCTGTCCAGGTCTTCCACCGTGATGGGGCGGCGATAGGGGCTGTGGCCGTACATGGCGGAACTGAGTTTGTCCCCAAAGACCTGCTGGGGGTCGAGTTCGCGGTTGGCGAGGCGGCTGCGGTAGCGCTGGATGAAGGACTCGAAGTCCTTCTGGTTGAAGCGGGCGTTGGTGGCGTACTGGTGGATAAGCTGAAACATCAGCTCCATGTCCTTGGGCGAGCACTGGCCGCTCATCCCCTCGGAGTAAAGCCCCAGGCTGATGCCGGCGCTTGCCACCTTGCCGGCGGTGGCTTTCTGCAGGGCCATGGCGTCAAACTTGCCAAATCCGGAATCGCGCACATAATCCGCCAGTAAGCGGGCAGCGGGGACATCCTCTGCAGGATACCGGGAATAGCCGCCGGGGCTGACAGCCTCAAAGAGCAGCTCATCGGCCTTGAAATCGGTCTTTTTCCCATAGACCACGATGCCGTTGGCGAGTTCCCATCTGCTGATGCCGGAACGGGGATAGTATTTTTCCTTTTTGAGGGGCAGGGGAGCGGGGATGGGATCCAGCAGGGGTTCGTCCAGAGCCACGTCCTCATAGGGTTCCAGTTCCAGTTCGCCCACCTCCGCGGCGATCTGCAGCAGACGCTGCTCATCCGGATATTGCAGGCCTTCCCTGGCAGGCGCGCCCAGGGCGATGACCATGTTGTTCTCGGGCACCAGTTCGCCCACCAGGCTGTTGACCGTGTCCAGATCGATGAGCTGGAGCAGCGCGCCAAGCAGTTCATATTCCTGTTGGGGGCTGAGCAGGGGACGCTGGTTGGCGATGCAGTCGATGATCTCCCAGGCAATGTCGCCGGATTCGCGGGTATCGCTGTCCGCCAGTTGGGATTCCGCGCCGCGCAGGAGGTCGAGTTTGGCGCGGTCAAGTTCGCTCGCCGTGAAGCCGTGGCGATGAACGCGTTCCGCCTCGGTGAGCATGGTGGTGAGGGCGGCCTCGGCCTTGCCTTCGCCAAACATGGAGATCAGCATGGATTGAGACATGGTGCGCAGGGCGGGGTATTCGTAGGAAAAGGCGAAGGAGAAGGGCGGATCGGCCTCTTTGCTCTTTTCTTCCAGGCGGGAGTTAAGCATGGTGTGGAAGAGGTTGCGGGCGGTTTCGTCAAAGTATTGGGGGATGGTCTGCACGCGGCGCACATCCTTTTGCCAGGAGACGGAGAGCAGGTTGCGGGGATATTCGGGATCGGTCGCCACCACGGCACGGGGCTGGGGATGGTCTGGAACCTCGAAATCCTGGCGCGGGCGGGGATCATCCCGTTTGGGGATGGGGCTAAAGAACTCCCGCACCAAAGCGAGCATATCCTGGGGGTCAAAATCGCCCACGATCACCACGCTCTGGAGGTCTGGCCGATACCAGTCATGGTAAAAGCGGCGTATGGTCTGAGGAGTGAAGGTGCTGAGCACCTCATAGGTGCCGATGGGGGCGCGTTCCGCGTAGCGCGATCCGGCAAAGACCACGGCGTTTTGGGCGTCCCGGATGCGGGTGCTGGCATCCTGTCCCATGCGCCATTCCTCGATGATCACTCCGCGTTCGCGTTCGATCTCGGCGGGGTCAAAACTCACCTGGGAAGCCATGTCGGACATGATCAGCAGACCCTTGCGCAGTTGCTCGCGGTTGGTTGTGGGCAGGCGGAAGGTGTAGGCGGTGAAGTCGTAGCTGGTCATGCCGTTGAGGCCGTTGTAATAACCCATGCCGATGGAGGAGAGGTATTCCACCATCTCGGTGCGGCCGAAGTGTTTGGTGCCGTTGAAGGCCATGTGTTCCGTGAAGTGCGCCAGGCCGCGCTGGTCTTCGTCTTCGTTCACGGAGCCAATATCCACATAGAGGCGCAGCTCGGCGATGCCTTCCGGGCGCGGGTTGCGCATGATGTAATAGCCGAGGCCGTTCTCGAGCTTGCCCGAGAGGAGATTGGGATCCTGCTCCAACTGGACGGGGATGTCCTGGGGGCGGGGAACGAGTTTGCCGGTAGCCTGCAGAAGCGTGAACAGCAGCAGGATCAGGATGAGCGGGATGAACTTTTTCATATAATGTTACTCCAGTGGAGATGTAATGTAATTTACGAGGAGCGGTCTTGGGCTATTGCCGCTTTCCCTTTTCCCCTTTTATTAGCCGTTGCGGGGGTCATTTAGTCATTTGCTGGGCGGATTGAGGGTGATCAGGAACATTTCGTCCACTCCCAGGATGTTGCTGGAGTCGCCATAGACCAACTCGGTGCCGTCCTCGAAGGTGATCCGGGCAATGTAGTAGAAGTTGTTGTTGGAGGTGGCGTAAGGCACGCGGTGATATCTGCTTTCGCCGGGAGCGATGCTGCCCAGATTGGTCTCAACATACTCCTCGCCGTTCTTGTTCTTTCTCAATTCGGCTCTGTGCACGGTCTGGTTGCTGTTGTTCACCACCTTGAAGCAGGCGCGGTTGGGGGTCAGATATCCGGTTCGCCGTTCCCCGGCTTCCATGGTGAATTCGCTGCTTTCCGTGGGACGCAGTTCGCCGTCTTCCTCATAGACCATCTGGTAGGTCTCGCCTTGCGCCCAAAGCTCCACTTCGCGCGTCACGTTGCTGTTGAAGATGTGTTCACGGTCTGTGGAGAACTTGAAGGTGTGGGCTTCACCCGGGGCCAGTTCGATCTCGGGGCTGTCTTCCATGCGCACCCAGGCCAGGTGGCTGGTATCGTTCCTGACCCAATATTCCACTCCGGAGTCGCAGCCCGCCAGTATCAGCAGTGCCGCGAGAATCAGGATTATATATAAGCTTTTCATGGTTTCACCTCGTTTCTTTTGTTGATGCCAAGGTCGGTTTCCGCTCAGGATACGTCAAGAAGAAAGTTCTCAGAGGATATCCAGGATCAATTCTTCCCGGGGCAGGGGTTCGGGGGCAATCCGGTATGCGGCGCGGATCAGTTCCACCACGGAAGGCGCCTGGGCAGAGTCGTTGCAAAGCAGTTCGCCCAAGGGATCGCCAGCCCGCACGTAGTCTCCGATCTTGGGGATGAGCAGGGCTCCGGCGCCGTAGTCGATCTGGTCTGAAACCTTCATCCTTCCGGCTTTGACACGCACCAAGGCATAGCCGATGGCACGGCAATCGATGTGTTGGATGTAGCCGCTGTCCTGCGCAATGATCGGCAGTTTGCAACTGGCTGTCCCCATCAGGCTGTAATCCTGGAGGACGCGGGGATTTCCGCCCTGGGCGATGATGATCTCCTCCAGCTTTTGCAGGGCTTTGCCGCTGGAGACCGCGCCGTCTATGAGTTTGGCTGCTTCCCCGGAGTCGGAGGCCAGGCCGGAGCTAAGCAGAAGTTGCGAAACCAGTTCAGTGGTGAGCAGTTTGGTGTCCGGCAGGGGATTGCCTTTCAGGTATTCGATGGCCTCGACCATCTCCAGGCCGTTGCCTACCGCCAGTCCCAGGGGGGAATTCATGTTCGAGAACACCACCCTGACCTTCTGGCCAAAACTCTCTCCGGTGGAGACCAGCAAGGCAGCCAGTTCACGGGCATGCCCGAGGTCAGGCATGAAGGCTCCGCTGCCAACTTTGAGGTCGATCACCAGATGCCTGCTGCCTTCGGCGATCTTTTTGCTCATGATGCTGGCGGTGATGAGGCCGGGGCTTTCCACCGTGGCGGTCACATCCCGCAGTGCGTAGATGCGGCGGTCGGCAGGCACCAGTTCGTCGGATTGACCCACCAGGGCGAAGCCGTGCTTCTCCACCAGGGCTTTGAACTCGTCAATGCCATACTGCACGCGGAAACCGGGGATGGATTCCAGCTTGTCCAGGGTGCCGCCCGTGTGCCCCAACCCGCGCCCGGAGATCATGGGCACGCTCAGTCCCAAGGCCGCCGCGATGGGGGCCAGCATCAGGCTGATCTTGTCGCCCACGCCGCCGGTGGAATGTTTGTCCGCCACCAGCAGATTAGCTGGAAAGGTCAGGCTGCTGCCGCTGTCGATATAGCTTTTGGTGAGCGCGGCGATCTCGGAGGCTTCCAGTCCCTGAAAGTAGATCGCCATCAGCAGGGCACTCATCTGATAGTCCGGAATCCTGCCTGCCATGAAGCCGCGGATGAACTGCGTGATCTCGCCCGGGGAAAGGGTCTGCCCCCTGCGTTTGGCGAGGATCAGCTCAACTGGATTGTAATTGCTCATAAAGAAAGTCCTTTAGCTGGCCACCAGCTTCTCGCGGATGTAGCCGCTGAAGATATCCATCACCCACACCACCAGGGCAATCAGCCACATGATGAGGCCCACGTTGCGCCAGGCAAGCATCTGCTGCTGCTGGTTGAGCGCCAGGCCGATGCCGCCTCCGCCCACGAAACCGACGATGGTCGCCATGCGCACGTTGATGTCCCAGCGGTAGATGGTGAACGCCAGATAGGGCGCCAGGATCTGGGGTGTGACGGCATAGCGCCAGACCTGCAGGGTGGAGGCTCCGGTGGCTTTGATGGCTTCCACCGGGCCGGGATCGATGTTTTCTATCTGTTCGGAATAAAGCTTGATCAGGGAGGCGATGGAATGAATCCACAGCGCCAGCATCCCGGCAAAAGGCCCGATGCCCACCCAGACGCAAAAAATGATCGCCCAGACGATCGCTTCGATGGAGCGGAAGACCGTGGACACGGTGCGGACAACGATGTAGGCGATCCTGCCCGGCAGGCTGCCATACATCAGGTTTTTGGCGGCGAAAAAGCTGAAAACGAAGGCGAAGGGGATGGCAAAGACCGTCGCCAGCAGCGCCAGATAGATGGTCTCCGTGAGGGCGGCCAGCATCGGCACCAATTCCTTGGGATTGGGATTAAATATGCCTTTCAGGATGTTCTGGGTGTTGGCTGCCTGGGTGAAAAAAGCAATTGGCTTCACCTCCACGATGATCCAGCCGACCACAAAGCTGATCAGGATGCCGAGGGCAGCCTCGATCTTCCAGAGCCTGCCCCGTTCACCGCTCGGAGAAAGGGCAAGTTTTCTTCCCAGGCTGTGGTCAAGGCGTCCGGTGAGCAACGCGACCAAAGCAGGCGCGCCCAGGATCGCCCAGGCGGGCACGGAAACTCCTCCCAGGCGCAACAGCAGCCAGGCTGTGCAGCCCAGGATATAGAGCCAGAACAGATATTCGATCGCCAGCGCTTTTAGATACTTCATGGGCGGTACCTTCCCCGCTCCGCGTTATCGGTCAAGGATTTTTTTGGGATTGTTTGGAGTTCGAGCCGGCAATATTGGTTTCGTGCTTATACCAGTCCCGAAGCCTGCCCGGACATCAAACGATCCACATAAGGCCGGATCATTGGTCAAGCGGTTCACGCAGATATGCGCGGATAAAAGGCGCAGATTGCCGCGGATTGGGCTGCCGAAGCATGTGGAACCGCGCTTCCAGCCGCTTTGTTTCTTTATTTGCTTGACACCTGCGGCATTTGGCGATTTTGGGTTATGTTCTTGCAAATATTTATTCTTGAGCCCGCTTTGAGGGTGGAGAATGAGGAAGATTATGGAGATCAGTAAAACTTACGAAGCAAAGCAGATCGAACAGAAATGGTATAAGTTCTGGGAAGAGGGCGGCTATTTCAGGCCCGCGGGTGATTCCGCCAAAGCGCCCTTCACCGTGCTTATCCCGCCGCCCAATGTGACCGGCATCCTGCACATGGGACACGTGCTCAACAACACCCTGCAGGATGTGGTGGTGCGCTTTCACCGCATGCTCGGCGAGCCTACCCTGTGGCTGCCCGGTGTTGACCATGCCGGCATCGCCACCCAGAACGTAGTGGAAAAAGAACTGGCCAAGGAAGGCAAAAACCGCCACCAGATCGGCCGCGAAGCCATGGTGGAACTGATCTGGAAATGGAAACAGGAAAAGGGCGACCGCATCATCAGCCAGCTTAAACTGCTTGGCGCATCCTGCGATTGGGACCGCCTGCGCTTCACGATGGACGAAATGCTCTCCCGCGCGGTCAAAGAGGTCTTCGTCTCCCTCTACAACGATGGACTGATCTACAAAGGAAAATACATTATCAACTGGTGCCCGCGCTGCGTGACCGCTTTGGCCAATGACGAGGTGGAACACGCCGATGAGTCGGGCAAGCTCTGGCACATCCGCTATCCCTTTGCCGACGGCGAGGGATACCTGATCGTCGCCACCACCCGCCCGGAAACCATGCTGGGCGACACCGCCGTGGCCGTGAATCCCAAAGACAAGCGTTACACGGACATCATCGGCCGCCAGATCGCCCTGCCCCTCACGGACAGGACGATTCCCGTGATCGCCGATGATTATGTTGATCTGGAGTTCGGCACCGGCTGCGTGAAGGTCACTCCCGCCCACGATCCCAACGACTTTGAGATCGGTCGCCGCCACGACCTGCCCCAAATCCTGGTGATGGACGAACATGGCGTGATGAACGCGGAGGCCGGAGCAGATTTTGACGGCATGGACCGCTACGCCTGCCGCACAAAGGTGGTGGAACTGCTGGAAAAGCAGGGACTGCTGGAAAAGATCGACAAGCACGAGCACGCCGTGGGACACTGCTACCGCTGCAATACGGTGATCGAGCCTTACCTTTCCGACCAGTGGTTTGTGAAGATGAAGCCCCTCTCCGAGCGCGCCATCGAGGTCGTGGAAAGCGGCGAGGTGCGCTTCCAGCCCGAGCGCTGGACCAAGGTCTATATGCACTGGATGAACAACATCCGCGACTGGTGCATCTCCCGCCAAATCTGGTGGGGACACCGCATCCCCGCCTATTACTGCGAGGACTGCGGGCAGATGATGGTGGCGGCGGATAAGCCCGCGCGCTGCACCGCCTGCCAAAGCAGCCAGTTGCGCCAGGATGAAGACGTGCTGGACACCTGGTTTTCCAGTTGGCTGTGGCCTTTCTCGACCCTCGGCTGGCCAGAGGAAACCGATGACCTGCAACGTTTTCTGCCCACCCAGGTGCTGATCACCGCTCCGGAAATCATCTACCTTTGGGTGGCACGCATGATCATGAGCACCCTGCACTTCAGGGGCGTCATCCCCTTCGACACCGTGCTGCTGCATGGCACCGTGCGTGACGACCTGGGGCGCAAGATGAGCAAATCGCTCGGTAACTCACCCGATCCCATCGACATCATCGACAAGGTGGGAGCCGACGCCCTACGCTTTTCCATGGTCTTCGGAACGCCCAAGGGCGCGGATGTGATCTACTCCGACTCCATCCTGGAAACCGGACGCAACTTTGCCAACAAGATCTGGAACGCCTTCCGCTTCATAATGATGAACCTGCCCGAGGATTACGTTCCCCTGCGCAAGGAAGAGCTCCGGCTTGAACTGGCAGACCGCTGGATCTACAGCCGCCTCAATGAAACCGCCCGCGACGCCGCGGAACACTACTCAAACCTGCGCCTCAACGACGCCGGGCAAAGCGTGTTCCAGTTCATCTGGGACGAATTCTGCTCCTGGTATATCGAGCTTTCCAAAGACCGCCTGCAGAGCGATGACCCCGCCATCCGCGGCACCGCGCTGTATATCCTGCTGGATGTGATGCAGACCTCGATGCGCCTGCTGCATCCCATCATGCCCTTCATCACCGAGGAAATCTGGCAGAGCATCCGCTCCATATTCCCGCAGCCGGAGGAAGCCCTCATTGTGGCGGCCTTCCCGGCCTGCGACACCGGCGCCATCGACCCGGACATCGCGGACGACATGGCCTTCATGCAGGAAGCCATCTCCGCGGTGCGCAACCTACGCAAGCAGCTCAACCTCAACCCCGGCGCCCGCGTCAACCTCGCCATCCGCGTGGCGGAAGACCGCCAGAAAGAACTTTTCGCGCGCTATGCCGCCTACTTCGCCAAACTCGCCAAGGTGGACGACCTGGATGTGGCGCGCGACCTTGCCAAGCCCCCGGCCTCGATAGCCGCCGTGGTGCGCAACGTGGAAATCTTCCTCCCCCTCAAGGGATTGGTGGACTTCGACGCCGAACGCGCCCGCCTCGCAAAGCAGATCGAAAAACTGGAAAAAGAACTGGCAGGCATCAATGCCAAGCTCAACAACCAGAACTTCCTGAACAACGCCAAAGCCGAGGTTGTGGAAAACGAACGCCAGCGCCTGGCGGAAACCGGCACAAAACTGTCCTTGACAAAAGACCTGCTTGCAGATTTAGAGTAACAAGATATTTGCCCTGAGTGGGGCTATAGCTCAGTTGGGAGAGCGGAACGTTCGCAATGTTCAGGCCAGGGGTTCGAATCCCCTTAGCTCCACCACTCCTTTTCCCGCCCTGCCACAGGGCGGTTTCTTTTTCCTGTCAGTTTTGGCGGGCAGGAAGATTGATGTCCGGGGCTGATTGGGGTGGTCTGTTTTTGGATCGGGTGTTCATTTGAGGCTTGAAAAGACTGGATCCTGGGTCACGCAAAGCTTGCCCGGGATGACACAGTATATAGTCTGGTGTGGTCTGTTTCGGGGCTTGGTGGTCGATCCTATACGGCGCTTCAGCGAGCGCAGATACAGTTGAGGCGGTCGCTAAACCGCCTCGTATTACTATTTCATTCTTTTACTTTCCAATATGTCCGCGCAGATCCTGTTATCCGCGTTCTATTTCACCGCCATCAGCTTCCCAGGATACCAAGCAGCACTCCCGCTGCCACGGCTGAGCCCACCACGCCAGCCACATTGGGTGCCATGGCGTGCATCAGCAGGTAGTTGGTGCGGTCGTAGCGCTGCCCCATCACCTGGGAAACCCTGGCACTGGCAGGAACCGCGGAAACCCCGGCGCTGCCGATGAGGGGATTGATCTTGTCCTTGACAAACAGGTTCATGAACTTGGCGAAAAGCACTCCGCCAGCGGTGGCGATGGAGAAGGACAGGGCGCCCAAAAAGAAGATGCCGAGCGAACGCGGGGTGAGGAAGACGTCCGCGGTGGTCTTGGCGCCCACGGTGAAGCCCACCAGCACGGTCACGATGTCGATCAGCGAAGTGCGGGCGGTAACAGCCAGGCGTTCGGTAACGCCGCTTTCCTTGATCAGATTGCCCAGGAAGAGCATCGCCAGCAGCACCACTCCGCCGGGAGCGATCAGGGAAGTGACCAGGAAAGCGATGATGGGGAAGAAGATGCGTTCCTTTTGGGTTACCTGGCGCGCGGGTTTCATGCGGATGAGGCGTTCTTTTTTAGTGGTGAGCAGGCGCATGATGGGCGGCTGGATCACGGGCACCAAAGACATGTAGGAATAGGCAGCCAAAGCGATGGGCCCCAACAGATGGGGAGCCAGTTTGGAAGCCAGAAAGATGGAGGTGGGGCCGTCCGCGCCGCCGATGATGCCGATCGAAGCGGCTTCCATCACGTCAAAACCGATCAGCAGCGCTCCGATGAAGGTGCCGAAGATGCCAATCTGCGCAGCCGCGCCCAGCAGGATCAGCTTGGGGTTGGCGATCAGGGTGGAAAAGTCCGTCATCGCCCCGATTCCAAGGAAGATGAGGGACGGATAGATGCCGGTTCCCACTCCAAAATAGAGATAGTTGAGCACCGAGCCTTCGCTCACCACGCCCAGTCCCTGCTCGAGCATGCCGGGGATGTTTCCCACCACGATGCCGAAGCCGATGGGCACCAGCAGCAGGGGTTCAAAGCCTTTAACAATGGCAAGAAAGATGAATATCGCGCCTGCCAGGATCATCAGGACATTTCCCCACGTTACGCTTACAAAGCCGGTTGTGTTCAGAATTTGCAGAAGTTCTTCCATGCCTTAGTTCTCCAACTCGATGAGGGAATCGCCTTCCTGCACGCTGTCGCCTTTGCGCACGTGAATCTTGCGCACCCTGCCAACCAGGTTGCTGTGGATTTCGCTTTCCATCTTCATGGCTTCCAGTATCACCACGGCCTGATCTTCCCGCACCATATCACCGATGCTGACCTTCACATCCACGATCACGCCGGGCAGCGGAGCGCGGACAACGCCGTCCTTAGCGGCCTGGGGGGCGGGAGTTGGGGCGGGTTGCGGACGCGCCGGCTTGGGGGCGGGTCTTTCTTTCACTTCAACGCCTTCCAGAGTCATCAGGAGGTCGCCTTCCTGCACCGGGGCACGTTCCTTCACATGTATTTTACCGATGGTGCAATCCAGCGGAGCCGCAATTTCGGATTCCATTTTCATGGCTTCCAGCACCAGGATGGTCTGTCCTTTCTTCACCGCCTCACCCTCTTTCACTTTGATGGAGGCGATCACGCCCGGCAGAGGGGCGCGCAGTTCGCCGCTGCCGCTGGCAAAGTCGCTGCTGAAAGCGGGAGCGAGGGGCACCGCCTGTTCCTGTTGGGGCAGCACCGGGGCTTTGGGCAACATATCGTCCTCGATCTGCACCAGATAGTCTGTTCCATTGATGTTGATGCGTGCCTGACTGCTTGTATATTCCACGATCTTGGCTTCATAGCGCTGGCCGCCGATGATCAGCTTGTAGGTCTTCATACTCTTTATCTCCTTTTGCGCAGGAAGCGCAGATTGGGCATGGAAAGCACCGCGCTGCTGTGCCACTGGTCAGCCCGTTGGCGGCGGAAGGTGAGCAGCAGTCTGCGTCGGTCTTCGATGTCTTGTTTATGCAGATGCAGCGCCGTGATGGCGGCCGCGATGATATCCATGTTCAGATCCTGGGGATGCGAGATCACTTTCCCCTGCTTGTCCGCCACAATGACCTGCTCCTGCTTCTTTTTAGGTTCTTTGTTCAGGCGCTTGAGCTGGCTGATGACCAGCGCGGTAATGGAAAGGGCGAAAAAGACAACCAAGACCCCAAAAACCGTGATAGTCAAACCATAGTTGAGCATTTCCGATCTGAACTTGCCGACAAATTCCTCCAGTTCCGCCGGCGTCTTGCCGAGGGCTTGCAGGGAGTTATTGTCGAAACGCTTGTCCGAAGAGGAAAGCCCCGCCCAGGCACGCAGTTTTTTCACCGGGACGCTTTTGATGGCTGCCACTTCGTCGAGGGTGCTCAGTTCGGTAAAGCCGTGGATGCTGTATTGCTGTGCCAGCAAGGCCTTGTAGCTGGTGATGCCCAGTTTGCGCAGGCTCATGCGATCCAGCACCGGGTTTTCCGGCTCGATGCCCAGATACCTTTTCCATTTGGGGATGTTTTCGATCTTCAGTTTTTCCGCCACCGTGGACAAGGCATCCCTGTCCTTGAAGCCATAGTCGGTGAGGATTTCGCTTTCCCTCAGTTGCAGCAGGCTGTCCGAAAGCGCCTGCACGCGCAGGGTCAGCTCTTCGGGGGAAAGCAGTTCCATTTCCTCCGCTTCTTCTGCCTGGGCTGTCAAAAGACAGGTCCCGAGCAGTAACAGTAGAGCCAAAATTATATTTCGCACCATGCCCGCGCTCCTAAAGGGGGATGTTCCCGTGCTTGCGGGGCGGGATGCTGTCTTTTTTGTTGGCCAGCATCTCCAGGGCGCGGATCAGCCTGAAGCGGGTGCGGGAGGGTTCGATGATGTCGTCGATGTAGCCGCGTTCGGCTGCGGCGTAGGGATTGGCGAACTTTTCGGCATACTCCGCCTCGCGTTCGAGCAGGGTCTGCTTGGGATCGGAGGAGTTCTGCGCCTCTTTGCGGAAGATCACTTCCACCGCGCTCTTGGCGCCCATCACAGCGATCTCGGCGCTCGGCCAGGCATAGACCAGGTCAGCCCGCATGTGGCGGCTGTTCATGACGCAATAGGCTCCGCCGTAGGCTTTACGCAGGATGACGGTGATCTTGGGAACGGTGGCTTCAGCGAAGGCATAGAGGAGCTTGGCGCCGTTGCGGATGATGCCGTTGTGTTCCTGGTTGGTGCCAGGCAGGAAGCCCGGGACGTCCTCCAGCACGATGAGCGGGATGTTGAAAGCGTCGCAAAAGCGGACGAAACGAGCGCCCTTGACCGAGGCGTCTATATCCAGCACTCCCGCCAGAACCTTGGGCTGGTTGGCCACGATGCCCACGGGGAAGCCGTTCAGACGGGCAAAGCCGGTAATGATGTTTTGGGCAAAGTTCATCATCACCTGCAGGAACTCGCCTTCATCCGCGATGGAGTGGATGACGTCCAGCATGTCGTAGGGCTTGTTCGGGTTTTCGGGAATGATGTCGTCCAGGATGTCGCAGGAGCGGTCCACCGGGTCGTGGGTGGGTTCGTAGGGCGGGTCTTCCATGTTGTTGGAAGGCAGGTAGCTAAGCAGCTTTTTGATGAGCAGGATGGTCTCTTCCTCGCTGTTGGTGATGAAGTGGGCCACGCCGCTCTTGCTGGAGTGCACGCCCGCGCCGCCCAGGTCTTCCGTGGTCACGGTCTCGTTGAGCACCGTTTTCACCACCTTGGGGCCGGTCACGAACATATAGCTGTTGCGCTTTTCCATGATCACAAAGTCCGTGATCGCGGGGGAATAGACCGCGCCACCGGCGCAGGGGCCGAGGATGGCGGAGATTTGGGGCACCACGCCGCTTGCCATCACGTTACGCCAGAAGATTTCGGCATAACCAGCCAGGGCGTCCACCCCTTCCTGGATGCGGGCTCCGCCGCTGTCGTTCAAACCGATCACCGGACAGCCGTTTTTGAGCGCCATGTCCATGATCTTACAAATCTTTTCCGCGTAGGTTTTGGAAAGCGAGCCGCCAAAGACGGTGAAATCCTGGGCGAAGATATAGACCAGGCGCTGGTTGATGGTGGCGCTGCCGGTTACAACGCCGTCGCCGGGGATGAGTTGCCCGTCCATGCCAAAGTTGGTGCAACGGTGAGTGACAAAGAGGTCAAACTCCTCAAAGCTGCCGGGGTCAACCAACAGCTCGATCCTTTCCCGGGCTGTGAGTTTGCCTTTTTCGTGCTGTTCCTGGATGCGTTTTTTGCCTCCGCCCAGAACCGCCTGATCGCGCTTCTGCCGCAGGCTGATGATCGCTTTGCTTGCTGTCATCTGCATATCCTTCCTGTCTTTATTTAACAAAATAACTGACATGCTAAGAGGATGGAACGGCGGCCGTTAGCGCCATCCCACCCAACCCTTGGGGGACAGATTATTTAACTGCGCTTTTTAGTAAAGCCCTATTATCCGTTCTGATGGGAATTCCAAGGGGAAAAAAGGATCATGCCCGCCTGGACGCCATTCTACCGCGGCGCGTAGCCAACTTTCAGCGGATAAATGCGTTGACAAAAGAAGCCCGTCCCATCAGGATGCGACCTGTGCCGCTGGCGCGGACAGATCCCTGAAAGAGGAGTTTATGAACGCGAAACAAGTGTGTGTTTTCCTTTGCCTGGCCCTGTTGGGAGGCCTGATCTCCCCCCTGGCTGCCACCCAGCCTTTCTGGAGCATGGAGCCCAGCACCCGCGAGATCGAACGGGCGGATTCTCTCACCGGATTTAACATCAGCAAATATGTGGTGAACCTGCAGATCAACGACCAAACCCGCTACATCCAGGGCAGCGTGACCGCCTTCGTTGACGCCCTGCAGAACCTTGACGGCATCGACTATGAACTGGAAGGCGATTCGCTGCATGTGGACGGCGTACTGGTGAATGGCCAGCCCGCAGCTTTCACCCACCAAAATGGCGTCATCCACATCCCGCTCTCGGTGTCGCAGGGAACATTCACCACCACGGTCAACTACTCCGGGGTCCCCAACCGCAGCCCCGCGCCCTACAACATAGGCATGATCTTCACCCCAAACTGCATCTACACCCTCTCCAACCCGGATGCCGGACGCTATTGGTGGCCCAGCTACGACCATCCCTGGAAAAAGGCCTGGGTGGACTGGCATATCACCGTGCGGGAAGACTGGCTGGTGGCAGCCAACGGAATCCGCACCGGCATCACGGACAACGGGAACGGCACCCGCACGCACCACTGGAGCTGCAACTCCAACGTAGCCACCTATGTGATGGGTTTCGCCGCGGGGCCATACATAGAGTTTTTGCAGCAGGCAGGCGACCTGCCCATCCAGAATTTCGTGAACCCCGGGCAACTCGCCAACGCCCAGGCGGACTTCGTCAACCTGCCGGAGATGATCTCCTTTTTCAGCGATACCTTCGGCCCCTATCCCTTCCAGAAATACGGGCACATGATCGTTCCCATGACGACCTACGCGGCGATGGAGCATCAGACCATGACCACCTTCGGCGCCGCCTACCTCACCGGCGACCGGCAGTATGAATCCATCGTGGCCCACGAGCTGGCGCACCAGTGGTATGGCAACCATGTGACCCCCATCACCATGCGCGAGGTGTGGCTCAAGGAAAGCTTCGCCACCTACTCCGAATTCCTCTGGGAAGCGCATCACGGGGGCTGGCAGGCTGGCTGTGACTACCTGCGTGACGAAATCCAGCAATACTACATCACTTGGGAAAACAATAACGGGCCCCACACCATCTTCAACCCGGAATACAACCTGATGTTCGCCCCGCCCACCTACCAGAAAAGCGCCTCAGTCCTGCACATGCTGCGCCTCAAGATGGGCAACGCCGCCTTCTTCCAGTTCATCCGCTCCATCCTCACCACCTATCCCAGGGGAAATATCAACACGGCGGAGTTCATCAGCCTCGCGGAACAGGCCTGCGGGCAGGACCTCAGCCAGTTTTTCCTCCAGTGGATCTACTCTCCCGGCATCCCCAACGCGGAACTGTCGGTATTCGCAAACCCCGCCGGAACCGCCAGGGTGCGCGCCTCCAGCAGCAGCCCCACCTCCACCCTCTTCGACCTGGACATCCCTTTGAGGATAGGAGGCTCCGCGCAACCGGATTCCGTGCTTGTGCGCGCCACACCCCAGGGCTGCGTCAGCTACTTCACTTACTCGCCGCAAAACGACATCTCTACCCTGGAAGTTGACCCCAACCACTGGCTGCTGCTGCGCCAATACACCGTCCACAGCCAGCAACTGGCCATGTGCCTGCCTTACGACCATGCCGTGGATGTTTCCTGGAACGCCTGGCCGGGGCCGGATCAGCTCTCCGGCTACCACGTCTACCGCCGTCAACTGCCTTCCGGTGAATGGGAGAGGATCACGGACTCTCCCGTGCAGGGGCTTTTTTACAGCGACCTGAACGTGGTCAACGGCCTCACCTATGAGTACCGGGTGAGCGCCGTGGACGCGGAAGGCTACCTCTCGCTGCCCTCAAACACATTGCAGGCCACTCCTCTGGACTTCCCCTTCGACCGCGGCTTTTTGGTGGTGGATGAGACCCGCGACGGCAACGGCGCCAATATCTCCCCCACGGATCAGATGGTGGACGACTTCTATGCCTACGTCCTGGGAGAATTCTGGCACGGCAACTGGGATCTGGCCAGCCAGGGCGCGCCTTCCCTGGAAACGCTCAGCCACCATCCCCTGGTGCTCTGGCACTGCGACGACTTCACCGACATGCAGCTCATCAACAACCTCAACACCCTGGGCAGCTACGTGCTCAGCGGCGGCAAGCTGATGATCTCTGGCTGGAAGTATCCCAGCCAGTTCGACACCGGCTTCCTCACCCGCTTTTTGCCGGGCATCCAGCCCCTGCTCAACAACAGCGCGGTCTTTATGTCCGCCCAATCCCCGACCTGGCCACACCTGCACCCCGACCCCGCCAAGCTGGCCACGCCCTGGAACGGCATGCTGCCCATGAGCTATGTGTTTTCCGGAGGCGGCCAAACCCTCTACACGGCGCAGATTTTCGGCGGCGGGCCAAATGACGGCCTGCCCGCGGCGATCCGGGTGGACAGCAACGGCAGCCTGGTCTTGCTGGGTTTTCCCCTCTATTTCATGCTACAGGATGAAGTCCGCGCCTTCCTCACCCAATACCTGCCTGTCCTGCATCCCTTGGTGGCGGCCGCAGACCCCCTCGCTCCGTGCCTGAAGCCCTCCCTCAGCAGCCAGCCCAATCCCTTCCGAAGCTCCGTTAAGATAAGCTGCGATCCCGGCAAGGATGCCGGCCCCTACAGCCTGCGCGTCTTCAACCTGCGCGGCCAGATGCTGCGCGAATTCCCCCTGGCAGCAAAGAGTGGCGTCCAACACCTGGAATGGGACGGCAGAGACGGACAGGGCAAGCCTTTGGCATCCGGGGTCTATATCCTGGAACTGCGTGGCAAAAACCTGCGCAAGACGCTCAAAATATTAAGGCTGGAGTAGTGGAAGGGTGGACGCCAGCCCCGAAGAATAACGCCACCAGAGAATATATGCCGTGTCATCCCGGGCAACCGGGGTCCCCGCCGAAGCGCGTTGGGTTTGGTGGGGTGGCTTGACCCGGGATCCAGTCTTTTAGAAACACCACCCCACAAAGTAAAGATTCACCCGGCCGATTATTAACTTGACAAATATACTAAAGTCCACCCAGTATATTTTGAGTGAAAAACCCGCCATGGGAGGAAAAAATGAAAGCTATACAAAGCTTGATTTTGTGTCTTATCCCGCTCTGCGGAGCGGCACTTTTGGAAGCGCAGGCGCCCCAGTGGCAATGGGCAGTTCGCGCGGGTGGTACTAACTGGGATACAGGAAATTGCATAGCTGTTGACAGCCAGGGCAATCAATATGTCACCGGGCTCTTTTATCACTCAGCCACTTTTGGCAGCCATACACTGATATCAAGCGGATACGAAGATATCTTTATTGCCAAGCTGGATTCTTCAGGCAACTGGCTCTGGGCAGTGCGGGCAGGTGGAACATCCGATGACCTCGGATATGGCATCGCCGTGGATGGAGTGGGAAATGCTTATGTGACCGGTTCTTTTTATGGCGCAGCCACATTCGGTAGCCATACTCTAACGGCATGTGGAGGCAAAGACATTTTTACCGCCAAACTCGATACTAATGGCAACTGGCTCTGGGCGGTCAGAGCGGGAGGGACATCCGATGACCTCGGATATGGCATCACCGTGGATGGAGAGGGTAATGCCTTGGTAACCGGGTCGTTTATGGGAACAGCTACTTTCGGCAGCCAGACCCTGACAGAAAACGGATCCGGTGATATCTTTGTCGCCAAGCTGGATTCTTCAGGCAACTGGCTCTGGGCGGCCCAGGCAGGAGGGGGAAACAATGACTATGGACTTTGTATAGCGGTGGATGGCTCGGGAAACGCGTATGTGACCGGGAGTTTCCGAATAACTGCCACTTTCGGGAACCAGACCCTGACGGCAAGTGGTCACAGGCTATTTGTCGCCAAACTGGACACCTCCGGCAACTGGCTCTGGGCGGTTAAAACAGAAGGAGCAGGAGGAGAATCCGTATCTGGCATCGCTGTGGATGAAGAAGGTAATGCCTGGATAACCGGTTCTTTAATCTACACAGTCTATTTCGGCAGCCATATCCTGGACGTTACGATGTATAATGAAAGTGATTCAGATATCTTTGTTGCCAAGCTGGGCCCCTCCGGTAACTGGCTCTGGGCAGTCCAGGCGGGAGGAATAGACGTTGACATGGGATATGACATTGGCCTTGATGGCTCTGGGAACGCCTGTGTGACCGGATGTTTCTGGGACACCGCCACTTTTGGCAGCCATACCCTGACGACAAGCGGATTCGCTGATATCTTTGTCGCCAAACTGGACCCCTCCGGCAACTGGCTCTGGGTAACCAAGGCAGGAGGGACGTACAACGATTTGGGATTCGGCATCGCCGTGGATGGCCTGGGTAACGCCTATGTGACCGGTTATTTTGGAGACACAGCAACTTTTGGCAGCCAAAGCCTAACGACAAGTGGAAGTGATGATATATTCGTTGCCAAGCTGGAAAACCTTACACCAGTGGAGGATGTCCTGGCGCCGCAAGCGGTTGCCAGATTGCATAACGCCTACCCCAATCCACTGGGCAGGGGGGAAAGCGCACTGATCAAAGCGGACATCCCGGAACGTTCCTCCGGCACCCTGAGCGTCTTCAACCTGCGCGGACAGATGGTAGCCCGCCATAAACTGAACCCCGGTTCGCGGCAGGTAACCTTCAGCGGCAAAGGTCTTCCCGCGGGGGTCTATCTTTACAGCCTGATATGCGGTGATTACAGGGAGACTAGGAAACTGGTGCTGCTGAAATAAGATGAAATGGTGAAAAAGAGGCGTCCTGTCATTTGAAACAACTCCCCTTATTGTAAAGTTTCGCCCCGCTATTTTATTACTTGACATATTTGGCAAACCCCGCCAGTTTGCTTAAGAGTAAAAAACAGCCATCAGGAGGAACAATGAAAACGTTTCAAAGCTTGGCCTTGTGTTTTGTGTTGCTCTGCGGAGCGACGGTTTTGGTTGCGCAGGCGCCCTATTGGCAGTGGGCGGTCAAAGCGGAAGGGGATGGAGAGGAATGGAGCATGTCCATTGCGACCGACAGCCAGGAAAACCAGTATGTCACTGGTCATTTTGATGGGATAGCCACTTTCGGCACCCACACCCTGACAGCAAACGGAGGTCAATGGGGTGCAGATCTCTTTGTCGCCAAACTTGATCCAAATGGAAACTGGCTCTGGGCCGTCAAGGCGGGAGGGATAGACAATGAAATTGGTAATGACATCGCCGTGGATGGAGCAGGTAACGCCTATGTGACCGGATTTTTTGAAGGCACGGCTACTTTCGGCACCCACACCCTGACGGCAAGTGGAGAGGAAGATATCTTCATCGCCAAACTGGACACTTCCGGCAACTGGCTCTGGGCTGTCAAAGCGGGAGGGACAGACTACGACTATGGCTATGGCATCGCCGTGGATGGATCGGGTAACGCCTGGGTGACCGGATGGTTTGAAGGCACAGCCACCTTTGGCAGCCAGACCCTGACTTCAAGAGGAGATTTGGATATCTTTGCCGCCAAGCTGGACACTTCCGGCAACTGGATCTGGGCTGTCCGAGCGGGAGGGACAAACTTGGACATGGGCTTTGATATAGCCGTGGATTTAGCAGGTAACGCCTGGGTGACCGGAAATTATATAAACATAGCAAATTTCGGTAGCCACACCCTGACAGAACTCGGAGGATTTGTCGCCAAGCTTGACCCAAATGGCAACTGGCTCTGGGCTGTCCAAGCAGGTCATGATGGGAGAGGTGTCGTTATAGATACAGTGGCTGGACTGGGTACGGCTTACGTGGTCGGGGAGTTTGGAAACACAGCCACTTTCGGCAGCCAGACCCTGACATCAAGTGGAATGTGGGATGTCTATGTCGCCAGGCTGGACACCACCGGCAACTGGCTCTGGGCTGTCAAAGCCGGAGGAACAGGCGATGAAAGGGGATACGGCATCGCCGTGGATGGAGTGGGCAAGGCTTACGTGATCGGGGAGTTTGGAAACACAGCCACTTTCGGCAGCCATGTCCTGACTTCAAGTGGAGAGTGGGATATCTTTGCAGCCAAGCTTGATTCATTTGGCAACTGGCTCTGGGCGGTCGAAGCGGGAGGGACGTTCAATGACTACGGATATGGCATCGCAGTGGATGGAATGGGTAACGCTTACTTGACAGGAAAGATTGAAGGCACAACTACTTTCGGCACCCATATCCTGACAGCAAATGGATTCGGTGATGTCTATGTTGCCAAGATATCTTACATAGATGAAGACGCTCCGCCCAAAGCGCCGGAGAATGTACATATCACGTTGAGCGAAAACTCCGCCTTGATCACCTGGGACGCTGTGACCGAAAACATCCTCGGTCAGCCCATCACGCCAGATTGTTACTACGTTTATAAATCCTCTGATCCCTTTGGACAGTTCACATACTATGGCTCTTCCAGCGACACTACATTCGTTCTTTCCACGACGGACTTGTCCCATCCCATGATGTTTTACCGTGTGACGGCATACAAAGACAACCCCAGAGGCAGGTCTGACCCTGCGTCGCCGGAACTGGAGCCTGGAACGGCTGAGGCAGAGATGAAGCATAGATTGGAGTTTACCAAAGAATAGACCGTCTACGATCTATTATGGGTAGTTTGGAGTTCAAGCCGGCAAAATATGTTTGATAACTGTCTCCAATCCCAAAGCCGGCTTGGACTCCAAACGTTCCTCAAAAGACTGGATCCCGGGTCAAGCTATTCCACCCCAACGGATCGTTACCGATCCGTCGAGGACCCCGGCTTGCCCGGGATGACACAGTATATGGCCTGGTAGACTTGTTTCGGGGGAACCTTTCCACCATTCCACCTTTCCACCTTTCCACCTCAAAAGCACCTTTCCACCTTTCCACCTCAAAAACACCTTTCCACGGCACTTTCAGGGTCGTAGCACCTATATATAGTGGGGGCCTCATTTGCATAGTCTGCTTTGTGTGATGTCATCCTGGGGTCAACCTTATAATTTATAAGGATGACCTAAGGATGATGGCCCGCAAGCGCGGCCCCTCAAAGCAAAACGAGGAGGACAAGATGAAAGTGAATTACAAAAATCCGCTGCTCAGCTACAGCGGGCTCTGTGACGGGCTTATCTATTACTACCACAGGCGGTTGAAGGTGTATCTTGCCAAGGAATACACCAAGCCGCGCCGTAGCGGGCAAAACGAGAGGATGGCGGCCGTGACCCGCAACCTGTGGGCGTTGGAGCCATCCCCGGGCTGGCTCTACGATCTGGACATCTACCGCCAAATCCACAATGGCAACACGGGTGAAAACGAGCCCCAACTGCTGAGCGCGCAGGGCCTCTACATCAAGCTGATGTGGGCCATGGGACGGAAACTGGGGCTGGATCTCGCCACGCTGACCCGGGACGACATCGCGGATCTGCCCTGCCGCACCGTGAAAAGCGCGGTGGAGGCGGGCCTGCTGCCCCGGGTCGCGGGCTGCGAAAACTTAACGCGGGAGTTTTGAGGCGGACATCGTTCCGCCTTTTCCTCCCTTGCACGCTCTATAATTCGTGTAACTTAAGGGCTGCCGTGTATTGGGCTGCCGAAATCCGTTCGGCAGAGGCAACGGAGTTGCCTGTATTGGAAGAGACCTCCGGTCTCTGTGGCAAACGGATTTTGCCACCCCAATGTACTGGATCCCGGGTCAAGTGGTTCACGCAGATTTTCGCGGATAAAAGACGCAGATGAGCACGGATTGGGGTTGTGGGGCGCGCTTGCTTTGGGGTCTGGTGCTTGTTTTTGGGCTTTAAAAAGACTGGATCCCGGCTCGCAGGCCGGGATGACACGGTAGATAGTCTGGTATGGTCTGTTTCGGGGTCTGGTGCTTGTTTCTGGGTTGGACGCTTGTCCTTGTATCCTGTTTTAATTCGTGTTAATTTGTGTAATTTGTGGATGATTTTAAAAGACTGGATCCCGGGTCAAGCAAGCTTGCCCGGGATGACACGGTAGATAGTCTGGTATGGTCTGTTTTAGGCTCTGGTGCTTGTTTTTGGGACGGTAGATAGACTGGGGTGATTTGTTTCGGGGTCTGGTAGGTCTTGTTACGGTGGAACCTTTTCACCATTTCACCTTTCCACCTTTCCACGGCCAATTCACCTTTCCACGGCTATTCCACCTCTTACAGTTCGTGTAATCCGTGGACAACTATTCTATCAACCACGGGGAGGCACAGTCTTTTTGGTTGACACATTCGCGAGAGGGTCAATTCTTGCATCTGACATCTGACGATGAATAAAGTGGGAAGGATGCCATGATTTCGCAAAAGGAAGCCGCTGAACTTTTGGGAGTGAGTTCCAAGGCCTTGTGCCGCTGGAGCGGCGCGGGGAGCTTGCCTTCCCGCCGTCTGGGAAAGCGCCGTTATCCGGAGCGCGGGAAGCCTGGATCCCTGCCGTGGGAGCGGGTGGAATGATGCAGTTGTATCTCGCCGGAGTCATGGCCATCGTGCTTGGCGGCTTGATCGCCCTGCCGCTCAGAAACGGCCGCCTTTCCTTCGCGGCTGCCTGCGCCGGAATGCTGGTTGGAGCAGTCCTGACGGCGATTCCCGCGGTCAGGGCGTTGTGGGGAGTTTTCCCGCTGAGCGCGGACTACCACTGGTTCCTGCCCGGGGCTGCCTTTAGCTACAGGCTGGACTCGCTTTCCGCCTTCTTTTGCCTGCCGGTGCTGCTGATTTCGCCGCTGGCGCTGATCTACGGACGCTCCTATCTGCGAAGCCCGGGCAGGCGTCCCGGCGTCCACTGGTTTTTCTACAACCTGCTTGCCGCCAGCATGTTGCTGCTTTTGGCCGCGAACAGCGCGCTGCTTTTCCTTATCGTTTGGGAAGTGATGGCCCTCGCCTCGTTCTTTCTGGTTATGCACGACCACACGGACGCGGAGGTGCGGAAAGCGGGCTGGACCTATCTTATCGCCACGCATGTCGGAACCGTCGCCCTCCTCGCCTTTTTCGCCATTTTGGGAGGAAGCGCGGGCTCCCTGGATTTTGGCCGCATCGCCGCCACGCAACATGGCGGGAAGTCTGTGGCGCTGCTTTTTTGGCTGGCGCTGTTTGGATTCGGCGTCAAGGCGGGCTTCATCCCCCTCCATATCTGGTTGCCGGAAGCCCATCCCGCCGCGCCCAGCCACGTTTCCGCCCTGATGTCCGGCGTGATGATAAAAACGGGCATCTATGGCTTGCTCCGCGCCCTGCTCCTGCTTGGACAGCCAAGCGCGTGGATGGGCTGGGTTTTGGTGATCGTGGGCATCGTTTCCGGGGTCGGCGGAGTGCTCTTTGCCCTGGCGCAGCATGACCTGAAGCGGCTGCTGGCCTATCACAGCGTGGAAAACATCGGGATCATCGCCCTTGGCTTGGGAACCGGAGTTTTGGGACTGGCCTGGCAGATTCCGGCGCTGGCGATCCTCGGCTTTGGCGGAGGACTGCTGCACGTGCTCAACCACGCAATCTTCAAGAGCCTGCTCTTCATGGGGGCCGGCTCGGTCATCCACTCCTGCGGAACCAGCAATCTCGAGCTTCTGGGCGGGGTCATCAAGCGCGCCCGCTGGACCGGAATCACCTTCCTGATCGGCTCCGCGGCGATTTCCGCCCTGCCACCCTTCAACGGCTTTATCAGCGAGTTTTACATCTACTTTGCCGGAGTGCGGGGCCTGGGAGCCGCCACGCCCGGGCCGGTGATCCTGGCGGTCTGCCTGCTTGCCAGCCTGGCCTTGATCGGCGGCCTGGCCCTGGCCTGCTTTGCCAAGGCGTTTGGGATAGTTTTCCTGGGCGAACCGCGTTCCGAACTTGCCCACAAGGCGCATGACCCAGGCTGGATGATGCGCCTGCCGATGCTGCTTTTGAGCCTGCTCTGCCTTCTGATCGGGCTGCTGGCACCGCTGACCCTGTATCTGGTTTTTCCTCCCGTTATTGCCATGGCAGGACTGCCTGCCATCTTTGACTCCACGCCTTTCCAGCTCACGCAGTCCCTGTCCATCATCGCGTTTCTGCTGGCGCTGCTTTTGGGCAGCGCGGCCTGGTTCCATCTGATCCGCCGCTCCTTGCCCCGGGGACGCCAGGAAAGCCGCACCGGAACCTGGGATTGCGGCTATTTGAAGCCCAGCGCCAGGATGCAATACACAGCCTCGTCCTTTGCCGCTCCCATCACCGGGCTGTTTCAGCGTCTGCTCTGCATCCGCAAGCGGGGAAAGCCTGTGGAAGGCTATTTCCCCGCCTCCGCCAGTTTCCATTCCGACACTCCGGATGCCGCGAAGGAAGGGCTTTTCGCCCCCCTCTTCCGGCTGGCGGAACGCTTGATTGCCCCGCTCAGAAAGTTGCAGCACGGCAATCTGAACGGCTATCTGCTCTATATCGCGGTCACCCTGATCGCGCTGCTGGTCTGGAAGACCGTGGTGGCAAGATGAGCGCCCTTTCCTGGATCTTTCCCCTCTGCGGCTGGCTGCTGGCGCCGCTGATGGTGGGCGTGATCAACAGGGTCAAGGCCATAATGGCGGGACGCCGCGGCCCCTCGCTCTTTCAGCTTTACCGCGATCTCTTCAAGCTGCTGCGCAAGGGATCGGTTTACAGCGAGACCTCCACCCTCATTCTGCGCCTGGCTCCGGCCGTGATCCTCGTTTGCGTGGTGCTGGCCACCCTGATCCTGCCTTGGGGCGGATTGCCCGCTCCGGTCTCGTTTGCCGGGGATTTCATCCTCCTGGTCTATCTTTTGGCGTTGTCCCGCTTTGCCACGGTGCTTGCCGCTTTGGATACCGGCTCCGCCTTTGAGGGGATGGGCGCCAGCCGCGAAGTCCTCTTTTCCGCCCTGGCGGAACCCGCTCTGATGCTGGGTTTTCTGGTGCTGATCCTGCATACCGGCAGCCAGGGACTCTCGGATATTTCCTCCGGGATCGGGCTGGCGGATTGGCAGAACTCCGCTCCGGCGCTGAGCATGGTCGCCCTGGCCTGGTTCTTTGTGCTGCTCACGGAAAACTGCCGCATCCCCGTGGATGATCCGACCACACATCTGGAGCTGACCATGATCCACGAGGTGATGATTCTGGATTACAGCGGGCCAGACCTCGCCTTCGTGGAATACGCGTCCGCGCTGAAGCTTTGGATTTTCGGCGGGCTGCTGGTGAATCTGTTCCTGCCGCTGCCCTTTGCCAAGCCTTGTTTGCAAGCCGGAGTCTTTATCCTGGGAATCTTTCTGGTGGCCGTGCTGGTTGGACTCACGGAGTCCGTGATGGCGCGGCTCAAGCTGCTCAATGTGCCAAAAGTCCTGGCCGGGTCTGCCGCCCTGAGCCTGATCGCCCTGATGCTGAAGCTGGTGGAGTATTACCAATGAGCGCCATCCCCGTGATCGTCATCCTTTCCTGCCTGTTCATCCTTGGCTCCAGCCGCCCCCGGGTCGCGGTCAGAGTCGTGGCAGTCCAGGGCTTTTTCCTGGGGCTGCTGCCCCTTCTGCGCGCCGGCAAAGACCTCTCCGCCGGAATCCTTATCCTGGGCTTGAGCGGGATGGCGGTGAAAGGCCTGCTACTGCCCCTGCTGATGAGCGCCGTCCTTCACCGGACGGGCATCCAGAGGGAATCCGACCCTCCTGTTGGCTATGGCGCTTCGTTGGTGATCGGGGTGCTGCTTTTGGGCCTGGCCGCCTGGCTTGCCGTGAGCATCGGTTTTCCGCCCCAGACCTCGCTGCCGTTGACCGTTACGGCCTTTTTCCTGATCATGGTGGGGCTGTTTTTGCTGATCGGGCGCCACCTGGCGATCATGCAGTCCCTGGCCTATCTGGTGCTGGAAAACGGGGTTTACGCCCTGGGCGTCAGCATCAGCCTGGAGCTGCCTTTGGCGGTGGAACTGGGCATCATGCTGGACGTCTTTGTGGCGGTGTTCCTGATGGGCAACCTGCTCTTCCATCTGGACAGGGAGTTTCAGCCCGCGGAAGCTGCCCAATCCCCGGAGCAGTCCGGGCATGAGGAGGAAGCGTGAGCCTACTGCTGCTGATCATCCTCATCCCCGCCGTTGCCGGACTGATCGCGTTTTTCCTGCCGAACGACGGACTCCGCCGCTGGCTTTGGATTTGCGCCGCTTTCGCCCATCTGGGGCTCTCACTCTGGGCTTCATTTTTCGCGCCCGGGCTTCCGGGCTCCGCCTGGATCGGGATGGACGCCCTCAGCGCGGTGTTCCTTTCCCTCACCAGTTTCCTTTTCGCGCTGGTAACCATCTACGGCTGCGGCTATGTGGCGCGCGAGCCTGCCGACCAGGGGCCTCTGCCGGAAAGCGGGATGTTGCTCAAAAACACCTCCGAATCCGTGTTTACGGGCAGCCTGCTGCTGTTTCTCGCCACCATGAGCCTGGCCATCCTCAGCCGCAATTTCGGCTTGCAGTGGATGGCGATCGAAGCCACCACCCTCGCCAGCGCGCCGTTGATCTACTATCACCACAACCGCAGTTCCCTCGCCGCCGCGTGGAAGTATCTGATCCTCTGTTCCGTGGGCATCGCGATCGCCCTGGCGGGAATCTTTTTCATCAGCCTGTCCCTACCCGCCGGGATGCAGGATATCGGACTGGCGGCCTTGCTGAACAACGCCCCCGCCCTCAACCACAAATGGCTGGAGCTGGCCTTTCTGCTGATGCTGGTGGGTTACGGCACCAAGATGGGGCTGGCGCCCCTGCACAACTGGCTGCCGGACGCCCACAGCGAGGCCTCTTCGCCAGTCTCCGCCCTGCTTTCCGGAGCTTTGCTCAACTGCGCCTTTCTGGGCATCCTGCGCATCCAGCAGGTCTGCGCCGCCGCGGGGATGGCATCTTTCGGCCAGGGACTGCTGCTCTTTTTCGGCCTCATCACGATGGGCACCGCCTGCGTTTTCCTGCTTGGGCAGAGGGACTATAAACGCCTGCTGGCCTATAGCAGCGTGGAACACATGGGCATCCTCGCCCTGGGGGTGGGGTTGGGAGGACTTGGAGCCTTTGGCGCCTTGCTGCACATGATCAACCACTCCCTTTCCAAAACCATGCTCTTCCTGACCGCGGGTAACATCCACTCCCGTTTCCACACCAAGGACAGCCGCCAGATCAGCGGACTGGGGCGCCTGATGCCCTTCACGGGAACCCTCTGGCTGGCAGGTTTTCTGGCGATTGCCGGATCGCCGCCCTTTGGCACCTTCATCAGCGAATTCACCATCCTGCGCGCCGCCGCCTTCAACCGCAACTGGCTGGCTTTGGCGCTCTATCTGCTCTTTCTGGCAGCCGCTTTCATCGGCATGGCCACCGTCTTTCTCAGGATGTATTTTGGAGAGCCGGCCGCCGCTCCCCGCCGTGAAAACCGTAGCGCCGTGATTCCCATTTTGATCCTCTGCCTTGCGGCGCTCACCCTCGGCCTCTGGCTGCCCGGGCCTTTGGGAGCCAGGCTTGCCGAAGCCGCCACGCTGATTGGAGGAGTTGCACGATGACCACCACCTGCCGCCTCAAAAATGGCCAGGCTTTGCCCCTGCGCGAGCTTCCCCGCCTTGATCTAACAGATTTCCGCGCCAGGCTTGACGGCAGCCTCTCCCAAAACTCCCGCGTGGCCTCCTTCTTTGGTATGCCCGAAGGGGATGGGATACTGCTGATCGCCGTTCTGGCGCAGGATTCGCAAGGCTGCCTGGAACTCCTCTCGACCCTCGTTGGGGACAGCTATCCCTCGCTGACCCCCGACCTGCCCCAGTTGCATTGGTTTGAGCGCGAAATCCACGAGCAGTGGGGCGTTACCCCCATCGGCCACCCCTGGCTGAAGCCGATACGCTTCCACGCACCCTACCGCCAGACGGGGAACAGCCCGGAGCAAATCCTGCCTGGCGTCACGGACTACTTTCAGGTTCAGGGCGAGGAGATTCACGAGGTCGCCGTCGGCCCCGTACACGCCGGCATAATCGAGCCAGGACACTTCCGATTCCAGTGCCACGGCGAGGACGTTTTGCATCTGGAAATCGAGCTTGGCTATCAGCACCGGGGCATCGAAGCCGCCCTGCGCCGCGATCCCGGCCTGCGCGGAATCCACTATATGGAGACCCTGGCGGGCGACACCACGATCAGCCACGCCACCGCCTGGTGCATGAACCTGGAAGCACTTTCCGGAACGCAGCCCCCGCCCCGCGCGCAGTTGCTCCGCGCCATCGCTTTGGAACTGGAACGGATCGCCAACCACACCGGAGACTTGGGCGCCCTCGCCGGAGACGTCGGATTTTTGCCCACTTCTTCGTTCTGCGGCAGGCTGCGCGGCGATTTCCTCAACCTCACCGCCCTGCTCTGCGGAAACCGTTTCGGACGCAATCTGGTGCGTCCTGGCGGACTGCTGCGTGACGTCCCGGAGCCAGCCCTCACCACCCTGAAAGACAGGCTTTCACCCCTTTTGGAGAGCCTCACGGATGCCGTCAACCTGCTTTGGGAAACGCCTTCCGTGATGTCCCGCCTGGCAGGAACCGGTCCCGTCAGCCGCGCCGACGCCCTCGCCCTGGGACTCTGCGGCATGGCGGCACGGGCTTGCGGCATCGATCAGGACTTGCGCCGCGACCACCCCTGGGGCGCCTACGCGTCTTTGGAATCCCCCGCCGTAACCGTGCCCACGGGCGACGTCTATGCCCGCGCCAGAGTCCGCTGGCTGGAGATCCAAAACTCGGTCGCCTTCATCCGGAAAGCCCTCGCCGCCCTCGAGCCAGGCCCGGTATCGCAATCCCTTCCCGCCTCGCAAGCGGAGCAAATCGCCGTCTCGCTGGTGGAAGGCTGGCGCGGCGAAATCTGCCATGTGGCGGTCACCAGTGCCGCGGGCTCCTTCCGCCACTACAAGGTCACCGATCCCTCCTTCCACAACTGGTTTGGCCTGGCAATGGCCTTGCGGGACCAGCAGATTTCAGATTTTCCCCTGATCAACAAGAGCTTCAACCTTTCCTACTGCGGCCACGACCTATGAGGAACCCGCCATGCTGAAAATCATCCGTGCCCGCCTCAGACAAGGCTTTCACACCTCCGACTACCCGGCTTCCGACCCCGTTTTACCGGAACTCTTTCTGGGTTTGCCCCAGATTCGGCAATGTGCCGCAGACTGCCGTCTCTGCGAGGGAATCTGCCCCACGGGAGCCATCTCCCTAAAGGATGGCCGCCCGGAGCTTGACCTCGGACTCTGCATCTTTTGCGGAGCCTGCGAAAGGAACTGCCCCCATCAGGCGATAGTCTTTTCCCGCGATCACCGCCTGGCAGCCAACCGCCGCGAAGACCTGGTTTGCCCTGATTCATTCCGCCTGGCACGGGAACTGGAAGACCGCAGCAAAAGGATCTTCGGCCGCTCGCTCAAACTCCGCCAGGTCAGCGCCGCGGGCTGCAACGCCTGCGAAGCGGACACCAACGTCCTGAACACCCTGGTCTATGATCTGGGACGCTTCGGCATCAAGTTTGTTGCCTCGCCCCGCCATGCCGACGGCATTCTGGTCACCGGCCCCGTCAGCGAAAACATGCGCGAAGCCCTGCTAAAAACCTACGCCGCGGTGCCGGAACCCAAACTAGTGATCGTAGTCGGAGCTTGCGCCATTTCCGGCGGCATCTACAGCGGGCATCCCGAGACCCATGACGGCGCGGCTGGCCTCCTGCCCGTTGACCTCTTCATTCCTGGCTGTCCGCCGCATCCATACACGATTCTGGACGGCCTGCTGCGCCTGATCGGCAGGCTCTGATAAAGGTGAAATAGAACGCGGATAACAGGATCGACAAGATCATCAGGATTTATGATTGGGGAATGGTCTGTTTCGGGTTGGGTGGCAGCGCAATCACGTATTTCACGCAGATATACGCGGATAAAAGGCGCAGATGAGCGCGGACTGGTGTTGTGTTGGGGCTGTCTGGTTGTTTCTAAAAGACTGGATCCCGGGTCAAGCCCGGGATGACACGGCATTGTAGTCTGGGGGACTTGTTCTGGGCTATGTCCACCATCAACACGTCACCACGACATCACAGCACCACGAGAGTCTATCTGGGGCACCTTTCCACCTTTCCACCTTTCCACCTTTCCACCTCATATATTTCGTGGACTACTTCGCAGGCGGTTCGGTGACGGTGATCTGGCGGGCGGCTATTTCACTGGGATTGAAGTTATTCTTATAAGCCCGCGCCTTGATGGTATAAACGCCGGGGGTGGGGATATGGAAAATTCCGGTGTATTGGGTGGATTCGGAGTTCGGTTCGCTGCCGTCGAGGGTATAGCGGATGATGGCTCCGGGGGTTCCGCAGGTGATGGCGATGTTGTCCAGAGTGGTGATGGTCTCGCTCATGCCGGGAGTATAGATGTTTGGCGTGGCGACGGTTACAAAGTATTCAATATCATATTGCAGGGTTGCCACTTCACTGGGGGTCATGCCCTGTTTGAAGGCTTTGGCTTTGAGGGTGACCTGCTGCGCGGTGAGCGGCGCTTCTCCGATGGTGAGCATTCCGCTGTAGCGGGTGGAGTTTTCGGTGGGGATGCTGCCATCCAGGGTGTAGCGTATGGTGGCGCCTTCCGTCTCGCAGACAATGGTGATGTGCTGGCCAGGGTTAAAGACCTCCGGGGCGTTGATCTTGGGAATGATCACCTGGAGCGGCTCTATGATCCTTTCCGAACAGGACGTCGCCAGCAAGGCAAACAACAGCAGAACGCTGAATATAATCAGTCTTTGCATTTCACACCTCATTTTGAGTTGGTGAGTGAATGATGGGGACGGTGCTAATCTTGTCAAGAACTTTCCTGATCCGGAAAAGGCGGAGCGCCGGAAATACTGGTTATCATGCTAAAAGCTAAGGCGGGACGAACCTGGCCATCCCGCCTTGAGCTCACTTGGTTTTGTTGTGCTTTTACTTGAGGAGCAACATCTTGCGGGTCTGGGAACGATCTCCCTGGCTCAAGCGGGCAAAATATACACCCGAGGCGCAAGGCCTGCCCCGGTCATCCCGTCCGTCCCAGACTCTCACCTGGCGTCCGGAGGGCAGTTCCTGATCCAGCAGGACGCGCACCTTCTGGCCTTTGGCGTTGTAGATGGCCAGTTTGGCATAGCCCGCGTCACGCAGTTCAAAGGAGATGCTGGTCTCGGGGTTGAAGGGGTTGGGCCAGCTTTTCAGGGTCAGGGGCGGAGGCAGGGTTTCATCTTCCACGGCGGTGGGATGGTTGAGGCTGGCCAGCATGGTCTCGCTTTCCAGATAGACTTCATCGGGCCCGGGGTTGTAGATGGAGGCCACCTTGATCTGATACCAGATATCGGGATCCAGGCCACCCAGGTTATGGCCACGCGTGGTGCCGGGCAGGCTGATGCTTGTCCAGGTGGAGGCGGGGTCATCGTAAACCTTATACTTCACTTCAAAGTGGTCCGGATCGGTGTAGCTGTGCCAGATGAGGCCGAAACTGTCCGGATTGTAAATCAGGGGCATCAGATAGGGGATGCAGGTGAGGCCGGCGGTGTCCCCGATCTGCATTCCGCCATTGATGAAGCTTTCGATGGCCAGGGATTGCTGTTTGAGGTCTTCCAGGCTGCTGCCAATGAAATAGACGCTGTAGTAGCTGAGGCTTGCTCCGGGAGCGAGATGCAACGGCTGTCCAGACCCCGTTCCGGACTGATTCCCGTAAACCACATTCAAAAAGCGGGTATCTTTTGGGTCAGGCTGTTCATAATGATACACGTCAGGCGCTTCCGGCCGGAGAGATTCAAACTTGCTGGGGTTCGGATTCCTGCCGGTGGCAAGATAGTATTTTTCGTTGGCAGTAAGGCGGGGTGGGTAGCTGAAAGACAGCGGGTTATGGTCGTTGGGCCCGTCGCCTACTTTCCAAAACCAGGCGCAACGGTTATCAGCCGGCGCGATGATTTTGTGGGCCAGCCAGCCAGGCGCGACCCCGTCATCGCCGTCAGCATCGCGGGTATAGGCAAATTCATAACCCGGCCCCTTGTAATAACCGCTCACGTCATCGGCAGCTCCAACCGGCTGGCCGGAACTGTCTTCCATGACATCGGAATCCACAAATTCCGCCAGGGCAAGGTCGAACAGCGTATCGACCGTGCTGGTGTTGTAAAGCGTATTTTTTAATATCACCAGCCTGTCGTAACCCTGCAGGTTCCAGGCATAGGACTCCCGGTGCACCGCCACTCCCAATGGGACATGGATGTTTTGCGAGCGGCTGGAGCCCATATCCCTGTCCCCCGGAGTACCAAAGGGGCAGAAGTCGTAGAAATAGGCGGAGTTGGTCTCAAAGCCCGGCGTGTTGAAGGTTCCTCCCTGGGGAATGCTGAAACAGTAGTTGCCCAGAGGGTCGGGATAGCTGAACGGACGGGGGGCAGGGTTGCCCAGAATGCTTTTGAGCACCTGATCCTGCGCGTTGTAATAATCGAAATCCGTGACATCCGGGTTGGTAAACACCAGGGGATTGTAGGCAGGAAGCAACTCATAGAGGTCCAGATCGCCGTCGAAGCCGATCGTGGTAAGGGTATCCACCACCGGCATCATCCAGGGCTGCCAATCCGGCGAACCGTAAGCGACTGTTTCGGAATTGCCCAGGCCGGGAGTGGCCGACAGCCAATAGAGTTGCCTGCCCAGTTCATCCCGCCGGTATTTTTTGGCGGAAATCCAGGGCGCACCCTTGTACAGGTATTTCACCCCGCCGCCGGCAGGATAGAACAGATCCTGGCAAAAGCCGTAGTTACTCACACCCAGAGAGAAGCTGCCCGCCTTGTGGCTGCCAACGCTCATGGCGCGGTCGTCCCCTTCCTGCACTGGTTTGGCCAACAGAACGGCGCAGCAGAGAAATGCCAGTATAACAAGATAGCGTTTCATTTTCTTTCTCCTTATATACTTGCCAAAAGCTGTTGCAATGCCTGGGCTGCATCCGCCTGCTCCATGTAGGAGAGCGGAAAGCCCAGCAGCACCGCGTTGGCTCCGTTTTGGCTGTGTTTGATGCCCACATAGTTGGATGAATAGTGTTCATACTCGTCCTGGGTGGGCGGAAGCGATGGATCGGCACCCGCCGTCCGGTGGTAAAGCCAGCCCTCATCATCGGCAAAACAGCCTTGGGGCTGCGCGCCCGTGAGGGTGCTGAGGCGGAAGGCAAAAAGGCTGCCTTCCTGGTTCTCGCTATCGATGCTTAAGCTCTGCCGATAGATATACTCTTCACCCGCGAGGGGGATCCTGTCCTCCTGAAAACTGAACTCCTCCAACGGCAGCTCAGGCAGTACCGGATTGTCACTGCCGCAGGACATGAGCACGGTCAGGACGACTGCAACAACCAGAATTGACAACACTTTGTTCATGGTGTCTCCGTCCTTTTGCGCGAGTATCCAGATGCAAATCAACTTTTATTTTGTTGCTCCATTATGTCAAGATTTATTTTCTATTTGAGTCCGTATTTCAGGCCAGCTCTTGATTTTTAATGATATCTTGCGGTCTTTCAGATGGTTCTGATTTCCGCCAGACGCTTTGGTTTTCCACATGAAGTCCTCAGAAACTGGATACCGGATCAAGTGGTTCACGCAGATTTTCGCGGATTGAGGGTAATTTGGGGGCTGCCGAAGTCCGTTCGGCAGAGGCAACGGAGTTGCCTGTTTGGAAGAGACCTCCGGTCTCTGTGGCAAACGGATTTTGCCACCCCTGAGCACTGGATCACGGGTCAGGTGGTTCACGCAGATTTACGAGGATAAAAGGCGCTGATGAGCGCGGATTGGTGTTGTAGGGGCGGTTTCATGATTTGGTGCTTGTGTTTGTGTTGGACGCTTACCGTTATATCCTACTTAATTCGTGTTAATTTGTGTAATTTGTGGACGATTTTAAAAGACTGGATCCCGGGTCAAGCATACGCTTGCCCGGGATGACACAGTATATAGTCTGATGGTCTTTTTGGGGAACCTTTCCACCATTTCACCTTTCCACCTCAAAAACACCTTTCCACATATCGTAGCACCTATATATTATGGGGGGATGGCTCTCATTTGCATCCGGCACTCCGGCGTTAGTCTTCCTTGGGTCAACCTTATAATTTATAAGGATGACCTAAGGATGATGGCACTAAATCCAGTCGTAGCAAAGGAGGGCGGTATGAAGCAATATCGGGATAATTGGCATCTTATGTCTTATGATGCAAGTGTGGTGGAGAGGATTTTCATCTGGAGCAGAACGGGAAAATGGGGGTATTCTACCATTGCCAGTTTATTGATTTAGCCGATTTGCCAGTCTAAAAGCACCTTATCTGGAGAAAAGCGTTTATCCCCTGTTAATAATCTACCCACAATTATTAAAATAGGACAAAAGATATTGCTTGACATACTCCCCCTCCTCCGTGAAATTAGTTTGTCGCTTGGCGAAGCTGTATAAAATTGGAAGACTCATCACCCCAATGCAAGGAGGAAAGATGAACAAAGCCTTTTTTACCGCCCTGGTTTGCTGGCTGGCGCTATGTTGCCTGCCCGCCGTTCCGCTGATGACCCTCGAATACGGAGGCGGGGTACAGGTATCCGGTGATTACCAGTGTTGCGTTTTGCAGCAATCCACCGAACTGCTGCGTTTTTTCAAGCTTGTCCCGGTCGAAAACGGCTTCGGCGTGGAAAGCTTTTACGTGAATCTGCAAGCAGAAAACTCCGCTCCCACAAGTATCTACGAATACCAGCATCCCGTGCCTTTTTCGCAAGATGGCGGCGATCCCGTTTTCATCCTGGCCAGTGGCTTTAAGGGCAGGGCTTATATCCTGCAGAAAAACGACCTGCACCTTTTTATGACTGTGATCGCTGAAGACATGCAGACTTACACCGTGGTCACGAACAACCCCTCGCTCACTTTCTATGCAAATCCCCTTTCAGATAAAACCTTCTGCTTCCTAAGCCCTGAACTGATGATCCTGTCCAGCCAGAGAGCTGTTTACTTGCTCAACCTGCAGACGGCGCTCTGCACTCATTACTGGAATTTCCCCAACAGCCTTTTCATGCTTGATTTTGACCGGGTGGACGACAACTACGTGATCATATCCTCATACGTCAGCGGAGATATGAGAATCAGTTACCTCCTGAACTATCAGACCATGACGCGAATCCAGATTCCCAACTACTTCGATCTGGCAACAACGCCGCTCAGCCCTGACCTTGGAAACGACACCTTCCTCGTCGCACAAAACCTTTTTTCGGATTGGATTGATTTGACGTATACCCTGTTGATGCGGATCAATGCGAACAGTTCTGTCACCCTTTATCCCCTCTATTACGGTGGGCTTCATAATTGTTTTAACTATACGCCGAAACATACGTTCAGATATGTGCATAAGCTTGAGGAAAACCGCTTTCTGGCAATTTGCAGCGATTATGATATGATCCCCGACAACCCTCGGATGGGCGTCTTTGAGGTTCAGGGAAACAGCGTGGTTTATGACCAGACGTTTGACGAACTGCAGGAACTGATCAGCCCTTGGCGGATTTATATGATTCAGGACGGTTACTATCTCAGCTACCAGTCCTATGTTCCCTACGACCAGAGGATAAGGCTTTTGGACATTGAGGCACAGGTTACCAGCCTGCCCGACAGCAACGTAATCTTCAGCCCGGTTAAACTGTTCTCAACAGGTAACAACGCTTTCTACGCCGTCACTTCCGGCAACCAGGTACATATCTACAGACTGGTGGAGCCTTCCACTGTGAGCCAGGAAACACAGGTTCCTCCTGCCGGATTGACGCTCAGCACCGGCCCCAATCCGTTCCGGGACGCAGTATCGTTCTTTGTATCAACCAAAAAGCAGGGCTGGATAAACCTTTCGGTTTACGACATACGGGGACGCCTGCTACGCAGGTTTGAGCCCATCCCCGCAAAGGATGGAAGCGCGAGCCTGGAATGGGACGGCTGCGACTCCTCCGGCAAACGCGCCGCGGCGGGGATTTATCTCTTAAAAGCAGAACAGGACGGCCATAGCGCGGTAAGCAAAGTCATCCGTCTGAACTGAGGCTGTTGCGTTTTGCGCGCTGGATATTAAATAATCCTTGACCTAAAAGGCGCGCTGAAGCATAATGCTCTCACAAATCCGAACTTGTGTCGGATGGGAGGATAAATGCCAACACTGAAACATACAATTCTTTGCGCGCTACTGCTCCTGCTGGTGGCCGGACTGGCCGCCCAGACGGAAAATTGGGACTGGTCTTTGCGCGCCGGCGGAACCTACGACGACCTGGGCGAAGCCATCGCCACCGATGCCGAGGGCAACTGCTATGTGGCGGGAAGCTTCATCTCCAACGCCGGCTTTGGGGACTTCAGCCTCACCGGAAACGGGGTCTCGGATGTCTTTTGCGGCAAGCTGGACTCCAATGGCAACTGGCTATGGGTGAAGCATATAGGCGGCATGGACGAAGTTTATGCCCGCTCCATCACCGTATCCGACAGCGGATACATCTTTATCGTGGGATCATATTATGGCCAGATCCATTTTGACGACATCAGCCTGCAGAGCGACGGCTATGGCAACGAAGGCGCCTCCAGGGACACTTTCGTGGCCAAGCTGGACTCCGAGGGCAACTGGCTTTGGGCCGTCAGCTCCGGCGGACTGGACTTTTCGGACGGGTGCTGCGTGAGGACGGATGAGGGCGGCAACGCCTATATATGCGGCAGGTTTTACACCTCAATCACATTTGGCAGCTTCAATCTCACCAGCGTAGGCAGTTCGGACTTCTACATCGCCAAGCTTAATCCGGCCGGACACTGGCTCTGGGCCATCCGTGGCGGCGGAGTGGGCAGCGATCACATCTTCGGGATGGATTTTGACCACGAAGGAAACCTGGTGGTGACCGGAAACTACATGTACACCGTGAGTTTTGGCAATCAGGTTTTCACCAGCCTGGGAAATGACGTCCACGACGTCTTCGTGGGCAAGCTCAATCCGGGCGGAAACTGGCTCTGGGCACGCACCTGCGGCGGAGCCAGCGACGACTGGAGCTACCGCGTCATCACGGACAGCACCGGCAACATCTACGTCACGGGCTTGTTCCGCACTGCGGCGACCTTTGGCCCCTACCATCTCACCGCCGTCGAGGGCTTTTATGCCGAGGTCTTCGTTGCCAAATTGAACAACATGGGAATCTGGCTCTGGGCACGCCAGGCGGGTGGCTATAACGTGATCAGTTGCAGCGATATTGTGATGGACTCCGAGGGCAACCTGCACGTGGCGGGTGGGTTCACCGGACAGGCAAAATTCGGCACCATCACCAAAAACAGCAGCGGCTCCAACGACATCTTCGTGGCCAAGATCAATCCAGCGGGCACCTGGCTGGCAGTGCAAAGCGCCGGAGGCCCCGGATTCGACATCGCTTACGCCATGGCAATCGACTCCGCAAACAACATCTATGTGACCGGATATTTTGCCATCAACAGCACTTTTGGAAACAACCCCATCCTGTACAGCCAGGGCGGAAAGGACATCTTTGTGGCCCGCATGAGCGGGAAAACACCTGTTTCAGACCCCAGCGTGCCAAGCCCTGCCGCCTTCCTGCTGGAGCAGAACTATCCAAACCCCTTCAACCCCAGCACCACCATCAGCTTTGAAGTGCGCAAACCCTCAGCGGGATATACTTTGGATATCTACGACATCAGGGGCGCGAGGGTGCGGCGCCTGGCAGAGGGTTTCCTCAGCCGGGGACGCCACAGCATTTGCTTCGATGGTAAAGATGAGCGGGGCAGGGACCTTGCCTCCGGCACCTATCTGCTGCGTCTGAGCGGAGAAGGAGAGAGCCAGACCCGCAAGATGCTGTTGCTCAAATAGCGCCTTCCGGTTCCCCCTTCAGCAACGCCTTTTCCTATTTGGCGTTCATCGCCCGGCGCGCCAGGCGAAAGCCCGTGTGGTTAAAGAGCGAGGTGCTGCCGGTCTGCCCGCGGGCATCCACCCTGCAAGCCTCCTCCGTGCTCTGAAAGCTGCCTCCGCGCACGCAGTGCGGTTCTCCTGCCAGGCTTGGGTTCGGGCCGCGGTAATCCACCTGATAGGTGCCCGGATAAGCGCTGAAAACGTCCCACACGATCTCCGCCACGTTGCCAGCCATGTCAAAGAGTCCCAGTTCATTAGCCTGTTTTTCCCCCACCGGACGGGTGCTGCCATAGACCGCGCCGCAGTTTTCCAGATACCAGCCCAGGGGCCCCAGGTTGTTGCCTCCGGGGTAGATGTAGCCCTGAAATCCGCTGCCACCCCGCGCCGCGAACATCCATTCCATCTCAGTGGGCAGGCGGTAGCCGGTGGCGTCCCAATTGCAATACACATAGGCGTGGTTGACGTCGTTCTCGTCCCAATCCAGCGGCCAGTTATCCGGATCCAAGCCCTGTTGCCCGTAGCTGTAGCAGGGTGTCAGCCCTTCCCGGATGCTGCGCCGGTTGCAATAGGCAATCGCATCGAACCAGGACACCCGTTCCACCGGTTTGTCCAGCCCCGGAAAATAGGAGGGATTTGCCCCCGTCACAGCCTGATAGCCTGCCTGGGTCAGCTCAAAACTGTCCAGATAGAAGCTGCTGACATTCACGTTGGCGCTGCCGTTGTTGAAAGTCCCTCCGGGAATCAGGACAAAACTGGCGGGCATGGGCGGCATTTCGATGGTATAAGCGCCGCTCACCGTCAGGCTGGGATACCTGCCCGGCTTGAAGGAACGGGCTTTGAGAACGCCGTTGCGCACCAGGGGAGGAAAGACCTGGGAAAGCCGCAAAGGCTCGGTGTAGCGTGCTGAAGCTCGGTGGGATCGCTGCCGTCCAGAGTATATTTGATCACCACATCCGGATCGCTGCAGGTGATGGTGATCACATCCAGGCTGTCCAGGTCACCGCTGGGGGGATCCAATTGGGGAGGGGTTGCCAGCACAGGCTGGGGCGGAGCCACCGGGTCTTTGCCGCAGGAGCCCAGCACCGCGCCCAAAACCAATAGCGCCGCCAAGAGGTAACCGCCGCGCCGCTGAATCTTGCTCATAGTCTTTCTCCTTGTCCGCCGGATTTCTCCGGAGCTGCTTCCTAAAGCTGTAGCCTTTCTATTTGGAAGGATAAATGGTGTCAAGCACTATTCCCGCCTGCCCGCGCCAATCTTTTCCCGCTCCTGCCAGGCGCCTCAACTGGAGGCTTGCGGGCCGCCCTGCAGCCCATCCCCATCCCCGGCAGCCACAACCGCGGCATCGGGTTCCGCCTGCTCCGCATCTGCCTCCTGCCTGCCTCTGCCTTTGTGCATAAAGCCGCGCTTGATCTCGATGGGGATCATGTCGATATTCCTCTTCTCCACCAGCACGGTGAGCGTGTCGTTGGGCCTGATCTCCACCGCGCCGGAGGGGGCAATAACCTTGTCCTCGCGGCGGATAAAGGTGATCAGGGTGCCCGGCGGCAGGTTCAGATCCTTCACCTGGCAGGAACCCTCATAGATTTCGTCGTCGATAAAGATATCGATGATCTCATAGTTGGTGTCCTGCACGGTCACCAGTTCCAGCATCTTGGGCACTTTGTTGCGGTCTTTGGTGGTTAGCCCCAGTTTGCGCGCCAGGGGCACCAGAGTCGTCCCCTGGAGCAGCATGGAGAGCGCCACGTTGAAGAACACGATGTTAAAGATCACGTGACCGCTGTCCAGTCCCGCCGCCGCCGGATAGGTGGCCAGCACGATCGGAACCGCGCCCCTCAGGCCCACCGCCGAGACAAAGAGCTTTTCCTTGGGCTTCAGATTGGTGAACATGGTGATCAGCCAAACCATCAGCGGCCTCGACACCAGGGTAAGGATCAGAAACACGATCACGCCCGACTGCCAGATCTGCGAAAAGCTGCGCGGAAAAGCCAGCAATCCCAGCATGATAAACAGCCCCACGTTGGTGATGAAGGAGAGGATATTGTTGAAGGCGAGCAAGCCCTTTTTGTAAGGAATCTGCTTGTTGCCCATCACAAAACCGGCAAAGAAAGCGGACAGCATCCCGCTGCCCCCGGCCAACTCCGCCAGGCTGTAACTCAGCAACACGATGGCAAGCAGATAGATATAGAAATATTCCGCCTCAATGTGGCGGATTTTCTTAAAGACATAAACCGCCAGAAAACCGATCAGCACCCCGATTCCCGCGCCTCCGACCAATAGCCACACGAAACTCGCCACCGCCTTCAGCGTGCTGACCTCGCCCCCCGCCACCAGGCTGACCATAAACGTGGTCAAGACCACCGCCATGGGGTCGTTGGACACCGATTCCAACTCTGTGAGGGTGCGGACCTTGTTATCGACTGAGTGTCCCTTGAAGATGGCATACACCGCCGCCGCGTCCGTGGAAGAGATGATCGAGCCCACCAGCAAAGCCCTCAGAAAAGGCCATCCTGTGATCAGGTGAAAGAGTGTTCCGGTCACCAGGGCGGTCAATATCACCCCCACGGTGGACATCAGCACCACCGGCTTGAACACCTGGCGGAAGTGCTGCTTCTTGGTGCTGAAACCGCCGATGAAGAGGATGAACATCAGCGCCCCGTTGGCAACCTCTTTCACCAACTTTGCGTTGTTAAGATCGATGAGCCCCGTCACATCGCTGCCAAAAATAATTCCTATGAACAGCGACAGAATGATGACCGGCACGTTCACCTTGTGGAACACGCTGGCAAACAAAATCAGTGTCAGCAACACCGCGGCAGCTAAAATCATATCTTACACAATTCCTTTAACTTGAGAGCAGCAGACTGGCCGAATACTCGGCGCGATTCAGACCACTTCGAGCATTCACACAAATATGTGGAAAGCTCCGATTTGGTCAAGCTAAAATCTTTTCCGCCCGTCTAAAATGGCCGTGGAAGGATGAATTGAAATAAAACGAGGATGACAGGATCGACGGGATATCTGAAGGCGGAAAGGTGAAATGGTGATAAGGTTCCCCAAAAACAAGTCCACCAAGCTATATATTGTGTCATCCCGGGCAGCGAGCCGTGATCCAGTCTTTTAAAACCCAAAACAAACACCCAACCTTTTAAAACTCATATTCGCAAAATAAAGGTTAAATTGGCTTATGTTTTGCATTATATGTTCACAAAACCCACCCAGTAAATTACTGAGTATAAACCAAACCTTGGGAGGAGAAAATGAAAGCACTGAACAGCTTGACTATGTGCCTTATCCTGCTCTGCGGAGCGGCGGTTTTGGGAGCGCTGGAACCCCAGTGGGAATGGACGGTTAACGCGGGAGGAATTGCGATGGACTATCCCAATTCCATAGCGGTCGACAACCAGGGCAACCAGTATATCACCGGGCGGTTTGAATACACGGCCACTTTTGGCAGCCATACCCTGACGGCAATCGAAGGGGAAGAAGATTATGGAAAGTATAATACGGATATTTTCGTTGCCAAGCTTGACCCCTCCGGCAACTGGCTATGGGCTGTCCAGGCGGGAGGGACTGGATACGAGGAGGGATTTGGCATCGCCGTGGATGGTGCGGGTAACGCCTATGTGACCGGATTTTTTGGAGGTACAGCCACTTTTGGCAGCCTTACCCTGACAGCAAGCGAGGAAAATGAAATCTTCGCTGCCAAGCTTGACCCCTCCGGCAACTGGCTCTGGGCCGTTCAAGCGGGAGGAACAGATGCAGACGAGGGGCACGGCATCACTGTGGATGGCGCGGGCAATGCCTGGGTAACCGGTTTTTTCCGTGGTACAGCCGCTTTTGGCAGCCATACTCTGACGGCAAGCTCAGGCAGTGACATCTTTGTCGCCAAGCTGGATACCGACGGCAACTGGCTCTGGGCAGCGAAATCTGATGGGACAGGTGGTGGCTGTGGAAAAAGCATCGCAGTTGATGCAGCGGGTAACGCCTGGGTGACCGGATATTTTCAATACACAGTCACATTTGGCAGCCATACACTTACATCAAACAGTACAACTTGGTATTATGATGTGTTTGTTGCCAAGCTTGACCCCTCCGGAAACTGGCTTTGGGCTGTTGGCGCGGGAGGCTCAACGGAAGACTGGGGACGTGGCATCGCCGTAGATGCGGCTGGTAACGCCTGGGTCACCGGGAGTTTTACGCAAACCGCAACATTCGGAAGCCAGACCCTGACATCAAATAGTGAATTTTGGTATTGGGATGATGCCTTTATTGCCAAACTCGACCCCTCCGGCAACTGGCTATGGGCTGTCCAGGCGGGAGGATCACGTATTGACTTTGGATCTGACATCACACTGGACGGTTCTGGTAACGCCTATGTGACCGGCAGCTTTGGAAGCACAGCCGCTTTTGGCAGCGTTTCCCTTACGGCAAGTGGAAGCCATGATATCTTCGTCGCCAAGCTTGACCCCTCCGGCAACTGGCTTTGGACTGTCCAGGCGGGAGGGAATCATTCTGATATCAGTTGTGGCATCGCCCTGGACGGCTGTGGTAACGCCTGCGTTGCCGGGAATTTCTATGATAACACCAATTTTGGCAACCATGCCCTGACAGCAATTGGCTATATGGATCTCTTTGTTGCCAAGCTGCAAAGCCCCACACCGGTGGAGGATGAACTGGCGCCGCAAGCTATTGCCAGATTGCATAACGCCTACCCCAATCCCCTTAGCAGAAGCGCCAGCGCGCTGATCAAGGCAGATATCCCGGAACGCTCCACCGGCACCCTGAGCATCTTTAACCTGCGCGGACAGATGGTAGCCAGCCACAAACTTGGCCCCGGTTCGCGGCAGATATCGTTCAGCGGAGAAGGGCTTCCAGCGGGGGTCTATCTCTACAGCCTGCAATGCGGGGAGTACAGGGAAACAAGGAAGCTTGTACTGATTAAATAAGAAGAAATGGTGAAAAGGAAGCCCACCGACTAACAGGGATGACGCGGTATATAGCTTGTCTGACTTGTTTCGGGGGAAGCTCCCACCTATCGTAGCACCTATATATTATGAGGGGGGATGGGCCTCATTTGCATCCCCATCTCCGGCCTTGGTCATCCTTAGGTCATCCTTATAATTTATAAGGATGACCTAAGGATGATGGCATAAAAGCCAGCAGCAGCAAAGGAGGGCGGCATGAAGGAGTTTGCGGATTGTATTTGTCATTTATCGCGATTATCAAGTAACTGACGCCTGTTGTTTTTGGACTGGGTGACTGATTGTTTCAAAAAGACTGGATCCCGGGGCGCTGCCCGCGATGACACAGTATATAGTCTGGTAGAGCTTGTTTCGGGGTTGGCTGGTTGTTTTTAAATGACTGGATCACGGCTCAAATCACCACACCGGATACCGATCCGGCGAGGACCCCGATAGGCCGTGATGACACGGTATATAGCTTGGTTGGCATTGTTTCAGGGTCGGGTGGTAACTGTGTCGGGATAACGCAAGTTACAGTTTGGATGTGATCTGTTTTGAAGCAGATCAACCTCGTTCAGGGCAGCTAAAACGGACTTGTTCCTATTCTTCCTCGTATCCCCAGGATCCCACATCTGCCGGAACCTTTGTCCTGAGAGGATTATTGGCGGCTTTCAGGGCTCTCTCGTAGGCGTTTTCCACGATGTCGGTCTTGAGGATGATCACCAGTTCCCGTTCCCTGATCTGTTCTTTGTTGAACCCGGTCAGATAGCGGATACCCAACACCCACCAGGGCAGGTCTTTCAGGATGGGGATCCCGCTGCGCTGTATAGTTTTATCGGTGTCGTATAGCCCGCCCATCACGGCTTCCTCTCCGTCATAGAGCACCAGTTCGGTTTCGGATTTGCTTTTGTCGATGATGGTGCTGATGTTTCCGGGTGTTCCGCTGCTGCGCTCGATGCTCACCTTGAGGTGCACCAGTTCCTGGCCATCAACTTCCACAACCGTGGGCACCACATCCATCATCATACCTGTGGCATAGAAAGTTTCGGTTGTGTTTCCTGCATCGTCAATCGCTTTCACCGAAATGTCCTGACCAACCTGGATAAAGCCTTTCTTTCCAGAGCTTACGATAATGTTGGGTTTGGCGATCACGCTGCCTTTTTGATTCGACTCTATTGTGCTAAGCAGAGCGGAAAGCTCCACCGGGTATCCATCCACCGAAAATCTGCGGCTGGCACCCACTCCGACGATGGGATCCGGCACCAAGGCCGCTCCGCCAAAACTACCGGTGATCTTCACCTTGCCATCGATAAGGGTATTCCAATCCACTCCCAGGGATTTGAGGTATGCACGGTCTGCCAGTAAAGCAATAGCGTTGATGCGCACCTGTTTTTGGTTGACCCCCAGGATATCAGCGGCCGTAGCCCGGATTTCCTCTTTGGAACCGGGGTTTACGAAAGCCAGATATCCGGGAAGTTCCGCCAGCAACAGGTTGTTGCGCAAAGCCACCATCTCGGCTGCCTGACGCCAGGGCAGGCTGTTCACGGGGATGCCGATGTTCCCGTTGAAGTTGCTTTGGTTGATCATTTTTTTGCCCTCAAATTTCAGAGAGAAGTGTTCCAATATCTGCACAGCCTCGTTCAAAACAGTTGCCTCGTCCATACTGACCAGGTTTTGCTCCAGATCCTTATTGCTCGCGGCAAAGGCGAATAGCAGAATGCCAGCCAAAAGGAGGGATAGTACAAGTTTCTTGATCACAGTAACCTCATCGGGATTTATTAATAAAGATTGTATAGTCTTCTTCAAGACCGTATTTGTTTAACCTGAAAACAACTTTTTTCGCCGCTTCATCCACCGAGTAGAGATAGCCATAGGCCACCGGATCGCCCTCAGTCAGGATGCGGATGATGCCTTTTTCGTTTCTGAAAAAGGCTATGCCCCTGGAGATGCCGATCAGCCTCGCCTGGTCGGTATCCAAGAGGTTGGGGTCGATATCCCGGGGCAGTATCTCGCTGGCAACCTGGGTGTTGAAGAGTTGATAGCCCGTGTAGGGCTTCTCCGTTTTCTTGAAAGTGAGCGAAAAGGGTTCTGCTCCGCCCGGGGCAAAATAGGTTTGCAGTACCAGCGAGAACGACACCGTATCGCTTTGGGCCAGGTTTTCAGAACCAATGGTCAGGTCTTCCAGCGTAAGCACGGCGCGCTGCTGCTCCAACTGGCTTATCAGGTGGAGGAGGCTGGGATAGTAGGATCTTCCGCTCAGGACATATTGATGGAAGTTCTGATCGGCTTTTTCGGACTCGTTGGCGGCAAAGTCGAAGTTGACATTTGTGCCCATCCAATTGAGGATAGAGAGGAGATAGCGATATGTGATGGTGGGCGAATCCATGCCCAGGATCAGTTTGCTTTGCTGTTCCGACAGCGCTTCGTAAAAACGGTATTGCCGCTCCAATTCGTCTCTGGTTTCGAGCAGTGTGTTTAGGGAATCGATCTGCGCCTGGCTGAGTTTGTTGGTTTGCTCCAATTCCGCGATTTTCGTTCCCATCCTGTTACCCTGAAAGATCAGGTAGGCAAGCCCCAGCAGGAGAATCACTAACAATACGATCGTGTTGCGGGTGCTGTTAGTCATTGGGCGCCTCCCCTGGCAATCAGTTCCAGATCCGCTTTTACCAACTCCTGGATGGGGTGATCGGGATAGTTGGCCGTCAAAGCCCTGTATGTCCTGGCATAACGCTTATTGTGCCGTGCGTAGTCGATGCGGGCGGAAAGCAACAGGGCATGTGGATAGATCAAGCTCACCTCATGCACCAGGGGATCAAGGAAAGCCACCGCGTTGTGATAATCGCCGGCTTTATAGAGGCGATAAGCCAGATGCCAGCGCACCGGAGAACGCAGGCGGCCTTTGGGGTAGTTTTTCAGATAAGCCTGTCCCAGCGGTAAATACTCATCTCTGCTTTCCCTGTTGACGGCCCGCACAATCTCGTTGTACGCTGCCAGCTCGGCGCTGGATGCCTTGCTCTGCCATTTGGTCAACTTGGGCATGTACTGGGTTGGGATGGGAGGCAGGCTGACCCAGGCCGTCTCAGTTTGAACCGGTTCCGGCGCTTTGGAGGCAAGTTCTGTGGGTTTCTGAATACTCTCTTCCGCATTCCTGGCAGCCTGTTTTGGAGCAGGCTCCTGGTTTTGCGCTTCAGCCAGAGCCGCGGCGGCGGTAGCTTCCGCCTCTTCAGCCGCGTTCTGCTCCATAAATTCGGCAATTTCTTTTTCGATTTGTCCCACCCAATCGACTTCCGGCAGATCGGAAATGATGTCAAAAGACCAGAGGGTGGTATTCCTCACCTGGCTGCTGGTCACTTTTCTGATGCGGCTGTTAGGCAGCGCTTCCGCGAAATCCAGGATGTTGCGCCGGTTAGTTGTATAGCCATTGATGGCCAGCCGGTCGCCTTCCTTTTTGAAGCTCGAGAGCCAGCTAACGGGTTTGATCCGGAACAGCTTGTTCAGGGTATCCAGCACCGCCGACCAGGGATTCTTGCCTTGCAACAGGACGCGGACACTGTCCAGATTCTTTTGGAAGTTTTCGATCTCCTCTTTCATCTTGGTGATCTCAGCCGCCTCTATCTGCTTGGATGTGAGCTGAAACTCCAGTTGCCGCTTTTCCGCTGCCAGTTTTTTATATTTTTGCCCGCTGTTGAGCATGAACAGGGTTCCCAGGAGCGTCAGGCAAAAGATCACGATCAGGGTCAGCCAGCCATGCCAGGCGATCTTAAAAGGCTTCTGCGCCTCAATGATCTGCTTGGGCAGGAAGTTGCTTGGTGTGAAGCGGGTTTCTTCTGGAAACAGCGCTTTATAAGCCAAGGCGATGGGCATGGCGAACTGGCACAGATAACTGTCGTCCAGAATCTCGTCCTTCCTGTTTTCCACGTTGAGATAGTTGAAGTCCAGCAGGCGTGCCTGGCTGCTGCCCTGGGCGTTGATATAGTTCACCAACGCTTCGCTGGCCAGGTCTCCGCAGATCACGATCCGGGCGGGGTCAAGCTGTTGGTGGCTGTCCAGGGCGAAGGTGAGGCGCGAATAGATAAGCTCCGGTTCCGGCAGGTCCTGGGTGATGCTCAGGGGCAGAGCGGCCGTCCACGCATATTGTTCAAAGAGCAGGGCTTTGCGGTAGTCTCGCCCGAGGTACAGCAGCACCACCCGCTGATCGGTGTTGAGGTGGTTGACGCGAAAGTAGTCTGCCAGGGCGATATCGTTGGCGTCCGCCAGTTGGTAATACAGGTTGCGCTTGTTGCGTTGCGAATAGGCTTGCAGAAGTTCCAGCAGTCTGTTTTCCCCGTTGTGGAGCCAGATCTGGCGCGTATTTCCCACCTGTGCGAAGGAAGTCTGCCAGTGCCCAGCCTTGTATTGAGCGGGGGACAGGCTGGAACTGGCAAAGACCTTGTGGTAGTTTCTTCCGCTGGGGATTTCACTGCTGCGGATCAGATTCTCGTCATTCACATTGAGCGCGATCACTCCCTGCTTGAGGTCGAAGGCTGCAAACATCCTGTCCCAGGGAGTTAGTTTAAAGTCGTTCAGATACCGGGAATCAAAATCGTCCAACTGCATGTCTTTGCTATCCGCGTGGTTTCCCTCCCACGCTTGCCTCTCAAACTCTGCCAGTTCAGCCTGGGTCTGGTAGAGGGGCTTGTCCATCTCGATGCGTTCCATTCCCTGAAGAGTGATATGATAGAGATCACGCTTGAGAGAGACCATCCTCAGTGTGGTTCCGTCCTCAAAGATTCCGTAAGCTCGTTTGGGCCGCTTGCTCATTCTTCTTTCCCTGTCATAATAGTTTCATTCCTGTTTTACAGCATAGCCAGTAGCTGCGACATACGTTTCTTGTTGTTGGCATAGTTCATCGCGCACTTGTTGGTGATGACACCCCGCCGCACCAATTCATGCAAGTCCTGTTCCAGGGTGCACATCCCGTAGCGTTTGCCTTCCACCATCATCTGGTATATCTCGCCGATGTTTTTATTGCGGATGGCAGCCTGCACACTGGCATCCACGGAAAGTATCTCCCTGGTCATCACCAGGCGGTTATCCACAGAGGGGATCAGTTTTTGGGAAACAATCACGCAGAGCACGTCCGCCAGGCGGTTGCGCACCCTGTCCTGCTCTTCGGGGGGAAACTCCGCCACGATGCGGTGGATACTGTCGATGGCGGAACTGGTGTGCAGGGTGGTGAAAGCCTTGTGTCCGCTGTCGGTGATTTCCAGCACCGTGGAGATGGTGTTGGGATCGCGCATTTCACCCACCATGATGATATCCGGGTCCTGTCGCAGGGCCTCGATCGCGCCGTGGCTGAAGGACAGCACGTCCACTCCCACCTCGCGGTGGCGCACCAGACAGAGCTTGGATGGATGCACATATTCGATGGGATTGGCGATGATCACGATGTGGCCGTGGTTATCGCGGTTGTTCATGTCGATAATGGCGTCCAGGGTGGTGCTTTTGCCGCTGCCGGTTATTCCGGTCACCAGGATCAGCCCCATCTTTTCCACCCGGAGATTCATCCTATCGCAGATGGGCTTGGGCATGCGAAGCTGCTCCATGGTAAACACAAAGTCGTTGATGCGCCTGAAGTTGACACAGAGATAACCCCGGTCCAGATAGCAGGTGCCGCGGTAACGGATATTGGTGTCGCCATTGTCCACGGCGGCTGAAAAATCCAACACCAGGTTGTCGAAGAGCTTCTGTTTCTGCATCGGGCTCAGCCAACTGGCGATGATTGTCGTGGTTTCCAACAGGGAATACTCGCCAAAAGCATCCACGGGCTTTTTGTTGCCAAAGATTCTCAACCAGATCTTGTTGTTGCTGCCCGGCGCGCCAAAGTCGATATCCGAAGCTTCCTTTTTCTTCATTTCCAGCAGCCAGCTACGTAATAGCTCGCGGCATTCATTGACCCAGGCCGGATTGGCGTCCAAAAGGTTGCTGACTGCCAGGCACAGCTCCAGACCGGTCAGGTTGGAGTCGATTCGCGCATGCAGTTGGTCTTTGAAAGATAGAGGCATCGCTTTTCCTTATTCTCCGATGCTATTACAAGTGTCCCGCCCAAGCCCGGCAGGCAATACTCTTTCAGGCATCTCAATTCTCCAGTATCTTTCGGGCAGGAACGGCAGCCCTTCGCCCGGTACAGTGGTCAGTCACGGATATAGTCCACCTTGGTGGGCATTTGGGTTAAAGTATAAAAATCCCAGATCTCGTCGGGGGTCAAAGCCCGGCTAAACATCCCCACCTGATCCATCACGCCGCAGAAGCAGTCGGTAAATTCGCTGCCCGAGAATTCACTACTTGGGCTTCCAGCCACCTTGGTGATCTTCGAGCCCACGCTCACCCCATAGCGGGAAGTCCTGGCATAGCTCGAGCCGCCGAAGGCGGGGTTTCCGGGGATGACGGCCGGGCGCCCGTTGTAATAGGCCATCAGCACTCCTCTGTTGAACGTGAGGGCAAAAAATTCCCAGGGGAAGTTGCGGTAGCCCTGGCCGGAATTTCCGGGGGAATAGGCTTCCAACTTGTCTTTGTAGGGGAATTTAACTTCCAACCAGCCAGTGCCCCCGGTGCCACCCAAACCCACCGTAAAATGTATGCAGCCGTCCGAGCCGCAGTACCAAATGGCGCTCGCTGGCGGGGTTCCGGAATGGCCGGATTGGGGAACAGTGGAGGGCAGCCAGACCAGGGCGGCGTTTCTATGCGCCAGATTGCGGTCCAGTTTGGCGAAGCAGACCAGGGTGAATTCTTCGGAAACCTCCATCGAATGATTGACGTCATCATTGGGAGCGTAAGCCGCGTCGTTAAAGTCCTTATGCCAAAAGCTGCATTTCCAGCCCGCCACTCCGTCGCCGGGAGTGGGGAAGGTGTGCAATCCATTGAAAGGATAGGCGTGATTGTTTTTGCCGGAAGTGTCGATCATCTTGGCATGGCCTTCCAATTGGGGCTGGTCCATTTCAAAATAGAAGCAGTCGGGAGTGTCCACCTTGAAAAAGTTGAATGCTATTTCGGCGGGATAATTAACAGTTTTGCCCTGCATCCTGCCGCGCACGCTACTCACGGCCTGGAAGCGGATCTCTTTGTTGGGTCCCGTAAATACCCCACCGATATGGTTAAACGTGATCTGCCTGATCAACCCGTTGCCCACCGGGAAATGTGGATAGTGGTAGATATTATCCTCTTGTGAAGTGGTGCCGTCGAAGTAGAGGGTGACCGTGTCATAATGATCGCCCACCCAGTTTTTTACTCTGGGTACGGCATACGCGATCGCCCAGCGCAGCGCGTAGTCGCTCACATTCTCGGTCTCTCGCTTGATCTGGTCATCTCTCAAAACGTCCGGCAAATCCAACATGCGGTTCTGCATGCGAATGGCTATCCCAGCGAAGATGGTACTCAGCAGGATAACCAGGATAAGGCTGCTCTTTCCCATAATTACCTCAACTTGTTCCTAACTGTAGCCAGGTGTTCATCAGATAGCATCTGAGTTGTAAACGGTTTTCCAAGCCTCTGGAATCCATCATCGGCCCTTCCCTGCGAAATGTTAGCATGATATCCACCGAACGCACCTCGTCTGTATTGTGGGTTTCGTGGCCATACAGATCGTAGTACTTGTATTTAAGCTCTTTCACCCAAAAGATATAGCCCATGTTTTCCAGCACTACGTCATCTTCGATGTAGGCATCGTTACCCTGGCGGATCAGCACCGCGCTGCCCATGGCTTCGTTGGCGTCTTCCACCAGCACGATGGAAAGCACGTTGGGAGGCCCCGATGTAGCACCCATCGTGTCTTTTTCAAAGTCCCAATAACTACGAAAGATAAAACGGTTTTCACTTGCTATCACAACGGCTTGTCTGGGGTCTTCAATGCCAAGCCCCGCCAGGCCGATGAGGTGGTTGAGCCGGGTGCTTGCCTGCTCCATGTGGCTTGCCATGCTGGCCGCATACATATGCCGTTCCGCGGTTTCCGTGAGCTGATACTGGAAGGTGGTAAGCATGATCAGCAGCAAGCCCGCGATGATCACCGATCCTATTATATCCAAAAGCACACTCATCAGAGCCCCTCCACCGAATAAGCGGTATAGACGCGGGAAAGCGTAACCGGATGCTTCAGCCCCGCAGGGCCTTGCACGGTCGCCACCACCAGCTTGTTGACCAATGTGCTGGAAGACGCCGCAGTATCTCCATACTGATTGCAGGGATAGACTCTGATTATCAGATGGAACTCGGTTCCATAATGCTCCAGATTGTACCGCCGCTCCAAGTTGTTGTATTGCCCGTCGATCTGGTTAAACTTCAAACCCACGGCTTCTTTGGGCACCATCATCCGGGCATCGATCTCGTCCAGCACCTCCTGGGCAATCTGCATCGCCTGCACTGAATGGGAGGCGTTGGTCACAAGGTCAGCAGCACCTTCCACCGTTCTAAGATGCACAATGGCGATCGTGGCAAAGAGCATAATCGCCAGCACAGCAATGAACATCTCAAAAAAGTTCACCTAATCCTCCGCCGTGGCAAACAGCACTTCAGTGATATCGGTGAGGCCCTCCCGGATGCGTTCGATGCCGCTGCGGCGCATGGAGAGCATGCCATGTTTCTCCGCCAGGGTGCGGATGCGCTCTTCATCGATCTCGTTTCCGGAACGCACTATCTCGTTGCGTATTTCAGGGTAAAAGTAGAGGGCTTCCGCGATATTGACGCGCCCGGAATAGCCTTGGTGGCATTTGGCGCAGCCAACTGGTTCAAAGATTTTACCGCTGCGCAGATCTTCCTCGCTCAGCCCTAGTTTTAGCGCAGCCGCCCAGTGTTCCTGGTTCAGCGGCCGGCGGCAGTGTTTGCAGAGCTTGCGCACCAGGCGCTGGGCGATGATGATGTTGATGGAATAGGCAAGCAGGAAAGGCTCGATGCCCATCTTATAGAGGCGGGTGATTGCGCTGGGGGCGTCGTTGGTGTGCAGGGTTGTGAGGGTCAGGTGCCCCGTGTTTGCCAGTTTGACCGCGATATCGGCGGTGAGGCGGTCGCGGATTTCTCCCACCATCACCACGTCCGGATCGTGCCGCAAAATGCTGCGCAGCGCATGGTCAAAACCCATCTTGTGGCTGATCTTGAGCTGCCTGGCGCCCCGGATCACATACTCCACCGGGTCTTCGCAGGTGAGCACGTTGATGCTGGGGTTGATAACATGGTGCAAAGCCGCCATCAGGGTGGTGCTTTTGCCGCTGCCGGTGGGACCGGTGAGGATCACTATCCCTTTAGGTGTATTGATGGATTTCAAAAATTCCTCTTCCGCCTGGCTCTGGAAACCAAGTTTGCGGAAGTCCGTGATCACCTTGCGGTCGTCCACCACGCGGATGGTGATGCTTTCAAAACGCCGTTCATGCTGCGGCGACACCATGGGCAGGATGGATACGCGGTAGCGGATCAGGTGGTCGTCTATCAGCCTCTGGGCAAACCCGTCCTGGGCAGTGTCGCGTTCAAAGCGGTCCACTCCGATGGAGCGGTCTTTCACAACGGCCGCCAGGGCTTCCGGCGGCGTGTTTTCCTGGCGCATCCAAAGCTGCAGTTTGCCATCAATGCGGAAGAACACATCCACCTTGCGCTTGTCCACGGGCACGATGTGGATGTCGCTGGCGTCAGCCCGCACGGCTTCCATCAGCGCGGCTTCAAAGAGGTTGACCAGCAGGCTCTTGTTGATCTCCTCGTCCAAAAGCTGCTCGTTAAGCTCAGGGATCTGGTCTTCAGGATCATCGATCAGGATTTGGCCGCTGGATTCAAGCATCTGCAAATATTCGTTCTTTTGCGGGGCTATCCGGGTGATCAGCTCTTCGATCACCGCCATGCGGCACCAATAGACGTCCACTTTCTTATAGGGAGTATTCTGCGGGATTTCCTGAATCGCCTTGTTGGTGGGGTCGGCAGCCAGCACTTTGAGCCCTTCCCGGCCATTGTTGTTCATCGAGATGGGCAGTATCTTATGGTAACATAGTTTCTTTTTCAGGTCTTCGGGAAACTTACTCAGGATTTCCCGGCTCACCTTGATATCTTTCTGGCTGAGGGCTTCGGGATCCGGCTCCAACTCGTCAAAGGAATAGAAACGTGCCAGCAGGCAGTATATATCGTCGTGGTTGACCTTGAAGTCGCTTTCCAGGATGCGTGCCAGGGCACTGGGGCTGCGGTCGCCGTATTCATCCATGCGCCGCACCGCGTTCTCCACCGTTTCCAGCGGGAACTGGGAATGTTTCAAAAGGTAGTTGCCGAATCTGCTTCCGGTTGCCATATTCCTATTATGTGGTGGGCGGCGAGATATTGGCTATCTCCGCCGATACCAGGGTCAAAAATGTTATCGCGGCTGCCACAAAAAGCCACACCACAGCCTGGATGATCTCGATCATGTTGGCCATGCGGTAGCTGGTTTCAGCCTGGTAAAAGTTCGCTATCTGCTCCGAAGCCAGTAGCAGGTTTCCGGTCTCCTGCCCCGTGCGCAGGCGGGTCAGGCTCATCTGGGTGAACACCCCGGAGGCTTCCATGGCGGTCACAAAGGCCTCGCCTTCCTGTAGCATCAGCGGTATCGTTACCCGCTTGATCCTTTCTTCCATCCAGGCGTTGCGGCAGGCTTCCGCCGCTGTGCGGATAGTCTCGATGTTGTCGCCCGCACCTGCATAGATGGTGCCGAACACCCGGAAGTAGATTTCGATGCTCATCTTGTGGATCAGCGGCCCCACGCCCGGAATCTTCACCAGGTTGCGGTCGCGCCAGATCTTGCCCTGGGGCGTGCTCCACCAGCGCCAGAGGATCAAAGTCACCCCTGCCAGCACCAGCAGGATAATCCACCAGGATTGCGCCAGCCAGTTGCTGAAATCCATGGTGGCCTTGGTGAGCGGAGGGGTTTCCATATTGTATTTACTGAAGAGCATGGCGGTGGCGGGAAAGATTTCCAACACGTAGTAGCCAAAGGCCCCCAGGGTCGCCAGAATGGTGATCAGGGGCGAAAGCATGGCCTTGCGGACGGTCTTTTTGATCTCCACGTCGCGCTCGATGAAGGTGGCGGTTGCATCAAAGATATCTGCCATGTTACCGCTGCGCGTCGCCAGACCAAGCATATAGGCGGGAAAACGCCCGAAAATGTGGGTAAAGCGCATGAACACCTCGCGCCCCTCCGCGCCTGCCTTGAGCTGGCTCTCGATCTGATAGAGCGCTTCCTTCATGCTGCGGTTGCTCTGCTCCTCCGCCAGCATCTCCAGAATCCTGCTGAAGCTCATCTTGTCTCTCAGCATGTTCGCACTCAGGCGGATGAACATCAGAACGTCCTGGATGCCCGGTTTGAAGGGCAGGTCAAATAGAACCGGGTTGATCTTGAAGCGGGTGTAGCCCAGGCGTTGCAGCGCCTCTGCCACCTCTTCCTTGTTAAAAGCGGATTGACGCCCGGAAAAGGGTTTCCTCCCCGGCGCCCAGACCTTGTAGAGGTAGTCCCTCCTCTTTTCCAGCTTCTCGATGCGCACCCCGTGCCGGCTGCGTATCATTGCAGCGTGCTTGCGCGCCTCCCGGGGACTGGATACTGTGAAGGTGCCTTGCACGTTTCTGCCTTCAGAATTGGTGCCCTTGAAACGGTATTCGAGTATCATCTATACGCCCTTGCTTTTATGGGAAACACAGTGCAATGGACACGTGTAGGGGATGGCACATGTAGTCACAAACCACCATGTCAGTGCTCACTGATCAACAGCCCAAGAATGGCCGGATGGCCATTCTTGGACTTAACAATGGCTACTTACAAACCGTATTATGAATACAGTTTATTCTGGTAATTCTTCAGCAGAGGTGATGTTGGATGTGACAGTGCCTGGATCCAAAACGACTGTAGTGGTGACAAGGGGATATTTGCCACTTTTCTTTTCAGTTCCAAGGCCATAGATGGTGACTGGATCGGCTCCACCCTCTACCTTGAATGATCCATTTTCTGTTTCCAATGTGTTGTCAGCACCGGTGAAACCAATGAAAGTAGCGATTTTTGCAGAAGTCATGTTTGCAATATCACGGCCAGCACCGCCTTGAGATATGGGTGTTTTCCAATACTGAAGGACGGATGACGCGTAATTGGTTGTTTCACTGGTTAACGCGTTGGCGTTGGCATTGTAGGCCTGGTTGTTGAAGATGGTGATACCGACGGCAATGGCGATGCCGACGATGATTACGCCGAGTACGATCAACAAGAGTTGTTGAGTTCCCATGGGTTGTCTCCTTTTTTTTGCCTGTTTCCAGGCTTTTTTGTTTTTTTTGGCCTCCGAGAGAAAGAGGCCGTTTCAAAAAAGCTTCACTATGCCGCGCCCGAAAGCCGGCGACTACCCAAAAACACTCTATAAATCAGGCTTCTAAGACTATATAATAAGACCGTTGCACATAAAAGTGGACAGAAAGTATATGTAAATAACTCTTGACAGATTAGATACAGATATTATATTGGCTCCATCAACACACAGGAGCTAATCATGGAAAAGCAGATTATAACA
>Ga0116141_10000037_pt1 | contig 83057 bp, 71 predicted proteins | sample AD_UKC097_MetaG_FD_89744 | JGI IMG/M metagenome (GOLD analysis project Ga0116141, IMG submission 89744) | Active sludge microbial communities of municipal wastewater-treating anaerobic digesters from USA - AD_UKC097_MetaG | ecosystem: Engineered > Bioreactor > Anaerobic > Digestate | place: USA...
GAGTCTGCGTCTGAACAATGGGATCGACCACCTTGCACCACGTGCCGTACTCGACGAAGAACCTCCGGATCATGTCCTTCTCGGCAGAGGGGATTGCGCCGATCTGCTCCAGTTCGGCCTGGCACTTCGACAGCAGTTCTTTGAGGGCGCTGAAATAGCTGCCCTCGCGGAGATCCACCTTCCGCAACAGGGCTGCGAAGTGGTCCGTCGCCCGATTGTTCACCAACTCGATGTCCAAATCGTCCCACAGATCGTGCACGTTGCGAACCTGCGTGACGAGCGGCTGCCCAAAGGTGAGCACGTGGCCCATATGCTGCGCGAGCTTGTTGAATACGTACGCAGTCCAGATATCCGCATTGCGCATCGTGGACAGCGGCCTGTAGTAGCACGGGATCAGGTCTCGAGCCAGGGCGGTGTTCTGGTAGTTGAACGGCGACCAGGTTCCCGGGAGCAGTCCAAACTGCGGATCGATGTCGGACGCCATGTCGACAGCCGTGATGGGCCAGAACAAGCGAGAGATGGCGTCGATGTCGGGGTCGCCCAGCACCAGTCCCTGATTGACCACGACGCGAACGGTCTTCTCCACAACGGTCTTGAGGCTCGCCTCAGGCCTGCGCTGCTTCCACGGGTACCCCCTCGGATAAAACGGAATGTTGTTCTGCTCGATCAACGCGCTATGCACATTGAACCACTGCAGATCGTTCGAGACCAAGTTGAGCTTCGCCTCCGTCCCAACGATGCTGTGGAACCCGACGAAATCGTGCGCCGTCGTGTAGTTGTCGTCATCCACCGCGATGATCCTGCGACTGCCCCGGATGTAGCTCAGCATCCCTCCCAGGATGGTTCTGTCGGGAGTATTGTAGGGGAACAGCTTCAGGAGATCGGGGTACTCTGCGAGAACCTTGAGCTGATCCTCAATGCTCAGATACTCCACGCCAATCCCATACTTCTTCTCTGTCGTCCGGCAATAGGAGGCCGTCTCCGCGGGCGTCTTCTTGTCCCCAATCACGAGGATATTCACGCCCGAGTGTTCGTGCTTGCGGATGTTCTCACAAATGCCATCGATGAAGGTCGGTACGTTGATCGTGGTAATGATGATGGTGGTTTCAGACATTGATGACCTCTACTGCTGTTCGTGTTTCAGTGGTGTTGACATTGCCTGCTCTAAAAGGGTCCTTTGAACTTCTTCTCGTAGGAGTAGAACTCCTCGCCGGAGAGATCGGATTCCGGCAAGTCGAGCTTCTTCTCGACTGTCCGGATGATGTCGGTGGCGTTGGGGTAGTAGGCGTTCTCCAGCGGCCGGGTGCAGGGGCAATGCGCCTCGGCAAAGCCCAGCCGGGTCACAGGGGACCGCAGGGCGCCCATGCACTGTTCGTAAATCCCCGTGGCGACTTCGGCGCCGAAGCCACAGTGAACCCAGTCGTAGTCAGCTACGATTGCATGCCCGGTCTTGCGGACGGAGGCCGCGACGGTGTCGGCGTCGTAGGGAGCGACGGATCGAACGTCCACGACTTCGACGCTGACCCCGTGCTTGGCCAGCACGTCAGCGGCCTTGAGGGCCTCGACCACCATCCAGGAGACCGCGACCACCGTGGCGTCGGTCCCCTCGCGAATGACGCGAGAACCCGAGAGCGCATCGGGATCGATCTCGTCCGGCACCTCTCCCGGCACGTCGTACAACCAGCGGTGCTCGATGCAGACAACCGGGTTGTCGTCACGGATGGCGGCGATCATCATGTCGCGTGCGTCTCGGGCCCGTGCGGGCATCACGACCTTCAGGCCGGGCACGTGGGCGAACCAGGAGTGCAGCGTCTTGCTGTGTTGCCACGACTGCCCCCACCCGCGTCCGACGACGGCACGAATCACGATCGGCACCTTGCAGCCGCCGGCGCCGTAGCTGAAGCTGGCGAGCATGTTCGTGATCTGGTTCATCGCCAGGATCATGAAATCGACGCGCATGTGGACATGGACCGGCCGCAAGCCGTTCAGGGCTGCGCCGAGCCCGAATCCCGTCATGGCGTCCTCCGACAGCGGCGTGCTGAAGCACCGGTCGGGCCCGAACTCCTCCACCAGCCCCCTGCTGCTGCCGAAGATCCGCTTATGGTCCGCTACGTCGATGCCGTAGATGAACACGCGCGGGTCCCGCCGCATCTCCGAAGCGATGGCGCCGTTGAGCGCCTCGCGGACCGTCATCATCGTACTCATGCGAACACCCCCTCCCGCAGCGTGGACACATCCGGGAACGGAGCCGCCTGGGCTCTCTCGCGACTTCGCTGCACCTGCCGGTCGATCTTCGCCTCGATCTCCCGGATCTGTTCCTCCGGAACCATTGAGGCGAGCCGTTCGCGCTGCAGACGCAGCGGGTCCGCCGCCTGCCATGCTTCGAACTCGCTCCGCGGTCGGTAGCCGGCGTTGAAGTCCCCGAACACGCCGACATGTTCGAGATAGCGATAGTACTTCAAGTAAAGAAAGCACGGGCGGCCGTCCCGCTTCATCGTTTGTAGAGCATCCTGCGCCAACTCGTGGATTGCGTATACGTCCGTGGAATCGCTGGCCAGCACGGTGCAGTCGAACTGGGAGACAATCGCGGCAATGTCGTGGTAGCCGTGTCGCTGGGCCGTCGGGATGTGGACCGCGTAACCATTGTCCTGGCACACGAAGACGACCGGAAGCCGCCGGAGGCACGCCATATTGAGACTTTCCCAAAACACGCCTTCATCGATCGCGCCGTCGCCGAAGAAAGCGGCGACCACCCGGCCATTGCCCGCGATCTTGTTGGCGAATGCGGCGCCGACTGCGACGGGGATGTGGCTGCCGACGATGGCGGACGTGCAGATCAGGCCTGATTGCGGCGCCAACAGGTGCATGGAGCCGGCCCGCCCGCCGGAGCAGCCGGAGGCCTTGCCGTGCATCTCAGCGAAAAACTTGTCCGTTTCTCCCGTCTTGGCGAGGTACACGCCGTGGCTGCGGTAAGTGCCAAGCACCTGATCCTCAGTTCCGAGGGCGTGACATACGCCAACGACGATGGCCTCCTCACCCATGGACATGTGCATGGGCGTCTTCATCTCGTCCTCGGGATAGTGCTTCTGGATGAGCAACTCGGCCGTCCGGATCAAGTACATCTTGCAGTAGAGATCCAGATGCAGAGTCGTCAAATCGTCCGAACCATGCCCGTGCGGCTGCACGCCAGGGACAGCACGCCCCTGCAGTGGAGCCAACCCCACACGGGGGGGACGATGGATTGTCGTAGTATCACTCATAGGCATTCCTTACCTCGCCAGGCAGCGACAGCCCCGGCTCAGTCTCTCCCGCCAGTAGTCCAGCAGGTCCTGCATCGTCTTCTCGAAGGAGATCTCGGGCTCCCAGCCCGTGTGTCGACGGAACTTGGTCGTATCGGGGACCTGAAGGTCCGCATCCAGCGGCCGGAGCCGAACAGGATCGGTCTCGATCCGAATTCCGTCCGCCATCGGCGACAGCGAAATCAGGTGGCGAAGCATGTCACCGACGGTGCAGTGAAAAACACCGCCAATGTTGTAGTATGCGCCGGGGATGGGATCGACGGTGACCAGCAGGTAATACGCCCTGACCGCGTCGCGCACGTCGGACCAAGTCCTCAGGGAGTCCAGGTTGCCCGTTTTGACCACAGGCGGAACCAGGCATTGCTCGATCATCGCGATCTGCTTGGCGAAGGTCGATTCCGCAAACACGTCACCCCGTCGGGGCCCGGTGTGAGTAAACATCCGCGTGGTCAGGACTCTCATTCCGTACGCCTCGGCGTAGAATCGCCCGACGAGGTCCGTGCCTGCCTTGGAGATCGCGTAGGGCGAAGCCGGGTGGAACGCGCACTCCTCATGAATGGGGAGTTTGTCCCGGCTGACTCGCCCGAAGACCTCCGAGGATGCACATACGTGAACGACCGGCTCGATCTGGGAGCAGTGCCGAATCGCTTCGAGCAACCGCGTCGTGCCGAGGATGTTCGTGTCGAGAGTCGCGATTGGCGAGGTGAAGCTCGTTGTGGGATAACTCTGCGCCGCCAGGTGAAACACGTAATCCGGCCGGGTCTCCTCGACTGCGCCTTGCAGCGAGATGGAATCGCAGAGGTCTCCGTATATGAAATGCAGGCGATCCCCGCGATTGGCTCGGTCCAGGAGATGCTCAACATTGTCCAACGGGCTTCGCCAGCGGCACATGCCGTAGAGATCCCAGTCCGTGTTTTCCAGCAGGTAGTCCGCCAGGTGCGAGCCGACCATGCCGGTGATCCCGGTGACCAGGGCTCTGGATCGTTCATTCTTCATCACGCTTGCACCTCCTGTCCGAGAAACTCCTGCGCTGCGGCGTACGACTCGGGCGTGCCGATGTCCAAGTGCGACCCGGCGGCCGCGACGGCGTAGAGACCCTTTCCAATCAAGGCGGGGAAGACGTCTGCCTCCAGCGAGAACGGGCAATCGTTCGCGACGGGCTCGATGGCGTCGCGATCGATGAGATACACCCCGGCGTTGACCCAGCCGGGAGCCGAGGCTGAAGCCTTCTCCACGAACGACTGCACTTTTCCATCCGCGTCCAGAACCACCGATCCATAGCGGCGGCAGTCCGGCGCCTTGACCAGCCAAAGCGTCGCCCTGGCATTTCGCCGCTCGTGGACGCTTGTGAGCAACGACAAGTCGAACCGACAATAGGAATCCCCATTGAGCACCAGGAATCGGCGGCCTCGCATTCGCGGGAGCGCGTGCCGAACGGCGCCGCCTGTCCCGAGGGGAAACGGATCGCGGGAATACTCCAGGTCCATATCCCATGCACGCCCGTCCCCCAGATACTCTTCGATCAGTTCTCCAAGGTAGCCTGTGCACAGAACGATGCGACGGATGCCCTGTGAGCGGAGCGATGAGAGAAGCCATCCGACGAAGGGGCGGCCCGCGACGTCGGCCATCGGCTTGGGCCGGTCGCTCACGACGCTCCGCAGGCGCGTTCCCTTGCCGCCGACCAGGATCATGGCCTCGAGCCGCTCGGGGCCCCGCAACTCGCGGCGACCGGGTCTGTTGGTTTCCTGACGAGTAGTCATTCCACACCACTCATTGATTGCGAATCCAGGCGGGCATCGACGCACAGATGCCAGCCCCATCGTTTCTCCAGAAAACGAAACAGGGGAGCCGGCATCCGCTCGAACAGCCAGGTCTTCTTGTACTCGTACTGTTTATATTCGGGGATCCTGTAGGGGAAGATGTGTTCGACGCTCGTCGATTCCACGGTCAGCCCCTTCAGCAAGCTCCGCACGGATCTGCCCGAGTAGCTGTAGGTCACGGGGCACCCCGTCTGGGCCTCGGAATGCCGGGCGATCAGCTCGTCCAGTTTCCAGAACGCCCCCTTCCCCTGGATCAGCAGGATCCAAAGAACCTTGTAGGAATAGCGATGATACACCATGATCTTGAGCACACTCTGCGGGCCCATGTACCGGCGCATCTGTGCGACGACGTTCTCCGGACGCGGCGTGTGATGAATCACACCAAAGGAGTAGACCAGATCGTACGTTTCAACCGGCACCGTCTCGGACAGCCGTTCCGCATCGCTCCGATAGAATGTGATACGATCCCCCAGCCCGAAGACGGCGGCGCGCTGCCTGGCCATTGCCAGGGATTCGGCCGACAGATCGACGGCCGCCACCCGGGCGCCGGCGCGGGCGAAACGGATTGTATCGGTCCCTATGCCGCAGCCGATCTCCAGGACCTTCTTGCCCTTCCACCGCTCAAACTCGGCGAACGCCGGGATGTGCGGCTCCACGAGGTACTTGCGGGCTTCGACTTCATCGAAGTACTCACGGGTCCCCACCTGCTTAGGTGAGTGCCGGATGTTGCACGGTCGGGCGTCCCAGTACCGCCGCACGTCGTCGATTGTCTTGGTGGAAAACGTTTGCGTGAGGATCATGCCCAATTCTCCCTGAGGGCTGTGCGGCAGTTCCAAATGCCTGGTAGGCAAACTTGCGGAACGGCATATTCCGATAGATGCGCCAACAATCGATCAAGAGCGGCGACGGTCCCACCCGTTCCTCCAGTCGGCCGAGATCCAGATGCGTGTATTGGGGCCACGGCGTCAGCAGAACCACCACCGATGCATCCGAAACCGCATCATAGGGACAGTCACAATACGTGCCCCTCCCCCGGAGGGCCTCGGAGGCACTTTCGAGAGCCTTCGGATCGTGCATACGAACGACATACGCGGCATCCAGGAGTTTCTCCGCCAGCATCACCGATTGGGATTCTTCCACGATGTGTGTGCCCGGCTTGTAGGACAGCCCCAGCAGTGCGACGGTCCCTCCCGGCGGCACACGCTCCCTCACCATCGCAAACAACCGATCGACGACCTCTCCGTTCACTTCCACCACCCGCGGACTCAGATGTGCGCAGCTCCCGGCGTCCTCGGCGCAGCGTTGGAACGCCAGGTTGTCCCGGGGGAAACAGGGACCGCCGAAGCCGAGACCGCCTTTGAGGTACTTGCGCCCCACTCGCGCATCGGCCCCAATCGCCGTCGTCACCACGTCGACATCCGCCCCGGGGATCTTCTCGCAAATGGCCGCCAGCTCATTGGCGAAACTGATCTTCATAGTGACGTAGCAGTTGAGGCTCAGTTTCGTGATTTCGGCGTTGGTCAGGTTCATCACGGCATAGTACGGGTCGCTCTCGACAACGGAGGAATACAGGTCCCTCCCGATCTGGGCGGTCCGGTCGTCCGAGGCCCCGATCAACAGCATATCCGGATTGAGAAAATCACGGATAACCGAGCCGAGGGCCACGAACTCCGGATTGTACAGAAGGCCGAAATCCCGCGTGCAAATCTTGCCTGTCAACTTCTCCAGTCTCGGCTTGAAGACCCGCTCGGACGTTCCAGGCATCACCGTCGAGATCACGCCGACGACATGAAACGTCGGCTTCGTTCTCAAGGCCGGAGAGAGACGGCTCAAGACCGTTTCCACACACGTGTTGGAGAAACGACCGTCTGGATTGCTCGGCGTGGGAACGGTGATCAGGGTGATGTCGCTGTTCCGTACGGCATGGCCGAAGTCCATCGTGAATTCCATGTTGTGCCGGCCTTGGGCCAGAAGAGCAGGCAGCCCCGTCTCATCGATGGGGCACTCGCCGCCGGCCAAGGCCTCGATATGCCGGCTATTCGAATCGACACCAATCACGTGGTGCCCTTTGCTCGCGAAGCACGCCGCGGAGCACAGGCCCAGCTTGCCCAGGCCGATCGAAGAAATGTTCATCGGATACACTCCATTCTCAACCAAGCGGCGAAGACGACTTTCGCACACCGGCGTCGTTGCCCCCATAGGCACAGACGACTCGTTTCACGCGGCGCAGTTGCCCCAGCCGGCTCTGGACATCGGCCTGCTGCGCCCGCAACAACAGGATCAGCTCGCGGTACAGTTTCTCCAGATCGCCTCCTGCCTCCATATGGGTTCGCACGAGGCCTCCGCGCTGGACGATGGCCTGCACGACGGCGTTCGTCCGCTCGCCCAACCGCTCGACGCGCGCGAGGTTCCCTTCACGACCGGCAGCCAACTGCGCCTTCAGAAGCCGGCGCAGGCTCGCCACCAGATCGTTCTCCTCGGCCTCGGGATTGACCTGCACGTCGCGCTTCATCGTCACACCTGTCCCGCCCCGGCCATCGTGTGCTCGACCTCTTCGAGCAGGTTCGCGGCGTCCTGATTGGTCGGTTCCAGCGCCAGCAGGTTCCGCAACATGTCCCTTGCCTGCTCGGTCTGGCCGTCTCTGAAATACAGGGCCGACAGGGCAAACATCACGGACATATCACCCGGATGCATCTGGAGATACACCTGGAGGTAATAGATCACCTTGGCAAAGGAACCCATCGCACATGAGACCTGGAACAGGCCTAGCAGAGCCGTGATGTTGTCGCTATCAAGCTCGAGCGATTTCATATAGAGATCGAAGGACTCGGGAAATTCGCGGCGCTGCTGAGCCACCATCGCCAGGCCGGCGTAGGCCTTGGCGCACTTGGCGTCGAGCCGGCAGGCGACGCGGAATGCAATCTCGGCGTCGTCCAGCTTGCCGACCTGCAATGCGGCAACACCCAGCCCCACGTATGGTCCCGGCTCATCCGGTCCCAGCGACGCGGCCTTCTCATAGCAGCGGTGCGCCTGGCCGTAATTGCCGACCGAGGTGTAGCAGTCCCCCAGCTCCCGCAACACCTCGTAGTGCTGCGTCAGTTGGTGCTTCTTGATCTCATTGACTTTGGTCGTGTCCATGCTGGTTGCCGTCCTATACTCCGCCAGGATTCTGGGCGTATTGAACACCCGCTCGATAGGGAACGAACGCCAGGTCCGTGTTGCCCGAGAGCCATCGCTCGGCCTCGCTAAGGAGCCGGATCGCCCCGGCAAAATCACGCTCCTTCCGACGCACTTTGGCTTCAAGCAGCAGCGTGTCAATCGTGGGACGAACGCGGTTCACTTCCCGGCTGAGCTGGCCGGCCCTCTCGTGGTCGCCCGCCTCGAAGTGTGCCCGAGCCGCCATCGTCTTCATCCACAACTCGTTGCGGTGTCGTTGTCCAATGCGCTCGAACAAACGGGCTGCGACCGACCAGTTCCCGTCCGCCTCGGCGAGTTTGCCCTGCCGAAGCAGCTCATCGAGCTGAAAGGGAAGCTCCTCTTCATTCGGACGTCGGAGTCTGATGCCACAGGCCGCCAGAGAGGCCTCAACGGACAGTTGTGGGTGCGCCTGTCGCGCCCGCTGCAGATCGGACCGTCTCACGACGATCCCCACTTCATTGTCTGGCTTTCCCCATGTCAGGAACCCCTCCCGATTTGTACCGCTCTCGATGAGCGCGTGCACCGGGTCTTCGATCCACAGTTCGTCGACGGGCACCCCAAACGGCACGACGGCGACGTACTTTCCCTCGGCCTGCCGCAGCGCCATGTCCACTCGTTCATCCACGGAGCTTTGGGGCGACACGGGCACCAGCACCACATTCGGCATCCCGATGTCCAGCCGGGACAGGTCCGAAGGCGACAGGGGAACGTAGAGACGGTACGGATAGAACGTGTACCGCCACAGTCGCATGAGCATCTGTCCCACGTCCTGATCCAGCCGATCGATCGCCATGATGATGGACAACTCGTCCACCTTCGGCCAGGGTTTCGGAGGGACGGTCGTTCGGATCGTGAGCATGTTCCGGAGGTAGTCCTCAGAATCCCTCCGTCGCACATCCGAGATCCGATCCGATTCCGTCACGGGGCAGTAGAACTCCCCCGTGACCGTCAGCACGTGGTGAAAGTCCGAAAAAAAGGCCATGCGTCGCGTGAGGTCCCAGTCGATCAGGATATTCAGGCTCTCGGTGTAGGGCCCTGTTCTGTCGAGCAGGTCCCGGCGGTGGATCAACGACACATGCAGGACGTGGTTGAAGTACAGCATCAAGAACCGATCGAAATCCCGGCTGATTTCCACGTGCTTGCTCAAGACGACTCGTTCCCCGCCGGGCCGGATTTCGCAATAGACCCGGTACAGATCGCTGTAGGCCACCTGGCAATCCGTCTGGGTCTCGAGGGCTCGAACCAGCGTCTCGACGTGGTTGGGATACCAGGCGTCGTCGTCATCCAGATAGGCAACGTACTTGCCCCGGGCTCGCGAAAGCGCTTCATTCAGCGAATGGGGTTTGCCTCGATTGTCCTTCCTGTCGATGAAGATCACCCGCGGATCGTGGAACGAGCGGATCACATCGCCAACCTCCTCGCCGCCATCACGAACGACGAAGATCTCCAGATCGCGATGCGTCTGCGCCAGCACGCTGGCCAGAGCCACGGGTAAATACCGCCGCCGGTTGTAGGTCGGCAGAAGCACACTCACCAGAGGGCCCCTGCCCGTCGCTTGGCTCCAGCCGAACCGACCTGCCGTGTCTCCGAAGGAATCCGCCATCATGCACACCACCGCGTCTATCGCGTTATAGGGCCTCCCAAACGGGGAACGACGCCACGGCCCGCCCCTGGCATCGCACGGGATTCGATCTCGGCCTCAAGCTGCTGGAGAATCCCATTGATCCGCCTCAACTGCTCCTCAATCCGATAATGCTGTTCGACGAATCTGCGGTACTGTTCCGGCTCATAGTCGCGGGCCAGCACGAGTTCGCAGAACTGCTCGGCGATATTGAACAGATGGCACTGCGGAAACAGCTTGTCCGCCCCTGGGAAATTGTGGATGATCGGCTTGAGACCACAGGCCATCCCGGCCAACAGGGCTTCGACCTGGCTCTCGCTGATCCCGGCGGCCACGATGTAGTGCTTGTCGCTCAACCAGTGATTCAGCTCGCCACACGGCGGTTCGAACGTGACGACATCCTCCAGGCCCAGGGTGCGGACCATATGTCGCAGGTATTGCTCCAGGAGCGGTCCCTCAAACGTCCCCGCAAAGGACAGCGTGTATCCAGGGTCGATGTAATGGAGCTTCTGCATGCACTGGATCAGAAACGCCGGATTGGCTTCCGTCGTCAGGCAGCCGATGCAGGCGAGGTGCTTGCCCCGTTCCCGCCGCCGAAGAGTGTAACGACGCAGGTCGATCCCATTGGGGACTACCACGAGTCGCGTGCGATTGCGGATATCGGGCACCTGTTCGAGGAGCATTTCCTCCACGGGCGACCCGACGGACGGTGGGGTCGCGGGGCCACCGATCTGGACGAGGATGCTCACGTTCTCCCAGTGGACGTCCTTCGCCCAGCGGCCTCGCAAGTCCGCGCGTCGCAGACTGACAACGATCCGGGAATCCTCCCCCAACCGGGAGGCTTCCACGACCATCTCGCCCCCCCCGTCAAACCAGGCAATGTCGCTCCACCGTACAAGATCGGCCATGCTGCCGGGCCGGCGATCGGATTCGCAGGCGTGATCCTGGGGCTCGCCTGAGAGCCCGGCGCCCGCCCTGCCCTCGGACCCTTGGTAGAACTCGGTTTGAAACCGCTGTTGGATGAATTCACATGCCTCGGCGAGCACCCCGTCTTCGCCGCCGCCCTGGCCATTGAGACTTCGAAAATAGGCCACCTTGGGGCGTTTGTTCCGGATCACGTCGAGCATCAGCCTGAGCACTTCCTGCTCAGGCCACAACCGGCACGAACGAAGAAGCACCTCGATGGCCTGCCCCTTTCTGCCCTGATCCAGCAGGATCGTGGCCGTCCTGTTCAGCACATCGACACTCAGGATCCTCATACGTTCCATGCTGTCGAACAGCGAACAGGCTTCGAGTGCCCGCCCGGTCGCCAGATACACCTCGACGAGGTTCCACACGATCTCCGCGTTGTCGTTCTGGAGAGCCCATGCCTTCGTGAGATGGCCGACGGCCTCCTCCGTACGACCCAGACAGTGGAGGATCGCACCGGCATCGTTCAGGGCCTGCGCGTCGTTTGGCCTGGTCCGGAGGTGCTCCCGTAGGCAATTCAGCCCTTCCTGGTGCCGGCCAGCCGAGGCAAGTTCCAGACCTCTCTGGTAGTGGTTCAACTCCGTCTGCATCGTCATCTGTTTCACTCCATTCCTGGCGACCATCGCCGGATGGTCACAATCCGCTGCCATTGCAGCAAACCGCATGCCGTCCCACAGAAACCTGCACAGGTCTTGTCTGGACGGGATCTGTAAAAGCCCCTGGATAGAAATCGAACGCCGGCGTATGCAAACCAGCCATACACGTCCGGAGGGAGCCTCGCGCAGTGCGGTTCTCGTTGTCGCGGGCCCAAGGCCGGCAACTCACGAGATGAAATCGAGCAACGACACACTCATGAGCCGGCCCGCCACCGAAAGAGACATCTCATACAGGATCTCCCGACGAGACAGATCGATGGCAATCTGGGCGATATCCGCTTCCTGTAACCGCGTCGTCTCGTCCTGGGTGTCGTACTCCATGTCCTCGAGGTTGTTCTTGAGGGTGCTGAGAAAGCCGATTTTCGATCCGGTGGAGACTTCGGCCTGAAGCAACAGGTTGTATACCTCCTGCACCCCCGCCACGGCCTCGTTCGCGTAGTCGAGCAACTCCTGAGTGTCCAATCCGCGCTCATTCACCAACATATCGCGCAGACTGATCAACGTCTGGAAGGCGTCGTAGGTCCCCGGCACCCGGACCAATTCGGTGCCCGTGGTCGTGATGGCGGTGGTGTCCAGGTAGAGAACCCGCCCCGTGCGGGAGTCCGTCACGGCCAGATTCGAGTCCCCGCCGGCGGGAACCGTCACATACGTGGCCCCGTCATCGATCGAAACGCGGTAATTGGTTCCGTCATGGTCCACGGTGAGCCAGACATCACCTTGTACGGTGGACGTGCCTGTTCCGGCCGCCGCACCGGTTTGGCCAAGGAACACCGGCGGCTCGCGATCGTCCGCGTGGAATACCTCGTCCCCGACGTGGTACGTCTCGATATTCATACCCGACGCCACATTCACGCTCCGCGAGGTATCGCTCCCCTGGTAGACCACCTGGACGATCTGGCCGTTCTCTCGAATGACCTCATGCGGCGCCCTGCCTGTGTCACTGCCGCCAAAGAGGTATTGATTCGCGTGCTTCGTGTTCGCCAGAGACACCAGTTGCTCCAGGGAACTGTTGATCTTCTCGGCGATACGTCTTTGACCCTCGGCATCATACACACCGCCGACGATCTGCGTCAGAAGGGTCTGAATGGACGCCAGTTCGGACGACATGTCGGCTATGATCGTCGAGGAGATCTCCAGATTGCCGACCAACTCCGCGACGCTCTCCTGATAGGCCTGCAACGACCGCTCCTGGGAGTTCAGCCCCAGAATACGGTAGGCCTCCGAAGGACTATCGGACGCTCGATTGACCCGGTTCCCGGTGGACGCCTGCTCCTGCAACAGGGTGATCGCCTTGGAGTGCAGGTTCAAGGCATAACTGACGTTGTTGTATATGCTGGCCAGTGATCCACTCATGAAGACCTCTCAAACCACGCTCATCAGCGTGTCCATCGTCGTCTGGATGGTGCTCAGGTATTTCCCCATCGCCTGGAACATCTTCTCGAATATCATCAACTGGGCCGCCTCATCGTTGATGTCGATACCGCTGATATCGTCCCGCTCGTTATGCAGGTTCTGGAGCATCGCTTCGACGTTTTCCTGGCGAGACGCGCGTAGGTCCACCTGCTGGCCGACATGGGCCACCAGGCGCTGGTAATACTCGCTCGCAGTCATTCCGCTGAGACTGGCCACTCCTTCGCCACCCACACCCGCCAGCCGGAGGGCCGCCGCATTGTCCGTCAGGGCACTCCCATAGGCAGTGGCGACCCGGTTCGGCGAATCGGAGATATCGCGGCAAACCTGCATCTCCGACGCACTGGCCCCTGAGAAGAACGCGTTCATTCCGGCCGCAACCAGGAATCCGGAAGTGTCGGACGTTGCGAAGGCATCGACCTCAAAGCTGTCTCCGTTGTTGAACTGTCCCGTGCTCAAGGCGATCTTGATGCCGTTCCGCAACTCCAATGAATCGCCGGCGGCATATCCTTGACCGATGTTCAACGTGCTGACGAGATTTCCGTCCCCGTCGGTCACGTTCAGCCGTAAGGCCCCGTTGCCGACGGATCCCGTACCTTCCACCGTGAAAGTGAACGTCTCGTTCCTGTCTCCCCCGTAGATCCCCGAAACAGACACGGTCGCAGGTGAGGCTGCGGTGAAGTCAGTGGCTGTCGGTTCCGGCAGAACCGCCGGCAGAAAATCGAATGTGTGTTCCAGGTCCGCCACGATGTGGAGCTGAGACGAGATGATCGAGGCACTGATGCCGGGGATTGCGTTGATCTTGGCCGCGACCGACTCGGCGGTGTCCGGCGGCGATCCCGAGACATTCACATCGATCACGCGGCGTTCGATCTCGCCGGTGGCGGTGTTCGTCACGCGGATGTAGAACGTCCCGTCCGTCACCCCCGTGCCAAGCGACGACAAATCCGTCGTCCCGATGCTCCATCCGGTCAGTTCCGTGAACGATCCGTCCACGCCCAGACCCTGGACGTGGTATTGATTGATGTTGTCAATGATCGCCTTGGCCAAAGTATCCAAGTCGGCCCCGATCTCCGCGAGAAGCTCGTTCCTCAGCGAAATCAGCCCTCCGAGCCGTCCGCCCTCCACGGCGAGACTATGTCCCTGGCTTTCCGCCGGCGAGATGCTCAGCATTCCTTCGTCGTCGAGTCCCACATCAATCCCGATCGAGATCGTCCCAGTGACAACGGGCAGCCCCGCAATGGAGACATCGACGACGCCGTACTCTCTCCCCTGGGTTTCGACGCTCACAAGCCGTCCCAACTTCGTGATCAGCAGGTCACGTTGATCGCGCAGGTTGTTGGCCTGCCCCTGGCTGACCTCGATGTTCTGGATCTTCCCATTCAACTCGGCAATCTGCGTGATCAGCGTATTGATGGAATCGCCCACATTCTGGGCCTCCAACGCGATCTGACTCTCCAGGTTCTCCAGCGACGCGCCCAAACGCTGAAACTCGCTGCACATCACCTCGGCGGAACTGACCACATCGTTGCGATACACGCTCTCGAGGGGATGGGCCGCCAACCCCTGCAGCGACTCGAAGAACGCGTCGATGGTGGCGTTCAGGCCGCTGCCTTCCGAGAACTCGCCGAACGCCGTCTCCACAGTGGTCATCACGGACAGTTCCTGGGTAATCTGCTCGTACGAGGACTCCTGCCCCATGATCTCTGCTTCGAGGAGCTTGTCCACCAGGCGGGTGACCCCCGCGACGTCCACGCCCGCACCAATCGAGGTCAATCCCGTCCGGCCGTACGTGGAGGCAACCAGCTCCACGCGCTGACGGTGATAGCCGTCCGTCGAGGCATTGGCGATGTTGTTCCCAATGACCTCCAACGCTGCGGAGGCAGCGTTGAGACCACTCAGTCCTACCGAATAGTTCGCCATTTCTCAATCCTGGTCCGGCGTCAATCCGTTCGCCTGTGACATCTTTCAGAACTGCGCATTCAACAACGCCGTGCCGGTCGGCTGTTGTGCCGCGCCGCTCGGGCTATAGGTGGTGCCCATCTTCCCCGCGGGACCCAGGAACACGTGCAGCAGCGATCTGTTGAATCTCCGACAATCGGAAAGCAGCAAGGCAGTCAAAGTGTGTTCGCGCTTCAATCGATCGACGAGAGTCCTGAGGCTCATCTGTCGCTGGGCCAGCGCCGCTGCCAGATCACCCGTCACCCATTTCAGGAGACTCGATATGGTCAATTCCCGGTCCTTCCAACCCAGGAGACGCGCCAAATGCTGTCGCAGTTCCTGCCGCCTGCGCTCCGTGACGACATAGGTTTCGCCCTCCCTGCGGATTTCCTCCAGCAGTCGCTCGAGCCCCTGATCATCCCGCTTGATGAGCAGCCCCCGAAGCGCGTCCAGCCGTGAGAGTGTGGCCTCGACGTGGCGGATGTCCTCATCGAGAACCTCCATCAGGGCCGTTGCTTGTACCTGAACCTCCGAACGCAATCCCTCGCGTTTGGCGTCCCCATTTGTCGTCGGCAATGCCATGGCTACAGTTCCTCGTCAACTGACCCTGTCGGGGCTTGCGTGCCTTCCATCTGCTTGATGTGTTGATAGATATCCTTCCAGAGTCCAAAGCCGCCCTTGTCGGCGAAGTCCTGAGCCAGATAGAACCAGAACAGTCCGCGGACCTGCTGGGCGCCGCCGTCCTCCTCGTCGAAACCGCTGTCCTGAATCGACGCTTGCACCTGTTCGAAGACTTTCGTCAGCAAGACCGATTCGAAGTCCCTTCCGATCCGCTTCTCCTGTTCGTCGCGCTGCTGTGCGGAGATCGTCTCTCCGTTGGCGGTCCGCTGCATCTTGGGCTCGGTTTGCCCCACCTGGCGAGAGCGAAGAGATACGCTGTACGGAGTCCGGTCGGGCGCTTGGGCAAGAGGCAGGGACGTGGGCATTCCGATCGATTCGAGGTTCTCCATGGACAGTTCCTACATGAGAATCAGCTTCGCCTGAAGGGCGCCGGCCTTCTTCAGGGCGTTGAAGATCGCGATCAAATCCCGTGGTGAGGCCCCGATGGCGTTGAGCGTCTTGGCCAACTCCGATACGGTCACCGCCCGCGTCATCGGAATCAAGTAGGCATTCTGCTCTTCGATGTCGAGGGACGTATCGGGAATCACCTCGGTGCTGGCCCCATCGGCGAACGGCGCCGTCGGCTGCGAGACCTGGGCGGTTTCTTTCACTTTGACCACGAGGCTGCCTTGTGCGATGGCGACGGAGGAGATCCCCACATTCTCGCCCACGACGATCGTCCCCGTGCGCTCGTTGATGACCACGGTGGCGGGCATATCGACCGTCACCTCCTTCAGGGTGATTTCATCGATGAAAGGAACGATACCGGCCGCCGTGACCTCCGGCGGCACGCCCACCCGAATGGCGCCGGCATCCAGCACCATCGCGATCCCCGGATAGGCCTTGTTGATCACCTCGCTGATCCGCTGCGCCGTGGTGAAATCACTGTTCCGGAGATTGAGCGTCAGGTACCGCAGCCCGGCCGCCTGCTCGATGAACGTGGCCAGCTCCGACCGCTCCACAACGGCCCCATCCGGGATGCGGCCGACAGTCTGATGATTCTTCGAAACGGAGGCCTGGCTGCCGGAAACGGACCACCCGCCGATGGACACGCCACCCTGCGCCACGGCGTAGACCTGGCCGTCGAGCCCTCGCAGCGGCGTCGGCAACAGCATCGCCCCCTGGAGACTCTTGGCGTCGCCGAGGGCCGAAACGTCGACGTCGATCCGCATCCCTTCGCGATCGAACGGGCCCAATTCGGCCGTGACCATCACCACCGCCGTGTTGTCGCCGGTCAAATCGGACGGCGACAGGACCAGCCCCGAATCCCGCAGGACGTTCGTGAGCATCTGTCGCGAGAGCAGGGTCTTGTCGCCCGTGCCGGCCAGGCCGGTCACCAGACCGATCCCGGTGAGCGCGTTGCTGCGCACCCCGGAGATATCGACGATGTCCTTGATGCGCTCGCACCGGCCGGTGCCCCCGATCCCCAGCGACAGCACCATGCCGGCGACAAGGCAGAACGCGTGTTTTCTTGACAATACTCTATCCACGAGAAACCTCCTGATCTCGGCCCGGAATCGACGGATCGCGCCTTTCATCCGGGATCGATCACCACGGCCAGAGAACGTCGAAGATTCGCCCGATCAGCCCCGGCCGCGTGAACGAAGCGGAGACTCCGCTGTTCTTCGTGACGATACGGAAGTTGGCCACCTGCTCGCTCTTGACCGTGTTGTCGAACGCAATGTCGCTGGGTCGGACGATGCCGCTGACCTCGATCGTCTGGATATCCCCGGCGATATTGCGGTCTCGCGTGCCGGTGACGACGAGATTCCCGTTCGGCAGCACGTCCAGCACGACGACGCTGACACGGTCCTCAAAGCTCCGTTCATCCTTGTAATCGGCCTTGCCTGTCAGCGTGTTGGCCGCCTCGGCGCTCATGGTGAAGCCCGGGATGCTCGGCAGAACGTGGTCTATGTTCAATTCGCCGTTGAAGTCGCTCGCGCGGGACGTCTCTTTCTGCAGGTCGCGCTTCGCTTTGTTGTCCACCGTGCTTTCCTCGGCGATCTTGATCGTCAGGACATCTCCAATGCCGCGAGCGACATCGTCGGCATACACGGTTTGCATGTTCTTGTCCCGCTTGGCCCAGATCGACCCCGCCTGCAGCGGCGCGATCACGAATACTGTCTGGATCAGCATCGCACCGATCAGCATCGTCTTTCTGCTCATAAGTACCCTTTCGATGTGCCACATACTGCGGTCCCACGAGGGGAACCCGCGACGACAGTCCGAAAATCACCAGGTCTACAGCATCGGTTCGACGGTTCCGTCGGCATTCACCTTGCACACGATGACGCGACTCGAATCGGCGTTGCGCACCTTCACGTGGTCGCCGGTCCGGCCCTCTTGCAGAACCGTTCCCACCGCCGTGACGACCAGCCCGGGTCGCTCGATCCGGATGACGACCGTTTCGTTCCGACGGATCACGACGGGAGATTGCGCGACGCTCACCATGTCGGCCCGCAACTCCGTGTTCGCGGGCAGAGAACGCACGGCGACGAGCCCGTACGGCGGCCTCCAATCCGCAGGGTCAGGCCGGTCCGAGACTACGGTCTCGATCTTCACATCGTCCGGACTCAGGATCGTCCCCTCGGCGATCTCTCTCGCAGTCACTGCCTGCCGGCTCTGATACCTCAAGCGGAACAGGATATCTCGCGTGCCGACCTCTTTGCCGTCGGCCATGACGGTAATGTGAACGGCGACGTGGCCACGGGCGCCGGTTCTGGCAAACCGTGGCAGAACCTGCAGATCCGCCACCTCGCCCGACAGAACCAGGTCCTTCGGTCTCGTGGAGGGGATCGCCTCGTGAATCATCGGAGCGGGCGAATGTTGCCGGAGGAATGTGCGGCCGACTTCCACAAAATCCTCCGACTCGATGGTCTTGTGAAAGCGGCGAACCGCTATCGCATCGGCTCCGGTCAATCGAATCCGTTCGGCGAAGATGCCGTGCGAGGCCAGCCGACTCAGGATCGTCGGACGATCCAGGACCGCTTTCTGTCCCGGGGTCGAGAGCCGTCCCAGCCCGATCCCCGCTGCAACCGCTGCCAGCGCCGGATCGCCCCGAATCACGGCGACCTGGCCCAGCGTCAGGGAACTGCCCTGAACCGTTACCTCACGCGGCAAATGAACCTGCAGTTGCGCGGCTTCGGCAGGATCCGTTTGATCGGCGGCGCAAGCAGGCGAATACGCCGGCAACAGTGCCGCCACAAACAGGCAAATACGGGAGAGCCTGCAATCCATGGCCAACTCCTATCGGAAGAGATTGCTCGTGTTCTGGAGCATCTCATCGCCGGCGCGGATGGCTCGTGAGTTGATCTCATAAGCCCGCTGGGCGGTGATCAGATTCACCAGTTCGTTCACCATGTTGACGTTGGATTTCTCGAGGAATCCGGACTGAATTTCACCGAAGCCTTCCTGCCCGGCCGTGCCGACCACCGGCTCGCCGCTGGCGTCGCTCGGCGCATAGAGGTTGTCCCCCTGGCTGATCAGACCGGATGGATTGATGAAACGCGCGATCTGAATCGTCCCAACCACCGTGCGAGCCCCGGTCGTATCGATGACGTTCACCCCGCCGTCGGTGCCGATGTCGATCGTGGCCGCCTCCGCCGGGATGGAGATCGCCGGCTCAATCTGGTATCCGACCTGCGTGACGAGCTGACCGTTCGCGTTGACCATCAGCGAGCCGTCGCGCGTGTAGCGAAGATCTCCGTTCGCCATGAGCACCTGCAAGAATCCGTTTCCGCGGATCGCGATGTCGAGGCCGCGCTGCGTGTTCTGGAACTCTCCAAGGCTGAAAACTCTCAGGGTGGAGGCGATCCGCACGCCGGTCCCCACTTCCATGCCGGTAGGAGCACTGATGCCCGCCGCGACCTCCGTGCCCGGCTCCTTCATCTTCGCATACAGCAGGTCCTGAAATTCGATCTGGCTCCGTTTGAAACCCGTGGTGTTGACGTTTGCCAGGTTGTTGGCAATCACATCCACCAGCGTCTCCTGTGCCATCATGCCCGTGGCAGAGGTGGAAAACGCCCGCATCATAAGCTTTCTCCATCAATCCAGGATGATTGACTACCGGTGATCGGCCGGGTGTAGAAGCCTCTACAGCCCGCAGACCATCAATCGACAATCATCAATCAACAAAACCATCGTCATCCCATGGCCACACCGATTGCGGCACTGGTCGAATCCCGCTTCACAGACACGAGTCGCATGTTGGACTCGTACATCCTGGAGACGAGAATCATGTTCACGAGTTCCTCGACAAGCTCGACGTTGGACCCCTCCTGATAACCCTGCTTGACGATCACGTCCGTGGCAACCACCGGATCCACGTCTTCGGGCACCTGAAAACAGTTCTGGCCGACGGGTTGCAGCTTGTCCTGTCCATCGGGGAACTGGACGATCCTGAACTGTCCGATGGAGGACTGCCCGGCGATCACCCGCCCGTCGTCGCAGATGTACAGGTCGGCCACGTCCACGTCGGTAGGGACGATGAGAGGCCCGGCCGTCCCCGCGACCAGCCGGCCCACCGTATCCACGATTTGCCCGTTCCGATTCGTACTGAAGATCCCATGCCGCGTGTACACGGGCCCCTCCGGCGTCTCGATCACGAAGAACCCATCGCCGTGCAGCGCGAGATCCAGCGTTCGATTCGTTTGCACCAGGGTCCCCTGGGAGAAGTCAAAGACCCCCTGGGAGTTGTCTCCTTCGCCTTCCCCGGCCCCGGATTCCTGATCTGCAAGAACCTGCGTGAAACTGTTGCAGCGACGTTTGAAACCGGCCGTGCTGACGTTGGCCATGTTGTGCGCAATAATGTCGAATTCCCTGGTCAGGGCATTCAGACTCGCACTAATCTGGGCACCGACATCCGTCACGTCAGACTCCGAGGATTATGTCGCATCCGTGGCCGCGCCCACGGCCGGCGCAGAAGCCTGTGTTGTCTGTGCTTGGTTCTGGACACCATGCTCATCCTCCCGGGACGCTATCCCGGCGGTGATATACGCCAACTCGTCGATTTCGGCGTCACTGAGACCCGTGAGCTCAACTGCGATCAATCTCTCGGAGCCCGCGCCGTGGCAATGCCGCACACGGCCAACGCTCGCAATCGTGCCCCATCCCCCGGGTACGTCCGCATTACCGCGGTCGAGAGTAAATACGACCAGGATTCTGTCACCCGGGTGCACCTGCAAGGCGGTCTCGATTCGCAAGCCCGGTCCGGCCAGTTCCACAACGCGCCCCTCGGCGAAGACCGGGGCTTCGCCTGCGGGGCCCCCGCCCGCAGCCCACGACGCGGTTCCCGCTCCCGTCACGGTCCCCATCGCCGCGCGAGACGGATGAGCTTGCCGGAAAGGCAGATAGGCGATCAAGGCATATCCGTGAACCACAACGCGAGGGAACCGCCGCCGATTCGTGGACTGGACCCGATCACAATGGTTGAGACACAGCCGCACGCCGTCGCAGTGGACGGTCGAAGTATCGAACTCCCACGCCGACAGGCCGGTGTAATGACGGACATGCCAGAGGTCGCCAGCCCTGCTTTCGATCGGCGATGTCAGTTTCACCGCGAACTCGATCTCGTCATTTCTCAGCACCTCGCCTCGCGCCACGAGACCATCCGCCGGTCTGGTGCGGGCCAGTTCGACGGCCTTGCCCGGAACGATATCACGACTGCTGGCCGGTCCCAGCCCCGCCAGGCTCCCGGCAAGAGAGGCAATCTGGAAACCGAGCTTCTCGCGCAATCGCCCGATCTCCACTCGAAGGTGTTCGTTTTCTTGCGGGGTGCGGGTTCGCGTGCACTCGGCCAGCAGCTTGACGGCACCGCGGTCAAACGCATCGACGGCAGTGAATACATCCTGGGTCCGCCGCAACCCGCTTCTTAGGACGATTGCGAGCAAAACCTGACGGTCGCGCGCGCCGAGCCCTCGCCGCAGTGCATTTTCCGTGAAGACCTCTCGCGTTCGGCTTCGTTTCTGTGCCCATCGCGAGTAGCTGACCCAGATCAGCAACACGACCAGAACGACGAGCTGGACGACGGCCAACAACGTGAAACCGTGCAGAGGCGCACGCCCGCTGCCCAATCGGCGTGCGGCCTCCCATCGTTCCAGGGCCGTCAGTTGCAGCAAGATGTGGTCCGTTGCCTGCATGATGCCGTATCGCGCTGTCCTACCGAATCAGATTCGTCAACTCGCGCAGAATGTCGTTCGCCACGCTGATCGTGCGGGCGTTCGCCTGAAAACCGTTCTGGGCCTCAATCAAGGTCACGAATTCGGTGGCGATGTCCGCGTTCGATTTCTCCAGAGCACTGCCTTGAATCGAGCCGGCGCCGATGCTCATCGCCTGTGTGATGACCGCCGTCCCAGAGTTGGCTGAGGCGGTGAAATAGCCATTGCCGGCGCTCTCGAGACCTGACGGGTTTCGGAACAAGGCCAAGGCCAGGGTGGCCAAGTTCTTCTTGACTCCATTCGTGAAGGACCCGACAAGGGTTCCGTCACTACTCACGGACACGGCAGAAAGACTCCCCGCTTCATACCCGTCCTGTTCCCTCGCCACAGCCGTCGAGTTGCCGGCAAATTGCGTCAGACCGTTGAAGGAGCCGGGGGTGCCGAAATCCAATGCAATGGTTTGCGTGTGTTCCGTATCGTGCGCGAACGCCAGAATGAACTCCGCTGTCTCACCGTCCGGAATCCCCGAAAAGGCGCCACTCTCAGGATTGAAAGCCAGACCACTGACTCGACGACTGGCCGGTTCGATCTCCAGTACATTGCCCGTGACGGAGGTCAAGACGATGTCCCACGTATTGGTCTCATTCGTGCGCACCAGAGCCGCCGACAGAACGTGTTTTCCACCCTGGGTGTCGTACACAGCGATATTGGCGGCCTGGGCCTCGTCCCCGCCGACCGTAGCCATCTCGAAATAGGGCGGCGTCTCGAGCGAACCGCTGCCCGAGTACGAGAACGCAAGATCGGACCGGCTGTACCCGGTCTCGTTGTCGGTAACCACGATCTTCCCGTTGACCAGCGAGGCCGTGGCGTCGGTGAGCACGTTGTTGTTGAGATGATCGATCAGATCCCCGACCGTGGTCGTGCCCGTAACTGTGAACGTCAGGCCGGAGCTGAGATCGGAGCCGTCCCGATTGTAGCCGGAGAAGGTAATCGTTCCCGTCTGACCGGCGCCCAACTGGCCGTCCGTACCCGAGCCGCCGCTGAACTGGTCGAGTTGGTCGAGTTCCGTGGTCAAGACAGGATCCCCGGCATCCACGGTATAGGTCAGGCTCGACATCAGCACCTGGGCGGTCTCCGTGCCCGTGGCGTCGGCGCTAAGATTCCCAGTGAAGGAAATCTCCGATGTGGCCTGGGCCGGCAGTGCCACGTCATACGGAATCTGGATACTGCTGTCGCTGGGGATCTGGAATCCATCGGCCTCTCCGGTCCGACCGATGCGTTGAACCCGATAGCCCGTGGCTGAGTCAACCAGAAAGCCGTCCGCATCGACGCTGAACGCGCCGGCCCGCGTATACAGGGCCTGTTCGCCGTTGTCAACGACGAAGTAGCCCTCCCCGTCGATGGCCATATCCAGGGCGTTGCCCGTGTCGACAATGCTGCCCTGGGTCATGTCGGGCGTAATGCTCGCGACGCCGACGCCGCTGCCCATCTGCAGAGGGTTGGTTCCGCCGACGCTCTCCGTCGGTTGTGACGCCTGCGACAGGGTTTGGCTGAGCAGCTCGCTGAAGTTCGTCCGGCTCGCCTTGAATCCCGTCGTATTCACGTTCGCCAGGTTGTTGCCGGCAACATCCAGCATCTGTTGATGGGCCTGCATGCCCGTCACGCCTGAAGACAACGCGTATGACATGAACGTCTTCTCCTATTATTGGACTCTACGAATACGCCATCACTCCCGGATCGATGTCACATCCGACAGGTTAACCGCCTGATCTCCCACGGTCAGTACGATTTCGCCGTTATTTGTTAGGGCGACTTTCGTGACCTGGCCGGTGGCCGTCTCTGTCGTGCCATCCGCCTGGGTCACCTCAAATGAGACCTCCTTGCCGATCAGCGAGCTTGCATAGCTGCGCTGGACGGATTCGAGCATCTTGCCGAACGAACTGTTCAGTATCTCCAGTTGCTGGAGCTGGTTGAACTGAGCCAGTTGCGACGCCATTTCCTGATTATCCATTGGATCCAGCGGATTCTGATTCTGCAATTGCGTGACCAGCAGCGACATATAGTCCATCTGGATTTCGCTGGCTGACTTGATCGTGGATACTGAACTCATTCGTCCGCGCTCCTTGTATAAAGCCTAAGCCGACACGCATGGGTCCGCCGCACGATATTGCGTGCGACACGCCATCGAAGGCACATAGCAATCGTCGTGCCACCGAATGGATTCGCACACAAATCGTCAAAGACAAATCCGTGTAGACCCCCATGGGGCTACTGATCGGCCGACTCATCCGTCGCGACGGCACACGGTGTATTGGTGCGAATGGAATACGCAATCAGGAAGAATTCTCCTCATGGACAGAAAATTCTTCCTGAATCCATTGGCGTCCGGCCCGTCGCGGCCGCGCCATCGCACGCCCGTGCAGTGACACCGACGCGTCCCATAAGAACCAGAGTCGAATTCCTACCGAAACCCTCCCATCCACGTCCGATCATTTGCCCGTTCTCGGACCGTCCTATAAAAGGAACAGTCGATGTCACTGAGTGACATCCGGAGGAATGTGTCACTGAGTCACTCGCGTCCAATAAAGATTAAAGATGTCACGGACCACCGGTCGATGTGGGGGGTGTCTCCATCGAGACTGCTGCATGACCACGGATGAAAGGATGAATCGAGGAGATATGAGTCTCGTACGAAGGATTGTTGTAGTCAGCAAGAAACCGTACGTCCACGCCGTCGCACAGGAGCTGGCACACGAGGTGTTCGGCGCCGACGATCTCTCTGAGGCCGGAGAGATCATCGCTACGGTGTGTCCGGGTCTCGTCCTATTTGAAGGAGCTTTTGCGCCCTCTCATCTGCGGGACTGCATCGGGAACACGCCGTCAGACACACAGTCGTCTGTGCGGGCGGTCGTGATTCCGTCCACTGATGGTCCCTTCGCGGACGACGAATACGAACGAGCCGGCATCCTGGTCTGCCCCGCGAAAGACGAGAACTGCGCAAGACTGCGAGACATTGTGACCGCCCTGATCGAGCCGACGCAGAATCAGCCCTCTGTCCAGCAGGATGATGCCGCGTTCTTCCACGACGAGACAGCCGCCGCAGTGAAGATGGCCGGTCGCAGTCCGGCGATCGCCAGGACCCTGCACATGATCAAGCTGGTCGCGGCAAGCTGGTGCAATCCGATTCTCATCGTCGGCGATACGGGTACTGGTAAGGAGGTCGCTGCCCAGGCCGTACACAGGTTGAGACATCCCGACGACCCCTTCGTCGCGGTGAACTGCGCCGCGCTCACCGCCAACCTGTTGGAGAGCGAGTTGTTCGGACACGTCAAAGGCTCGTTCACCAGCGCCGACCGTGACAAGACCGGGTTGCTCGAGATGGCCGGAGCGGGTACCATCTTCCTCGATGAGATCAGTGAAATGCCGCTCGAGCTCCAGGCCAAGCTTCTCCGCGTCCTGCAGGAGCGGACGTTCCGCAAGGTCGGCGGCGTCAAGGACATCGAGTGCAGGGCGACGATCCTCGCCTCCAGCAATCGAGATCTCAAGAAGGAGGTCCGGGAAAAACGGTTCCGCCAGGACCTTTACTACCGCCTGAATGTGTGTCCCATTCACTTGGCGCCGCTGCGTTCGCCGGAACGGAGACAGGACATTCAACTGCTGGCGCAGTACTTCCTGAGGACTTCGAGCATCTGCTCCCCCAGGCCGGTTCCGGTCGCGTCCATCACAAAGCTCGCACTCGAGGCGCTGTCCCGGCATGACTGGCCGGGCAATGTGCGGGAACTGCGCAACGTGATCGAGCGGGCGATTCTGTTTGAAACCACCGATAAGATCGGGCTGTCCAGCATCATCATTGATCCGATCGACTGCCAGGAGACACCCAGCCAGAGGTTCGACGGACGGATCCGTGACTTCTCCCTGGAGAAGGCCGAACGGGAGTTGATCGCCCGCGCGCTGCACGAGACCGGCTGGCAGAAGACCCAGGCCGCTTCACTACTGGGCATCACCCGCGCCACGCTGTACGCCAAGGTCAAGCAGTACAACCTTCGCAAAGACCACCCGGCGGCGGATGAGGCGGAAACCACCGCCCCGGATCCCTCCGAGGCACTGCCCATCGGTGCGAGCTGACGGAATCGTTCCTCCGACAATCCCCGCTCTCCCCATAGCACAACCGTACCCCATCATGTCCTGTCGACGAATACGGGGGTCTGCCCGCTGAACGCGTCATGCCACGCGGATTGCGGACGCGGCGATCCGGATCAGCCGGGCTGCAAGATGTCAGAAAATCCACCGGCCCGTATAGAATCCTGACACGATACCGGATCGGACGAACGCGGGGAAACGCCCCACAAGATGTCTTTCGCCCGCCTGTTCGGTGGTTGTCAACTCCCCTGAGTGTGTTGCCTTGTCTGGCATGATTGTTGCTGAAGAGGGAGCGGGTTCTGGCCCGCGCTCACCGAAGCGAGGCGGTGCTGAACCCCACGGATTGACGTCTCAGGGATACCGGCAACGCAATGTTCGGAAAGAAGAAGAACCAGGACGGCGAAGAGCAAGGGCAGCCACAGATAGTGCCCGACGGCGACTTGTTCGGCAGTCCGCTGGCCGAGCAGCCGGACTACAGCGAGGTCTTCTCCTCGCTGGCCGGCTTTGCACCCGACTCCTTCCCCGCAGGCCCGGAGGAACCCCGTGAAAGCCGCCGCGCCAGACCGCCGGAGATCCCGATTCGGGGGAGCCGGCTGCCTTTGCATCTGGATCATCTGTCGAGGGTACAGAAGATCCTGGTGTTCGGGATCGTCACGGTCTCGATCGCGCTCGCGTATACCGTGGTCGCCAGGATGGGACGCCGCACAGGGACACGAGAGGCGCAGCGGCAGGAACAAAGGGCCGAGCTGCCGTCAACGCTGGGGCAGTTCTCGACTGCGCCGTCCCGTTCGCCGCAATCGGTCTGGGATACCCGAGGCGACAACCCCCGGCTGGGAACGACCTCACCCAGTCAACCGGAGCCGATGGATGTCATCGAGCCGAGTATCCCCAGCCCGGAGCCCTTGTCCCTGCAGTTGGCCAACAAGCTTTATGAGAAGCGAGAATACGAGCCCGCGTTCATCACCTATGACAAACTCTATCGACGGCTGACCGCCAGCGAGGAGAATCGGCCGCTGCGGGATTTCCTGGTCTTGCGCATGGCCATGTGCAGCAACCGCAGTGGCGATGTCACACAGGCGGACACGCTGTTCAGGACGGTCTCTCTGAGCCGCCTGCCGATCCTGCGGGCGATGGCGCGATATCACCAGAGCACGATGCTGATCGAACGGAAGCGATACCTCGAGGCGGCGACCCGGGCCTACCAGACGATCAGCCTGATCGGGGTCGCGGAGATCGATGAGAAGTGGGTTTCCGCCGTTCAGCAACAGTGTGGGTTCGTTGTCGCCGAGGCGGTGTCCCGCAACCTGCTGTCCCTGGCCGACGCAGACGCCAACCTGCCGGCAGAACTCTGGGGGCGACATCCGGACATCGACCCGTTCATCGATATGGACGAGCCGCAGTTACGTATCTTCCTGGCCTCCGGATCGGAGAAGCTCGATGAGGCCGCTCTGAGCCCCCAGATTCGCCCCGCCGCCGGCATGAGTGCGGTGGGTCGATGGTCGGTGGTCTGCAACGGAGCTTCCATCGAGGAGTTGCTGGCGAGGTTCGCCTCGAACGCCGGACTCGACGTGCGGTGGACGGACAATGGGGTAACAGCCCCCTCCGAAGAGAACATGCGCAAGAGACCGGTCTATCTCTATCTGACCTCCGCAACAGTCCAGCAGGTGGTCACGATCGCTGCCGGCAGCGTCGGTCTCCTCGCGCAACCCGACGACAGCGGCCACCATATCACCGTGCAAGATCCGACGTCTTATTCTTCTCTGACCGAGCACACGAAGCTCCTGGCCGACGAGTCGATCTCTCTGTGGCAACGGTTCTTGCTGGCGGCCGACACCGATCAGCGCGCTCCGAACGGCCACTTCACGCTGGCCCTGCTCCAGACCGTTCGCGGCCAGCTCGATGAAGCCATCGCGGAGTACAAGCTCGTGGCCAACCGGTTTCCGAAACACGCGCTGGCCCCGTACGCCCTGCTGGAGTCGGGCAAACTGAAGGTGAGACTGCGGGACTACGTCGGGGCACACGCGGATCTCAAACAGCTCGTGGAAGTCTATCCCGAGACCGACCTGGCCGATACGGCCTGTCTGCATTTGGCTGATGCAACCCTGAAGGCGGGCCTTTTCGAAGAAGCGGCGGGTCTGTACCACAAGGTCTATAATCTGGGATTGTCGGCCCAGTCGCAGGCCGCCTCGGCGATGGGCGCGGGTCGATGTGCCTACGAGATGGGAGACTACGAGGAGACGGCCCGTTGGTTCAACCGCTATGTGAACCTTGCCACGGACCAGAACCGGCCGGAGTTCCACGCTGCCTGTCTGCTGCTCGGCAAAGCGTATCTCGCCCTGCACAAGCCGCAACAGGCTCACGCCGCATTGAACCTGGCGCTCAAAGGCGACCTCTCGCGTCAACAGTACGTGGAGACCATCGCTGTGCTGGTCAGGGCATACATCGAACAGGGGCTCTTGTTGGAAGCCCTGCAGACGATCGAGGGTACGGCCGGATGGCAACTCTCACAGCAAGAAAGCATCGAGCTGCTCCTGTTGCGGGTACAGGTGCTTCGCTCGATCGGCTTGGTGAACAAGGCCATCGCACTGTTGCAGGAGAAAGGGCAGTTCCTACCGAGTCCTGAACTCAAGGGCGAGGTGGCGATGGAACTGGCCGCCTGCTACACGGACAGCGACGATATCGAATCGGCCAGGAAGACGTTGAGCGACGCGTTCGCGTTGGTCGGGCCGGGATCACTGGCGCAGCGGATCGGCCGCGAATTGGCATATGCCTGCTTGCGTCTCGGGCAGACCAAGCAGGCCATTTCGGTATGCACGCAACTGCTCGAGCGCGCCTCGGCGGCAGAAAAACCGCCGGTTCTGAGGTTGCTGGCCGAAGCCTACCGGGAGCAAGGTCAGTACGACCGCGCCATAGACGTCATGCTGAATCGATATGACGATACGACGGACCCGAATCTCGCCCGGACCTTGCCGGGCGCGGAGACTATCCAGCAATAAGAGGCCATAGAACAGATTGAGGATAAGAGGCAATGAGGACAATCCCATTACATTCGCCGTTGGCAAGAGCGTTCATGATCCTGTCTCTGCTCGTCTGCGTACGAACGTTGACGGCGGCGGACTCAGCCCAATCCCGAACGACCGCGCGAGATCAGACGTCAGCGTACGCCGAGGGGGGACCGAGCGATCCATGCGCTGTCGGCCACACTACGCGGTCCGGCCCTGGCGAAGTACGATCCGAACAGTCAGCCGTCTCGCTGGCCAAGCTCATGAGCCACACCAGGAATCAGGCCAAGGCATTGCAGACAAGTCCCGCGCAGGGCGGTTCTCTGACGCAGGACCTCTGGTCAAGCCGGGTGTCGGCGCCAAATCAGGAGAAAGAGGTCGAAGCCAGTCTGGCCCTGAAGCGTCTCGTCCGACAAGTTCGATCGGTGAAGTTTGACGACAAAGACGCAGAGCCGACCTTCAAGGCGCCGGCTGAGTCACTGCCGTCGGATGAAGCGCTTGAGGCGCAGCCCATGGAAACAAGCACGACGGGGGCAACCGTGGCGTCGGCCGCCGCACCCGCGGCAGGGACACCTGCGGATTCGGGATCCAGCAAGACCCAGAAGACGCTGGAGATCCTGCAGCAGAATCGCAATCAGATCCAGGATCCGCTCGAAATGGCCGAGCTCCTGTTCCTCAGCGGGCACGCCGCGGAAGCCTCGCCCTTCTACGCCAAGGCGCTGGACAAGTTGAGCCGCACCGATCCATCCTACGAAACGGATCGGGCGTGGGTGCTCTTCCAGCTTGGCAACTGCCTCCGCGAGACCGACGCTGCCAAAGCCCAGGAAGTCTACGCGAAGCTCATCACGGAGTATCCCACCTCCCCGTGGACGGAGCTGGCAAGGGCCCACGGCCAACTCCTCGTCTGGTATCAGAAGAGCCGGGCGCAACAGATGGCAAGATCACCCCAACTGTAGTGGCTGGTGCCATCCATCGTGTAACAGCCGCCCAGGAACCGCGAGTGGGAGACATCGAGCGTGAACAGGACTGAAAGTCAGGACAGAGGAAAGATGCGACAACGCAGCGACAACACGACAGTCCTGATCGTGGACAGTGAACCGCAGGCCGTCCGTCTCATGCTCGAGCTGTTGGCGCGCAAAGGCATCGGTGCGAGACTCGCCTCTTCGAGAAGGGCGGCGCTCGACACCCTCGACCGTACTCCCTGCGATCTGGCATTTCTCAGTACACAGATTACGGGCGAGGACGATTGTCCGGGCGCGTTCGACCTGCTCAGCGAAATCCGAGCGATTGCCCCCGAAATGCCGGTCGTCATGATGGCGGAAACCTCGGGGCCGGTCCAGGATTCGTGTGTGCTCCATCGCACCGCGCAAACCGCGGTTCGCGCCATCCAGGCCGGCTGCCGCGATCTCTTGCTCAAGCCGCTGGATCGTCGCGCCGTCGAGGCGATTCTTGACGCGGCATTGCCCAACCGCCCGGTGGCCACCGCCGCCTCGGCCCGGGAAGGCAATCGTTGCCTCTACCAAATCGTGGGCAAGAGCCCTCGGATGCTCCAGGTCGTGAGCCTGGCCGAGCGGATCGCCCCGACGTCGGTGCCTGTGCTCGTCAGCGGTGAGAGTGGGACGGGCAAGGAGTTGATCTCCCTGCTGATTCACCACAAGAGCCGTCGGGCGCTCGGCCCGTTCGTACGGGTGAACTGTGCCGCGATGAGCGACAGCCTGTTGGAGAGCGAGCTGTTCGGCCACGAGAAGGGCGCGTTCACCGGCGCATACACCCAGAGAAAGGGCCGGTTCGAGATGGCTCACGGCGGCACTCTGCTGCTCGATGAGATCACGGAGACCTCGCTGGCATTCCAGGCGAAGCTGCTCCGCATCATTGAAGAGCAGGAGTTCGAGCGGGTGGGTGGCAACGAGAACATCAGGGTGAACGTCCGGATCATCAGCACGACGAACCGGGACCTGCTCCACGAGGCCCAGACGGGCCGCTTCCGTCAGGATCTCTACTACCGCCTCAGTGCGGCCCGGATCGTGGCGGCCCCGTTGCGGGAACGCCGGACGACCTGCCGGAACTGATCTGGCATTTCGTGAATCTGTATGCCCGAGAGACGCAACGCCGAATTGAAGCGATCGATCCGACGATGCTGGAGATCTTCGCGAACTACCACTGGCCGGGCAACGTGAGGCAATTGCGCAACGTGGTGCTCACCTCCTTGATCCTCGGCACCGGCTCGGTGCTGTCGTTGGCCGATGTCTCCTGGCTCTTCGATGAGCTCCAGCCTCTGACGCAACATAGCACAGACTGCGGTATGCACGGCATGTACGGCCCCGAGTCAGGATCGAGAGCCTGCGGCGGGCTGTCCACAGGACCGACTGGTCTCGGGGGCATCCCGCTCGACGAGATCGAGCGTCAGGCGATTCTCGAAACACTCCAACAGACCTCCGGCAACCAGACCCGCGCGGCGAAGGTCCTGGGCATCAGTGACCGGACGCTGCGCGAGAAGATCCGCCGGTACCGCCGGGAGGAAGGCACGGACGTCCCCAGCGCAGCATGCCGCGTTCGGGGCGCGCTGCAAACGGTGTCCTGAGCAGCAATGAACATAGACTCTTTGAGAATGAGGGAATTCACAGATGGCTGAGCCAGAAAAGGTTGACAAGGGAAAAGACGCCGAGCCGGCCCTTCCGCCAAACAAGGGCCCGATTGCGAAGATCCTGCCGTGGCTGATCGTGGTCGGGGCGGTCGTCGCCTTCGCCGCGGGCGGCTTCATCGTCGGCCGGCTGTTCGGCACGAGAGGTCAGGCCCAGACGGCCTCTGCCGGGCAATCCCCCTCGAGCGAGCCCGCGCTGAAGGAGTTTGATCCGGTCGCGGACAAGAATCAGGGGTGGTACTATGAACTCGAACCAGCCGTCGCAAACCTCAACGAGCCGGGCGTCACACGGTACGTCCGCATCAGCCTGACCCTCGAGATCACCCAGGCATGGGTCGAAGAAGAAGCGAGACTGTTCCTCGATCAGAAGAAACCTCTCATGAAACACTGGCTCACACTCTACCTGGCCAACCAGACGATCGAGGATACGCGAGGAGAGAAGAACCTCGTACGCATGCAGAGCAACATTCGCGACATCTTCAACCAGGGGTTGTTCCCGGACAGTCAGCCGCGCATCAAGGACATCCTGTTCAAGGAGTTCGCGATTCAATGACGGGCGCGTCGGTCAACCATCTCGGGAAGGCCCGGATACGCCAGCTTCTCGCGGCGGTGGGCTCGGCCCCCGCGGAGGAGCAGACTCCCGGCGAAGTGCTGGAGTACGACTGGCGTGACCCACACTGGCTGAGCACAGATCAGGTCAACCGGCTGGCCGCGGTCATGAGCCAGGTTGCCGCGACGCTGGGCCACGTACTCACGCGATTCTTCAACCACAAGTTCGAGGTCTCCCCGACGGCGGTCACCCAGCATTTCGCCAACGATTTGCCTCGCCTCATCGAGGTCAACCGCTTCCACTTTGCGGCGTTCGGTCCGGACGAGCGCCCTGCCTGTGGGTTTCTGGCGATCTCGTCCGAGACGACGACAGATTGGGCCACGAGACTGCTGGGCGACACGGAATCCGCCGGCGCCCCGGACCGACCGTTGTCTTCTCTCGAGGAATCGCTCCTGTCCGACCTGGTGACCGCCGTGCTCGACACGTTCCTTGCCTCGCTGCGGCCGCACGAGACTCTCAAGAGCAACGGCCGGCTCGCGAAGGGCCAGCCCGCGGCCCACTTTGAAGTGACCGAGGAGATCTGCCGAGTCATATTCCAGGTCAAGGAAGCGGATAAGACAGATTCCTCCGACATCACGTTCCTGCTGTCGTGCAGCCGGCTGGCCGCCCTCGTGGGCAAGACACCTGCGCCGGCGCCCCGTGCAACCCCCCAGGAACTCTCCAAAACCTTGATGGAACACCTTCAGCAGATGCCCGTGACCGTGACGGCCAGACTTGCGACGGCCACGGTCGGCTTCCAGGAAATCCTGGATCTCGGACCGGGCGACATCCTGCTGCTGGACAAACCAATCCATGAGATGATGGAGTTGGTTGTCGAGGGCCGCACGGCATTTCGAGGCCGTCCGGCTCGATCCAACGGTCAATATGCGGTTCTCGTCAGGGAGTCGCAGGCCCCTGCCGTGCAAACGACAGTCGCCCCCAAGGCGTCCGGCGAACCCAAGAAAGGATAGAATGGCAATGCCCGATACCGCAAACGCCCCGGCAGAAAGCCCGCCTCAGCAGGATCAGAACGAGACGACCGCGCCGGCCGACGACAGGACGCAAGTCCGCACGGTCGAGTTCCCGGAGGCGCCGCAGAGCGCCTCGGCCGCCGGCGCCGGCCAATTGGATATCCTGCTCGACATGGACGTCCCCGTCACCGTGGTGCTTGGAACCACGCAGATCCCCGTGCGACGGTTGTTGCAGCTTGGGCCCGGCTCCGTCCTGCAGCTCGAGAAGCCCGTCGAGCAGCCGGCGGACCTGTACCTGAAGGACTCCAAGTTTGCGGAGGCCGACGTGGTGGTCGTGGAGAATCGATTCGCCGTACGGATCCGGCAGATCGTCGGGGCCCCCGTACCGGCAACCCAGGGGTAGAACACAACGGGAATCACAGATTGACGTATGGCCGCAGATCAATCCATAGCAGCGAGTTTCCCAACCGGCGACGACGGCGCCTTGAGCATCCCCTTCGCGTCGCACAGCAACATCATTCTGGCACTGGGCCTCGTGGCGATCCTGGCAACTCTCATCGTTCCACTGCCGACGATGGTATTGGACCTGCTGCTGGCTTGCAGCATCTCGCTGGCTCTGGCGATCCTTATCGTAACCCTGTCCTCCAGAGAGGCCCTGGAGCTCTCCACATTTCCGTCGCTGCTGCTGTTCACGACGCTGTTTCGCCTGTCGTTGAACGTGGCCTCGACGCGACTGATCCTTCTGCAGGGCAACGCCGGGAAGATCATCCAGACATTCGGTGGGTTCGTCGCCGGCGGCAGTCTCGTGGTCGGCCTGGTGATTTTCCTGATCCTCGTCATCATTCAGTTCATCGTGATTACGAAAGGCGCCGAGCGCATCAGCGAAGTATCCGCCCGATTCACCCTGGACGCCATGCCGGGCAAGCAGATGGCCATCGACGCCGACCTGAACGCCGGGATCATCACCGAATCGCAGGCGAACGAGCGCCGGGCCAAGATCGTCAAGGAGAGCGAATTCTACGGGGCCATGGACGGTGCCAGCAAGTTCATCCGCGGCGACGCCAAGGCCGGCCTGATTATCACGGCGATCAACATCCTCGGCGGCATCGCCATGGGGTATTCCCGCGGCATGGGCATCATGGCTGCCATCCAAACCTACTCGATCCTGTCCATCGGCGACGGTTTGATCAGTCAAATCCCCTCGGTGATTATCTCCATCAGTTCGGGTTTTCTCGTCACCAAGATCTCCTCGAACCACAGCGTCGGGCAGGACCTTTCCCGACAGTTCCTCAGAACGGGCCAACCTCTGACGACCGCCGCCTTCATCATCGGGGCCCTGGCCCTGGTTCCGGGAATGCCCAAAATCCAGTTTCTGCTCCTGGCCGCCGGCGCAGCCACGGTCGGACGGATGGCGAAGAAGACCGAGAAGATGCCCTCCAAGACCGCCCCGGCCCCGAAGAAGAAATCGGAAAAAGAGCCCGTGGAAGACCTGCTCGACGTAGATCGAGTCTCCGTTCACGTCGGCGTGCGTCTGATCACCATGGTCGATCCACGACGGAGCAACACGATTTTCGATCGCATCGGGGCACTGCGACGGCAGTTCGCCCAGCAGATGGGCATTGTCATTCCCCTCGTCCGCTTGCGGGATGACCTGAATCTCGAGCCGAACGCATACGAAATCCGCCTCTCGGATATCCCGGTGGCCAAGGGTCTTCTCGAACCTGACATGTTCCTGGCCATGGACTCCGGCGTCGTGCAGCAGAAGATCGACGGCATCAAGACCACGGAACCGGTCTACGGGCTGCCGGCGCTCTGGATTCAGGCCACCAAGAAAGAGGCTGCCGAGTTGAGCGGGTACACGGTGATCGATCCGGAGTCCGTGTTCATCACACATCTGTCCGAGACGCTCAAGCGACACGCCGACGAGATGCTCACCCGCGAGGACGTGCAGCTCCTGATCGACCGACTGCGAAAGAACCAGCCGTCTCTGGTCGGAGAGGTGGTCGGCACCGAGGGCGAGATCTCGGCCGGGGTGCTCCAGCGAGTGCTCCGCAACCTGCTCCGCAGCGGCATCCCGATTCGCGAACTCACGGCGATCCTCGAAGCTCTGGCGGAAAACGCATCGAAGACGAAAAATGTGACCACGCTCACCGAGATCGTCCGAAAATCACTCAGCCGCACGATCACGGAGCTGTACCGCGATCCCAAGGGCACGATCGCCGCCGTTGCGTTCGACCCGGCCTTTGAGCACCAGTTGACTTCGTCATTGCGCCAGGAAGGCGGCGAGCTGACCTTGGGTATCCCGGCTGAGACGGCGATTGAACTGAACCGCAAGGCCGCCGACGCCTGGAAATCCGTCATGGACCAGGGCAAGGACAAGGCGATTCTCCTGTGCGACGCCCGGCTCCGCGCCCCGCTGGCCCAGATGTTCGCCCGCAGCCTGCCGATGTTGCCGGTCGTGGCTTACGACGAAATCGTTCTCGGAACCGACGTGCAGTCCGTCGCCACGATTTCAGTTGCACCCAGTGAAATGTCGATAAGGAGTGAGTAGGGATGCTGCTGCCAGTCCGATCCATAGCGGTCAGCACCGGAGTCCTCTGTTTTTTCGCCATCGGGATTATCGGTTCTCTCGGCGGCTTATCCCCTCACGTCTGCTGCGAGCGGGCCGTGGTGGGGGCGATCGTGGCGTATGTCGTGGCGCAAACCGCCATGCGGGCCGTCAACGCGATCCTTGTGCAGGCCGTAATCGCCAGTCAGATCAAGGAGATGGAGAAGCCGGGTGACAGCAAGCAGTAAAGATATGGCACAGACGAATGAAGAGCAAGCCGCCGTAGCATGCCCGCCGGAGGCCGGGAACACGCGCAGTGTCCAGACCGGCGCGCCCAACCTCGATGTGCGACGCATGATAGAGGATGCCCGTCGCGCGGACGGCGATGACCACCTCAAAGCCGCGGCCGTGCGTGCCTACAACGGACACAGGCACCGCCGCATCGAGGACGACGAGATCGTCCAGTTGCTGCCGATGGTCCGCAGAATTGCCCGCCGGGCCGTCAGCTATATCAAACCGCCGCTGTCTTTCGAGGATCTGGTCTCGGCCGGCACGGTCGGATTGCTCAAGGCCGCCAGGGATTTCGATGCCTCGCATCAGGCCGAATTCAAGACATACGCCTATATCCGGATCAAAGGCGCCGTGCTCGACGAGCTGCGCAGGGCCTCCCTGCTGCCGGCCGGCGTGACCCGCCAGATTCGAATCGCCCGTGAGATGTGTCGCCAGATCGCGCAACAAACGGGCAGCGCACCGACCGATGAGGAATTGGCCCAACAGCTCGGAATCTCCGTGGAAGACGTTTGCGGGCTGTTCGAGAGCGCCCGCGCCCAGCATTTCGTCTCAATGGACGCCCTCGATCAGGAGGAACCGGCCCTGGGGAACATCCTGGCTTGTGCCGATAGGGATGCTCCCGACGGCCAGTTGGAGAGGAGCGAGCTCGTAGAGCAACTCAGGAAGGCAATGCAGGAACTGGATGAACGGCGACTGCAGATCATCGTTCTCTATTACCAGCAGCACTTGACCATGAAACAGATCGCCGAGGTACTCGAGATCACCGAGTCGCGCGTCAGCCAGTTGCACGCCAGCGCACTTTTCAGCCTGTCAACGAAATTGGAGCAGTGGAAAGATGACGGATAGCGATTTCAATTCCATCAAGCCCGTGGAAAGTCTTCACAGCGTCCACAGTCTGGCGCCGGCCCAACAGCGCGAGGAGCAGAAACGCAAGCAGCAGCCGGGGCAACAACCACCGCAGCAGCAGCCAGAGAACAAACCGCTGGACGAAACGCCGGAAGAACCGAGGCCCAGCCGAAACAACAGCCCCCACAGGATCGACTATTGCGCTTGATGCCAGGTCGTTCCGAACAAGGTGGGATCGAGGGGAAATGATATGACGACGAAGACCGTACGACACGTTCTGAAGGCCGCCGAGGTCGTTGTGGATGACCCGGTTCGATTGAGCATCGATCCACATGCAGGCGCAGGCAGAGGTGGATCGGCATCGACGCCTGCCGGATCGAGCGCCCGGATCGCACAGACGCACGCAGAGTACGCGGTGATCGAAGTGACCTGTTCGTGCGGCAGAACCACCCATATACGTTGTGATTACGTGGCCGCGAATCCCTCTCCCGTTCGGCAGGAACCGGCGCAGGAGTGACGGCGCAATACCCGCCACACGAGAAGGCGACTGGTTGGAGAGATGGCCCGCCACCACGATGGAGAAGCAGTATGACCCGAACCGTAAGATCAATAGCGTGGGCACTTGCGATTGCCTCCGCCGGAATCGCCGGGTGCACAGCGACACCGCGCCCCGGGAACGCCAACGCGAAAACCGGCAACGCGAGCGATACGACAGCCAAACGGTTTGCGGACAGCCCCCTGGAAGGCCGCACGGCCGTCGAGTCCGCCATCGAGCTTTCTGAGAAGTACGCCAAACTCTCCGACGTGAGCGTCACGCTGCGGCAGGAGAACCAGCGGCTCACCAGCGAGAACGAGAACCTGCGTGACCAAGTCACCGCCCTCGACGCCAAGCTCAAACAGACACAGAAAGAGCTCACGGAAGCCAACAACCTGTTGATCGAGATGCTCACGGAACTCAATCATTGGAAGAGCAACATCCTCGGCTTCCGTGGTGAGATGCGGGACGCCGCCAGCGCTCAGTTGGAGGCGCTGCTGAAGGTCCTGGAGATTCTTGGAGGTGAGGCCGAGGCCGGGGCCATCGGACAGCGGCACGCCACCACACTGAACCCGGACGCGCCGCCCGTGGAACCCGCGACCCCTCAAGAGAGTGAACCTAATGGACTATAGCAAGACCACGATGGATCACGGCCGCAAGACACCGGGAGACAGTCGGAGCAGGCCAACGAGACTGTGCCTACTGACAGCCGTGGTGCTGGCAATGATCTGCGGCTGCGACTCCGCCAACAAGAATGGCGGAATGGCGGGCTCCTACTTCCTGGACCCGGGCAAAGATCTGCGGGCCTTGGGGCGAGTTGCCCTGGTCGAACTGGACAATACGTCGGCCTACCCGCAGATTTCCACTGAGATGACCGACGCGCTCTACCTGGAGGCCCAGAAGAAACAGCTCTTCGGAGTGCTTGTCGTCCGCCAGGATGATCCCGCCTGGCGCAGCCTCCAGGAGAACCTCAACGACCTTCAGGCGATGCGACAGCTCGTGGTCCTCCGGGAGACTCTGCGAAGCAACGCCCTGCTGGTAGGTACGATCACTCAATACCAGCCGTATCCACACCTGGTGATCGGCCTGCGGCTCAAATTGCTCGATCTGACGGACGGCCAACTGGTGTGGGGATTGGAGCAGGTCTGGGACAGTGCCGACAAGACGATCCAGAAACGCATTCAGAAGTACTTTGGGCAGCAGTTGCGGTCGGGCCACAGCCCCCTGAACGAGGACCTCGTGGTCGTGAGCTCCCTCAATTTCTGCAAGTTCGTGGCCTACGAGGTCGCCGCAACATTGCAGAAATCGAAGCAGAGGTGACCCCCGTTGCGACAACGTCGACAGGACATGGCGTCTGACAATGTTAGAAACGCATTTTTTGCAGCAGAACCCTCAAGATTCCGCAGAATGATGCGAAAACTAACTACAGAAAGAGCCATGAAGGAATCAGAACATGATTGAGAATGTTCACAACAATCACGTTGCTCATATGACGGGGATGGGTGCGGTACCCCATGCCGATGCGACCAATCGACCGGCGGCAGACAACTCGGACGCCACGCTTCAGGTGAATTTCGCAGATATGGTCAACCAGGCGATGCAGGCCGGCGAGACGGGTACGGACGCCGTCGAGAAGGCCAAGGAATTGATCCAGTCCGGCCGCCTCACCAGCGTGGAGAACATCCGATCCGCCGCAGAGAACGTCCTGAGATTCGGCATTTGACAGATTCACCTATCGGGTAGATTGCGCCGCGGGGCCAGCCAAGGACGGCAAAAAGGCCCCGTGTTTTTTTTGAGTCCCTTGCGGAGATATCGGACCTTCCGCCCGCGACGGACTGGCAGCCCCGCGCCCACAGAGCCGATCGTGGATCGTCAATCCCCGATCGCGATCCCCCACGGTCGCAGGACCTTCTTCATCGCTTCCAGACCTTGCATCCAGGCCAAGAAGATGCCATAGTTGGTGTACGGAACGCCGACTGAATCGAGATCGTGGATGCGAGCCAGCAGCTTCTGCGCGGTAATCATGCAGCCACCACAGTGAACCACGAGCTTATAGGACTGTAGGTGCTGGTTCTCCTGGAACTCCCGGCCGAAATTGTGCTCGATGACAACGCCGGGCCAGCGCCGCTTGACGAAGTCGGGGATCTGGACCGTTCCGATATCTTCGGCGATCCGTGAATGGTTGCACGCCTCGGCGATGAGGATCTTATCGCCGGCCTTCAAGTCCGTCAGGACCCGAATGCCCTCGGCAAAGCGGGCCAGCCTGCCCCGGCTGACGTAGTTGATCATCATGATCGAGAACGTGGTCAGCATCATGTCGTCCGGCGTCCAGGCGTGCATCAGGTCCATCGCCTGGGAGTCCGTGATGATTGCCTTGGGCCGCCGGCTGAAGCTGCCGAGAAACGTATCCCAGCGACGCCGCTCGCTTGCGTCGCCGTTGCGGGCCTTGCCCAGGTCCATCCGGTAGGAGACGGGGTACGCCCAGTTCCGCGTGATGTACTCCTCCGCCATCGCCTGGGGCCGCAGGTATCGTCCGGGCGGCGTCTCGGCATCCATCGGGATATTCAACACGTAGAACTCATCCCGCTCCAGGAACGGCAGCAGTTCCATCTTGGCGTTCTTCGAGACGAAATTGGCCAGGATGAAATCCAGCAACGGCTGGCGGCATGCCATGTCGGTGGCCACCAAGCTCATCTTCTTGTGGAACCTCAGGAGCCCGATGCTCTGCTCGACGAACGGAATCCGCCGCTCAGCCAGGGGACCGAACAGGTTGTAGAGCACCAGGATCTGCTTGTCGAGCTCGCGGGCGTTGGCGAGGACTTCGTTCTCTGCCGTGAAGTCCCGGGTGTCCGGATCGATCACGAGCAAGACGAGATCGCACTCCTTGAGATCCGCCAGCACCTTGGCCCGTTTCTTCAGGCCCAGCCCGCTGGCCTCATCGAGACCGGCAGTATCGAACAGCCTCACCGGGCCCATCCCGTGGATCTCTTGCAGGGCAGTCTTCGTGTCCGCCGTCGTCCCCGGCGTCGGATCGACAATCGAAGTCTGCTGCTGAGTCAGCATGTTCATAATGCAGCTCTTGCCGGAGTTCATCTTCCCGAATATGCCTATGTGATCTCTCTCAACGAGCATATACCCATACCCTCCGGAGGGTGGCCATCCAAAACTTCGCTACTCTACGCCGCAGGCGAACAGGCGGTTCTCGCCCAAGCCGCCGTGACTGCCCTTGTCATGCTGAGCGAAGCGAAGCATCTGGGATGCGGATGGAATCGATCCCATGACACTCATCAGCAGCATCTCACTCGACGGCCAGATCCTTCGCTCCGCTCCGGATGACAAATCTGGCGACACCATCTGCACCGCGTCCACATCAGTACCGAATCCACATCAGACACAGACCATTAGGCGGCGCGATCGGCCCGGCGGCTCGCCGGTCTCGGGCGTCCAGGATCTCCGAGATCTTCTCGGGCTGCCATCGCCGCAGCCCCACCTCCACGAGTGTACCGACAATGTTACGGACCATGTTGTAGAGGAATCCATCTCCCTCGGCCTCGACATGGACCCACCGGCCCCCATCGGCCGGGCTGTCGTCAACCTCGCAACGGAAGACCGTGCGAACGGAATCCTCCCTGTGATCCGCGGCCGCGGCAAAGGACTTGAAGTCCTTCCGGCCGACCAGCAACGCCGCCGCCTCGTTCATCCGCCGTACGTCCAGGTCGCCGGGGACGTGCCAACAATGTCTCCTGTGCAGCACGGGGCGGACCGGACCGGAGAAGACCGTATACCGGTAGAGCTTGCACGTGACGTCCCCGATGACGTCGAAACCCATGGGGACCTCTTCCGCCTTGACGATGGCCATATCTTCCGGCAGCCGGTCGGTGATCGCCTTGGCGAGGTTCTCCGTGGGGATCGGCGAATCGATCTGGATCAGGCCAACCTGGCCCAGCGCGCTGACGCCCGCATCCGTCCGGCTGGCCCCGCAGATCCGCGCCCTCGGCCCCAGGAGATTCTTCAGAGCCTCTGTAATCACGCCCTGAACCGTCGCCGCGCCCGGCTGGATTTGCCAGCCGTGATAGTCGCAGCCATCGTAGGCAATCGTCAGTTTGATGTTGCGCAGAGCCATTGCAGCAGTCGGTACAAAAGAACGAAGCCGCCCGGGAAGATCTTCCGAGCGGCTCCGAATGACAAATCACGAACGCGGAAACCTCCGGTCTACAGCAACTCGGCGATCTGGATGGCGTTCAAGGCCGCACCTTTGCGGAGCTGATCGCCCGCGACCCAGAGATTGATGCCGCGATTGCCCGGCAGGGATTCGTCCTGGCGGATACGTCCGACAAAAACATCGTCCTGGCCACTGGCATCGATCGGCATCGGGAATCGATTGTGGTCGCGGTCGTCCAGAACGGTGACGCCCGGGGCGGCCTTGAGGATGCTCCGCACCTCGTCCGGCGTCATCGCGCTGGCAAACTCCAGGTTGATGCTCTCACAGTGCGCCCGCATCACCGGAATCCGGATGCAGGTGGCGGTCACCGCGATGTTCGGGCAATCGAAGATCTTGCGGGTCTCCTTGACCAGCTTCGTCTCCTCCTCGTTGTACCCATTCGGGCCCAGCGCCGAGTTGTGGCTAAAGCAGTTGAACGCAATCTGATGCGGAAACACGTTCTTCGTCGGGGCCTTGCCGTCAAGGATCTCCCGGCTCTGGTTCTCCAGCTCCAGCATGGCGGACATCCCTGCCCCGCTGGCTGCCTGATACGTGCTCACGACCATTCGTTTGACCGGATTGGCCTTGTGCAGCGGCCAGACCGGTACGATCCCGATGATCGTCGAGCAATTCGGATTCGCGATGATCCCCTTGTGCTCCTTGATCTTCTGCGGGTTGATCTCCGGGATGACCAGCGGGGCCTCGGGGTCCATGCGGAAGGCCGAGGAGTTGTCGACGACCACGGCGCCGGCCTTCACCGCCGCAGGCGCGAACTCCCGGCTCCGCGAGGCCCCCGCACTGAACAGGGCGATATCGACGTCCTTGAAGCTGTCCTTCGTCATCTCCTCAACTGTATATGTCTTGCCTTTGAACGATATCGTCTTGCCCGCCGAGCGGCTGCTCGCCAACACCTTGAGCGTCTTGAACGCGAAATCGCGCTGCTCGATGATACTCAGGAATTCCTGACCGACGGCGCCGGTCACGCCTGCAATCGCCAGTCTATACGCCATGCTCGAAAACTCCTCACAACCGTTGGATCCGACAAAAGTCCGGCCACACGATGGCCGTCCACGGGATCTTCACGCAGAATCGAAAGAATCCAATAGTATATGGAATGAAGCGACCATCTGCAAGAGGCTCGGTCCTAATATCTCGTATTCATTCCGCTACGGTTGCCGGCCCGGCACTACTTCTCTGCCAGAAGGAGGCCATAACGGAGGCCGTGATGATGCACACAAACACGAAAACGGCCGTGGGAATGGTGGCCCCCGGGCCGAAGTGTTTCAGCGCCAATACAGTGCCCAAGCCCGCATTCTGCTTGCCGATCTCGATGGACAGGGTCCGGCGGCGAGCGACCTGCATCCGAAAGAGCGATCCGACGCCGTAGCCGGCCAGCATCCCACCGATGTTGAGGGCCAGCACCGCGGCCAGAACAACCCCCGTCAACTCCCTGAGCCGCTCCCGGTTCAGGGCGATCACGAGAGAGCAGATGAAGATGATGAACGTAGCCGAGATGGCCGGGAAGACCGGCAGGATCTTCTTCAGCCGCTCGCCCAGACAGTGCCGAACGGCAAACCCGGCAAACAGTGGGATAATGACCATGACCATCAAATCCACGGTCATCGTGAGGATCGACACATGAAACTCCGTACCTTGGCCAGCAGAAAGGTCAAACCAGGCGTCAAGAGAGGGCACAGCGCGGTCGAGACGGTCGTGAGCGAGACGGAATAGGCCGTGTCGGCCTTGGCGATGTAGCTCATCACGTTGCTGGACATGGCTCCGGGCGCCGCCCCCGTGAGGATCAACCCGATCGCCAACTCGTCCGGCAGCCGCAGCAGCCGCGAAACCACGAACGCACCCAGCGGCATGATGGTAAACTGGGCTGCCGAGCCGATCAGAACGACGCCTGGACTCTTGAGAATCCGGCGGAAATCCTCCATCCGAAGCACGACCCCGATCCCGAACATCGTCAGGGCGAAGAACCACTTGTTCCCCGGCGCAAGGAACCTGACCGGCTCCGGCCAACAGTACGCCGCCAGCCCCCCCAGGACCACCCAGACTGCGAAATAGCGTGTATAGAAAGAGAGGATCTTCTCAAGCATACCACGGCAGTATATGGAGGCTGGACCGTGCAGGCAATGAGATATGCGAGGCGCCTGCCAATAGAACGGACCCGCCAATCATGCAGGGCCGCCGTCCTCGGACTATTTCTCAGGCAGGGCAATCAGCACGAGCCTCGTGCCGTTCTCATTGCGGACCCGCAGGAGCACCTTGCCCTTCTCTGTGGCCTCGGCCAGGGCCTCGTTCCACTGCCTGAGGTTGCGGATGGTCTGGCGATTCACCTCCGTGATGAGGTCGCCCGGCTGGATTTCCTGCTCATCGGCCGGCGAGCCCGCCTCCACCTCGACTACAACGACTCCCGAGAGCCCGTCATAACCCAGCCGTTCCGCCAGGTCTCGCGTCAGGGTCTGGACATAAAGGCCTACCTGTTCCTCCGCCGTGGATTCGCCGCCGGAGGCCAACTCGCCACTCTCGGGCCGGGTGTCCAGGGTTACGGTGATCTTCTTTCGTTTTCCGTCTCGCAGAACGACAAGCGACACTTCTGTACCCGGCTTGTGCACGGCGACTCGGTTCATCAACTCCGTCGCCCCCACCACCGACTCGCCCTCCAGCTCCACGACAATGTCATCGACCTTGATCCCGGCCTTCTCCGCCGGCGAGCCTTCTCTGACCTTCATCACCATGGCCCCTCGGTCGTTCTCGGCCCCGTAGAACTCCCCGACGCCGGTCTCAATGTCGGTGATCTCCACGCCCAAATAGCCTCGCACGATCTTGCCGCTGTCCTTCAGTTGCTCATAGACCATCTTGGCCATGCTCATCGGAATCGCCAGACCGATGCCCACGTTGCCACCGGGCCCGATAATCGCCGTATTGATCCCGACCGCCTTGCCTTCGAGGTTCAACAGAGGGCCGCCGGAGTTGCCGAGATTGATGGCCGCATCCGTCTGAATGAAGTCCTCGAAATCCGCCACGCCGATCCGGCTTCGCCCTTTCGCGCTGACGATCCCCGCCGTGACCGTGTGGCTCAGGCCGAACGGGTTGCCGATGGCGATGACCCACTCACCCACTTCCAGAGCATCTGAATCGCCCAGTTCCACGTAGGGCAGGTCTGTCTCATCGATTTTGATCACCGCGACATCCGTCTCCGGGTCGGCGCCGATGACCTGGGCCTTCACCGACCGACGATCGTCCAACTGGACGCGGACTTCCTCGGTTTCACCCACCAGATGGTTGTTGGTGAGAATATACCCGTCGGCGGTGACGACGAACCCCGATCCCTGCACGAGCTGCTTGGGCTCTTGCTGCTGGTACTGGCGAGGCAACCGGCGGCGGAAGAAATACTCGAACAGATCCTCGTCGGAAGGACTGTCCGGCGAGATGATCGAATCCCGGCGGGAGCTGCTCCGGGCACTCTTCGTGGCCCGGATCCCTACAACCGCGGGCGACGCCTTCTCGGCGATGGAGGCAAACGCCTTGCCCATCTGACGCAGCGAGGCGATGCTCTGCTCTTGCTCGACAGACGCCGTCACCGGCATCGTGCACGCCAGAAGGGCAAATACAACCGAACACAACCACAGACATCGTTTGCCCCTCGAACGCGCGATACGTGTACTCATTCTTGACACCTCCAACTCATTCCACGAGAACCCACCCCCGCGAGAGGCGAGCAACCAGCATCAAAAAATATCTCCCGGCACATGACAGCACAGGTACGATTCTATACGTTTGACGGTTCGCGATGTCAATTCTTTCACGGACCTCGCGAAAACACCTCCCGAATCCGGCTCACCGTACACCCATCAAGTGAGTTGTGCACCGTCCCACGTCCCAAGAAGCGAGTGAAACGTGCGCATCCCTCCCTGGGCTCCTTCCCAGCCTCGGATCACGAGTTACTACTGGCGTTCCGGCCCGGCATGGAGTACAATAGCAGCATAGTGGTGTGCGTCGGTTCTCTCGGACAAGTGAATACGGGGGCGAATGGCTTCGACCGGATCGCGGATGGATAAGATGCGTGCCCAGGACGCCGGTTGGCCTGGCTAATCATCCGGTACCTTAATTCTAAATGGCAACTACCAGTATGCCATGGCTGCGTAAATAGCGCGGCCCGTCCTGTCGGATTGCGCCTGCGGGTCCGGCAAGGGCGCCAATTAGTGGGCTGGCTTCGTCGGTCGTCCGGGCCGACGGAGTGAGAAACACCGGAATAGCGGATCGCAGAGCCCGTTGCTCGGCGCTGTGTGACGCGAAATCTCAAATGGGGTAACTACGCACGTAGATGCTTATCCTGAAACATCTCGGGACGGGGGTTCGAATCCCCCCGCCTCCACTGTACCCGGCTCGCCGCGGTCCGCGGCGGCGCGCTCGGAGTTCGGGCATCTTCGGCCGACTCCTGGGTGTTAGCCGGGTCTCATGATCCAATTCCATGGATCGCACCGTCGCCGTCTCACACCGCGGGACGGTCTTTGAAGCGATAACCGACGCCGCGGATGGTTTCGATGCAATCCCTGCGAGGACCGAGCTTTTTGCGGATGTAGGCGATCTGAACATCCACGGCCCGCTCCGTGACGATGTGGTCGCTTCCGTGGAGGGCGTCCACGATCTGGTAGCGCGTGAGGACGACGCCGGGACGCTTCGCCAGGGTATAGAGGATGTTGAACTCGGAGAACGTCAGGGTGATCGGATTGCCGCGGAACAGGACCTCGCAGCGGGCGGGGTCGATCGTGATATCGTGAATCTTGACCACGCCGCGGTCCAGGTTCTGGGCCACCGTCTTGCGGAGGACCCGGCGCACCCGAGCGATCAGCACCCGTGAGTTGAACGGCCTCGTCACATAGTCGTCCGCGCCCAGTTCGAGGCCTGCGACGATATCACTGTCCTCGGTCTTGGCCGTCAGGATGACCACCGGCATCTGCTCCGTCCTCGGGTCGTTCTTGAGGATCCTGCACACCTCCAGGCCGTCGATGCCGGGCAACATCAGATCGAGGATCGCCAGATCGGGCTGACGGGCCCGCGCCAGTTCGATGGCTTGCTCCCCGGTCGCGGCGCTGAGGACGTCGTAGCCCTCACGAACGAGATTGAGGGTCACGAGTTCGACAATATCCTCTTCATCATCGACGACAAGGATCGTTCCCCGAGTCGCACGGCTCATCTGCACCGGAGCGACGGTCTTGCCTTGCGTGTTGCCTTGAACGCTCGGATAACCCATGTCTTTCTGCCCTGCCTGCACAAATGTTACACGAGGTCCTTCGTACGTTCTCCTCGCCGTGAGTTGCCGCGACGGAAATACGAAGGCGGCCCGGGAGGTCCGCACCGAGCCGCCGGCAAAGCCGGGAGGCATTTGCGTCAGATGGCGGTACAATAGCGAAACCACGTTGGAAACCGAGCATGCCGTAGGTGTACTTGTCGCTGCCGCCCAGCTCGACCACACGGGTGAGAGCGGGAATCGCTTTCTCGAATTCCCCCGTCCGCACGTAGATGATGCCGAGGTTCTTCCAGGCACGAAGGAATCTGTCATATTTCTTCACGGCCCGCAGATACGCGGCAGCGGCCGCGTCGAGCTGCTCTCTGCGGAAGTAGATGTTGGCCAACGTGAAGTCGAAGACCGCGCTGGAACTGTCCTTGGTCTCCTTCACAAGCAGGCGGGCGGCTTCGTCCAGCTTGTCGGATGAGATCAGTTCGAGCACCTTCAACATCTTCTCCCGTTCCGGCTGGGTGACGGTCGGCTCGATATCCGTCTCGGCCAGGAAGCTCTCCGTAAAGCGTCTCTGGAACTCCGGACTCCGCCACAGGGCCAGTTCGGATTCGGTGAGCGAGGTCTCCTGACCCGTCTGCAAGGATGGATCACCACCCGCGATCCACTGCCCTTGGAGACCCGGTTGGCCATAGGTGATGAGGGCAATCGACAGAAGACACAGGGCCACAGCCAGGCGAGGCAACTTGTGGCCGGAGCCCAGCGCTCCACACTCGGGATCCGATGGCTGACGTCGCGGGTCGATCTTCATGGCTATCCTTTCGGGAAAGTGATGGGCACGCGCATGCGAAAACGCACGGCTTTGCCGCCCCGCTTTCCAGGCTCGAACTTCCACTGTTTCACGGCCCCGAGAGCGGGCTTCTCGAAGACGGGGTCGCTGGACTGCTGCACGCGAGGTTCCACCACGCTGCCTCGCTCGTCGACCAGAGAGAGAATGTACACGGTCCCCGGCGCCTTCTGCCGCATCTCTCTCGTGAGAATGGGCCCCGGCTGATAGACCACCCGAGGCTTCTGGTCGAGATCGGCAATCGAGAAGATCGCATCCACGCTCGTGTCGGCGCCGCCACTCGACCCCGCCACGGCCGCAGTAACACCTGGATTGTTTGTTCTCGCATACTTCCACCACCTTCCAGAGCATACCACGCACTCCCGTTCTGATTTTACCGGAAACTAACGCCTCGCACACCCGCGGTTAACAGGCGTGTCCGATACTGAGTGGAGAAAGGATGCTGTGAATGGGCGACTTGAGAGTGTAAAGTGAAAGGGTGATCCCATCAGTTCCAGCAAGCCGGTCTTTGTCATCAGCGACCTGCACATCGGGGATCGCTCCCCGAAGGACAACCTGCGCTGCGGCAATCGCGAGCCGATCTTCAATTCCTTCCTCGACTACGTGGACGATCAGCAGGGGCAACTGGTCATCCTGGGGGATTTCTTCGAGCTGCTTCGCTACCCCTTGGACAGCATCATCGCCCGCCGACGGGGCTTGCTCGACCGTCTCGCCGGAATGAACGCCGTGTACGTGCCGGGCAACCACGATGAGGATATGACGGCTCTGATCGGGGCCGACGACCTGCCGCACCCGTTCTTCCAGGGAATATCTCCTGCCTTCATACGGAACGTGGGCGACAAACGAATCAAATTCATGCACGGCCACGAGGTCGATCCGCTGATCACTGTGAGGACCCAGACCATCGGACGCATGATCGGGGCCGTTGCCCATATGCTCGAGTTCCGTCAGGGCGCCTGCATCCTGTCGAACGACACGCTCACCGAGACAGTGCTGGAGATCGGCGAACGCCTGCTGGATATCTATGGCCGGGTCGCCCGCCGGATGAACAAGGCATTACGAGAATGCTACTATCGAATGCCGGCTGAGAAAGTAACACACCTGACCTGGCAAGTCCGAACCCACCGCATGCTCGGGCGATACCACCGCGACCGGGCGGATGGCCTGTACGACGTCGCCGTCGTGGGCCACACGCACAAGGCCGGCACATTCGACGGCTGGTACTTCAACAGTGGATCCTGGACCGGAGCCAACAGCAACTTCCTGAGAATCTCGCCCGATGGAGACATCGGGGTCTTCGACTGGGGCCCGTTCGGACCCCGGCCCAACGAGACCATAGTGGCAACGAACCGGAGTCATGGAATGCTGGAATTGTGGAGTCATGGCTGAGCGATTCACATGTCCGGCATCCTGGTACGGTTCAGCCGCTCGGGTATGCCGAGAGACTCGGCCTAGGCTTGAACCGGGCCTCCCTGAATGCCGAGACGTTGACGGAGTACCTGGACGCCGTCGATACCCCAATCGCAGACAACGAGAACATCGTCTGGCCCGACAATCAGGCGTTCTTCCAGATTCTCGCCCGGACCCTGCATCGAGTTTTCGCCACCTACGATCCCGTTCATCCGCCAATCCCTGCTGTGCGGGGTCTGGCTACCGACTGATTCAACACAGTCGAAAGCAAATGAAGAACCATGCTGTCAGGCAGTTCCAACGTCGTCACTGCACCGCCCAGCGGACCCAGAATCTGGAAGATTCGCACAATCAAGAACTATCCCGAGGCTCACAACCACATCCTGGTCGGCAAGGTCCAGGAAGTCACCGAGTCCTACATACGGCTGCATTGTCGCACGTACCACTTCGGGCCAATGCTGAACAGCCCGGAAGACGTTCTGGTCGGGGCCGTGATGGTGCGAGTGATCCCCTGGAGCCGCGTTGAGATCATCAACGAGCTGCCGTGTGACTTCGACTACGTCCGCAGCACGGTCATCTCCGACAAGCCCGGACAGGTCCTCTTCAGGGATACCCGCTATCTCTGTCCCATCGGTCGAGGTTCCGAGCCCAGCTACTGACCCGCGGTCGGACCGCGGCGCGCGACGCGGTCACTGGTTCTGTTTCGTGAACGTGATTGGATTGATGTAACCGATCAACTGATGGATCACCAGCCTGTTGCCGGCGATCTGGTAGGTGGTCTCCATGCGGCTGCCCTCTTCGGTAATCATCTTGATCGAGGAGGCCGTGGCGGTGTACGTGCCGGGTGTGGTCATAACGCTGCCGTCATTCAGGTCGTGCGAAACCAGCGTGTACTGGCCATCCGGAGTGAATGTCAGGGACACTTCATATTTCAGGAAGGCGACGTTCGTCTTCCCGGCCCAGGAGCCGGCGAGGGCCGCAATGACAGCCGGGGGACCCGCCACATCGGGCTGAGCCGCCTGGTCGAGCTGCCCCGCGTTCGGCTTGGCGGGTTTCTGTGCGGCCCGGCCCTTTGCCGGCGCGCCTTGGTTCGGCAGGACCTCCGCCGTTCCCTGACGGCGATTCGAGGTCAGGATCGCCTGGACCACGACGGCCGGAATCTTGTGGTCCTGGAGCAACTTGATGTGCTGCTCGTTCTCGAGGTCGAGTCGGAAGTTCAGCTTGGTCACCTCGACGATGTCCGCGACCACGACGGGATGATACTCGACGACGTTGAGCATGAAATCGATGTCCTCTATCGACATCGGACGCAGCCCGGGCTTCTCCAGCGCTTCGCGAATCTGGGGCGTATCCGGACGCAGCGTCCAGGCACGCGTCAGATGCCCGTAGGCGATACCCACCCGCGCCTCGCCAAAATCCCGGTACGCATCGGCCAGTTGCATGTGGGCTTCATGGGCCCGAGGCGAATCTCCATGAAAGGCAAGATACTCGGCATAGACGGGAATCGCCAGGTTCCTGTACCGCTGGACGTTCCAGAGGATGTAACCCAGCTCGAAATAGGACTCCTCGGCCGGCGCGGCCCCCAGTTCCTTGTACCGTCCCAGGGCATCCCCATAGTACGCGGCAGCCTTATCCCACCGCTTCAACTGCTTGTAGCAGCGGCCGATGCGTTCCATCACGAGCGGACTCCCGACGAACTCCTGCTCGAGCTTGCTGTACTCGAGCAGAGCGGACATATAGTTGTCCTTATGCTCGAAGTATTCGCCCGGACCGAACCGCGCGGTGAGATTGGACGGGTGAATGCGGGCCGCCTCGTCGAACTCGCGTCGGCCGGCGTCCAGGTCGTCCTTGGCATACAGGATCTGTCCTGTGAGAATGCACGGTTCGGCCAGCACGCCGTGGACCAGGCTTTTGGCCGTGTTCGCCGAGCGCAGGGCCTCGTCATAGCGTCCGAGGGCCAGAAGCAGTTGGCCCTTGGCGAAATGCGTGCGCCAGATCTTGGGATGGGCATTCACGGCCCTCTCGGCGTTCCGGTTGGCCTGGAGAACATCAGCGGCGTCGCCGTGTACTCGCCGGCCGGCAGCTTCAGCAGGGCTACATCGGCGTTCCAGTGGAAGTACATTCTCTCCTGACCAAACTGCCACCCGAGCAACTGGGCCTCCACCTCCTTGCGGCCGATCGACTGATCCCACTGCACGGTGTACCGCGGCGCCGGCTGGCCGTCCGAGTTGAGAACGACGTGCGCATTGGTCGCCACGTAGCCGTCCGGGTGGATGATGAAACCCGTGCCGCTGCCAAGCATGCCCCCGCCGTAATGCGACAGGACGGAGACGACAGAAGCCTTGTAGCGATCCAACAGATCGCTGGCGTCCAGCGTGCGGGTCCGTGTGCTGCGCTGCAGCGGGCCGAAGTCCGATTCACTCCGGATCTGGTCGAAGACGGGCTCGTGGGTGGCGAAGCTCTCCTTCGGCGCCCGGCAGACCGCCATGTAGCCCATGCCCTCTCGCGACGCCAGGTAGATGTCCGTGACGAACGTCCCTGTCTTGTCCTTCAACTCGCCTTCGAAGCGCAGCTTCGCCGCATCCAAGGCGCCAAGACGGACCTTCTGAATCTCTCCCTGCGGCGTCATTGCCGGCTCATCGTAGCGCAGCAGAGGCAGGACGTGCTCCAGCGTTTGGGCGGAATCCCGCCCCTGCTCGGCGATTCCCTCGCTCAGATGCAGGAGGCCGAACTCGAAACAGACGGCGCAGTCGTCGGCCCTCGCCGCACCCTGCTCCGGCGTGACGGCGTAGGTCACCGTTCCCTCGTCAAGCGATCGAATCACGCTCCAATCGCCCGGGAAGCGGAGCGTGAATTGCTTGCCAACGTGCTGATACTCCCGTCGTCCGTCCGGCGTCCGGTCCGCCGGCCCCGGTCTCCTGCCCTCTCGAAACATGGCCACGACGGGATTCGGCACCCCTGCCTGAAGCAACTCCAGCGCCTGGCCGGCGCTAGGACGCTGCTCGTCGAAACCGACGATGGAGGCCAGGATGGTGAAGCCTTCTTCGCTCAGTTCGTCGGCCGCCAGCCGTTTCAGATCCTCGGCCCCGAGCGGCTTGCCCTTGAGCGCCGTCATAATCGCCGACGGGATTCCCTTGCGCGTCAGGTCCAGCGCCTGCGAGGGCATCAGGGAGAACGGGGCATTGCTCTTGGCGATCGCTCGCAGGACCTCCGTCGTGGGCCGGCCTTCCGCCACCATGGCGGCGACGGCGTCAATCGTCAGCGGCTCCGTCCCGGAGCCCTGCATGAACTTCAGGAGGTCCTCGCCCACGCCGGCCTTCTTGAGTTGCTCGATGTCGCCCGCCGTCAGGTTGTACCGCGCGCCACTCTTCTCGATTTCAGCCTTGACCTCGCTGTCCGCAAAGCCAAGTTGCTTCAGTTGGATGACATTCTCGACCGTGATCTGGGCCGCCCAGACGAAACCCGCAAACAGGACCACAGCGGAAGCTATGAACACCAATCGTCGCATCACTCGCATCTCCCTTCCATTTCCCAGCGTTACATTCGAGGATCACTATGGAGCAGCCACATCACTCCGGCGGCCCCCCACGCCGACGCGCTGTTCATTCTACGGAGTCTCATCGGAGAATGTCAACGACGCATTTCGGTGTCCGGATGTCGAATGGGCGATCAGATCGCTCCATTTGTCTTGCGGCCGGTTTGGGATAGCCGGTACAATCGAGAGACGTAACGATTAGGAGGAATTCGCATGCGAAAGCAAGAGAACACGCGTCGTCATCGTCTCCCGGCCGCATTCCTGATTTGCGCAGCATGGTGTTGCCTCGTTGCTTGCAGGGCATGGGCCGGTGTGCCCGCTCGATCCGGGCCGGAGGTGTCCGCGTTCAACCGCATCGCCATACCGGCCGGGGACTTGCGGCTGGTCCTGGAGAACACGGGGCGGGGCCTGCTCATACGAGGTCTCACCGACACAGGCACGAGTCGGGAGCTGTTGGCCGAGGAGCCTTTGCCGCTGTTCTCCATGGTGTTGCGGGACGTGCAAACCAGGGAATTGCTCACCGTCACCGCGGACTGGGGCTGGAAGAACGTCCTGATGGCCTACAGTGAGACGAGCGGGAGCCACACGTTCACCTTTCGCCAGCCAACAGATGATCGCCTGTCGGAAATCCACGTCAAGGTGACACTCGACGTTGACGCCGCCGACAGCGCCATGCTGTGGGATCTGGAGGTCAGCAACGAAAACCCACAGTGGAGTCTCTGGCACGTTGTATTTCCTCAGATCGCCGCGCGGGACCTGGGCGAAGGCGGCAGGGTGTTCGCGCAGGTTACGTCGGGGGTCGAACTGGCCGATATGTGGGCCAAGACGGGCAAGCGGGGAGGAACCTACCCGGGCGGCTGGACGGCTATGCAGTACATGGCCGCCTATGACCGGACCGGCCACACCGGGCTCTACGTGGGCCTGCACGACCCCTTCGGCTCCACGAAGGACATCTTTGCGGAAGGTCGGCCCACCCAGCACGCAGTGGCCTTCACATTCGATCATCCGGTCCCCAACATGGGCAAGCCAGGCGTCGGTTTCGATCTGCCGGGCCGAGCGAGGTGGCAACTGCTGCGTGGAGACTGGTTCGACGCCGCGATGATCTACCGCTCCTGGGTGATACGGGAAGCGAAATGGTGGCCCACGCTGGGACCTGACGGCCGGGCGGACACTCCGAAATGGATGCGCGAGTTGCCGGCGTGGGTCATGACGGGTGGCGCCGCCTCGGACTGTGTGCCGCAAGTCAAGCAATTCGCCAAGACGGTCGGCGTACCGGCCGGCCTTCATTGGTACAACTGGCACCAGATTCCCTTCGACAACGACTATCCACACTACTTCCCGGTGAAAGACGGATTTCACGAGGGCGTCGCGGAACTGAAGGCCGCGGGCGTCTACCCGATGCCCTATATCAACGGGCGACTGTGGGACACGCGCGACAAAGACGCCGAGGATTGGGAGTTCACGCGAACGGCCCTGCCAGCCGCCACGAAGGAAGAAGGAGGTGCCCCGTGCACCGAAAGCTACGGCAGCAAAGAAACCGACGGCAACAGCGTCAAGCTGGCCGTCATGTGCCCCACCACGTCCCTGTGGCAGAGCCGCGTCAGTGACATCGTGCTTCGCCTGTTCAATGAATACGGCGTCAGCGGCGTGTACATCGATCAGATCGCAGCCGCCGCACCGAGACTGTGCTTCGATGCCTCGCACGGCCACGCCCTCGGCGGCGGGCACTGGTGGACCGAAGGTTACTGGAAGATGCTCGACGCCATCCGGGCCGCCAAGCCCGCGGACCGAATGCTCACAACCGAATGCAACGCCGAGCCATATGTCAAATGGCTCGACGGCTACCTGACCTGGCACTGGCAGCAGCAGGACATGGTCCCGGCGTTCTCCGCCGTCTACGGCGGGGCCATCCAGATGTTCGGACGGGCCTATCGGGGCGGCCCGACCCAGGACCTCGCCAATCGCATGAAGGCCGGACAGCAGTGGGTCTACGGAGAACAGATCGGTTGGTTTGGCCCGGAGGCCATCGACCGTGCCGATTCCGGCAAGTTCCTGCGCGACTGCATCGCGATGCGGTGGCTGCTGCGCGAGTACTTCTATCGAGGCCACATGGCCCGCCCGCCACGCTTTGCCGGCTCGGTTCCCAAGGTTACGGCGGACTGGCAATGGAGCGGCGAGTGGCTCGTCACCACAGATGCGATCCTGACCGGTGCGTGGCGGATCGACGCGGAGAATGAGGTCGTGCTGCTATTCGCCAACGTCTCAGATAGTCCGTTCGCTTCCCGTCTCGATCTGGACCCGAGGGATTATGGCCTGGCAGGCAACTCTGTGAAGGTGACCGCGATCCGGCCAGACGGAACCCGGACTCCGCTCACGATGCAGGCAATCGACCGTGCCGATGTGCAGGTGGGGGCACGAAGTGTCCTGGCATGGGAAATCCGGCCAGCCACCGGCAGGTAGCGAGGGTTCTCCATCTATGTTCATACGGTTCACGGATCGCACGTGGAAGGTCACAGTGCTGGCGAATCAGGAAGCGCAGCGATTCGGTCACGAATGCATCGGGACCGAACACACCCTGCCGGACCTGCTTCGCGAAAGCGAAAGGACCGCGGCCCTGAGATAGTCTCTCACGGCAGACTACTCGGATCGACGAGGATCGCGTTGTCGAAGGCAGTCTTGACGGACTGGGGCATGTCCGTGGCGAGGACCATGCCCACCTTGTCGGTCACACTGCGAGCGGGCAGCGGTGCGACGTACTTGGATGTCCAGACATCGTTGAGCCGTTGCTCGAAAGACAGTGTGTCGCCGACCCGATGAATGCGGATCTCGGCCTCGGATACATTCCACGCGAAGGTCTGCGGCGAACTCAGTGCGCCCGATGCCGAGATGCGCCGCACCACGAGGTAGATGCCGTCTTTAATGCCGAAGACATAGCGAACACGACTGTTGCTCTCGACCGTCTCCACGAGCAATCCTGTCACATAGTTGCCGAAGACCTGTCCCCGCAACCGCAGCTTGCAGGAAAACGCCCAATCCGTAAGCGTCGGCACCGAGCGCCAGATGAGAGGATACGTGGGGCTCGGCGTGGCCAGCGGGCAGGCCGCCTCGTCCCAGACCTGCAGGACCAGGCTGCCTTCCCATTCCGCCAGGGAGTAGTAGGGACCGGTGGTGTAGTTGGGGCGAAGGATGGCGTTTTCCACGTTCCAGAACGATTCCAGACGTGGAGAATCGAACGAACTGAATCCCTGGGCTCCATAGACGGCGACTTGACGCTGGGCGGTCGTTGATGAACCGCCGGCATCCGTACCGGTGATCGTGAGCGTATAGAGGCCGGGATGGGAGAAGGCCATGGTTGCCTTGTCCTGATCGCCTGCCTCCAACGGGGCGTCGGAAGGCTCGACCGACCATGCGAAGTGCAGGTCCGTGCCTTCCGGGTCGTGGCTGCCGGAGACATCCACCGTGATCGGCTCCAGGACGGGAACCGCCCAGCACGAGGGATCGGCCTCGACTTGCATCACCGGCGTCGCATCGCCCGGACGGGTCAGCGTCAGCACATCCTGATGGAGGATCGTGCCGAACTCATCCACGCCATCGATAGAAAGCTCATTGACGCCGCCGTGCAGGGCAACGCCTGTCAGACTCCACGTGCTCTCATCGGTCCACGCGAACCGGGCCTCAGGATGGCCGGCAACCTCGACTCTGAAGACACGCAACGGCGCGGAGCCGATAATCGTCGCCACATTGCCGGAGATTGTCACAGGCGTGCGGCCGCTCGCGCCGACGACAAAATCCACGTTCCGGCCGGCGCCCACGAGGCCGAACGCCGAGCTCTGGCGATTCGCAAACCACGTTCTGTAGGGGTAATTCACCACGAACTGGCTGCTGGCGTTCTCCTCCAGTTCGAGCCACCTGTCGATGCGAGCGGAATTCAGTGTGTAGTTCTCCAGCAGCCTGACAAGGTAATGCTTGAACAGACGCATGTTGTACGACTTCTCGAGGTACGGGCGAAATCCCGGCATACCGTTGTAGAACGACGCGCCGGCGTTGTCGAAGGACCGCTTCATATCCCACGGGAAGAACAGGAACCGTCCGTCCGTGGGACGGCGATAGAAGTAGCAGTTCTTGCCGCGATCCTGCGAGAAGAAGTCCCAGGCGTGAATGTAGCCCGCGACGGCGACGGCCTTCATGAGGGCCACGGGATCGACCAGTCGCTCGATCTCCGCCTGCGTATAGGGGCCCACGTAGACTTTCTTGAAGAAGCTGATCAGGGCGCTGTAATCGTATTCGTTCTCCCGGGTCCGCTTCATCCATTCACTGTGATACCGCCCAGGCTTGTCCGAATTCTTATAGCTCCAATCCGCATTGCGGCTGGTCCGATTCCAATCGTCTCGAAACCACCATTCATCATCTATTTTATACAATTCCCCTTCGTTTCCGTTTTCATAGCCCCGATCGAGCATGTCATTGCCGACCACCTCCACCTCTTCCCGAACGGAACTGCCTCGGTTGTTCACCTCGACGAGAATGAACTCGTTCTCGGGGGTGAGATTCCCCAGCAGGTACAGCCAGTACCGAACGATCCGGTCGTGGGTCCAGTAGCCCACATCGTAGTTGCGATAGAGGAGTTTCCCTTTGTTGCGGAAGCGGTTGTCCTCCGGGAACTTGAACTTGGCCCGGCCGATATCCCCGCCGCGCGTCCACGGGCTGCCGGCGGTGCGGATCTCGCACCCGTAGATGACATCCCGTTCGTTGACGATGACGGTCGTATTGAAATAATGGTTGGACAGAACGGGGAACGCGTAGCCGTAGGGCTCGGTCGGGCTGTTCCCGCTCTGGAGCGTGCGCAGATCGAGGGCGGAAAGGACAAACCGCATCCGTCTCAAATCCCCCGCGCTCGTCGGCGTATCGACCACATACATGGCCGGCTGATCGCTGCCGTCTTTCGGCATCTCGCTCATCTGCCCGTTGGCCAGGAAAGCCTGGACATAGAACTGCACGATCTGGCCGGTCTGGCCGTATTCGGTCAGTTCCGCCGTGTAGACGCCGTCGCCGCCCCGCTCGTCGCCGCCGGATCCGTTGTCCACCATAGTCTTGCTGGACCAGTCGCCGGTGCCGGTGTTGTTGTCGAGACGATGCCACAGCAGCACGAGCGGCGAAGGCAACGCGGAGGTCACGTGGGCGGTCACTCGCACCGTCTGGCCGGGAGCCGGCACCGCCGGCTCGTGCATGAGCCCATCGACCTGGGGGGCAGGCTGGGGGATGTAGCAGGAATTCGCGGCCCCGGGCGTCCCGAGGTCCGCCGGCACGGGCAGCGAAATAGTCGTCGCGATGCTGTGGTCCCAGGTCTGCGCGATCACGCGCGAGGCGCCCGAGACCCACCGGGCGTCGAAGCTGATCTCATAGGTCTGGCCGGATTGGATACCGGTGATGTCGATCTCGACGCGGTTGGGCCGGTTGTCCCCGTGGCCATCCGAGATAAGGTGCAGTTCGCCCCCTTCCAGATGGCTGGCGTAGTGGGTGCCCTGGGCGAGCCATCCGCCGGCGCTTTGCCCGTTCGTGGACATGGCGTTGCCCGCCAGAATCAGGTTCGATCCGGCGCCGTTCCGCCGGACCTGGATGTTCTTCAGGATCACGTGGCTGTCGCCCACGAGATGCAGATGCAGCTCCTTGTAGTCGGTCGGACTGCCCGCCGTCGTCAACTGCCGATACACGTCCGAGTAGCTGTAGTGCTGGAACGCGGTCCGATTCGATTCGTCGCTGTCGAACCAAGCGGAAGCCCGGTTGTTGTCCATCCAGGGGTTCCGCAGTTCCATACTGCTGCCGTCGCCGTGGGCCAGGTTCGGCCAATGTCCCCCGGCGAGGTAGTCCACCTCGTCGGCCAGGTTGCCCCACGGATCCACGAGCCGAATCACCTCGCCCTGGTTGCTCAGCCGGCCCTCGAAGTCCCCCACGACGGGGATGTCGCCGTAGGTGGCGAGCACCCAGTTCGCGTCGGCCGCGACCACCAGATAGCCCTGCGACGGGATCGTGGTCCCGGCGGGAATCGTGAAATCGATCCCATCGACGAAACGCCAGCCCGACACGTCCACGGCGACGCCGCCCCGGTTGAACAGCTCGACGTACTCACCCGACGGTTCGCCCGACGGCGGATCATACATGATTTCATTGATGACGATGTCCTCGTTCCGGGCCGGGTTGTTGGCCGCACCACGAGTGCTCTGGACCGAAGCGTACCACTCGTCCGATCCCTCCGGAAAGGCCTGGAGGCAATCCCCCAGCGAGGGCCGCTCGAAGACATGGGCCGACAGCACGGACCCGGTCAAGCCGATCAGAAACAACGTCGCTTCGTCATCGGTGGTTCGAAACGCCACATCCAGGCTCGCGTAGCCCCCCGCCGGGATTGATCCGCTGAGTGGTACCTTGTCCGACAGGTCGGCCGAGGCCGACAGGGCCAGGCCCTCCAGTGAGACGGCCTCGTCGCCGTGGTTGTAGACTTCGACCCAGTCGATCGTCTTCGATCCGTTGAAATGCACTTCGTTCAGGTGGATCTCGGCCGCCACGCTGCTTTCGCTGACGTTTGGAGCGCCGCGGGTGGGCTCGGTGAACAGGAACCACAGATCCCCGCCGACGGGCTTGCGACCGAGGGAGCGACCATCGAGCGGCATGCCGGTGCTGATCGCGTTGATGATCGTTTCGCCGTCCGGCGCGACCAGGTACACATTCACCGGGCTGGTCACAGTCAGCCCGGACTCCGCGTACCCAACGGAGGCAAGCCCCCCTGCCGGCACGAGGATGTCCCCGGCGATGCGGGTCTTCTGCAGATTGGCCGGATTGTCGGTCAAGTAGTAGTTGCGAAGGTTCACCGGACTGGTCCCCGGATTGAAGATCTCCACGAATCCCGTCCCGGCCGGACCGGGCAAGACCTCGTTGATCTGCAGGCTCGCCTGGGTCGGCGCCGAGATGTTCAAACGCATCCCGAACACCAGATCGGAACTGGTTGTGTTGGTCTGGTGTACTTCGACGGCCAGAACGTTAGTGCCGTTGACGAGGGCCGATCCACTCGTCGTGATCACGGCCACCTCTTCGATGGCGTTGGAGGTCGTCCGATTGGCAGCCGTTGCGAAGGTGACCGTTCCCGCAGGCATGCCGGACCGGCCGATTTCCTTGCCGTTCAGGTAGTAGACCGCGCCGTCGTCGAGGATCTGATCGACGGTGATCGTGACGCCCGTGGTCTTGCCGGAATAGGTGAATGTCGTGCGGAAATAATACGTCAACTGCTGCGAGCTCGTAAATGAGGTCTGAATCCCCGGGCTGGGCAGAGAGGCCGACTCATACCCGAGCAGACCGGGCCCTTGGGGCCACGTGCTGTCATTATAGGACGGCATTCGCCATGCAGTCCCGAGGTCCGCGGCCTGGGCGTTGTACTTCCACACATCTCCGTAGGTGACGAAGGGGATTCCCGCTGTGAGATTGACCTCCGGGCTGGCAACGGCGGTCTCCGCCTGACGGACTTCCTCGCTTCCGGGCGTTCCCGCCAGGCGGAGACTGGCGCCCCAATTGCGCCAGTTGTCGATCGCCCTGTCCGGATTCTTGAGCACGAGCGAATGGCCGGGTCCGTCCGTCGCCGGGGACCATCGGCCCCGGTCGTTGTACTCGACGGTGCAAACGAGGGTGCCGTTCTTGTCCCGCAGCGTGATCCGCTCTCCGCTGTTCTTCAGGTTGCCGGTCCACGGCCCGTAGACGCGGGTCGTCGCCGGCACGTTGTAGGAGGCCCGCAGCGTCGCCTCGTCCATGTCAGAGAGCAGGATCCGCTCGAACGGCATGAGGAACGTCCTGTCCACATCGTCGAGCGAAAACGCGGGAAACACGTACTCCACGCCGTCGGTCAGCCGCCACTCGGCGATATCGAACGGGGTCGCGGTGTTGTTGTAGATCTCGATGTACTCGGGCAGGGTATCGGCGGGGTGGTACATGATCTCACTGAACACGACCTGCTCGGACCGGACCTCGGAACCCCCCATCAGCAACAGAATCAATACAAAACAAACGCGATGCAGACCCTTCATCGTGGTCCTCCAAAGACCCTTTTTTCCGGCGCGCCCACGGGCGGTGCACCCCCATGAAAAACACCCCGACCTCCAAGCCGGTCAAGCCACGGGCCGGTGACAGACCCGTGACCCCTGCCAAAATCCATTATAGCAGCAATTGCGTGCAACGGACAGGAAAAACGCCGGATGACGGGCTATGAGGACGCCTCATCCACGAGACATACGAGGGAATGGACTCCATCCGGCCAGCGTATCCGGTGTCTCCCGGCCGTCGAACTCTCGGCCGATTCTCGCTTGTGACTCACTCCGGCGTGGTGGAGTAACTGGCGTCGACTTCGGTGTACAGGTCCCACTTGGCGGGCATCCAGGACGAAACCGTACCCCGGCCGGAGATCCCCTTGAATCGCTTCGTGCCGGAGAGGAAGAGGATGGTCCCCGTCTGTTTGGTGCGAGGCTCGCCCGAGACATCGACCTTGGCCAGAATGCTGGAGCCGTCGTCGAAATCGTACATGACGAAGCCCTGGTAGTACTCCCTGCCCTCGGGTGATGCGGTGTGCACAAGCGAACTCCACAACCGCCCGAACGTGCCGTCGGTGAGCACGACGTACCCGCCGCGTTGAATGCCGTCCACTGCGGTCATTCGGCTGTCGAATCGATTCGTCTGCTTCGCATAGGAGAACTCGCGCCAACGACTTATCTCCAGGGGCGTCTGCGCGGGACTGAACCGGGCCGTAAAACCCAGGATCGAGACGATCGCGGCGAAGAGAACCGCCTCCAGACGCATCCGTGTTCGCACGTTGCGTTGTTCACACCTCATATCTCACACCTCGTAGCTCATATGAAAGATCAAACATCAAATATCAAAATGGCGGAGTCCCGGCGAGCCGGGACGACCTCCTCAATTTTGATTTTTGCCTTTTGATCTTGGATCCCTCCGTCAGTTTCTCGCCAGGCTGATGAGGTTCTCGGCCACCTTGTTGAGAGACACGATCCGCTCGGCGCCCCCACGGGCGATCGCCTCTTTGGGCATGCCGAAGACGACAGAGGACTGTTCGTCCTGGGCGATTGTGTGGGCCCCGGCCTGTCGCATATTGAGCAGCCCCGTGGCGCCGTCGTCGCCCATGCCGGTCAGGATCGCGCCGATCGCGTTGGCGCCGGCGTACTTGGCCACCGAGTTGAACAGGACCTCCACACTCGGCCTCTGATGACAGACCGGCGGGCCGTCCCGCAGTGAGACGAAGTAGTTCGCCCCGGAGCGCTGCAAGACCATGTGCCAGCCGCCGGGAGCGATCAGAACGCGACCGGGCACGACGTGGTCGCCGTCTTCAGCCTCCTTGACGCTCACCGCACACTCGCTGTTGAGCCGTTGGGCGAAGGACGTGGTGAAATGAGCCGGCATGTGTTGGACCACCACCGTACCGGGGGCATTGGCCGGGAGTGCCGAAAGCACGCAGGTCAACGCCTGGACACCTCCGGTGGAAGCGCCGATGGCGAAGATCTTGTTGGTGGTCTCGGCCATGCTCAGCCGTTGTGCCGGAGCGGTGCTGTGCAGATCCACAGCCGGGTTCCGGTTGATGCGGGCCCGGGAAGCCGCCTTGATCTTCTCGACGAGAACGCTGCAGACATCGCCGACGCTGTAAGAGCCGCCGGGCTTGCACATCACCTCGACCGCGCCGGCGTCGAGCGCCTCCATCGCTGTCTGACCGCCCTGCGGCGTCAGCGAGCTGAGCACGATCACGGGCATCGGATGGTGCTTCATCAGCTTGCGCAGGAACGTGATCCCGTCCATGCGGGGCATTTCGACGTCCAGCGTGAGCACATCGGGGTGCAAGGCCACGATCTTGTCGCGGGCGATGAAGGGGTCCGGGGCCGTCCCGACGATCTCGATCCCCGAGTGCCGGCTCAGCTCCTGGCTCAGGATCTTGCGAACGATCGCCGAGTCATCGACGACAAGCACTTTCACGGCTGTATGGATGGTCAAGGTCATCTCAGGTACTTCTCCAGGCCGTTGGATCGGACGGTGACCGTGCCGTCGGCCATATCGAGATAGAGATTGCGAGCGGAATTGCCGCCGACGTCCTCGGCGTCGATGATCATGCCGTTGCTCCAGAGGATCTTGCGGATCGCGAGGTAGTTGCGTTTGCCGATGTCGAAGCCCTGGGGCCCCGTCGCCATGGTGGCGCCGCCCGCAAGCCGGACCTGGAGACGCTTCTTCATCGCCCCCATGGACATCAGTTTGTCCACGAGGATCCGCATGCCGCTGTCCGCGAACATGAACGGTTTCGACTGGGCCCGAGACGGGTCCATCGTGGAGGTCGGCAACTGGTAGTGCAGCATCCCGCCGATATGGGTGGCTGGATCGTACAGGCACACCCCAATGCACGAGCCCAGCGAATACGTCACCAGGACATCGGCGGGGCTGTCCGAGACCTTGGCGTCGGAGATATCGATTACTATTCGAGTCTTAACCATGCTCACCCTCTACGGCTTGGTGTAAATCGTGGGTTGGACATATCGGAACTTGTGCTCGATCCCCGTGAGGGACTCCGAGTGGCCCGTGAACAGGACCCCTCCGGACGCCAGCAGCTCATAGTAGCGATTGATCAGGCGGCCCTGCGTCGGCTTATCGAAGTAGATCATGACATTACGACAGAAGATGAAGTCCAGCGGTCCCTTCACCGGCCAGTCCTCCATCAGGTTGAGGTATCGGAACAGAATCATGCCGCGAAGGGTCTCGGTGACTTCGTACAGGTCCCGGCCTTGCTCCTTCCTGTGAACCAGGTACTTGCTTCGCAGAGGCAGCGGGATCGGCTCGACCCGGTCCTTCTCGTAGATCCCCTCCTGGGCCCGCTCGAGCACGCGGGTCGAGACGTCAGTCGCCAGGAGCTTCACATCCCACCGTCCCTTGCCGGCCACGGCCTCGAGCAGAGTGATCGCAATGGAGTATGGCTCCTCGCCCGTGGAGCATCCGGCGCTCCAGCCCCGAATCCGCAGGTCGTGCCGAGCCTGTTTGGCTTGCAGCACGCGAGGCAGGAACTCCGAACGCAGATACTCGAAGTGCTGATCCTCGCGGAAGAACTTCGTCAGGTTCGTACTGAGCGAGTCGACGAGAATCGAGAACTCGCGGCCGGTCGAGTCTTCCAGCACATATCGGATATAGTCCGAGAATGTATGGAAGTTGCCCTCGCGCAGCCGTTTGGCCAGGCGAGCCCGCACCAGTTCCTTCTTCCCATCGTGCAGGTTGATCCCGCAGTGCTTGTAGACCAGGTCGCTGATGAGCCGGAATTCCTGCTCACCCAGCGTCGCATCCTGTACCGTCAATCCCATCATGCCGGAGTCTCCGTCGGGGTTACTGCTCCTGAGCCAGCTTCACCAATCCGGGGATGTCGAGAATCAGTGTGACTCTCCCATCGCCCATGATCGCCCCTCCGGAAACACCCGGAACCCGTCCCAGTGCCTCGCCGAGGCTCTTGATCACGACCTGCTGCTGAGCCAACAGATCGTCCACCATCAGACAACACTTTCGGCCATCCTCCTCCACAACCACAATGAGCGCCTCGGTAGGCTCTTCTGTGGAGGGGGTGACGCGCAACAATCGATAGAGACGAACCAGCGGAATCAGCTCGCCCCGCTCCAGGACCATCTCTCCGCGGCTCTGGACCGTGGAGATCTGCTCGCGGGTCGGACGCAGGCTCCGCACAATCGCGTTGATCGGAATGATATAGCGGGCATGACCGATCCGAACGACTTGTCCGTCGATGACGGCCAGCGTCAGCGGCAGGCGAATCGTGAAGGTGGAGCCCCTGCCCTTCGTCGACGTGATATCGACTCGACCCCGCAGGGCTTCGATGTTCTTCTTCACGACGTCCATGCCGACGCCACGACCGGAGACGCTGGTGACCTTCTCTGCGGTAGAGAGGCCCGGATGGAAGATCAGCTTGAAGGCATCGTCGTCGGAGAGTTCCTGGCCGGGCTCGATCAGTCCCTGCTCGGCGGCCTTCTTCAGGATCTTGTCCTTGTCGAGTCCCTTGCCGTCGTCTTCCAGCTCAATGACGATATTGCCCGCCTGGTGGAAGGCCCGCAATTCAACACGTCCCGTCGGGTTCTTGCCCGCTTTGGCGCGGACGTCCGCGGGCTCGACGCCGTGGTCGATGGCGTTGCGGACCATGTGCACCAGCGGATCGGCGATCTTATCCACGACCGTCCGATCCAACTCGGTCTCCTCACCGGTGGTCACGAAATCGACCTGCTTGCCGGCCTTGCGCATCACGTCGCGAGCGAGTCGGGACATCTTCTGAAAAACTCCCTGGACCGGCACCATCCGCATGGACATCGAGAGCTCCTGGAGCTCTCGGACGATCTTGCCCTGGTGGCCCACCTTGCGAGCCAGCTCGTGCTCGAACGACTCGGCGCTGTTGACCTGCTCGGCGACCATGAGCTGCGCGATGACCAGCTCGCCGGCCAGATTGATCAGGCTGTCCAGACGGGTGGTGCTCACCTTGATCTTGTCTTCCGCGGTGTGCGCGCCCGAGGCGCCGGAGGTCTTGGGCTTCTGGAGGTCCGAAGGCTCTTCAAGGATCTGATCGAGCTTCTTGTCGGTCTCCTCGACTTTGGCCGCAACTTCCGGGACGGAACCGGCCGTGCCTTCAGCCGCCGCTTTGACCTTCTCCAGCAATTGCGGCAACGGGTCGAACGCAAGGACCGGAGAGCCGGATTCCAGAGAGTTCTTCAACCCGCTCAGCATCTTCTTGAGGGCGTCGATGGACTCAAACGCCACGTCGCTGTTGGCGCCGGCCAGAACCAACTGGTTCTTTCTCGCCAAGTCCAAAAGGTTCTCCGATGAATGCGCCAGGGACTGGATATCCGAAAGGTTCAGGAAGCCGGCCATTCCTTTGATTGTGTGGAACGCACGGAAGATCTTGTTGACGAGTTCACCGTCCTCCGGATGGTTTTCCAGTTCCAGCAGCGCCGACTCGGCGGTCTCGATATGCTCGCCGGCCTCCGCGATGAAATCGAGAACCAGCGGCGCGTCTTCCTCAGAGATCGTCATCGCCTTGGGACCATCGGAGGCAGGCTCCTGCGCCGCCGACGGGGCCGCCGTCGCGGTCGGTTTGGCATCGGTCCCGGCCTCGGGCTCCATCAATCGGCGAAGCAACTCCTGCAACGTGCAGATCGCCTTCGAGACCATATCCAGCGCCTTGCCCGTGTTCTCGACATCCTGCTCGAGTACCTGCTGGAGCGTCCGGACCGTCTCGCTCGACTTGTCTCGGAGTTCGGCTCGCACGTCCGCGGGACCCTGGTCGAGCCCCCCGGCGATCTCCGCAATCCGGCGGAGGACATCCTGTAGTTGCTGCACATCGGACAAATCGGTCGGGCTGAGCATGTTGAAACAACAAGCCGCCTGCTCGACAAGCTGGTCCAACCTGCCGTTGTTTTCCATGGTCCTGCCTTCCATCACGTCCATATCGAATGGCCCACCATCATCAGATCAACAGGGGAGGCGCCTGGGGCGGCCTGCCCTGCCAGGAGATTCCCTTGTCAAATTCCAGGACTCGCAGGAGGATATCGAACACGGTGACCATCCCCTGCACGGCTCCCTTCGCGTTGACCACCGGCAGACACCGTCCGCCGCAGCGACGCATGGTCTCGATCATCGCCGCCAGTGTCGCATCGGGCCGAACCGTTCGCACCGGTCGGCTCATGATCCATTTCACTTTCACCCCGAGCGTCGCATCGTCCTGCGGGCGGCGCCACTTGGCGAACATCGGACGCAGATACAGGCTGACGGCCCCCATGATATTCGAGCTCGAAACAAGCCCCTCCAACACCCCGTTGGTGCCGATCAATACGTACCCGACGTTGTGCTGCTGCATCTTGGCAATCACATCCTGCACGGTGTCTTCGGGGCCGGCCCAGACCACCTCTTTCTCCATGATCTCGGCGGCAGACAGGCTGAGGAATTCGGCCAGGCCCGCCTGGGGCTGAGACTGGATATAGGCCGCGTCGAGGAACGTGAGGCCCGCCCCATGCGGCATCGGGCCGGCATGACTGGACTGAGCCGAGGCCAGTTCCGAGGGAAGCAGACCCGCATCGATCAAAGGGCTTCGCCGTCCGGGCCGAATGAATCCGCTGGCATCGTCCTGAATCCCGGGAGCCGTGGGCATGCGATCCTTCGGCAGCACTTCGACACCCGCACTCACGGCCTCCTGCGCAGGAGGCTCTGTTGCAGCGGCAGGAGCGGGCGGCTGCGATGGCGGTTGCGGTGCGGATGGCGCGTCAGTGCCGGCCTTATGAGCCTGCCCAGGCATCTCCTTGGGCTGGGGGGCGCCTCCGGAATTGACGGCCGGCTCTTCCCGTACAGCGGGCTCGGGCTGTCTTTCGACAGGCGCAGGATTCTGCGCCGCCTTGGGCGAGGACCCACCCGGAGTCGGAGCGGCGCCGCTGGGCGCCGGATCCGTTGGTGCCGTGCCGCCATCTCCGAGACCATTCAGCACAGCGCAAGGGCAGACCACCCCGCACTTGAACGCCGGGTATGGCTCGATGGCCATCTCGTACACGACGACCACCACGTCCGTGTTGGCCTGCAACTCGATCTGCTCGGGCTTCTCCCACGGCTTGCCGATGAAGGTGCTGGTCTTGACGAAGTGCTTGTGGCCGGGACATTCCTCGCGAAAGATGCGGTCCCACGAACCAACCAGGAGGTTCCCCACTTCCCGGGCCGCGTCCTGCAGGTTCGTGGCATTCTCGATCGACCCCTGTTTGACATCCTCGAGGATGCGGGACTCCGGCAGCATGACGATCACGCCCGAGAGGATAAAGAGCCCTCCCTGATCGAAGACCAGGTGAAACGTCCCATTCAGGATTCCATCCGCCTTCGTCAGATGCACGGCCGTCAGCTTCTTGAAGTGGTCGCGCAGGTTGCGCACGGTCGAGACGTCGGCTCGTTGGCGATCGCATCGCATGTCCACGCCGAACATGCCGCCGATGTCCTCGCAGAACGCGCCAAATGCGTTATCGGACAGTTCGGCGATACGAGATACGATGTCGGTGGCTATCGCAGCCATAGAGAAACCTCGTCGTGCGTCGTGCGTGGATTGACGCATCCCGCCCGACGCATTCCGCATCCCGCAGGATGCGTCACGATTTGTTGCCTTCCCGATACAGCAGGGAGAACTCGGCGCGGTACTGCTCCTCGATGTTCACTCGGACCTTCACCTGGCCGGCGCCCTCGCCCAGGCTGTTCCTCAATTCACGTCCCTGCACAACGGAGGGAATCGACACCTCGATGGAGCCGACGTGATCCTGGATGCGAGCCTTCAGAGCTCCCATCACCATGTTGGCGATCTCGCCGATGGCATCGCTGGTGTCGTTCTCGCTCAGTTCGTCCGTGGAGAGCATGCCCAGCATGTTGGCCGCGATGGTTTGGGCGCAGGCCTCATCGCAACAGACCCCGAGGCAGCCCTCCAGATGTCCTTTGAACGTGATCGAACCCAGCAGGGTGGTCTCCCCAAGACTGGTCGTATCGTCGCCCGAGGCCTCCAGGGCCATGAACACCATCGTTTCGAACACCTCTCTGGCGCTGTCCAGCAGTGCATCCTTCAAGGACACGGTCGTCACCATCTTCAATTCTCCGCAATAGGTTGTTTCTCGTTGCTCGTGAAGGATCGGAAAAAGGCGAATCGGGCCTGTATTCTTCAACGAAATCTCTTCGTTCGATTTCGTGGGAGAATTCGACGAACAAGGCTCTCCATGCGCGACCGGGGTTTGAGAGGGAAGAATCGAACCAAGAGACTGTTCCCCCTCAAAGTAGGCCCGATTCGCCTTTTTCCGATCCAGGCCACAGGCTCCTAGTTCAGCAACGGCGTCAGTTTCTCCTGGAATTTCTCCGGCGTGAACGGCTTGGTAATGTAGCCGTCCGCCCCGTCGGACAGAACCTGTTGGATCAGGTCGTCGGCGCTCTCCGTCGAGACCATGATGATCTTGGTGCCCGCGCAGTTCGGCAACTGCCGCGCATGCTTGACCATCTCCGTGCCGTTCATCTCCGGCATGTTGATGTCGCACAGCACCACGTCGATCGGCCCGGCCTTGAGCTTCTCCAGCGCTTCGACGCCGCTGCCGGCCTCTTCCGTTCGCTCGAACTCCAGACCCGACATCCGAACGGTCCGCATGATGATCTTGCGCATCGTGGCCGAGTCATCCACGATCATGAGTGACTTTCCCATACCAACTCCTAAGGATCAAGAATCAAACATCCAATGTCAAAATGCCGCCCCGGCGGCATGACTTCTACGATTTCGCATTTTGACCTTTGCACTCTGATCTGAGATTACATTCTGTTCGTAAATCGGTCCGTAACCGGCCCTGCTCAAATTGCTTTTGCGATTTTCCGCCGCGATCCGCGGCCCGTGCCCCGTCGGACGGGTCGTTGATTGCGGACGGCGCCAAACAAGCCCGGGCGAACGGAAAGTCCGCCCGGGCGCATTTGTCGTGTCACGTCCGAAAACTCATCTACCCATTGAAGTCTCGAAGGTCATCCGAGTCCTCCAATGGAATGGCGTGTGTTGCGGCAGACTTCGGACTCGTTCCACCGCGAACACCGTTCTTCTGCGGGCCCCCAGCGATCTCGTGGAACGCCTTATCGGAAACTCCAATGCGACTGCTTGCAGCCTTCGGCGCGGTCACGGACCTTCAGAATCTCCAGGCCGTACTCCTCGTGAGCCAGGGCGAAGGTCAAATACTTCCCGTCTTTCTCGGGGGGCGCACCGCTCTGCTGTGGCGCCCGAACGACTGTTTCGGCCATGCCGCATCTCCTTCACAATGATTCAGCAACACTGAGTGCACTTCAGGTCGCACGGTGCTCCTGATGTACAAATACCCCGACAGAGATACCCCGTAGACCATCTCCCCCAGTGACGTGCTTTCCGGCATGATAACCCCGGCATCCATGCCTCGGGTTACGGACTTGAGAGATGCAACCCCAAGATGCTATGTGTCACCAGCCAGCATGGCAATCGGCCTACGAAATGTGGGAGTTGACTGGAATCACGATAGCACAGACAAGATTGGTGCTTGCCCTCACAAGTAGTCTGCCTGCGTACTCAGCGCATAGCACAATTGAACCCGAGTTCGACAGGCAATCTGCTTGGGATTTGAGCGACGCCCATGAGGACATGCAGTCACTCTGTTGTGACCACGTCACAGCAATCTCAGGGGCAGCGGCGCGCCATACCCTACCCCAGTTCTGCGGTATCCTGGGGCACCCAGGCGTCGGCACCGTCCGATAAGCGGATGTGGAGCCAGCCCGGGCGTTGCTCGAGCAGATCGAACTCGGTGCCGGCGTGGAGGGAGGACTTGAAGCTGGGCGGGTAGTTGGGGCCATCGCCCTGGCGGGCCACAACCTCGGCTGCGGTAATCACGCCGAACCGCTCGCCGGATTGCCGTCGCGTGTCGACAAGGATCGAGACCAGCACAGACAGAGCCAGTACGGCCGAGAGAACCGCCACGGCAAGGCCGGCCGTCCCTCGACCCCGCCAGATCATGACGGTGCCGGCCAGGCACGCGACGGCAAAGGCCAGACAGGCCAACAGGAGCTTCATCGGCAGCGACAGATCGTAGTGCCAGAAGAACAGGGTCTCGAGCACGCGTTTCGGGGCGGCTGTCTCGACTCTGTCAATCCGCCGGCTCCGGGCGAAGGCGAGGTTCTTCTTGATGTTCAGATCGGAGCGATCCAGTCTTTCCGCCCGCCGGTAATTCAAGATGGCCTCGCCGAGATCATCCCTCAGAAGATACGCGTTCGCCAGATTGTAGTAGAGCCCGGCGTTTCGCACCCCGGCCTGGTTGATGATCTTCTCATATACAAGGATCGCCTTATCGTAGAGCTGTCGCCCCGCGCTGGGGTCGCTCGCGGCATTGGCCTGCTGGAACGCCGTGTTCGCCTCGTTCAGGAAAGCATAGAGCTCCTCGCGGGACAGGGACGCTGCTCGGGCCGGATTGGAGAAAGGCAGATCGGGCGCGGAAGGGTGGAAGGGTGGAAGCGTGAAAGCGTGGAAGCGTAAAAGCCCGGGTGCGCAGCGGCCCTTTCGGGCGCGGTGTTTCGCGATGGGGATGCCCAGGTCGGGGCCAGAAGGTGAGAAGTTGAGAAGGTCAGAAGGTCGGACAGTCTTGTCTTCTTCCACGCTCACCTTCTCACCTTCTACCCTTCTGATCTTCTGTTCTTTCGAGCCCGATCCGCCTTTCTCCGACCCGCGACCCAGACCCGGGTCACGAGTCACGAACCCGGACGCGTAGCGGCCCTGCGGGCCGCGAGAGTCACTTCCGACGGACCTATCCTGCCCTGCGGGCAGAGCGCGCGCCGCGCCCAGCCAAACCACGCCCAATAGAATCAGAACAGCTCGTCGAATCATCATTTCAGACGTTTCTCGATGGCGTCAATCAATCCCACGGCTTCCTGCACCTGGCTCGACTCCACGTCGGCCGCCAGCGGGGAAGGGGCCCCCAACGCGATGGCAGGCGTTTGGGAACCCAAATAGCGAGCCCCCTCGCAGGCTGCGAGCAGGTCCGCGTATCGGGCCGCAACGGCGGAATCGCCGATGGCCTCTGCGATCACCCGTCGGCAATCCTCCGGGGTCAGGGACGCTGCCACGCGGTCGAAACGGTCGCCGATATAGCTCTTCATGGCCGCAACCAGCAGCTCGGGGCTGTCTTTCGGATCGGCAGACGCAAGAGCCTTCAGCCTTTGCGTGGCCGAGCCGGCGGCCCGCCGACGACGCCTGCGGGCGAGCGATTCCGGGCTCGTTCGGCCGATCAGCCGGATCGTCGCACTGGCCAGGAGGCCCATGAGCGGAATCGACCAGATCACGGCGTACCCGGGGCTTACGACAGCGGACCACAGTGAGAAGCTCTGATCGGCCAGCACCTGGGGGCCGTAGTAGTTCGCCGAGAGACCCTTGCGAATCGCCTCGACCTCACGGTTGGCTGGGACAAACCCCGAACCTTCCAGGTCGGCATTCGTGAGCATCTTCGTCGGTGCGACCTCCAGGGGGATCGGATCGGTCTGGACCACGGCGTATTGGCCGCGCTGCGAATCGAAGTAGGCCAGCGGAATCGGCGGAATCTGCTTCACCGCGTCGCTATTGGCCCGGAGCGTCTGCGTGAAGACTTTGAACCCATCCTCAACAACGGGCGAGGCCTTCTCGGCCGGGACCTTGAAGTTCGCTGCCAGTTCCGGCACTTGCTCAAGCTGCGGCCACTGTACGGCCTTCAGATACGGATTGCCCCCAATGCGAATGGTCACGGTGATCGGATCGCCCACGCTGACCTGCGTCGGGGTGGCAGAGGCGGAAATCGTGTAGTGCCCGACCAGCCCGTAGAATTCGGCCGGCTTGCCCGCCTCCGGCAATGGGAGCACCTCCAGATCGATGGGATCGGACTGCACCGAGACCCGGTCGAATTTCAGCGAAAAAGGGCTGAACGGATTGTTCGTCCGGACTCGCCCCGTGGCCAGGTTGGTCGTGACCCCGATCGGGTCCAGCCGGATACGACCGGCGCGCTGAGGAATGAGGACCTTGTTGAAGGTATAGACCTCTGCCTCCATGCCTTTGATCTGCTGGCGACTGCCCTGGACCGTGGTTGGGACGCCGTCGATGAGGGTCTGTTCGCCGCCGGCGGACGAAGCGACCTCCTCGATGAGGAAATCATCCGACTGGAAAACCGGGACATCGAATCCGACGTTCTGCCATCGCGCCGAGACGATCCATCTCGCCGTCATGACGATGGGCTGGCCGACGTAGCATTTCCGGTCCGAGACGGAGAACTCCATCGTCATGCGGTCGGTCGTCCCGGGTTTCGAGACTGTCACATCGACCGCGTTGGTAGTATAGGTCCGGCCGCCCACGACCACCTGGACGCCGGGCAGATGCATCGTACCGACTTCTTTGGCTGTGATCGCGTAGTTCGAAGAGTAGCTGACGACCACCTGATCGTTGAACTGCTGGAACGAGGAACCGTCGCCGGCCGGGCGTGGGCTGAAAGGCGCCAGCGGAGACACATCGATCTTGCTCGGCTTGCCGGCCCCCTCGACGACAATCGAGTACTGGAAGACATCGCCGGGGTAGATGGCCGTCTCCGAGTTCACGGTGGCATAGACGCGGACACCGCCCCCACTGCCCGCCGTCACCGACTGGGCCAGGAACATCGCCAACACGATGGATGTTAGGAGGTCTTTCATTACCAGTCTTTTTCGACTCGTTGGTAGCGTGCTCTTTGGCGAATCTCCCGCTCTTTCTTCTGCCGCTGTTCGTTGTCGATAATCTGCTGGGCCGTGGCGTCCGGCTCGACCTTCTGTTCCTGCGGTCTATCCTGCTCCTGCTGTTGCTGGGGCTGCTCCTGGGTTTGATTGGGGTCTGTCGGTTGTTCGCCGTCTTTCGCCTGGTTGGGATCCTGCGGCGGGTCCGCCTGTTTTGCCTGGTTTGGATCCTGGGGCTGATTCGGGTCCTGCTGAGACTGCGATTGATCTTGTTGCTGCTGCTGTGGCTGGTTCGGGTCCTGCTGCTTCTGTTGCTCCGCTGTCTCTTGATCTGGTCAAGGATATCCTTGATGGTCAACCGGGCCACTTCGATATTACGCGCCGCCTTTTCGTTCTTCGGGTCGATATCCAGCACCTGTCGCCAGTAGGTGATGCTCGTCTTCATGTCGTCGACGGCCTTTTGCAGGTCGGAGTCCCGCTGCTTGGCGCCCCGCTGGAAGAGGCAGTTCCCCAGATTGTACTTGGCTTTGGCGACGAGGCTCATGTCCTTGCTCTCGGCCGCAACCTCCTGATACAAGTCCACAGCCTCTTCGAGATCGTCGAGTCGATAGTAGCTGTTGGCCTTGTTGAACCTCGGCTGCACCGACTGAGGCTGCTCCACGAGAGCTTCGTTGTACTTGTTGATCGCCTCGGTGTATTGGCCGTCGCCGTATAGCCCGTTGCCCTCCTTGAGCAACTCGCGAGGCGACTCGGCCTTCGCTGCTGCAGCCAGGACAACCAGGGACAACACGAACACGCGGCTCAAACTGCCCATCAAACTATCTCGTCTTTCTGCGCTCACTGACCAACACCTCAGCCGCCAGCACTGCAATGGCGAGCGCCACGAAGATCTGGAATTTCTCATCGTATTTCATCATCGTCATCGATTCGAGCTCGCGTCCCTCCGCGGAGGCGATCAGGTCCTCGTAGATCCGGCCGAGATCCAATGTCGTTCCGGGCAGGACGGATAGGTACTTGCCGCCTTCCGTGGCGTAGGCTACCTCGCGGAGCGTATCGCTGTCGAGCTTGGACCAAACCTCCTGCCCTTGATACTTCAGGAAGGTCTTCTGGCCGTCGGGCCCGGAGATCGGGATTCGCGAGCCGGTTTGATCGTCGCCGAGGCCAATGGCAACGATCCGAACGCCATCTTCGGCCGCCTTCTGCGCCGCCTGCACGGGGAAGCTATCGTGGTCTTCGCCATCCGTAATCAGGATCAGGTCCTTGAACTCCCGGCTCTGCTTGTCAAAGACCTCCTCGGTGGCCTTGCGAATCGCATCGCCCACTTGCGTTCCGCCTCGGCTCGTGCTTTCGCTCGAGATATCCGCCAGGGCCATCCGGACGAACGCATAGTCCTGGGTCAGTGGGCATTTCACCGTGGCGATGCCCGCGAACGTGATGATGGCGATGCGGTCGCCCTTCAAGACCTCCAGCAGGTCTGAGATCGCGATCTTGGAGCGTTCGAGTCGGTTCGGCGTGATGTCCTCGGCCAGCATCGACTTGGACGTATCGAGCAGAATGACCACGTTGCGGCCTTTCCGCCGGATCTGCTGGGGCTGGGGGTTCCACTTCGGCTCCGTCAGTGCAATGACGATGCTCGCGAACGCCGTGAGCAAGAGCCCCGCCTTGAACATCTGCTTCTTGAGACTGACGGTGTTATTGATCTTGGCCAGCATCTCGTCGCTGGCCAGGATGCGCAGGGTTCGGGCCTTGCGCCAGAAGCACCAGACGTACGCCGGCACCAACACCAGCGGCACCAGAAACAGAAACCACAACGCGTTGTCGTTTCCCAGATTCATAAGCTTACGTCACACGTTCTATCATGCTGAACGAAGTGAAGCCTCTGGTTCTTTGGGAAAAGGGCAGATCGGGCCTACTTTGAGGGGGAAAAATCTCTTGGTTCGATTTTTCCCCCTCAAACCCCGGTCGCGTGCCGACAGTCTCGTTCCGTCCATTCTTCAACGAAATCGAACTGAGAGATTTCGTTGAAGAATACAGGCCCGATCTGCCCTTTTCCCAAAGAACCCGACTGTTCATCTCTGTTGCCAACCTATGGTATTTTCCGAAACACCGTGCAGCCTGCCAACATCTCCAGGCCCAGCAGCGCCAGGGCCGGCAACGTCCACCAGGCGAAGTGCTCTGCGTATTGCGTGTACTGCACGGATTTGACTTCCGTCTTTTCCAGCTTGTCAATGGTCTCAACGATCTTGCGGAGCGACTCAGCGTCGTCGGCCCGACTGTAGAAGCCCCCGGTCGTCTCGGCAATCGACTTGAGCAGGCCCTCGTCCAACTCGTTCGGGGTCGGGACCTTCCTGGGGCCGAAGAACGGATCGTTCACCACCATGAAAGACTGCCCCGAGCCGATTCCGATGCAGTAAATCTTGATGCCCCACTGCTTCGCCAGTTCCGCCGCCTCCAGGGGGCTGTGCTGGCCGGTATTGTTCCGCCCGTCGGTCAGGAGGACCATGATCTTGTTCTTGATCGTGAAGCCGGGCGTATCCTTCTTCTCTCCGACCCCTGCGAAGCCCAGGTCTGCGTTGCGACGCTGCAACTCTTCCTCGGCCTTTTTGAGCCGGGCGGCGCCCAGGGCGATCGCATCCCCAATCGCGGTCCCGTCCTCGCTTTGGATGCCCACGATCTGCGTCTGCTTGAGAAACTCGGCCAATACGCCGTGGCTCAAGACCAGAGGACACACGGTATCCGCGTATCGGGCGAACGTCACCAGCCCGATCATATCTCCCGGCCGGCCCTGGAGCCCCTTCTTGTCCCCCTCGATGAAGTCCGTCAACACGCGCTTGACCGTATCCAGCCGATTGAGCTTCTCGCCGTAGTAGTCCATCTCGGCCTGCATGCTGCCGGAGCGATCCACAACAGCCTCGATGGCGATACCCTCTGTGGAGATCTCCGAGAGGACCGTGCCCTTGCGCGGCCGGGCCAGCGCCAGGATCAGCAACGCCACGCACAACAGCCGGGCCACGACCAACAGCGGCCGCAGTCGCAGCCGCCAGGAAACCGGACAATTCCTCATATCCACGAGACTCGGGAATCGCACCGCCGCGCCGCGCTTCTTTCGCAACATGAGGTATCCCAGGACCGGGAGGAGCAGCAACAGCAATAACGCCCAGGGCGAGTACAGTTCCATCTACGCCACCTCCGTCTCAGCCGCATTTGTGACTGCGAGACAGGCCGCCACGTAGACCTTGGCCTCGTCGGATTTCGTCCGCTCGATGAAGTCCTTCACGAGATCGAACGTCAGCTGGATCTGCTCCGTCGCGGGTTCGTGCTTGGCGAATTTGACCAGGTCGCAGTGTGTCAGGAACTCCTCAAGCACGGTCTTGTCCGAAGAGGCGAGCACCTTGGTGAATCGCAACTCGCCAAGAAACTCCTCCGTGGTCCGTTCCGGGGCGTGCAGGCTGAATCGGTGCTCGATGTAGTACCGCAGGATAGTGCTGATCCGCTCGTAGAACTCCTTGATCCGGCCCTGCTCGACCAGGTTTCGTGCGACAAGGGCCCGGAGGTTGCCATAGGCGATCTCGTGCGCGGGGACGTACGTGCCCGTGGGGGCTTTCGCCCGCCTGCGGCGCAGGAGCAGCCATCCAGCCGGGATCGTCGCAGCGACGAGCATGGCAGGAATCCACAGCCACCAACGGTGTCCCGGCTTGGGCATATCAACGACCCCTTCGATATCTTCGATCACCAGGTTGGCTCGCTGATCGCCCAGCAGCGACGTGACTTCGACCGCAATTGGCTCGCTGGTCAGCTCGTGTTTGGTGGCGGGGTCGTTGACGTCGTGAAACTCGAACGTGAAGGCCGGGATCTCGTAGTGGCCCGACAGGAACGGCTCCAGCCTGTATTGATAGGTCGTGACGACGTTGTTCTTTGAATCGAGCCTGGCGCCCAGGTTGTCCCAATCCACGATCCCGAAGTCCTCGAGCATCTTGTCCACCTTCGGCATCTCGATTCTGTACGCGGGCTCCAACGTCGCCTCGAACTGCAGCAGGATCGTATCGGCGATACTCAACTTCGTCTTGTCCAGCCGGATGTGGACGGTTGCCGGCCCTCGCTCATAGACCTTGTCCACTTCGAACGCTCCCTCTTTCGGGCCCTCCGTCGCACCCCGCTTGCAGCCACCGAGCGTCAGCAGCAACCCCATACATACCAGCAAGAAGCCGCCGCATCTGGCGCTGGAGCGGTGGTCTGTTCTTCCTCCCATACCATGCTGCCGGCCCAAAACGCCAAATGCCAGGGGTCTGGGGGCACAGCCCTCAGCCGGCAGGGTGCATGTCACGCACCGTTTCACTTGTGCAGGATACCCTTGTCTCATGGCTTCGGCGACGCCTCCTTGGCCGGTTCCTGCTGGGCCGGCGCGAGCACCGAGGTGTGGACGACCACTTTGTGTTGGTCCATCAGCTCCTTGAGGTAATCGCGCTGGACCTCTTCGCTCTTGCGGCTGAGCAGTTCCCTCATCACCTGCTGACGGACCTCGTCGAACGTCTTTGGCCGGGGCGAGTGTTTCTCGTCCACCCGGACAATCTCCCAGCCCTTGTCCGTCTTGAACGGCTTGTCCAGCAGCTTGGGGCCCTCGGCCGCAAAGATGCTCGCGTTGATCTCGTTCGCGTCGCCGATCCCGGGGACGTAGGAACCCTGCTGCACATCGGCCGCGACCTTGCCGCCGTTGTCCTTCGTGGCTTGATCCAACGACGACTCTTCCGCAATCTCCGCGAAGTCCTCACCCTCGCGAAGGCGCCTGAGCAGTTCGTCGGCCTTCTGGTCGTCGGCCACGACGATGTGGCTGATCTTCGCTTTCGCGGGTTCGACGTACTTGTCCTTGTTGGCCGTGTAGTATGTCTGCACGTCGGTATCGGTGATATGGATCTTCGACGCAAGCTGCTCGTCGAGCATCTGTCGGCTCAGGGCCTGGCGGGTCAGGCCGTGGAGAAACCGCTTCACCTCCGGCTTGTCGCCCAACTGCTGATCGAGGGCCTGGCGATACAGAATCTCCTGGGCCAGCCAGTTCTGCAGGAACTCCTGTTTCGCCTGCGGACTGCGAAGCTGCTCGGAGGCGCGTTTCTTCTGCTCGTTGAGCTGCTCCGGCGTCATGAACGCCCGCATCGGGGTCAACTGGTCGTCGATGCTCTCCTCGATCAGGGCATCCAACTGCGACTCCGTGATCTTCTCGGCGCCGATCTCGGCGACCACCTTGCCACCGGCCGGTTGTGTCGCGTCGATGCTGGTCCGATCCATCAGCTCGTAGCGAAGGGCGGAGAATTTGCCCAGTCGCTCGAAACACTCCTTGACGTGGGCATTGATCTGCGGGCCAAGCTCCTCGACCTTGGCGGCCGCCTCGCTGCGGTAGTAGTGTTCGATGGCATCGCCGTACAGGCCGGCCTTCTCCAGTAAACCGCCGATCTGAAAGTGAATCTTCGCCTGTTCGGGGCCGGTCAGCCGCGCCGTGGCGAGGTAGTCCTGCCACGTCGCCGCCGCCTGCGAATACAGGTTTCGCTGGGCCAACTTCGACGCCAGGTCTTTGACGTGTTCCGTAGACAAACCTCCGCCGGCCATCGGCGCAGGCTTCCGTTCGGACAGCGTCACAAACAGATTGGCGGCGGCCAACGCTGCGGCCACCAGCAGGAGCAACACCGTGAAAGCCCCGCCAGCACCGCCTTCTGACTTCTTCTCAGGGAACGAGAAATCCAGTTTCTCTTGCCTGCTATTCCCCGTCTTGGCAGCTTTCGCGTCGGCCAGTACTCGGGGAATGCCCTCCAGGTTTGGATTCAGCTCAAGTGCTCTTTCGAGCCAAGGAATGGCCTCCTTCGGCTTGCCCTGTTTCAAGAGAATGACACCCATGTTGCCGTGCGCTGTAGGATTCATTGGGGCAATTTCCAGGGCCCTGTCCAATTCAGCAATTGCCTCCTTGAGGCGGCCTTGGGCAAATAGCTGTGCGGAACGATCAACATGCTCTGCGGACTTGGACTGGTCCTTCATGGTGCCGAGAATGGAGAGAGCTTGCCCGGCGGAGTATCCACCCATTAGGGTTGTCCCCCCACACTTTGGGCAGCAATATGCCTTGTCATCGACTTCTGCATTGCAGCCAAGACACTTCTTCATACGGTATCTCTCCTTCGGCCCGTCATCGTCTGCGCGATTGCCGTCAGTTTAGCGGCGTCGATGCCGCATATGGAAGAACTGAATCAGGTCGTTGATATAGGGCTTGTCCGTCGCGATCGGGATGAAGTCCACGTTGCTCGAACGGAACATGCCCTGGAGGTCGTTGCATCGCTGCGAGCTGTGGCCGCCGTACTGGTCGCGGAACCGCCGGCTCGACGTATCGACGACCATGATCTCGCCCGTCTCGGCGTCCTGGATCTCGATCAGACCCACCGACGGCATCGCCACCTCCACCCGGTCGCGGACCGGCACGCAGATGACGTCGTGCCGCTTGTTCAGCAGGCTCAGTGGCTTTTTGAACCCCGTTTCAATGAAGTCCGAGACCAAGAACAGAGTCGCCCGCTTTCGCATCACCTTCGCGACGTAGTCCAGGGCCAGCGGGATGTCCGTCTTTCGCCTGGGCATCTTGAAGGCCAGCAGTTCGCGGATGAGCCGCAGGATATGCCGGCTGCCCTTCTTCGGCGGGATGAACAGCTCGATCCGGTCCGTGAAGATCAGCAATCCGACCTTGTCATTGTTCCTGGCGGCCGCGAACGCCAGGACCGCGCAGAACTCCGCTGCCAGCTCATTCTTCATCTTGCTGACGGTCCCGAACTCACCCGAGGCACTGAGGTCCACGGCGAACAGCACCGTCATCTCTCGCTCTTCGACGAATCGCTTGATGAAGGGCTTGCCCGTGCGGGCGGTGACGTTCCAGTCGATGGTCCGGATATCGTCGCCCGGCATGTACTCGCGGACCTCGTCGAACTGCATGCCCCGGCCCTTGAACACGCTCTCGTACTGGCCCGCGAAACTCGCATTCACCGCTCGCGAGGTGTAGATCTGAATCTGCCGTATTCGCTTGATCAGGTCTTCAGGGATCATCGCATTCACATAAGGGCCTGCACAAAACCAAGGGGCGTTCGCCCTTGGAGCGGATGCAAAAATCAAATGTCAAAATGTAAAACTGCGGAATCGCCGCCCTGCGGCGATGACTTCATCAATTTTGCCTTTTGCCCTTCACCTTTTGATTTTCCGTTACGGTACTTCGATGGTGTCGAAGATCGTCTTGATGATGTCTTCGCTGGTCTTGTCCTCAGCCTCGGCCTCGTAGCTGACGATCACGCGGTGCCGCAGCACGTCCGTGCCGACGCTCTTGACATCCTGCGGCGTGACATAGCCCCGCTGCTGGAGGAAGGCCTGGGCCTTGGCCGCAACCGCCAGATAGATCGTCGCCCGCGGCGAGGCGCCGTAGCTGATGAAATTGGCCAGCTTCAGGCCGTACTTTTCCGGGTCGCGCGTCGCACAGACGATGTTCACGATATAGTCTTTCACCTTCTCATCGATGTAGATCTCATCGACGACGGCCCGCACCTCCGCGATATCGCCCGGCTTGATGACCGGCTTGATATCGAACTTCTTATCGGTCGCGGCCATACGGTCGAGAATCTGCCGCTCCTGCTCCTTGCTCGGGTAGTCGATCTTGAGCTTGAGCATGAACCGGTCAAGCTGGGCCTCGGGCAGCGGGTAGGTGCCCTCCTGCTCGATGGGGTTCTGCGTCGCCAGAACGAGGAATGGGCTGGGCAGGGCGTATGTCTGCTCACCGATAGAGACTTGGCGTTCCTGCATAGCTTCGAGCAGTGCGCTCTGCACCTTCGCGGGGGCCCGGTTGATTTCGTCGGCCAGGATGATATTGGCGAAGATCGGCCCCTTGCGGGTCACGAATTCGCCGTCGGACTGCCGGTAGATCTGCGTGCCGATCAGGTCGGCGGGCAGCAGGTCCGGCGTGAACTGGATCCTCCGGAAGTCCGCGTCAATCGCCCGGGACAGGACGGTCACAGCCAGCGTCTTGGCCAGACCCGGGACGCCCTCCAACAAGATATGCCCATTGGCCAAGAGGCCGATGAGCATTCGTTCGAGCATGTATCGCTGGCCCACGATGACCTTGTCGAGCTCGGAGAACAGGGCCCTGACGAATTCACTCTTCTGCTGGACCAGGCCGCCGATCTGCTTCACATCCATCGCCATAAAGACTTACTCCAACCAAGGTTACCAAAATCGTTAAGTCCCTCAAACCCTGCCCAGCCGGATGGACTGGTCTTTATGCAAAGCGAAAAAAACAATGCGGTTACTACGTCGCAGCCCGCAAGATTGTTCCTAAGTACACGAAGAGAAGCTCCGCTTCAAGACGAAATAGGACCCATAGGACGTATGGGACTTATACGACCTGCCTTGCCGAAGCCGGCTGAAGCCCAATGGGCGGGCGCGGCCGACATGAGCCGCGATCCGGGAAACGGTGAAGACAAACGCCCACCTTTGGGGTATTCTGGCTTCAGTCCGCCTTGGCCTTCCTGGCCCTTGGGCCGGACAGCTCGACCCTCACAAACGGAAAGGGGTAACCGAATGGATAGAAAGTCACTGCTGATATGCCTGCCGCTGATCGGCTTGGCCACGACGCTCTGGGCCCAACACGAGGAACAACACTACGTGCCGGACAGCGACCCGCTGGTCCGCCAGAAGCTGGCGCAGTGGCAGGACCTGAAGTTCGGCCTGCTGATGCATTGGGGCGCGTACAGTCAGTGGGGCATCGTCGAGTCGTGGTCCATCTGCTCGGAGGACGAAGGATGGTGCCGCCGCAATATGGACGACTACACGGCCTACAAGGCCAAGTACGAGGCCCTCAAGACCACCTTCAATCCGACCCAGTTCGACCCGAGCAAGTGGGCCCGGGCCGCCCGCAAGGCCGGCATGAAGTACGTGGTCTTCACCACCAAGCACCACGACGGGTTTTGCATGTTCGATACGAAGCTGACGGACTACAAGGTCACCGACCCTGGCTGCCCGTTCCACCGCCACCCGCGGGCCAACATCGCCAAGGAGGTCTTCGCCGCCTTTCGGGCCGAGGGGCTCTGGACAGGCGCGTATTTCTCCAAGCCTGACTGGCACTGTCCGTACTACTGGTGGCCCAACTTCGCCACGGCGGACCGCAACGTCAACTACGATCCCGACGCCTATCCGCGGCGATGGGAGAAGTTCATCGAGTTCACCCACGGGCAGATCCTCGAACTGATGAGCGACTACGGGCCCATGGATATTCTCTGGCTCGACGGCGGCTGGGTTGCCAAAAAGTCCCCGGAACAGATCCGCCAGGCGTATGAAGGTCGCTTGAACGACAGTCCGTCCGGGTTCGTCAAAGGACGCGTGGTCAACCAGGACATTCGCATGGGCGAACTGGTGGAGAAGGCCCGCGCCAAACAGCCGGGGCTGATCGTCGTGGACCGGGCCGTGCCGGGACCGTACCAGAACTACCTGACGCCCGAGAATCGCGTCCCCGGGAAGACCCTGCCCTATCCGTGGGAATCCTGCATCATCGCCGGCGGGGGCTGGTCGTGGGTGCACAACGCCAGGTACAACTCGCCGACGAAGGTAATCGGCACGCTGGTCGATATCGTTTCGAAGGGGGGCAACCTCCTGCTCAACATCGCGCCCGATCCGAACGGCCTCTGGGACCCTGGCGCCTACGCACTGCTGGAAGAGGTAGGCAACTGGATCGAGATCAATGGCGAGGCCATCTACGCGACCCAGCCGATCGAGCCGTACAAGGAAGGTCGCGTCTGCCTGACCCAAAAGAAGGATGGGACGGTCTACGCCATCTGCCTGACCGAGGAAGGTCAAACGCGTCCTCCGGCCGAGATCGCCCTCTCGACGCTGCAGCCGAGTGACAACGCCGAACTGGTCATGCTGGGAACCAAGACCCAGCTCGCCTGGGAGAAGGTCGGAGAAGGCTTCCGCGTGACGATCCCCACTGCCCTGCGGAACAATCCCCCTTGCGGGCATGCGTGGGTGATCCGCGTGTCGTCGCTGAAGAAGTGAGGTCGAAAGGTCGATGGACCGTCAGCGTTTCAGGCCGCTGACGGCCTGGTGGGCCAGGCGAGTCGGCTCGGGCAAACGGTACTTGACGGCACAGGCCAGAGTCAGATCGATGGCGTCTTCGAGCGTGCACCGGTTTCCCACCGAGACGAACAGGGGCTTGACGTTCGTTCGCGTGC
>Ga0116141_10000039_pt1 | contig 81177 bp, 73 predicted proteins | sample AD_UKC097_MetaG_FD_89744 | JGI IMG/M metagenome (GOLD analysis project Ga0116141, IMG submission 89744) | Active sludge microbial communities of municipal wastewater-treating anaerobic digesters from USA - AD_UKC097_MetaG | ecosystem: Engineered > Bioreactor > Anaerobic > Digestate | place: USA...
TCCCATTTTTGGTAATGCCGAAGGCCGATCAAAATCTTAGGGAATACATAGTATCTTCTGGCAACAGGGTATCTTATGAAGTTTATATTGCTCAATTCAAAGGCTTAGCATCCGCATTAGCTGCGCTGCACGGCAAAGCCCTACATCGAGACATAAAGCCGGAAAATATTCTTATTAAAGGTGAAACTTGGTTTTTAAGTGACTTGGGACTCTGCAAATTTTTTAATCATGAACAGCAAGACATTACCGAGGAACAAGAGGCGATCGGACCCAGATATTGGATGTCACCTGAAGCTGTAAACAGGGTGGTCGGAAATAAAGATGAAATTACCCAAAGATCCGATGTGTATCAGCTTTGTAGCATTTTTTGGTTTGTTGTTACAGGCAGGCACCCATCCGGTGTAGTTAAGAAAAGTGACTGGAGCGGACCTCAAAATATTTTTGAGCCTATCTTTCAATCGCTGTCGCATAATCCTGATCAACGACCGATAGACGCTAATCACTTATTAGAGTTGCTTAATGATGCAACCATACCAAAAGTTGAAAATGCTGTATCTTGATACAGATAATCCTCAATCCTCTTTTCATCATACCGACTATCGGAACCATAATAATCGGCAACCGCTAAATGCCTTTGAGAGATATTCTGTCCCGCCACAACTTGAGGTCACAATTTGTGACCTCAAGTTTCCGATTGGATGAGCCCCGGATTACCCGCATCGTTCATCAAATCGAACAACGGTGTAGAAATTTAGAATCCAGGGCGGTGGAAGGTTTGGGAGGTACAAGCCATTAATCCGCTGGGGGGCATATCGGGACCTTCATGAAATTTTGCGTTTCTGTATTTTTTTAAAGCGTAATTGAAATGAAAAGTCATGCCGGGATGATCGGGAGCGGCGAGGCCTACACTGGACTAGGTGGAGGTATGTATACTGGACCAGGATAGTTTCGCTAACCTAAAATTGACCCCCTAAAAGGCAAAACGACAACCGAAAATTGACCCCCTTTAGCCGACCTCTGGTATACAGGATTAAAAAACAGAAATCCTAAAACCGGAGGGAGAAAGGGGAATGCTCAAAGTGGATCAATACAGTTACATTCGAACCTCTCATCGAGTTTATGGCAAAAAAATCAAACAGATTGCAAGAGAGACAGGACATTCCAAAAATACGATTAAAAAGGTGCTGCGAAGCTAGGAGAAGGAAAAATCATGAGCGTAGAAAAAATCATGAGCAAAACGGCTGTCACTGTCGAAATGGATGATTCGCTGAAGACGGTTAAAGAAATATTCGATAGCACTCGTTTCCATCATCTACTTGTAGTCGAATCAGGAAAATTGATTGGTGTGATCTCGGATAGAGACCTCCTGAAAGCCTTAAGCCCAAACATTGGAACTGTGCACGAAACAGCCATGGACGAAGCAAGCCTTAATAAAAGAGTGCATCAAATAATGACAAGGAAACCTGTTGTGCTTGGACAAAACGCAGGAATCCATGAAGCGGTTGAAATTTTCAACAATCACAAAATTTCTTGCATACCTGTTGTCGATGAAAAATATACACCCGTTGGGATAATAAGCTGGCGAGACATATTAAAAGAAATTGGGGCAAAGGGCATATTGGGACCCCCATAATCCGGAAAATTCAGGCCTTTGGAAAATAGCCTTCTCCGCTTTTGAAAATTCCGATCTTTTCACCTTCAGCGTCTAAAACCTCGTAAGTTTGTGGATTTGTTCTGCGCAGTTTCCATCCCTGATCGCTGCAAAATTTTTTCCGGAACTCCCAATATCTCATTTCCCGGGTACCTTCGGCAACGCCGGCTTTTACGCCGGTAACCTCTTTTTTCGTTTTTCCGGTTTCCATAACTTTCCTCTACTTTGAAATCAGATATTCCGGCAACCCACTCATCCTGGAAATCGCAAGAATTTCGTTGGATTCCTCCGACGGCAAACCATTCAGGCGATAACGATTCGATCTTTTTGTATTTTAACCGAGTTCGGCAAAGGAATACGAATTGTTCGATGTCCCGGCGCTTTCCGTTTCAGGCTATTCTTCCTGTTCTTCCGTCTGTTCCTCGGAAGGCATGTCGGTGTCTCCGCCAACCGGCATCATGCTTTCCCAGTCAATGCAAAACGGGCTGCCGATAATTTCCTTGACCTTGGCTTTCTGGGAATCGTTGAGAAGCAGGAGAATTTTTGAATAAAGCTGAACCCCTTCCATCTGAAGCCGGGTCTGCTCGTCTGAAATTTTTTTCAATACGTCTTCCGCCGCCTTCACTTCCACCGGGTCTTTTTGGAGCTTCTGAATCAAATCGACCTGTAACACCCGCATTTCCGCTTGTCCGCGAATCGCATTTTTCAGGTGCTCGGAAAGGAGTCCCTCAATTTTGTTCGTCTGGTCGGCGGAAAGATCAAACAGCGATTGATGCGCCATGAATCCTTTCATCCATCCATGAAACGGTCCCATCAGTCCGCTTCCCATGTCCATTCCCATTCGGTATCCGACCCGACCGGTTTTTCTCCCGTGCACGAACCGATCAGAGCGCATCACGCCGGGCCTTTTGCCGTACACCGTGCCTTTTCCCTTTACCATTCCGCCGCCACCCATTATTCCCGTTCCCTTGGACGGGCCGGGAAAAATTTTCGTGGGAGTTTGGGTTTGCGATGATTCCTCGGCCCAAACCGGGAAAATAAAAAAAATTCCGAACAGCACCGCAATCGTTACAATCCATATATTTCTTTTCATGATCCCCCTCCTTTTCATGTTTTCATCTAATTACCAATGCTGACCGTATGGGCGTGAAAAAGGTTTCCGACTATCGTAAATTAAACCGGAAAAACCAAAAACGTTTCCCCTCAGGTTACTCTCGAATTCTCTAATCCAGTTCATTCCATAGCGACCCTCATAATACCGCGTTACCCCCGTCTTCTTCCGACGAACCTTAACGATGCGATCGTCGGCTTCGATTTCATCGCCGAACGATTTTCCGGTGATCTCCGATAATTCAAAATCGTCTGTCGAATATCCGCAGTCTCGAACGGTTTCCCGGAAATCCCGAATTCGGTCCACGGCTAATGCTATGATTTCGGGCACTTTTCACCTTTCCAACCTAAAAATATAGGGAGTTTATGCAGGTCTTGAAAGCATTTCCGAATGTTAAAATTTTTTAATACGCCGGATGATTATCTGTCTATAGGGGAAACGGTTCATTTTTATAAGGAAAAAGGTTCATCCGGCCGGGGCAAAATCCCGATCCGGCAAACCGGGAAAAATGAAAACCTCGGAAACTTGGAACCGTGTAAATCAGAACCCGGGCCGAAGCTCCATGGATTAAAAAAAAATCGGGAGGTGTTCTGAAAAATACAGGTTGTTTTTGCGACCGAAATGTTACCGGTCGACGTTATTTCATTGGGATTCTTTTGTTTCGAATATTGCCGATATTCATCTCCAGGGACGAAATCAAGCTTAACGAATGGATAAGGAAAACCGCCTCGACAACGGGCATTGGAAAGAGTCCACAATGGCCGGCCGCGTTGGAATGAGTTTCGAAAGAGCTGCCTGTCGGAATTGAAGACCCACCGGGAGTGCCTGCGCCGAAGGACACGACTCGATATTTACGATGGAAACCCCGAGGCCTTTCGTGCCGGCGATGAAAGGCACAAAAATACGGTGACGGCCGGCTGGTACTTGAAAATTCCGGTAACCGGCGGACATCCGTTTGATGAATACCAACGCCCCCTCGAGCTATCCGTCCAATTCATTGCGGATGGCCATGCCAAGCGATTCCAGCATGAATGGTTTCCTTATATACGCTCCGGCACCGAGACGTTGAGCTTCCGTGACACGTTCCGTCTCGGCAAACCCGCTGACGATCAGGGACTTCTGATCGGGATGAATTTCAAGAATTCTCTTGTACGTTTCAAGCCCGTCCATGCCGGTGCCCATAATCATGTCCAGCAGAAGGAGATCCACGGAACGTTCCTTCAGGTATTCGACCGCTTCTTCACCGCTTGAGGCCGATATCACCTTATAACCGAGTTTGCTCAGCATGTTGCATGCGACCTCTCTTTGCACATCCACATCATCAACGATCAGAATGCTTTCCGTTCCGGTCAGATCTTCAATTTTTACAGGGGTGTCGCCTTTATTCATCTCCTTTTCGGTTACGGGGAAATATAACGTCACGGTTGTCCCTTTTCCCTCGGTGCTCCGGATGTCGATATATCCGTTATGATCCTTCACGGTTCCCCATACGACGGTCATGCCGAGTCCCGTTCCGCTCCGCCCCATTTCCTTTTTCGTATAGAAAGGCTCAAAAATTTTTTCCGTGTCTTCTTCCGACATCCCGATCCCCTCATCCGAAATGGTTAGGGTCGCATACTTCCCTTTTTTCACATGGTCATAACCTCTCATCGGTTTGTCAATGTACCGGTTCGCACTGGATATGATCACTTTCCCTCCGCCCGGCATTGCCTCCGCCGCATTCGAAAGTAAATTCATGATTGTTTTAGACAGGTGAACCGGTGAACCGACGATATTTAAAAGGTCTTCGGCAAGGTGGGTTTCAAACCGTACATTGGAATGAGTGGATTGGATCTTTTCATGTTCCGCTGTTTTCATATAATCGGATATGATGTCGTTCAGGTTTACGATTTCCGCAACGGAGACTCCTCTTCTGGCCAATGTCAGCAAATCCTGGACAATGGCGGCAGCTTTCTCTCCTGACTTCTTTATGGTCAAGACCTGTTTTCGGAAAGGGCTGTCTTCAGGAATCTGCCGTAACAACAAATCCGGGTAACCGACGATACCGGCCAGTACATTGTTCAAGTCATGCGCTACGCCTCCGGCAAGCGTACCGATGGCTTCCATCTTTTTGGCCCGCTGGAACCTGGCTTCCAGTTCCGCCCTTTCCCGCTCGGCCTGCTTTCTTTCGGCAAGTTCCTGTCGCAGCTGTGTGTTTGCAACGTCCAGCTCCCTCGTACGTTTCGCCACCCTTACTTCAAGTTCTTCCTTTACCTGTCGAAGCTTTTTTTCCGCATGTTTACGGTCTGTGATCTCTTTCTCGAGCTGAAGGTTCTTTGCCCGGACCGCTTGCTCCGCCCGATCCGCTTCTTCGATGTGCGCCCGCAGAACCTTGTTTCGAGTGTCCAGTTGCCACAATCTCCCGATTGCTCCCAGAATCAACATCAACAGGCTCCCCGTGGCCAGGGGGAGTTTCCATGGAGATACGTTGTGGGACACCTCGGAAGACGGAACCAGCACCCCCAGTGAAAAAGGCGTTTCCTTTATCGGAACCTTTATGGCGATTATGCCCGATGTTGCCTCCCTGCCTTGCACCTCGAAGCGGTATGGTTTTAAACTCTCCGCTTTTCCGAAGTCGAATTCCGTGGGATAGGGCACCATCCGGTTTGCCGTTGTCGCGGAGTAGAATTTCCCTTTCCGGTAAACGACACCATATACGCGGTTTGATGATTCAGCTTCCGATTGAATGAGGTGATTGTAGACGGGCGTTGGAGACACACATGCCAATATCTGTCCCATATACCGATTTTTAAAAAAGCAGGAGATGGAAACCGCGACTTCCAGCAAATTTCCATTGTATTGGGAAATAATAAACGGTTTGGAACGGTCCGGGGCAAGATATTTTTTCCAGTCCCCTTCGATATCCCCCTTTAAGTTTTTCGACACTCCTCGATCAACCAGTAATCGACCGTTGTTCCGAATGAAAAGAATGCGTGTATATACCTTTTCGTCATCGAATTTCTTTTCATTCAACAGCCTGTCAAATCGTTTGGACATGACAACCAGGCTGGCTTGCAGTCCGTAGTACATCGACATTCCCAAAGCCTCGTTTTCGAAGAACATGGAAATCTCGCGACTCTCCGCAATTTCCTTCAGATCGTCCTTTCTCTCGGAGAAAAAGTAGCTTGTTGATATTGCCAGCCTCTCGGCATCCCAGATCAGTTGCCGCAAGGCGGAAGCATTCAGCTTCGTCAACGAGATATAATTCGCCCGAAGCAAAAAAACGATCAAACCGGTCAGCAATAAACCTAAAACAATACCGGCGAGCGTGGTTCGATTCTTCAGTAGGATTCGGTGAGGTCGCATGTCGGTAACCACGGCCAAAAAACGGGTTTTTCATCCCGAACGAAATGCAGGATAAGAAGCTGGTTAATCCGCAAAAATTCCGTTTATATAAATTCCCCCCCTGTTTTCGAAAAAATCGGGATAGTATCCAAAGATTGCCGGGTAATATTTTCCGACAAGGTTCAGATACGCGTCATCCTGTTTGAATTTTTTAAAGAAACGATTAAATGCATCCAATAATTGGGGCGATGTCTTGGCAAAGGCGCACCCCATGTTCTGCATTCGACTGACCGGGCCGATCACCTTGATTCTGCCCGGCCATTTTTCGAGGGCGATCAGGATATCGGGCACATCCTGAATACAGGTTTCGCCATCGCCGTTCATAACAGCGGGAACCAGTTGATTCGGAGTTCCGGGAAAAGGAATCAACCGCGCGCCGATCTTATCAAGACCATAAAGCGAAGGCTCAAGGCATGTGCCGGCGACCCCCAGTATGCCATGGCCTTTCAAGAGAGCTTTCACTGCACGGATATCCCCGTCAATATCTCCGACCGACCGGATCGGTTTTACAGGAAAATCGGCCCGGGCAACCACCCAGACCTGGGTAGGAAAAGTCGGAACGGAATATCTTACAACTTTGCGCCGCCAGGGAAGAACGGTAAGCCCGTTGGCGATGATATCCCCTTTAATCGGTACCTTCCCGAGCACTTCCACATTCTCTCCGTTCGGCTTGACCATCTCCCCGGTCAAATCTCCGATTACATCTTCCCAGCGGGTTGGAACATATTCATATCCGACACCAAGATATTCGGCAAAGAGTTGAATCAGTTCCACGTCCATGCCGTCCCCGCTTCCCGTGACAAAGTTGGCATAAGGTACCCCGAGATGTCTCAGAACCCCTCTTTTTTTGATTTCGAGAAGATCGGCTCCAAATGCGGGTTTCATGAAAGCGGCAGATAGAATTGCGAAAGCACAGATAACCGTTGCCGAATTAAATAAGGTTCTTTTTTTTCGATAGGTTCCCATCTCCGATTCAATCCCATTTCGGGTCTCGGGTTTCCAAACAGGATTTCCGGTCGATCGATATTAGATCCCGGTTATCTATCCATTCCGTGATCGATCGGATTCATGTCTGACAGCGGTTCCGTGCATTCCGTGAACCCGACTCGTCCTGTAAGCTATCATTCATACGGCCTTCGGTTGTCAAGCACAAACTTGTCCAATAAAATGAAATTTGAATAAAAGGATATTCCAAAATGGAAGCAGACTTTGCGGCATGAAAACGGTTCGTTTTTGGAGATCCACCCAGCCGCTCTCCCGGCCTGCGTCAGGGCGTTGTTGAATACTCTCACGACATGGAAAGGAATTTCTTTTCATATTTCCCGAAGGGCATCCCGAAGACCCGAAGCCCGCTCGATACGCCGGGATACCGCGGCCTTAAAAACATCTTCTTTCCCCCATATGTTCACCTGCTCCCTGGCACGCGTGATACCGGTATAGATCAATTCCCGCGTCAACACGGCGGAAGCTTTATCCGGCAAAAGAAGTAACAATTCATCGAATTCGGAACCCTGGCTCTTATGAACCGTCATGGCAAAAGCGGTTTCGTGCTCGGGCAATCGAAGCGGATGCAGCTTTCTCAAGGTTCCGTCATCCGCGGGGAAAAACACCCGGAGCTCATCATTGGATTCGGAATCGGGCAATGCAATTCCCACATCACCGTTAAAGAGGCGCAGATGGTAATCATTCCGGGAAATTAATACCGGACGACCCGGATACCAGTTTTTGCCCGATCCGATGAGTTTTTCCTCGGTGAAAATTTGTTCCACGAGGCGGTTGATCGCAATCACACCATATGGACCTTGCCTGAGGGCGCACAAAACCCGAAACCGGGCAAAACGATTAAAAATCTCCGCGGGGAAGCCGATTGATTTCCAATAATCGCCGAAGCCTCTCAAAATCGGTTCCCGAATCGCCTCGGATAAGGCGTGAGGCCGAGGAAGCTCTTTCCATTGAACATTTCGATAACCGTGTTCTTTCAGAAGTTTTATCGAAAACGCCGCTTTTCCTCGATTGACCGCCCGGCTCAATTCATTGATACCTCCACTGCCGAAACGAAAACCGTCACGGAGCTGGACGATGGAGTCGTTCAAAGCCGATTTTTCCGTGCCGTTTGAGGCGATGTCGATTTTCGACCCGGTGACGCTCTCGAATTCCCGGCAAAAACGTTTTGAAAATCTCCGGGCATCCCCGGCTTCGCACAGATCGCCCAGCACCGCTCCCGCCTCCACGGAAGCCAGTTGATCCTTATCCCCCAGCAATATAAGACGCGCCTCCGGGGGTATCGCCTGAACGAGTTTGGACATCAGCGCCAGATCCACCATCGAAGCTTCGTCCACCACCACGACATCGGTATTCAGTTTATTATTCGAATGATACCGGAAATAAGGAGAACCCGGCACGCTCCCCAGCATCCTGTGGATGGTTGAAGTTTCCTCGGGTATCTTTGCCTTGATGCCGTCGGAGCAATCCAGTCGGGCCCCGGCAAAGGTAATCACTTCCTTCAGACGGGCGGCCGCTTTACCGGTCGGGGCGGTGAGGGTGATCGAAAGCTTTTTCGAACCGCTCAGTTCAATCAGCAAGGCCAGGATTTTTGCAACCGTTGTGGTTTTGCCGGTCCCCGGACCTCCTGAAATAATGCAGAATTTTTTCGTGACGGCCGCAAAGCCGGCAACCTTCCGCCAATCGATGCCCCTGTTCTGCTTCTCCCCGGGAAATAAACGCGCCAACCCTTTTTGCAGCATCGCCCGATCCACATTGTTTCCATCTTTTTGAACCCGAACCCGGATCAGGGATGCCAACTTTTCCTGGTATTGCCAGTACCGGTAAAGATAAAGCCTTGACCGGTCGTCCAAAATCAGCGGTTTATACTCAAAGGGTTTCCCCACCACGGAAAAATTCATCAGCTTTTCACGCCATTGTTCCAATCCGGGGCGGATTACCGGATGATTTTCCTCCGTCTCCGGAAACAGCCCGGATTCCACGGAAAAAAGGTCAAGGCAGATGTCTCCCCGCCGGGTGCAACTGCTTACCAGCGCGGCTGCGAGCCAGAGTTCGGGGGCTTGCCTTCCCTCAAGCCTTTCCATAAAATCGGCAAAATGAATATCGATGGGAGATAATCCCCCGTTTTCGCGGAGGCGGAGAATGGCTTCGTTTTTCATGGTTTCGGCATAAGGCCTTCGGAAAACCCAGGAATCTTATCCGGGCTGCAAATGGGTTGAAATGGCATGTACCGTTTGCCGGTCCATATCTCAAGTCATACCCGAGGCATCAGCTTCAGGCATAACCGGTTTATAAAGTCTTCGGGCGGCCGTTGTCTGTATACGCCATAATCCGGCCCCATCGAAGCATGTACGCCGCGCAGGAATATATAATAAATCCCCCCGAAGTTTTTTTCATAGTCGTATCCGGGAATCCGCAGGCGAAGATATTGGTTCAGGGCCGCGGCATAAATGTGATATTGAAGAATATAGTAATTGTCCTGCATGGCCTTCCTCAGGGCTTCCTGATGATAATCCGCCACGTCGCCGCCCAAATAGTTTGATTTCCAGTCCACAAGATAAAACCGATCCTCCGATCGAAACACCAGATCCATGAACCCTTTCATGAATCCTTTAACCGGAGAGAAAGAAAGCCGACCGATACTTTCAGGGAATTCCGGCGGAAGATCCGGGTCGCCGTTTTTTACGAATATACTCCCCAATGTTTCCGGAGAAATCGGTTTCAGCGGAAAATAAAATTCCAGTTCGTTGATACGGTCCTTATTTTCAATCCGCGACAAGGTGAAATCTCCGCGATCCGGCATCAGCGGTACCGAGAGAACCTCCTGTATCATCTGAAAAAGCGTTTCCGTCCATGAAGATTCAAAACCGTATTCTTTGAGTTTGTCTTCCAGTAATTTTTTAACGATGCCCGTTTCTTTTTCCGTAAAATCCAGGTGCTCGAATATGTCGTGAAGGAGCGTACCGGATTTGGCGCCTCCGGGAAACAGAAAAATACCGGAAGCCGGCTTTTTTAAATCGGGTTCATCCGATCGCTCTTTCTCCTCAGGCATCAACATTGCGTCTCGGTCGGCTAATTCCGCAACATGCGGCCGGCTGAACACCAGCGAGGAAAAGCTGGAAATTTTGAAGCCCGGATCGATTTTCCCTGAAAATTTCCGGCATACGAGTTTTCTTTCCGGATCGCCGGGAGGAGAATAAAGATTCACCGGTTCCTCGAATGTTGTTTCAATCTCCGATACCTTGACAGTCCCTCTCGCCTTTTCCTGAAGTTTATGGAGCTCTCTCATCAGATCCTCATCGCTTACGCTATGCAACCGATCCCCTGTTGCGCGGGTGGTATCCATACCCTCTTTCCAATCCTGCGGATGGAGCAGGTATGCCGGGGCCGAGGTATCCGTCTCGTTTATCCGTCCCCATGCCAGATAGCATCGGTTTTTCGCACGGGTTAAGGCGACATAAAGCAGTCTCAGGTTTTCCGCCAGCAGCTCCTTTTCGGCAAGCAAGCGGTTTGCATCAAAATCTTCGGAACCCAGGTCAAGGGTGAGCCGCACATTGTCGGATTTATCGTGAAAAAGAAAGGGGGCCTTTGGGCTCCTGTTTCGCGTGCCGTCCCACATAAAGGGACAAAATACCACCGGATATTCCATACCCTTGCTCTTATGAACGGTAACCAGTTTTACGGCGTCCTCATCGCTTTCCAACCGCAGGGGATGCTCCACATACCCTCTTGAATCCGCACGGCGTTGCTCGGAAAGCCATTTTATGAGTCCGGTCGAACCGAGTTTTTTTTCAACGGAAACCTGATGAAGGACTTCCGACAGGTGAAGCAGATTCGTACATCGCCTCTCCCCGTCCGGCAAACACATGAGACGCGGCAGAATTTTTTCTTCCGCCATCATGTATTTAAACATCCGGATGAAGCCGTATTGGTTCCATTGCGAGTAATACCGGTTGAATTTAATCAACTGTTTTTCCCACGCCGGTTCATCGGCGATCAAGGCACTCAATGCTTCCCCGCTGATTCCCAGGATATCCGATGACAGGGCCGCTGTAAGGCACCTTTCGTTATTCGGCTGCGAAACAGCGGATAGAACTCTTTCCATTTGGAGGGCCTCACGGGATGCGAAGAGATTGCCGGTGCCGTGCAAGACACTGGGAATATGAAATAAGGTTGAAAGAGCCTCCTGCATCATCCGGGCTTCCGAGTTCCTTCGGACCAATACCGCGATATCGCTTTTCCGGAGCGCTCTGTCCCCAAGCATCGCCTTGCCCGCCGCGCTGAGATCAAGCAGCCGGGAGATTTCTCCCGCGACCCATCGACTGATCCATTCCCGGGCCGCCTCCTTTCCCATCGATTTTCCGGTCCCCTTGGCACTTGATGAATTGAAAAACCACAATTGCAACGGCGCCTGGTCGGATCTTTCCAGGCGAAAAAATCGCTGTTCTTTTTTTCCGTCCGGTGCATCGGCCGTTTCATACTCGATTTCATTAAAAACGAAGGGATTTTTCACATTCCCGAAAAGGGTGTTGACCGCTGATATGAGACCGGGCTCGCTGCGCCAGTTCTCTTTCAGGGTATATCGGAACCGGGAATTTCTTGCCGCCTCCATGTATGCGAAAATATCGGCTCCCCGAAACCCGTATATGGCCTGTTTCGGGTCTCCGATCAAAAAAAGGATGCTGTCTTCATTGTCAAATACTTTTCGAAAGATGGCATACTGGATCGGATCGGTATCCTGAAATTCATCAATCAGAGCCGCTTTGAATTTGTTTCGGATATTCCGTGAAAGTGCGGAGCCGCCTTCTTTGATCAGCGCATGATAAAGATTGTGGAGCAGATCATCAAAAGACTGAAGGTTCCTTGCCTGTTTTCTCTGCCTGAGTTCATCCCGCAGATAACGGAAAAGTTCCGCCTTGAGCCCGAGCACACGTTTTTCAAAAACGTTTTGAAGCTTTTCCTGAGCCTTCTTCAGGGTTTCACAGAGGCGGAAAAACGAATGTTCCGGAACGGAAAAATTCCGCTTCGTTGACATTTGAATTTCACTGGAGGCAAATCTTTCAAATTTGTCGAACAACGCGGGTTGGTTTTCCCCCCGACCCATCCGGTCGTCCATCTCGCAAATCCAGGAACGAACCGCCGGTACCGGGTATTTATTCCGGTTCAAGCCCTGATCGGTCAGTAAAATATTTTCAACATCCCGGCGCGCAACCGGCCAGGCTTCGCGCACCGCTTGAAATGCCTCCCTGAATCGCATCTCGTGTTCAGCGGTATCCGGGATGTCCGGGCGAGGGATTACCCTCAGGTCCGGATGTGAGGAGTTGCCGGCTATCAGATCGAGAAGACGGACCGGGTGGATGATTTTCAGTGCGTAATTCGCAAAAAGCGGCGATGATTCGTAGAAATGTTTTCTCCAGAAATCCTCAACGATTTCCTTCTTTAAATTTTCCAGATCGACGACCAGTTCGGTATCAAAAAAGCTTGCGCTTTCAAATGCGTTCTCATGAAGCATCCGTCCGCAAAATCCGTGTATGGTAAATATGGCGGCTTGATCAAAATTCCGGATCGCCTCCCGCAGGCATTCTACCGCACCTTTCGATCGTCCGTGTCTGTCGGCAAGAGAATTCAGAAATTCATCCCGGCTTCGGCCTCCGGAAAACACCTCGATGGCCTCCCGAAGCTTGCTTCGAATCCGGTCTTTTAATTCATGGGTCGCGGCCTCGGTAAAGGTGACAACCAGAATCCGGTCCACCGGGAGATTTTTCTCCAGAACCAGCCTCAGAAAAATGCCGGTGATCGTATAAGTCTTCCCTGTCCCCGCACTTGCTTCAATCAGGTTCGTCCCGGCAAGCGGGCTGTTCGGCAGATCAAACTTTTTTTTCTCCGGCATATCGGCCATGCCTTCATCATCGCAAGCTATCATGTTTTTCGATTAGATATCCCGGTTGCGGTTTTCCTGTTCATCGCAACGCCGGAAAGTCATTGAAAGCTCTCCGGTCAAACCGGCTTCTTTGCCTTTCGGCGTTCCGATTCCGATTCAAACGAATCCACCCGCTTCTGGTGTTTCAAAAGCGGGTGGAATATTTCAACCGCAAACTCTCTGAATTCCGGATCAAAAGGATCTGATTTCTCAAAGCAGAGCGCGTAATACGGGTCCCGGCTTTCGCCGGGGATGTAATCGTTTCCGTTCCAGATGCTCCGTGCGATTTCCTCTGCCTGTTCAACCGGCATTTTCTTTTCTGCAACCGAATGTGCAAAACGCCAGGATGATGCCGGGAAAAAATGAATCGGCTTGAAAAGTCCTTTCCAATACTTTGCAAGGAGATCTCCCAAAATCTCTTCACTGTTTGTCACCGGCAAATATTCCCAGGCTGCCCATCTGTTGTCTTTCTTATTGTTTGCATCCAGGCCGAAGAGCATGCTGCCGGGGGGATAAGCGGGCTGCCTGACGCAGTTCAACGCCAGGTGAAGGATCCAGATATCAAGACGGTCTTTGGGCAGGACGGCGGCATATCGGTAGCGAATCAAGCTTTCCGGATAGATTCCGTCAATTCTCCCGGTCAATTGAAAACCCGACAGGTTCAGGTTTATTTCCAGCGGTTCCAGGGAGGATTCCGGTATATAGGCCCTTGTTTTTTCCACGAATTTGTTGACTTCCCGTCCGATTCTTTCGTACAGGCAATCGCCGATGATTCCGTGCGGAAGCCGACCGGAAGCTTTCAGCGATCGGAATCGTTCTCCGGGGTCACGTCCCGCCATTTTTTTTTCGACCAGATCTTGTTCCAGCAGATACTTATCCAGGCCCTTCAGTTCAAACGGTTCCGTGTCTTCAAAAAGCGTGGCGCTTTCTTCCAAATAAAGTCCAAGGCGCCGATTCAGCAGAAATCTCGCGGGATTGCGGTAAAAAAGGCAAAGTTGCGTCAAATCAACCGTTTTCCATTCAGCCTCCGGAATTGGAAGTCCCGATGAAATAAACGGTGCCGGAGCCTTTCGCGGCTCCGGAAGACACCGCGCGGCCTGAAGGTTTTCGCGGGAATAACTGAACAACCTGGAATCTTCTTTTATATCTCCCGGCTTGAAATATGCCGGGCTGAATGCCTGCATGCGATGTTTTATGATGAGGTGTTCCCCTATTTTTTTCCCCGGAATTTCAAACCCCTGTTCGATATAATCCATCAGCTCTCCGACCGGCACGGATGGCGGAATCACGCTGTTATCCAGGATGTTCTGCCCGACGAAGCTGATATACAATTTTTTTCGCGCGGAAAGGATTGCCTCCAGAAAAAGATAACGGTCGTCATTTCGTCTTGAAGGGTCCCCTCTTCTGGGATGCTTTGACATAAGATCAAATCCGGAAGATCGGGCTTGCCTTGGAAATGCATCTCCGTTCATACCTACCATGCAGATGATCTTAAAGGGAATGCTTCGCATGGGTAACATGGCGCAGAATGTCACTCCGCCGGAGAGAAATCCGAAACCAAAGCCCTCTTTTCCGAGATAATCCCTCAAGTAATACCGAATGATATTCAGATCGATCTTTTCCTCAAAACCGGAATTGTCTTTTACGTCGCTCAGCGCTTTTAACCGGCGCCGAACGATCTGCATTTCGTTCTCCTCCGCCTCACCCGGAGTGAAAAACGTTTCGAAAAGATCTCTTAAGGTGATCGACCATTCATCCGGCGTTCGGGCTTCGTTCAGAGAACGCAGACGGGAGAAAAGCTGGTGTACAAATTCGGCAAACCTTCCAAGCACTTCCGCTTCACTTCCTTCAATGAAATCGTAAGGGAGAGTATCGGAAAACATTCTGTCATCTTCAACGGCCATGGAATATCCCAAAAGCAGCCGATCCATACCCGCTTTCCAGGTGTTTTCCGAAAACGGCGGCAACCCCATTTCCCCGCGGTTCCGCTCGTCGATTCCCCAGCGTATCCGTGTATCCTTCACCCATCTTTGAATCCGGGCCAAATCCGCTTCGGAAATGCCGAATTTCTTGCGAACCGGTCCTGATTCAAGAATCGCGAACACCTGAGAGCTGCCGTAACGGCCTCCCCATAGATCAAGAATCGCAAGAAACGTATCGACGATCCGGCTCTCGGTCCGGGCGCTTCGATCTGCGATACTGTAAGGAATCTTTCCCGCGCCGTCCGCAAAGGCTCCGAACACCGCCTCGACATAGGGAGCATAGGCCTCGATATCCGGTGTCATCACAAGGATATCCGCGGGCAGCAGATCCGGGTCTTCATCAAACATCTCAAGAAGTCCGTCATGAAGCACTTCCATTTCGCGCATGGGGCTGTGACACGCGTGAAAACGGATACTGCCGTCATTTCCAGCGACTGTTTTCTTTCCTTCGAAACCCGTGCCGCCATCTCTGAGGTTTAAAATATCGGACTGGATGCAGCACAGGAGACTGATTTCTCCGGGGTCTTGAAAGGATTGAAATTCCTCGCAGTCGAATTCATTGATCAAATCAAAAAAATCCCTGCCCAACGCACCCATCGAGGCAAGGAGGCTGTTTCCGCGCTCCATGTAAAGCCCTTCCGGCTTCAGATGGCAGTCCCGATCCTTCTGCCTGCCGGTTATTCTTTTTATCTCCCGATCGGAAAAAATATCCCCCCAGTATTCTCCGCACGGATTCATCAGAAAAAGATTCACCTGGACATGCCGGGATATACCGGCAAATATCTGCATATGAAACCGAGGTAAAAAAGAAATGCCGAAAACCGAGATTCTGCGTGGAAAATTCTCCATCCCGGCGGAAGATCGATTCACAGCTTCCATGAAGGCTCTTCCGAGGGCTGCGCGATGCCCATTTCCGTTTTCTTGAACCAGGTGTCTCCAGAGAACCGCCTGCCAGTGATTTTCCCGGCCGGACTCCCACCCCAAGATCATCTCCGGGCGAAAGAGAAGGTATTGATCAAAGGTATCGGCGATTCGTTTTGAGAGCTGGAATCGCTTCAGATCGCTCCCGTTCTGGCCCAGGTATATCCTTAGACTTTCGAATTCAGGCTTCATCAAGCAGATCGAAAGAAGCCTCATGATACTCCAGGTCATGATCCGGGGTTCATAAACCGATTGATCGGGAAGCTCCGGGACGGCTTTTTTAAAGGTTTCATAAACGAAGGCGTTCGGAAAAGGGAATCTGAAATTGGCACAAACCCCATGACGCCGGGCCAGCGCCATGGATACCCAACGCTCCATGCCTTTGCTCTGAACAATAACGATTTCCGGCTCCAGAGGGGAAGGAAGGGGGGTATCGAAAACATCGGCCAACGCATCCGTCAGGGCTTCCAAACGGTTGCTGGTAAAAATTCGTAAACCTGTCATCGGACTTGCCTGATTTCCAAAGTCACCAATCACCCGGCCGGTTGACCGCTTGAAATGATCGGTCCGGTTCCCGGTAAAACTTCTATCCGCAAGAAACTGTAAATCTTCGACCGAAAAGGCTTTTGACCGATTGAAAGGTTCACTCATTCATCCCGCGACATGAATGGGTGAATGGAATCGCGTTGGGAAGCCCTGAACGGCGCGCCGTTTCAGCCCTATCGGCCGGTTCCGTAATAACGCATGGCATCCGGAATCAATTTCCGGATGTTTTGAATTCTCGTTGCGTCCGCCGGGTGCGTACTTAAAAATTCGGGGGTGCCCCCACCTTTCTTTTGTGACATTCTTTCCCAGAAACCGATTGCCGCATGAGGATCGTAACCGGCCATGGCCATAAATATCAGGCCGAGATGGTCCGCCTCATTTTCCTGAAGGCGGCTATACGGCAGCATAAACCCATATTGGGAACCCACTCCGAAAACCTGCATCCAGAGATTCTGGGTTTGTGCCGGCTGACTTGCCACAGCGGTTGACAGCGCAATCCCGCCCATTTGAACGGCCAGCGCATGGCTCATCCGTTCGCCCCCATGCTTGGCAATTGCATGCGCGATTTCATGGCCCATGACAACCGCAAGACCGGCCTCATCCCGGGTAATCGGAAGAATTCCCGTGTATACCACGACCTTTCCACCCGGCATGCACCATGCGTTCACCTCGGAATTTTCCACCAGATTAAATTCCCAGGCATAATTTTTCAGTTCATCGGCCATTTTGTTCTCGATAAAATATCGTTCCACCGCTTTTTTCAGTCGGTCGCCGACTCTTTTTACCATTTGAGTCTGCTCCTGATTCGAACTGAGTTTGTTCGATTTCAAAAACTCACTGTACTGCTGAAAACTCATCGAAAGCATGGATGAATCGGAAATCAGACTTAATTGTTTTCTGCCGGTAATCGGCACGGTACTGCAAGAAAGAAGAAAAAGTAAAAAAAAGCAAACCAAGCCGATCCGGTTGCGAAATACTGTCATGGCTATTTTCCCTTTCCGCCGGGTCGCCGGCATTCGCACCCGCTGTTTAAATTGTAAATGGCCGATTCTTTTTTTTGAAAATCGCTTACCATTAAATATAAAGTCTTTTGAATATAAAACAAAGTGTTTTTTATTAAATACCGAATGCCCTTCCGGCGGGAGTCAATTCTCACCCGTCGTTCAGCGGACTGAAACAAGGATTCTTTCCATTTCACCCCGATCATCCATCCCGGAGAAATCCGGCTTCCGCTCCATCGTCCGAAACAAATCCAAAGCCCGCCGGTCCGGATTGCCGGCAAAATTACCCCTTGACCATCTTTGTGTTCTTTCATATTTATCCGGTTAAATCCTGTATTAAAAAAGGTACTCAAAATTTCACCTTCAGCCCGAAATGACAAATCCTTTATATAAAAAAGTCGGCGTCGCATCCCTGATAATGATGGCATCGGTTTTCTTAAGCCGTTTGATCGGTATTTTCAGGGAAATGGTCATCGCTTATACCGGAGGCGCAGGGGGAGATGTCGATGCCTACCAGGTCGCTTTTGTCATTCCTGAAATACTGAATCATATTCTTGCCAGCGGTTTTCTTTCCGTCACTTTCATACCGATTTTTTCCAACTACCTCGTTCAGGACAAAGAAGAGACGGCATGGGAGGTCTTTTCCATCATTTTTAACGGCTTTGGGTTCATCCTGCTGCTGCTGATCCTCACTGCCGGCATTTTCGCTCCCGAACTCATCCAAATCATCGCACCCGGACTCCGCGACCCTGTTTTAATAGAAAGTGCCGTAAGGATGACGCGGATCATCCTACCCGCCCAGTTTTTCTTTTTCACCGGCGGATTGTTTATGGCCGTGCAATTTGCAAAAGAAAAGTTTTCGATACCCGCCCTGGCCCCCCTTGTATACAATCTGGGTATTATCGCCGGAGGAATTTTTTTAGGCCCATGGCTCCACATGGAAGGTTTTTCATGGGGCGTTCTGATAGGAGCTTTTGTCGGTAATTTTGCGTTGCAGTATTGGGGGGCCGTAAGAATAGGAATGAAGTTTCAAATAAAGTTTGATTTTCGTCATCCGGATTTGAGAAAATATGTGTGGCTGACCTTGCCGTTGATGGTGGGCCTGACCATGACATTTTCAACGGAATTTTTTATAAAATTCTTCGGTTCTTATCTGCCCCGGGGAAGCATTGCAGGGCTGAATTACGGTCTTCGGATCATGCTTGTTTTAGTGGGCTTTTTCGGCCAGGCGCTTGGAATGGCGTCGTTTCCCTTTCTCGCGCGCCTTGCGGCGGAAAAAAATATGCGGGAAATGAACCGGCTGCTCAACAGCACTCTGCGATATTTATCCCTGGTTATACCTTTTTCGGTTTTACTGATGGTTCTCCGCCGCGAAATCGTTCTGATCCTTTTCCAGAGAGGCAGGTTCGATGCAGCTGCAACCGATATGACTTCCGCGCTACTGATTTATCTTTTGATCGGGGCAATTGCCTTTTCAGCTCAGACGGTGGTCGTGCGAGGTTATTATGCGACGCAGAATACCCTCTTTCCCGCCGTTTTCGGAACCCTTGCAGTGATCCTGAGCATCCCCATGTATCTGTATGGCATGCAGGCAATGGGTGCAAGCGGGGTGGCTCTGGCGATATCTCTTTCCGCAATTTTTCAGGTAACGCTGTTATATTCACTCTGGAACAAAAAGAGCCGCAACAGGGAAGGCCGTGATGTTTATACTTTTTTTCTAAAGATCATTGTTCTCAGTATCCCCATGGGCATCTTTCTCGAATGGTTCAAAACCATCATCGGTTCGGTCTTCCATTCAACAACTTTTTGGGGAAGCCTGTATGTATCGGTAATCACCGGGATGGTGTTCCTGTTCATTCTGGTATTCACCGGATATCTTTTTCACATAAAAGAGATTACGGAAATGTTGAACCGTGCGGTATACAGGGTAAAACGATCGGCAGTCCGTTGATCGAACAGTACCGATCGCATTAAAAAAACAAGGATGCACTCATTGGCCGGTTTTTCGGAGAAGCGTCCGGGATTGAACCGATGATAGATGCTTACGGTTCATAAACCTGCCCGGTTTTCTGTTCCGCGCCCATCCGCCTGGAAATCCATTTTGGGATGGAATTTATTTAAGGAGAATGACAATGCATGAAAAGACGCAAGAAATTCTGGATATTTTCCATAAAATCAGCGGGATTCCTCGATGCAGCACAAATGAGGAACGAATTGGGCAATGGCTGGAGCAATGGGGGAAAAACAATGGTTTTACAGTCCGGAAAGATCATGCCGGCAACCTTGTGATAAACATTCCGGCAACCCCGGGAAGCGAAGACAAACCGGGAATCGTCTTGCAGGGGCACATGGACATGGTGTGCGAAAAAACCCCGGATTCCGATCATGATTTTTCAAAAGACCCCATTCGTATCATTCATGAGGGGGATTGGCTGAAAGCCGATAAAACAACCCTCGGAGCGGACAATGGAATTGCGATTGGAATCGCATTGGCCATTGCCGCGGATGATACGATTGCTCATCCGACTCTTGAACTCCTTTTCACCGTCGATGAGGAAAGCGGGTTAACCGGGGCGAACCGAATGGAGTCCGGATTCATCCACGGCAGGATACTTATAAATATCGATTCGGAAGATGAAGGGGTTTTTACGGTCGGCTGCGCCGGTGGAGAAGAAATCCGAATCTTACTCCCTCTGAATTTTTCAAGTATACCGGACGGGTTCAAATTTTATGAACTTACCGCTCATGGGATTCGCGGGGGGCATTCGGGCATCGATATTCACAAAAACAGAGCCAATGCGAACAAAATCCTTGCCCGAGCTTTGGATCTCGCCATCCATTCGCTTCCGATCCGGCTGGTGTCTTTCAAGGGAGGCAAAGCGCACAACGCCATTCCCCGGGAGGCGGAAGCGGTAATCGCATGCGACCCGGCGCAGTTTCCGCTTTTACAGGACGGCATCCGGAAATTTGAACAGACCGCAAGAGAGGAATATGCTCTCACGGAAAGGACGCTTGCGTTTTCACTTTCCGAAACAAAGGCCGGTGCGTTTGACGGCCGGGTGCTGACCCCGCAGGACACCCGCCGGGTTTTCGATCTGCTCCTCGCCCTTCCGGACGGTGTTTCAAGGATGTCGCCGGAGATCGAAGGCCTGGTTGAAACATCGAATAACCTTGCCACGGTTGAAATAAAGGAAAATTTCCTCAGCATCCTTTCCAGCCAGCGAAGCTGCGTCCCATCCAGACTTAAGGAAATCGGATCAAAAATCAAGGCCATCGCATCGCTTGCCGGTGCCGCCGCAAAATCCGGCAATGCCTATCCGCCCTGGCAACCGGAAATGACATCCCCTCTGCTGAAGCGATGCGAAAAAACTTATCAACAGCTTTTCAATCGAAATCCGGAGGTAAAAATAATCCATGCCGGGCTCGAATGCGGTATTATCGGCTCGAAATATCCAGGCATGGATATGATATCGATCGGACCGACGATTAAAAATCCGCATTCTCCCGATGAAAAACTTTTTATACCTTCAATTGCTCCCGTGAGAAATTTTATTGCGGAACTGCTGGAATCCTATGCCCGATGAGACGGGTTCGGGTTTCATTTCCTCCTCCGGGAACCGGCCTTCATTTTGTGTCCGCTTCGGAGGCCGGGTGATATCGGATGGAATACCTGCTGAAGATGTTGGGATGCCGAGAATATGAATCCGACAAATCCGTCTCAGCAATTCATGCTTTTCATCTGGTATTCCTGGTTTACCTGTTTGAGTTTGGCGAAAAATTCTTCTTTGGAAAATATCTCCCTCTCCACCAGAAGTCGAGTGACCGCATCGAGATGCAGCATATGAGACAGCAGAAGTTTCTTTATTTCATGCAACTCTTTCGGATCGTTCTTTTCAGGCATGGGTCGATTCCCTCTCCTTGTCGTTTGAAGATAATCTTTGTCTAACTGATGAAACCCGGTTCCCGACACCGGGGTATGTTTCTCGCCGGAGCGGTTGTAAAATTTTTCCCGGCTCCGTTCCGTATATGTCGATAAAACCTATCACTATGTCTTTTCAGTGAACCTGACAATGGCTTTTTCAGTTTGAAAATTATTTAATATCGACCTCGTCCGCTTATTTTCGACCGAATTCAAACTTTTTACCGGCGTAAATATAACGTTTTGATTTGGCCGGCAGTGATGTTCCATACAATCAGTGTTTCCATTAACTCAGAAAAAAATATCCTGGAGAGGCTGAGGTGAAGTATGACGATATTGTTTTATGAATCAAGGTCCGGAATGAAAATAACGGGACCGCCCCACCGAATGCAGGATTCGGAAGAGCCCATTCTCTCCGGTTGTAGTACCGTATTCATTATAAAATGAAATCCGTTGAAAGAAACCTCGATCTTCTCTCCGTGACAATGGATTTGATGATTCGCCGGTTCGCGTCGGTTTCCTTGGCCGCCACAAGCGTCCGAATGGTAAAGACTCTCAGGGCATCCGATACGGAAAGGGTGCCTTCCGCGGAATCCTTTCTCCCGGTGAACGGAAATGTGTCGGGACCCCGTTGGCACTGGCTGTTGATGTTGACCCGACATACCTGGTTCACCAGCGGATCGATGAGGTCGGCAATCGCCTCCGGATCGCTTCCGAAAAGGCTGACCTGTTGTCCGTAGTCTGACTGAATGATGTAATTCATCGGCTCCTCGATGTCCGAAAAGGAAGCGACCGGAATGACGGGCCCGAACTGCTCTTCGGAATATAACCTCATGCCGCGTTCAACGGGATACACGATTGCGGGAGACATGAAGGTATGATCAACGGAGCCTCCGCCCGGATTGACCACTCGAGCGCCCCTGGCGATCGCATCGTCGATCAGTTCCGTGAGGTATTCCGTCTTATCGGGTTCCGGCAGCGGAGTGATCTGAACCCCGGTTTCCCATGGCATCCCGGCTTTAAGCTCGCCAACCGCTTTACCGAAGGATGCGAGGAAAGCATCGACGATTTCCCGGTGAACAAACAGGATCTTAAGAGCCGTGCACCGCTGGCCGTTGAAGGAGAGGGCACCTTGAACGCATTCCTTCACGGCTTGATCCGGATCCGCGTCCTTCAAGACGATCCCGGCATTCTTGGCTTCGAGCCCGAGCACGCAACGCAGACGATGCGGCTTTGGATGCTGTTTTTTCAGAATGTCGGCAACGCGGCTGCTGCCAATGAAGGCCAATACATCGATTCCTCCGGATTTCATCAGCGGACCGATGATTTTCTGTCCCTTTCCGTAGACCGTGTTGATAACACCCCTGGGAAAGCAATCCCGGAATGCCTTCAGAAGCGGCTGATGGAGCAGCACCCCCAGTTTGGGCGGCTTGAAAATCACCGGGTTGCCCATGATCAGCGCGGGAATCAGGGTGGTGAAAGTCTCGTTGAGAGGGTAGTTGAACGGCCCCATGCAAAGTACTACACCCAGCGGAGCACGGCGAATCTGCCCGATCACCCCCTGGTGAATGACAAAACGTGACGATAGGCGATCCAGATCTTTCAGTGCATCGATCGTGTCCCGGATATAATCGACCGTCCGGTCGAACTCCTTCTCGGCATCCGGAAGCGCCTTTCCGATTTCCCACATCAGTAATCGGACGACCTCGTCCCGCTCCTCTTTCATCCGGTAAGCGAATGCTTCGACATGTCGGATCCGTTCCTCTACGGACATGGTCGGCCACGCGCCCCGCCCGCTGTCGTAAGCCCTGCATGCCGCATGGAGAACCTCGGAAACCGGTTCCTCCGAAAGCAAGGGATAGCGACCGATCAGTTTCCGCTGAACGGTGCCGCAGATGACTTCACATACCGGCGATCGTACATCCTGCAGCGGTCCGGTCCATTCCCGGATGGTACCGTCGCAGAGATACTGACGTTGATCGATGGGCGAGGCGATGCGCCACTTTTCCGGTATCGTATTCTCGTCGGTGCAGATGGAAGCGGATCGTGGGGATTTCATTTCAATGCCTCCTTTCCGTTCAACGGACCCCGGTGGAGCGGTGCCCGTTTTGACGAAGGTAAACTTGCGCACATACGTGGTTTACTATTCCACAAATCCTCTCTTTTGACATAAATGCCCGTAGCCCGGGAGTCAACCGGAAACGCAAAAATCCTTTGGACACCTATTATTTTTATTGAAGTGCCATGAACCGTGATATGCGATTTTCAACACATTTAAGATTTCCGGCGATGATGGATTATAACAAGCGGTCACGGGCTTTTGTGTAGAATTATGCGGATTTTTTTACAATCAGGAAGATGTTTGCCGCCGGCATAGGTTATGGCAACCGGCATTCCATGGTATACTGGGTTAACAAATGCTGTTTTTATGGCTGACGCTATGTTTGCGGGGTTAAAAACATGGCGGAAAGGTTCTTCGGCTTTTCTAAATCATTTCCATCCTGAACCGGCATAGCCGGTTTCTATCAATCCAACCGCAGGGTAAGGGTTTTTAATTCGATTTAAAGTTTGTGTTTACAGGGAAAATAGCGGTTGCCGGGCTCTTGAACCAGTGCTGAGTGCTGGTGCAGATCCTGACCAGCATGAGCATCACCGGCACTTCAATGAGCACGCCCACCACGGTGGCCAGGGCGGCCCCGGAAGAAAGACCGAAGAGCATGGTGGCTGTGGCGATGGCCACTTCAAAATGGTTGGAGGCTCCAATCATAGCCGCAGGTGCCGCATCCGCGTAACTCAGTTTTAAAATCCGCGCCAGCCCGTATCCAAGGGCAAAAATGAGAACCGTCTGGATGAACAGGGGGACGGCAATCCATAAAATGGTCAAGGGATTGCCAAGAATGACATCTCCCTTGAAGGAAAAAAGAAGCACCAGGGTGATCAGAAGGGCGATAATGGTGATTGGGGTAAGCACATGTAAGAATTTCTGTTCAAACCAGACAACCCCTTTCGAGGAAATAATCCATTTCCGAGACAGATAACCTGCCACCAGAGGTAGCGCCACATAAACGGCGATAGACAGGAGCAGGGCCTGCCACGGTACCGGGAGTTTTCCAACACCCAGCAAAAAGCCCCCCAAAACGCCGTAAAGCACAAGCATTGTGAGCGAATTGATGGCCACCATCACAAGGGTAAGGCCATCGTTGCCCCTTGCAAGATATCCCCATACCAGGACCATGGCCGTACAGGGAGCGATGCCAAGCAGAATACAGCCCGCCAGATAGCTGCGCCACAGCGGGATATCCATCATCTTAACGCCATCCACCAGCACTACAGTTCCTGCCCCGTGAGTGGCGCCCACGGGAAGATCCAGCCCGAAAGGCATCTTGACCAGGTCTTTGGCTTCAGGGCCGATGAATCCGTAAAACAGCATCCCCAGAAAAAACAGGGCAATGCCATACATGGTAAAAGGCTTGACACACCAGTTGATAAACAAGGTCAAAAACACCGGCTTTCCGCTTTTGCCCGCCTTGATCACCGAACCAAAGTCGATTTTTACCATAATGGGATACATCATGCAAAACAGGCAGACAGCAATGGGAATCGACACCACCGGCGCCCCCTTCACATAAATCGCCAGGCTGTCCAGGTAACGGGCCATGCCGGGGGCTGCCTTTCCAAGAAGGATGCCTGCGACGATGCAGAGAAAGACCCATACGGTCAGGTAGCGTTCAAATACGCTGGTCATTTTGCGGTCGTCGGCAATGAGGGTATCCGGACTCATTTTTCATTCACTCCTTCTTTTTATGATTTCTTCAAATTGCTCTGACAACTTATTTTAACGGCGGCACAAAAAACGTGGGAATCAATGTGTTGCGAACCACATAATTGGCTACGCTGCCCATCATAAGCTTGCCAAAGAATCCGCGTCCTTGGGTGCCCATGACAACCATTGAGTAATCGCCCCGATGGAGATATCGGACGATCTCCTGTTTTGGTAGGCCGTAAGCAAGTTCGATGCTTACCTCGACAGCTCCAATGTCTTTAAGACGGTTCTGCATCCGCTCCAATCTCTCACGATCGATCCGGTTGAACTCCTCCAGTTTATCCTGAAGATCCCCGTAAATTCGGCTCTTGTCCCGAACATGCAAAAGGGTGACTCTGCGGCCTCCGCTGCGCACGATCTGTTCCAAATAGGTAAACGCCCGTTCGGCCACATCGGAAAAATCTGTCGGAAACAACACGTGTTTATGAGGATCGCACGTCACTTCTTCGCAGACCGTTCTGTCGCCTTCCTTTTTCAACCGCAGATGAAGGACAAGAACCGGCTTGGTCACGCTTTGAATGACGGCGCCGGCAACGCTGCCTAATAGAATGTCGGCCGCCATGGTCCGACCGTGGGAACCAATGACGATCAGCGAGCAGTCATGCGCATCTGCCTGGCGGATGATCTCAATGTGCGGTAGGCCCAGCACCATTTTCGCCTTCACCTTAAATCCTTGATCTTCGAGAAGCTTTTTATGTCTATCGAATTCCGGCTTTGCCAAATCCATCAACTGGAAAGCCAGAGAACCCACGTCGCGGATGTTTAGGCAATGGATCAACACGATTTCAGTTGATCCCAATTTTCTGAGGCCCCCCAGTTCGCAAATAAAGCGCTCAGATGCCTCGGACAGGTCCGTTGCAACAAGTATCCTCGTAAACATATTCACCTTCCTTTTTATGACTGAACGATTCGAATTACGAATGGTAACGCGATCAAGATCCACTGGCAAACCATGGTCGGATGCGGTTATGGTCATGGTTTTCATTATTAAACGATAACACGCATCATGTCGACCATCAAAATTCTGCGATGATCAATTCCGATCCTCAAAAATTGATCCTTTTTCATCGGCAAGCCTGTTGACGTCTCAGGCTGCTTATTTCCGCGGATATTTTGGTCTTTCATCTAATCATGAACGCTAAACTTCAGAAGTGTTCGCAATATCGCTTTTCTTCGTATTTCCTGTTTCTATCGCTGATTCCACTTTTGTTTTGTCCCGAACTTCCTCGATCTCTTCGATCTGGACTGAACAACAGCAGCCTTTGCCTCCAAACAGCTTTTCAAAAAATCCCCGTCCGGTCTTTTTCTCGGTCATTACATGCCTCCTATGGTAAAAATTTTTGTTTTATTCTCCAACCATATGGGTTCAAACTTAGGGAGATAAGCTTGGCGGGTTCCGCTTGAACCCAAAGATCCCGTTTATTCTTGAAATGTCAACTCATCAAATTGAACGCATACCCGCCAAAAACCGCTGTCACCCAGATAACCGCAACAATCGATGCCACCAGGCGTTTTTTAAAAATGCCGGCCAGCATGGCCATTTCCGGGATGGCCATTCCCGCTCCACCGATAATGAGAGCAATCACAGCGCCCATGCTCATCCCCTTTTGAAGTAAAGCCAGGCCGATGGGAATGGCCGTCTCCACGCGGATGTACAAGGGAATACCGATTACTGCGGCAAACGGAACGGCAAATGGATTTTGGGAACCTGCAATATCGGCAACAAACTCTTGAGGAATATAGCCGTAGATACCCGCCCCTATCCCAACGCCGATCAAAAGGTAGAGCAAAATGCCTCTGAAATCACTCCACGCCGATTGGAATGCCTCAATGATTTTCCCTGAAAACCCTTCTGGAACAGAACACCTCGAAGCTCCGCAACAGTCGGCCTTCAGCCGGACATTCCTTAGGTATTTGCGACCTCCGGTTTTTTCAAGAATTACACCAAAAACAACCGATCCCGAAAATGTCACGCTAAAGTAGATCAGGCATGCTTTGAGACCCATGAGCGACGCCACCATGGCAATGATAATGGGGTTGAGTAACGGCGAAGCAATAACGAACGACATAACCGGTCCAAAAGGCGCGCCAGCATTTAACATTCCCAATGTCATCGGGATTGTCGAACAGGCGCAAAACGGGGTCAGCGACCCGACAAGAGCGCCTAGAAAATTTTCCCAGATTCCGCGTTTGGCAAGCCATGTCCTTAGTTGTTCTTGTGGAATATACATAAGAATCAGCGCCACGATCGTGCTGATCCCTAAAAACAGGGCGGTCAACTCCGCCGTAATTAACAAAAAATATTTGATGGTTTCGATAAAAGTACCCATGAAACGCTCGCCCTCCGATATCGTTGACGATGTCAACTTTTATTAGAAAAAAATTATTGGCTCAACGCTCCGGCCAAGGCTTTCAACGATTGTTTAATGGCATGCCTCAACTCTTTCGGCAACTTCGAAAACAATTTTTCAAATTCTTCAGAATAATGGGCATCGGTAGAATCGAGGATTTCTTTACCGGATCGCGTGATGACAACACAGCAAATTCTTGCATCATCATAGGATCTTTTTTTCTGAACATATCCTTTCTTTTCCAGACGGTTTACGATTCTCGTGGCACCGCTTTTGGTAAATCCCAGCGCCAGTCCAATATCTTGAACAGGGCAATTCTTGGTGTTGAATATTTTATCAAGGGCAATAAACTCAGGCATCGAGATGTTTCCGCAACATTCGCCATTTAGTCCTTTTGGACCAAAATGCCAGACGATATCGATCAACGCCCGGTTGATTTCAGAAAGGTTTTTTCCACTCATTTTTTTACTCCTTGCGATCCAGCCAAGTCTTTGTTCAATATCATCATAAGTAGAAGCAGCAATATCGCATTTGGTTGACATTGTCAACTATATGTTTAGATCAAACTCCATCTTTGGTAAAGTAATTGCGCCTTCTCAACGCCATATTTTTGGATTATGCCGATTTTTTTACATACATGGAGGTCGTTTGCTGCCGGCAAACGTTATAACGACAATTGAAAACCGATCGAAGCCGGAATGAAGCAGCGAATGATCAAGTGGTGGTAAAAACAAATTAAATCGTCCGGATATAAAAATCAAAAAATCCGATGCGCGGAAATTTCTTCGAAGAACGGAGTTTTAAAAATAAAAAAGCCAGCGGGATTCCTCCCCTGCCGGCTGAAAATTTCAAGTGTTTATATCCCTTCTTTCCAATGAAGGGCTTTATTAGATCCTTCCCATCTTTTTGAGAGTTTCCTTGAAGGATCGATAGAAAAAATCGCTGTCGGTGATCCCGCGACTCAATACCTTGCCGACTTCATCGATGTTTTTGGAGTTTATGATCAAATCAACACTCTTCTGAAATGCCGTCATATTGTCCATGGTTCGATGGCGGCTGCTGATAAGGCCGACAAAAATGTTTCTGCGAACGGACATATGGAGACGCTGAAGATAAATCAGGATACCGTTCGAGTCCGTGTTGTTGGTATCGAAGTCCTCATTGACAACGATGAGGTCGTAGTTATGATACCGCATCTTCTTCAGTGCATCCCGGACGTTCTGAGCTTCTGTGATATGGTATTCCATAATCTCGAGCGTCTCGGCAATTTTTTTCTTTAAAGCCGGATCAAATTCGCATAGAAGCGCGGTCTTGCCTTCTTCCTCCGCAAAATCGAAGGGCTTTTCAGAAGGATCATATTCGCTTTCGCTCATTTCGTCGGCAATGTTTTCATTATCTTCTTCACTTTCAATGCGAGGCGGTTTCTTTTCGTCCTTTTGCGTCGAGTTTAAGGTAATCCGGTGGTTACACTTTGGACACGGAAATGAAGCCACCTTTCCCACAGGTATTTTTTCATCCGGAATTTTGAATCGGCTCCGGCATTTATCGCATATGATATTCATGACGAATAAAAAGGATCTCCTTCTGAAAAAATGTTATCGACCAATGCCTGAATCCCCATGGAAAAGATGCGGATCCGGCATCCGGTTCAAAATCTTAAAAATCACCTGCCGTCGGAATAGGATTTTTCATATTCACGATCGATTTCAAGTGATTCGATATCGGTGGTAGCCTCTCCTCTGGAGCTTTTTATCGTGTCGATGCCCCGGCCTACGATCCCTTTGCGGGAAGAGTAAGCCACGGCGGTTTCCTGCGAAATCAGTCCTTTTTCATACAGTCCGACAATATAATCGTCAAAGGTGGTCATTCCAAACGGCCTGCCGGCTTCCATTACATCGTAATAGGTTTTACCCTCCGCTTCGCCGTGTAAAATCATATCCTTGACCCGAACGTTGGAGCCGAGGATTTCAAAGGCCGCCACACGGCCTCCCCCGATTTTCGGAAGCAGCCGCTGGCTTATAATCCATCGAACGGAATCGGAAAGGCGGATTCGGATCTGGTGTTCTTCTTCGGTGCTAAACATACCCAGGATACGGTTGATTGTCTGACCGGCATCAACCGTATGGAGAGTTGTCAAAACAAGATGGCCGGTTTCGGCTGCGCTTAATCCGATTTCCACCGTCTCCCGGTCACGCATTTCCCCCACCAGTATCACTTTCGGAGCCTGCCTGAGAGCGGCACGCAACCCGTTGGCGAATGAATCGAAATCCGTGCCGAGTTCTCTCTGGTTAAAGGTGGATTTTTTGTGGGGATGCTGGTATTCGATCGGATCTTCGAGCGTTACAACATGAACCGACTTTGTTGCATTGATCTCGTCCAGAACCGCGGCCAGAGAAGTCGTTTTCCCGGAACCCGTAGCGCCCGTTACAAAGACGATACCGTTTTTTTCCTGCGCAATTTTATAAAACGCCTTGGCAGGAAGATTCATTTCCTTGATGGTCGGTATTTTCGTTTCGAGTTTCCGTAGTACAATCGAATAATTGGAGGACTGGGAAAAGATATTTACCCGGAAACGCGCCTTCCCGGCCAGGCTGTACGAAAGGTCACAAGATCCTTCATTCAGAAGCTTATCAATCAGTCGGCGATCCTGATTAATCAGATTCAGGGCAAAAATTTCATTCTGGAACGAGGTCAATTCCCCCAGATGGGGCTCCAGATCGACGCCGACCAATTCACCGGAACTTTCCACCTGCAGCGGTTTGCCAACCGTCAGATTCAGGTCCGACACATTCGTCTGGGAGTCGAGCATCTTGGTCAATATGTGATCGATTTCCTGTTTCCTCATGATACAACCTCGTGTGTTGAAAGGCGCCCTTCGGACGCTGAACGGTTTTCCCTCTCGATCGGATGAGAGGAATCGTCTCCGGCTTACCGGCTAAGCCTCGGTAAAGTCGGTGGGCGGATTTTTCAAAAACGGCCGGAACCTTGCTTTGTCGTTGGATTTCAAATAGGCCTCATCCGCGCTGATCCATCTTTTGTTGTATAGTTCCATGATTGCATCGTCCAGAAGCTGCATGCCGTATTTTTTACCTGTCTGGATCATGGAGGCGATCTGGTGGGTTTTGGATTCCCGTATTAGATTTCGGACCGCCGGGGTTGCAATCAAAATCTCGGGAGCGACGCAGCGCCCTTTTTTGTCGATTCTTTTAAACAAAACCTGAGCGATGATCGCCCGGAGGCTGTCGGATAGGGTGGATCGAATCTGAGCCTGCTGATTCGCGGGATAAACGTCAATGATTCGATCGATCGTTTTTATCGCACTGGTCGTATGGAGCGTTCCAAAAACGAGATGGCCGGTCGCGGAGGCTTCGAGGGCAAGAGATATGGTTTCCAGGTCTCTCAGCTCGCCTACCAGAATAATATCCGGATCCTCACGAAGGGCTCCCCGCAAGGCCGCGTTAAAGGAATCGGTATGCAGGCCCACCTCCCGGTGATTGACAATGCATCCCTGACTCTGATGGACGAATTCGATGGGATCTTCGACCGTGATGATATGATCCTTGCGGGTACGGTTCGCCACATCAATGATTGCGGCAAGGGTGGTCGATTTACCGCTTCCCGTGGGGCCTGTCACCAGAACCAGCCCCCTCGGAAGCGAGGCCAGCTTGGATATCACCGGCGGAAGCCCCAACTGATCCGCGGTCATGATGGTATTGGGAATCTCCCGGAATACCGCACCCACACCATATTTTTGCTGGAAAAAATTGGCCCGGTATCTGGCAAGGCCCGGAATTTCGTAACCGAAATCAACATCACCGGTTTCCTCATACACCTTGATCTTATCCTCGGGCGTAATTTCATAAAGCATGGCTCTCAAGTCATCATCGTTGAGAACCTTATATTTAATCCTTTCAATGTCGCCTCTGATCCGAAGCGCAGGAGGCTGACCGGAAACCAGGTGAAGGTCTGAAGCACCCTGATCGTTCATCAATTTAAAAAACGCATCGATTTTCGCCATTCGTTGTTCCTAACTTCTTATATGAGTGCCGGGCAACGAGTTCATGCCCGGCATGTTTTTTCTTCCATGTCTGTTGCCGCCGCCAGGTGTGCCCAATGGGCTCCGCTGCCGGTTGCCGATGGTCCGGAAGCCATATCAATATTTTTGATATCGACATTTTCATCGGATTCTTAACAACAAAATTAAATATCCCGATCATGCAGAATCGGATGAGAAGACAAGTTCCGACTTCCCATCGAAAAATGTTTTACGGCGGGAAAGGACAGACGGCGGCTTTGCCGTTCATGCGACCCGGCGAGCCGTTTTATCGGCGTGCAAAGGATCGATGCGTACGATTATGGAAAAAATCTGTTTTTCAGGAGGATACAAAAAAATGAGAAAAAAAAGAGGGGAGAAAGGGATGAATCGGAAAATAGAAATCAAAAACCACTGGAACCCGGCGATAAAAATGAAAACAAATTTAAGGATGTTTCAATAATTTTACTTTCGAATCTTCCTCATCTATTTTCTTCATCTCCTGCTGGTTGATGTCCAGGAGTTTTGAATGGGTATCGATTATCGATCGGATCTGTGCTTCAATCTGCACGCGCTGCCGTTTCAACTCGGACATATCGTCATGGAGCTGGGTCAGCCGGTTATATGCTCGGTTCAGAATTTTTTCAGCCCGAACCTCCGCATCCGCAATAATCAATTCAGCCGATTTCCGGGCATTGGCATTTATTTGCGCTACAACTTTCTGGGAATTTTCCATTGCGCGATTCAGTGTTTCCTGACGCTCGGCGTATTCCTGGATTTGAAGCTTAAGCGCCTTGATTTCCTCACTCGCAATCTCGATTCTGCGCTGCATGGCTCCAAATTCAGAGGCCATCTGTTCGAGAAACTCATCCACTTCCTGGATGTCGAATCCTCTGAATCTTAAACGGAACTGTTTCTGTTGAATACCAAGGGGAGTTATTTTCATGAATTTTCTTCCCTCTTTTTTGTTATGACAAGCTTATGGCTAAGCGAGTCAAAGAATCGACAAGAAATTTTCTCAGAAAAATGATAATCAGAAAGACAATGATCGGCGAAAGATCCATGCCCCCGAAAACAACCGGAAGCTTTCTTCGGATGGGATAAAGAACCGGCTCCGTGACATTATGGATAAAACGAACGATCGGATTATAGGGGTCCGGGCTCACCCATGAAAGCACGGCCCTTGCGATAATAATCCACATGTAAAAAAGAAGAACATACTCGATGACCGTTGCAAGAGCGGCGATAAAATTGCCGACGATAAACATAAGAATGGAAACCTCGTATTGAACTGATTTTTCAGGTTAACAACTGCTATTTATTTAGAAAACCTGCTAGGCATCGTAAATAAATATATTCTTGAAGAGAAGTCAAGATAATTCATTGACAGATTTCTTTTCAGGAAGATAGAATACAACAATTTTTAACAATTGAAAACGCAAAAGAGAGTTGTTTTTGATCGGACCAAATAAAAAAATAGGTTTTATCGGCGTCGGAAACATGGGCGAGGCATTGGCGGGAGCGATCATTCGGTCGGATATTTTCGATCCCGACGGGATTTTTATTTCCGATATCAGCGAAAAGCGCCTGGAGATTATGAAAAACAAGTACGGGATCTCCAACACGAGAGATCCTTTGGAACTTTTTTCGGAATGCGATATCGTCATACTGGCAGTGAAGCCCCAGCAAACGGCTTCTCTGCTTTCGCAAATCTCCGGTCGACGGATCCGCGCCGATATAATGAAGCGAAAACTGCTCATCTCCATCGCGGCGGGAATCACCATGCAAAAAATCGAGGGCTTTTTGTATCGGGATCTGGATGAACCGTCCAGGGCGAAACTGCCGATTATGCGTGTGATGCCGAATACGCCGGCGCTCGTTTCAGCCGGCATGTCGGGAATGTGCGCAAACCGGTATGCAACCGCGGAAGACAAAAAAATGACCCGGGTTCTTCTGGAGTCCGTGGGGAAGGTTATCGAATTCGGAGAAGAAGACATGGATGCGGTGACCGCGCTTTCCGGTTCCGGCCCGGCCTATGTGTTTTACCTGGTTGAATCAATGATCCAGGGAGGCATCGCAATGGGCCTTCACCCGGAGGATGCCGTCACCCTCACCCTCACGACCCTCAAAGGATCGATCCGACTCATGGAGACGCAACATGAACCACCCGAAATCCTGCGTCAAAAAGTGACCTCTCCCGGAGGAACGACCGAGGCGGCTTTCAAGGTACTTGAATCGAACCGGGTCAAGCAACATATTGTCGAAGCGATCGCCGCTGCAACCAGACGTTCAAAAGAACTCAGCCAATAAGATAAGAACGGCTTTTTCATCAACCCTTTTAAGGATGGACATCCAATGAAAATTCCAAAAAAATCCATCGGCCTGGTTTTTCTGTTTTTTTTCTTTTCGTCCGTGTGGATCTCCCCCGGCTTCGCCGACTCGGACGGCATCAAGTGGTATTCTTATGATGAGGGTATGGCTTTGGGTGAAAAAGAGGGAAAAAAGGTATTTGTATTTTTTACCGCTGAATGGTGCGCGTACTGCACAAAAATGAAAAAAGAAACATTTACGGATCCTTCGGTAAGTGCGTATCTCAATGAAAACTTTATCTCCGTGCTTGCGGATTATGATATGGAAAGCACGCTCGTAACCAAGTATAATATTCGGGGGCTTCCGCTTTCTTATTTCTTTTCCGAGTCCGGCGACTCAATCATCCAACGACCGGGTTATATTCCATCGGAAAAATTTATCCATATGCTCCGATTCGTTCATACCGAAAGCTACAAGAAAATGTCTCTGGAAAAATTTGCGGAGGGAAAATAGAAATAGACGCGCTTCTTCTGAAAAATATCATCTGCCACGCTTCCCTTCCCGGGCCCCCCGCGGAAAATCCTTATCGGCCGGCATGTGTCTTTCTTCTTCTGTTTGAGAAAACCGAACCCTGCCTGCTCGCCATCCAGAAATCCGACAACGAAGGGTATCCGTGGCGCAACCAGATCGCACTTCCCGGCGGGCACAGGAGCGCAGAAGATGCTTGCCCGATGGACGCGGCGTTTCGCGAACTGGAAGAAGAACTGAATATCCCCGGGGATCAGGTTGAATTCATTGGCTCCATAGGGCATTTTAAAACGAATAGCCACCACAGGGACATCGAAGTATTTATCGGGTTATGGAATGGAAGGGGGCCTGTAAGATGTGACAGACGGGAGATTGCAAGAGTCCTGGAAATTCCGTTCAGCGATCTCCAAAGGATCCACAATCGTTCGAACTACCGTGGTCGCGATGCCGAATCCCTCGATTTGAGATATCCTTATAAAGACGTGGTAATATGGGGGGCAACCGCCAGAATCCTGCATTTTTTCATTGAGCTTGCTTCGCCTTTCATCGGGGACAACCTTTCGATTTCACATCCGGCGTCCTGAAAGATGAAAAGCTCCTTATGGGCTCCTTGACTATTTTGAAAATTGAGCGCGACGTCTTTTTGTCATGCGAATGGCGGTGGAAATGATAACCCCCGCGCTCAGTACGATCAGAAGAATCGGAACCCACAAATACGCATGATATGCAGGATTTTCTCGACATACCAGGATGCCGCCGATGCCGAACAACAGAACACAAACCATGAAAAATATCATGATACCGCATGCTTTTTCAGTGTCATACCAGGAAACGATGACTTTTCTGAAGACCGGATTCTGATCTAAACGCATAATGATGCCATCCTGTTTTTTGACCGGGGTCTGCCGAACCAAAAACAAAAAACATTTGATCCAGGCATGATTTTTCATTGCAGTATAAGTTTATATTTTCTTAAAAATCAAGTCATGAAAAAGCCGGGGCGCCAAAAGAAATCATCCAACGGTTATAAGAAGCGCACCATGGGCCTTTTTCTGTCGATCCTTCTATTGGATATTTTGTCGGGATGCGCGTTGGCACCGAAAAAACTTCATATAAAAGATATTTCCGGCTCCTTCAAACCGGGGGCCATCATTTCTTCACAAAGCGGTATGCCGGTATCTCAGGAAACGCTTGTAGCGGACCTTGCCGGCGTTGCAATTGTCTATGTGGGGGAAAAACACAACGATCCGGCAAATCATGAGATACAGCTTCAGGTGATAAAGGCGATTTTCGAGCTGCGACCGAATCTTTCCATCGGCATGGAAATGTTTGATCATACCTATCAGCCCGTACTGGATTTATGGTCCGAAGGCAAACTGGATCAGGAAGCTTTTCTAAAAAATACCCATTGGTATGCGAACTGGAAGTTTGATTTTGATTTATACCGCGATATTCTGAATTACATAAGAGAAAACCGGATCAAGCTTGTGGGATTGAATATTCCGTTCCACATCCCTCCCAGAATCGCAGTCGGTGGCATCGAAAGCCTTCGCGAGGATGAAAGAAAGCACCTCCCGAATAAAATTGACCCTTCCAACGTTGAACACCGGGAATATGTGGAAAAAATATTCAATCTGCATCATGTAAAGGGGGTGAATGACTTCCAAAATTTCTATATGGCCCAGTGTGTCTGGGAAGATGCAATGGCCGAAAGCATTGCTCTGAATTTAAAAGAAAATCCGATGATCGTTCTGGTCGGAAACGGCCACATGATTAAGAAATTCGGTGTACCGGACCGGGTCTTTGCACGGACCCGCGTCCCCTTCCGAACGGTTTACCCCGCCCTGTCGGGGAGCCGTGTGGAACGTTCGTACGCAGATTATATCTGGGTAACCCATCATATTGAAGAGCAAAAAAGGGGCAACCGGATGTCTGAAAAAAATACGGCAAAAGGGATGCATCAATAAAATTTTTCCGGGAAAAACCATCCATACCCCTCTGTATTTCTTTGCAATCCTTGCCGCATCCCCATTCGAAACACTACATGTTGTATTTTTTTAATTGACAAGCAACAATATGTTGTTATAGGTCAATTATTACTCACCCTCCATTTCCACCCTTGCATTACCGGCGAAACCGCCGCTAAAAATTCTTCGCTTTGATGCAAGGGTGGGAATATGTACACGGAACGAATTGAAAGTTTCAAACAAACGGGTTCATCAGGGAGACACCAATGTTCGAAAATATAAAAAAACGGGATGGAAGAGTTGTAGAGTTTGATTCATCAAAAATAACCGCGGCAATTGCCAAGGCAGGAAATGCAACCGGAGAATTCGGACAGCGGGAAGCCCAGAAATTAACGCTTCGGGTTCTGACCCTGGCTCATCACATGCGGCTGGGTCCTCTGCCGGAAGTTGAAGAAATCCAGGATATCGTGGAACGGGTACTTCTCGATTCCACCTTTTACAAGACGGCGAAGGCCTATATCATTTACCGGGAACAGCACGCCCAGATCCGGAACATCGCAACGAAGGCCAATGTGGATCTGGTCGAAAACTACATCCAGAAACTGGACTGGAAAATAAAAGAAAACAGCAACATGTGCTACTCCCTGCAAGGCCTGAACAATTATATATCTTCCGATATTACCTCGGAATACTGGCTGAATTGTATTTACCCCCCCGAAATCCGGAACGCCCACAAAAGTGGAGATCTTCATATCCATGATCTCAGTCTGCTTTCGGTTTACTGTGTCGGCTGGGATCTAAAAGATCTCCTCAAACAGGGGTTCAAGGGCGTAGAGGGCAAAGTCGAAAGCGCCCCGCCGAAACACCTCCGCTCGGCGCTTGGTCAAATCGTCAATTTTTTTTATACACTTCAGGGAGAAGCCGCCGGGGCCCAGGCGATTTCGAACTTTGACACGCTTCTTGCCCCCTTTGTGCGCTCCGACAAACTGAACTATCATGAAGTGAAACAGGCGATCCAGGAATTTGTTTTCAATATCAATATCCCTACACGGGTCGGATTCCAGACGCCGTTTACCAACATTACCATGGATCTTTACGCATCCCCCATACTCAAAGATCAGCCGGTTATTATCGGCGGCGTGGAGCAGAAAGAAACCTACCTCGAATTTCAGCCGGAAATGGACATGATCAACAAGGCCTTTGCCGAGGTGATGATCGAAGGCGACGCAAAAGGAAGAGTCTTTACGTTTCCTATCCCGACTTACAACATCACGGCCGACTTTGACTGGGATAACCCGAATTTCGAATCGATCTGGAAAATGACCGGGAAATACGGCATCCCCTACTTTTCTAACTTTGTCAATTCCGACATGTCCCCTGAGGATGCCAGGTCCATGTGTTGTCGGTTGCGGCTTGACAATCGGGAACTTTTAAAAAGAGGCGGCGGTCTTTTCGGCGCAAACCCGCTGACCGGATCCATTGGCGTGGTAACCATAAACATGCCTCGGATTGCATATCTATCACGGACGAAAAAAGATTTTTTGGAAAATCTGGAAGAAAAAATTCGGATGGCGCAAAAAAGTCTTTCCATCAAGCGCAAGGTCCTTGAGAAATTTACGGAAAAGAATCTCTATCCCTATTCCAGTTTTTATCTGAGAGAAATCAAAGGCGGGGCAGGGTTATACTGGAAGAATCATTTTTCCACCATCGGCATTATCGGCATGAACGAAGCCTGCCTGAACTTTCTCGGCGAAAACATCGCCGGCGATGCCGGTCAGTCGTTTTCACTGGAAGTCATGGATTTTATCCGCGAAGTGATTTCAAAGATTCAGGAAGAAACCGGTGAACTTTTTAACCTGGAAGCAACACCCGGTGAAGGGACGTCTTATCGCCTCGCTTTAATCGATAAAAGCCGATTCCCGGATATCATCTGCGCAAACGAAAAAGAGTATCGAGAAGGCGCCTCGCCGTTCTATACCAACTCCACTCAACTTCCGGTGAATTATACCGACGATCTTTTCGAAACCATGCAGCTGCAGGACCATCTCCAGGCAAAATACACCGGTGGAACCGTGCTTCATCTCTTCCTGGGCGAGGAGGTCAGTGACGTGGAGGCCATAAAATGCCTGATTAAAAAAATTACCGGCAATTTCCGCCTCCCCTATTTCACCCTGACCCCGACGTTCAGTGTCTGTCCATCCTGCGGATACAAGAGCGGCCAACATGAAACCTGCCCCACCTGCGGCAGGGAAACCGAAATTTATTCAAGGGTTGTAGGCTACTTAAGGCCGGTCAAGCAGTGGAATGACGGAAAGCGGGCGGAATTTGTGATACGGAAAACGTTCAAGGTTGCATGAAAAGAATGATGAAGCCGCGGACCGATCCATAACCTCGAACCCTCGCGGAACCGCATGGTTTTGTTGGAGATCGATTGAAATATCATAAAAGCCCGGTTTATCGCTCAAACTTCATGCCCCGAATCTATCCGGGGTATCGATTGAACCCACGTTCTTGTTTCAACATCTGGAAAACACGCAGGAAAATCACTCATGGAAATTATAGAAATCGACAATTGCACTGAAATCAGAACCGAAGAACTTCCCGGGGTCACAAAACAAATCCCGATCGGTCGGAATACCGGTTCCGATGAAATCATCATGAGGCTTTTTACCCTGGATCCGGGCGCCGCAACTCCATATCATACGCACGATTTTCCTCACCTTGTAAAAATAGAAAGCGGGAAAGGCGTTCTTATAGACAACGAGGCAAAGGAACATCCGATATCGGTCGGCAGCTACATATACATCGCGGACAACGAACGGCATGGATTTAAAAACACGGGCAACGAACCCTTCAAATTTTTGTGCATTGTTCCATCCAGGGGGGAAGCCTGATCCGCCGATTCCTTGCTTCTGAAAGAAATGCCGGATCATCCGGAGCTTGATCGAAAAGAAAAAAATCCGGAGATTGTTTCAGAGATTGCGGCCGGTCGAAGGGTGGAAATACGATAAAAAAAACGAGAAGGCGTTCGAGGGGCTTTTCGCTTGTCATTTTGATAAAAAAATTCGGTGGAGGAGATCGATTGATCCGCCGGATGGAGGCTTACGCCCCGGCCATTAAGGATTCATACCCATGATTTTCGGCGGCTTGCAAAAAAATTCGCTGATTGATTATCCCGGAAAGCTCAGTTGCGTGCTCTTTATTTCAGGCTGCAATTTTTATTGCCCTTACTGTCACAATCCGGATCTTGTAAAAGGGACCCCCACCGCCCCGCTTTCGGAAAAAAGTTTCTTTGACTTTATTCAAAAGCGAAAAGGATTTTTGGACGCAGTGGTTATTTCAGGGGGTGAACCCACCCTTTATAAAGAACTTTTTCCCCTTTGCCGAAAAATCAAACAAGCGGGATACCCGGTAAAGCTGGACACCAATGGAAGCCGACCGGAGATCATTGAAACGCTCATCGGCGAAAATCTTATCGACTGCATCGCCATGGACATAAAAACCGAGCCTACCCGCTATCCAACCTGGATTCAAACGAATTGCAATCCTGCAACCATCCTTTCCAGCATCCGGATCATCATGGAATCGGGTATGGATCATGAATTCAGGACAACCTGCATAAAACCCCTTGTCGATGAACAGGTAATCGAAAGCGTTTCCCGGCTCATAAAAGGGGCGATGCGGTATGCATTACAAAAATTTCGAAACCTTTCGGAAGTTCTCCGGCCTGAATTTTTCCTGGAAAATGCTTTCCTTATCGACGATGACGAACTTCTGTATCTGAAATCCATTGCCGAATCGTGGGTCGAAAAATGCATCGTCCGATGATCGGCATGGGAGCGACTCACCGAAAACAGGGAATCCTGCCGGACGTAATCGCCGGTTAATGGGAGAAACCGGATTTGCAAACCCTCCTGAAATTGGCAATCAGCGTTCTCATCATCCTTTTCTGTGCGCAGGTTGGAAAGAGATTCCCGTCACTGGCCGGCCTGGTAGCCACCATGCCCCTGACCGGGTTGATCGTTTTGATATGGCTGTATTGCGATAATCCCGGAGATTACGAATTGATGGCCGACTATACCAAAGGCGCTTTCTGGGGTATTCTGCCCACCATTTTATTTTTCCTGGTTGCCTTTATCTGTTTCAAGAAAAATCTGGGGCTTCCGGTCGTCCTGCTGTTCAGCTTCTCTGTCTGGCTGATCGGCGCCTTTTTTCATCAATGGTTTCTCAGGTGATGGAACATGAAAAACGAAAAGCCCACCGAGAGCGTTTCATTCCCTGAACAGCGTCAGAAATCACAATTTCCGATTTCATATTCCGTTTCTTCGGATCCGCTTTCATAATTCATTTTTTTGTGACAGACGGGGCAATAAAAATAATTGGGATAAGGATCTCTTCCGCATTTTTTGCATGCTCTTCCGGAAACACCTTTTTTATTTTTATGTTTTTTCAATTGATTGCTTCCATTTTTGTCAGGGTATGTTTCTTACAAGATAATATCTTTTTTTTATTATGCAACCGGCAGGCGCTCAGGAATTAACCTGCGATTCCAGCCTGAATCATTCCCGTGTCTCCTTCGAATAAAACGGCCGGGGCGGCGGATCGAGTTGCAGTCTGAAACAACGACGGGGTTTCCGGAAAAAACATAAGATGAAACAATAATTCATTGAACCGCGGCAGAAAGCGCGTTCCCTTCAGCTTGCCGCGGGGAATCTTCAATTATATCGATCGAATGATAAAGGAATGGAAAATATTTTACTCCCACTCCTCATACCCGGTCTCTTCGGAATCACTTTCGGCCAAATGGATTTTTTTATGGCACGCGGGACAATAGAAATAGTTCGGATAAGGGTCTCTTCCGCATTTCCTGCATACTCTGCCGGAGGCGGTTTTTTTCTTTTTAACTTTTTCCGAATTCATCTCCGTTTCCGGAATTTCGTCATTTCCGAACCCACCGACATTGTTGTTCGTCCACTGCACATTCGCATTCCGGTATTCAGCGTCACCGCAACACGCGGAAGAGGCCGGATTCGAAGACGGTTCCAGCTGTTGTCTACTTGCCCTGCATTTTCTTGTTTTAATCTGTCTTATCGCCACCTTGAACCCTTCGGTTTTTTCATGATTTGTTTCATAAGCAAAAAAGGCTCTGCAAGTTATTCGGAACATACCCTTCAATCACCGAACGAGAATCGAAAAAAGCCTTCTCCCACGTCAACCTGCCAGGGATAATATCGGTTTTTCAGGATCATGCGACGGTTCGCTTAATTTCAACAGATAATCATAAATCACCTCTCCGGGAATAATCCGCCGCTCCTTGAGACCGCGAAGCCCGAAAAAGGGATTAAACTCAAAAAAATAATATCCATCCTCAGTTTCCGCCAGGTCGAATCCCGCGTGATTGATATTTAGGTTACCGGAGATCCGTTCCACCATGGAAACCGCTTCGGGAGGCACTCCCGTAAAAGAAATCCGACCGCCACGGGCTACATTGGAATAAAATCCTCCCTCGGGGATTTCTCTCCAGTAAGCAGCGACCGCCTTTGCGCCAATAACCACCACCCGCAAGTCCCGGTGAATCGGAAGATATTCCTGAACCAGCCAAACGGTGTTTTCACGGGCATAGGCAAACCACTCGCGCCGGGAATGGATTAAGATTACGCCGCGTCCAATCGAATTTCGCACCTCTTTCGCCACAAAAGGAAAATCAAACTCATCCATGACCTTTTGGATGTTCGATTCATCGCGGGCATAAATCCGGGTGCGAGGAACATTTTGAGGGCACACGGTCCAAAACACCCGTGTCATTTCCACTTTGTCATGGCCCAGATGATACGTGCTGATGCTCGGGAAAATCCGTTTCTTAAGGCCGTAAACCAAGGCGTTCACCTGCCAGAACTCAGGGAAAAGAATCCAGTCCGCCCCCCTGATTCGTTCTTTGCAGCGGAAAATCTCCTCGGGTTTGACATACACCGTGCCGGGAATCCCAAGTGAACGGAAAGGATTGAAAGAAACCAGTTGCATAATGAATCCTTGCTCGATGGACCGAACCGGATCTGTATTTTTTTTAATATTTTTCGGAATAATAATACATTTTTCCAATAAAGCAATAAGTATGTTACAAAACCCAACTCTCTGATTTTAAAATGTATAAGTTTCAACGGATGCTTCAGGCAGATTTCCGGAGGATGTCTTGCAGGGATTGTTTTTTTGTTTTTCTATCGAAAATTATTTGAACGGAAACTCGCGGACAGGTCCTCTGGTTTATTGAGAGTATTCGCCGGATGAAATTCGGTTTTTCCCCGGGGTACGAGACCGAATAATATGGATCGGAGAAAGCAATTACGAAAACCGCTCATAAACTTTTTCCCGCCGCTACCGATATGTTGAAAAATGAGGCGGCGTATACGTATAAAGGTTATGGATCAGATGACGAAACGGTTGAGCGCATCAAACCGGCGACATTGACTTTACGAAATGCAATGGAAATTTTTAAAAACATTTCGATGGATAGCGAACGAATTTCCGTTTGTCCTTTTTTTGCACCGATGGGAAAATCGTCAAAATTCAATCGGCGTCGCATCGGATTCGTTTCCTTTTTCCCTGTACGGAACCTCCACAGAAATTTTGGTACCTTTCCCCGGAACGGATTGTATTCGGAAGTTACCGCTGAGGAGACTGGCCCTCTCTTTCATGCTCCGAAGCCCCATCCGTTTCTCATTTAACGCATCGGCCATCCGATTTTTCTGATCAAAGCCATTGCCGTCATCTTCTATTCGAAGGATGATATTCGGAAAGGATGCAACCAGCCGGATTCTCACATTCGCCGCATCCGCATGCATGCAAACATTATTCAGCGCTTCCTGAATGATACGGTACAGGTTGATTTCGGTATCGAAATCAAGCCTCACATCCTTCAGGCCGGCGGAAAAAAAATCAACCTCCAGACCGGCTTTTTTTGAAAAATCGTCACAATACTGATGAACGGTCTGAACGAGTCCCAGCTGATTCAACATGTCGGGATGAAGATCATAGGACAGATCCCGAACAACCCGGATAATTTGCTGAAGTACCCTGGAAAATTCCGCAACACGCTTTTCGACATCATAAGAAACGGCCGTTTCCTTGTCAAAAAGGGTTTCACATCCGATTCTCAGCATGGAAAGGTCCTGGGCCACGCTGTCGTGCAGGTAACGGGAAATTTCCCGGCGTTCCTCTTCCTGGGCGGTTATGAGTCTCTGGGTCAAGGCGTGAATATGTTTTTCGGCCCATTTGCGGTCGGAAATATCCTGGTAATGAGCCAGGTATCCCGTGAAAGCGCCTTTCTTTTTTCCGACAATGGGTGTGATCAGCACATCCAGATCCATTTTTCCGGATTTGGCTGTTTGGTACAAATTAAGCGGCTTGAGCTGATCAAAATCGTAAACTTCTTCAAACCGAATCGATTGCCCGGCACGCAGTCTTTCTTTCATGTGATCCGGAATATTCGGATGATTAAAGATCGTACAGCCTTTCATTTGCTCCGGCCCGGGTATGCCGAAAAGCTCCAGGTCGGCTCGGTTTGCATCGATCAGCCGGTCATCCGAATCGTACAGTTCGATACCGATCGGCGATTCTTCAAAAATGGTTCTGAATTTTTCCTCGCTGGCCTGAAGGGCCTTCTCGGCAAGCCTCTGTTCCGTGATATCCCGGGTGATCTGTATGAAGTTTTCAACCTCTCCGGATTCGTTTTTCAGCGGAACGCTGTAACAATCCAGGTAACTTTTCTCCTTTTCCCCCCGCAACCGGTCATAGCACAGGATCGCCCTTTCGATTTTACCGGTTTCTTTGGCCTTTATGGTCGGGCACCCGTTACAGGGCGTGGCTCGGCCGACAAAAAATTCATAGCATGTCCGGCCGATGAGATCTTCAGGGATCATATCCAGTCCCTTGGCGGTTGTTTTATTCGCCCAAAGAATTTTCATGTCTTTATCGGAGTAACGAATCCTGTCGATGGATGCGTCAAGGATTGTCTGTTTCTGGGCTTGACTTTTCCGGAGGGCTTCTTCCGTCAGTCGGCGGGCGCTGATGTCACGAATCGATTCGATGGCACCGACGACTTTTCCTTCCTGATCACATATCGGGCTGGCCTTTATCCACAGGAACAATTTTTGATTATTAAAAGCGATCGACTCGGCCGTTTCGGCGGTCAGGCCGCTCTTTTCTTCCGTAAAAAGACTGTATTCTTCTTTATTGATTTTTATGTCGGGCCTCAGCACCAGATCAATCAGTCCGGGGATTCTTTCGCCATGGAACGGGAGTGAGTATTCATAGTTTCCTTTGCCCAGCATATCTTCTGCTTTTACACCGGACATCTCTTCCATTGCCGGGTTCCAGGCAACGATCCTGCCTTCGAGATCGACGGCGAAAACGGCATCCGGAAGAGAATGAATGATTTCCGACAGTCTTTGTCTGGACTCGATAAGCGCCTTCTCGGCCCGGATACGCTCGGTAACATCCTCACCGGCTCCGTAGGAATGCCATCCGTGAATCGGAAATGTTTCCGATACGTTGGACCAGCGGATGGTCTTCATGCCGCCGTCCTTGCAGGTAAGCTCCCATTCCCAGTGATGAAAATCGGAGCCTCGCTCCAGCCGTTCCGCCATCATCCGCCCGCGATAGGCATCATCCGGGCATAAAAGCTCCCAGGCCTTCGGGTTGTCGATTATTTCATCCGCACGATATCCGGTCACCCTTTCACATTCCTTGTTCCATGCGACGATGTTGCGATCTGCGTCCAAGGCATTCATCATCACCGGCATGTTCTGAACCAAGGAATATAGCCGCTCCCGGCTTTTCCTCAGATCCTCTTCCATCTTTTTCTGCCGGATGATGTCCAGGCGCGCGTTGATGAAAAGAAACAGAACGGAAAATCCGATGAACAGACATAATACCGAAATGATGTACCCGCTATTTTCGATGAGTGCGGTCGATCGGTTTTTAAGAACCCACTGGATGTTTCCCAGGTAAAAAATATTCCAACCGGGGCAATAATCCACATTTCGTCTTCGAATCAGATACTGAGTACCGGATGGATCCACCGCAAAATTGCCGTCGATGATTTCCAGGCCGGTCCAATTCCGGGATTCTTTCATTAATGGATATTTATTACCGGTTGCGGCGATCTCCCCGGAAGAAGGCTTCCACAAGAAATGATAGAGCCAGCTTGTATGATTGGAAGCAAATACAATCCCATCTGAATCCGTAAGTAACCAGATCGCGTCATCGTCAAGAAAGTAATTTTTTTCAAAAATATCGACCGTGGCTTTAACGACCGCGCAACCGATCACAGAGTCCGGACTTTTCCCATATATCGGATGGCTGTAATATATCCCCCTTTCTTTTGATGTTACCCCTAAGCCCATAAAAAGCCCGGGGATACCTTGAAGCGCCTGCTGGAAATAGGGACGAAACGCGTAGTTCTTCCCAATAAAACTGTTTGGTTCCCGGCGATTGGAAGAGGCGATGGTATTTCCGTGAACGTCTATCAGATAACAGACGCCGACATCCAAAGAATCACGGAAATGATCCAAAACGGAATTCGCCTGCGCCAGATTGGGTTCATCCGGAATTTCGAGCGCTTCCCGCAATTCATTCAACCCCGCCAGCGCCTTTACGGTTTTGACGTTCCCGGAAATAAAGGAAGAAATACAGTCTTCAATGCTCAGCGCATCCAATGAAATACGCCTCTCGGCTGCATTGAGCATGGATTTTTTCAGGAATGCGTGGTAAAGATATCCTCCGGAAAATGCGGATATCAGGGTGAACAAAGACAAGACGACGAGAGTCGTTCGAAGTTTCATTTTGCGATTTCCTTATCCCGGTGAGAAAATCATATGGCATGCCCCCACGATTTCCAAACGCATACGGTGCGTTTCCCGTTTCTTTCCGTGGACTTGCCTGAATTTTGAATATCAGAGAAAATTTTCTTTACCCATTTTTCTAAAAATCGCTTCTCAGGATTGCCTTTTAATTGACTCCGGATGTTAGGCAAACCTGACGGCATTTGAGAGCTTTGAAAGGAAGCAGGCAATGATGGATTTTTTAGAGCTTCTGGTAAAAAGACGATCCATCCGGGATTTTCTGGAAAAGGCGGTCCCCCCGGATACGATCATGGAAATCATTAAGGATAGCTGTCTTGCTCCCAGCGCCGGTAATGATCAACCCTGGCGGTTTATCATTGTCGGCAACAAGGACTTGATGAAAAAACTTTCGGATGAAAGCAAGAAAAACCTGTTAGTGGATTTTGCCAAAAATCCGAGTTCTCCCATGAAAAGGTATATGCAGATTCTGCAGGATCCGGCCTACAATGTGTTTTATAATGCACCCTGCCTCGTATTCATCGTGGAATCAACGGAACACCGGCCTCCATATGTGGATTGTGCCCTTGCCGCCGGTTATTTCATGTTTTCCGCCACCGCGAGAGGTCTGGGAACCTGCTGGATCGGCCTGGGTGCGAATATCAGGGAACCCGAACTCCTCAAAGAAATCGGCATACCGGAAGGCCATATCATTGTGGCCCCGATTATTGTCGGCTATCCCAAAAGCATCCCGACGGAGATTTATCGAAAAGATCCCCGGATTCTGAAAATCATCCCGTAATCCGGTATCACGCCGGGGTCTGAGGAAAATGCTCCATTTCGTTCCGGTTCATGGAAAACTATCATTTGAACCCTTGGAATACATGGAGTGTTTCGATAATTGAAGAACCCCGCGGCAAGCCGCGGGAAATGCGCTCCCTGTTGCGGTTCAAGCGGATTGTTTTTTCTCCTTCCTTCCTTTTTTTCCTCCCTTCGGCTTCTCTTCTCCGGTTTCAGCGAACTTCTTCATCCCTTCGGCCAATTGCTTCAACTTTTCATCGACCAGAAAGTTGATGGTATCTTCCGGATAGGTGCCGTCCGGTTTTTTTTCACCCGCTTTTTTGCGGGTCAGTATTTCGATTCCCTCGTCAATGGTTTTCACCGCGAAGATATGGAATTTTCCTTGGCTCACCGCGTCCACCACATCTTTTCGCAGCATCAAATCCTTGACATTGCGATCCGGTATCATTACCCCCTGATTGTCGGTGAACCCGATTTTCCGGCAGCAGTCGTAGAACCCCTCGATTTTTTCATTAACCCCGCCGATGGCCTGGATTTCTCCTTTCTGGTTAACGGAACCGGTGACCGCGATATCCTGCCTCAAGGGCACGCCGGAAAGGCTGGACAGCAGGGCGTAGATTTCAGTCGAAGAAGCGCTGTCCCCGTCCACGCCGCTGTAAGACTGTTCAAATGCAATGCTGGCGCTCACGGTCAAGGGCTTGTTCTGGGCATACTTTTCTCTTAAGTATCCGCTTAAAATCAGCACCCCTTTATTGTACGTACTCCCCGACAACTCGGCCTCCCTTTCAATATTGATAATGCCCGCGCGCCCCATGGAAACCGACGCGGTAATACGGGAAGGTTTGCCGAACATGTAATCTCCGATATTATAAACGGCAAGCCCGTTAACCTGCCCGACCTTCTCTCCTTTCACATCGATCATCAGGGTTCCCCGATCGATCATTTCCTGGATATGTTCTTCAATCATGTTGGAACGGTAAACCCTGGCTTCAATCGCCTGTTCCACATGCTTTCCCTGTACTACGGATTCGTTTTCCTCCCCGGCCCAGTAATCGGCCTCCCGCATGATATCGGTTACGACGGGAAAACTGGTTGTGATCTTTTCCTGCCGTTCCGTCATACGAACCGCATGCTCGATCAAGGCGGAAATGGCGGTTCTGTCAAAAGGCTTCAATCCATCCTCGTCTTTTTTCATTCTGATAAATTCCGCGAACTGGCGAATGGTGTTCTCGTTCCTGTCCATTGAGGTGTCAAAATCCGCCCTCACCTTAAAAATTTTCGGGACATCCGGATCATAGGCAAAAAGCAGTTGATACAGATGGGAATCCGAAATGACAACGACCTTGATATCCATTTCAATGGGTTCCGGTTTCAAAGTGGTCGTTGTAAACAGGTAAAAAGGATCATACGTCTGGATCTCCATCTTTTTTGTCTTGAGCGCTCTCTTTAGCGCCGGCCATACCCCAGGTTCCACAATGGAATCGAGAAGATTCAAAACCAGGTACCCTCCGTTGGCCTTGATCAATGACCCCGCCTTGATTTTGCTGAAATCGGTCTTCCAGACCCCGCTTCGATCGACCACCCGTTCAATGCTCCCGAAAAGATTCCGGTAAGTCGGATAAGTTTCGACAATAACCGGCGGACCCTTTTGTTCCGCATTCTCCACCAAAAGATTAATCTGATAAGGCTGAAAAGCATCACCCGTAGGAAGTACAAATGGCAGTCCTGGAATGGCGGACTGTCCGGCGGCGATAAAAATCTGTAAATTGTCGGCCATATCTTCCAGCATGTCATTCAGGTAGGTATCGATCAATTCGTTGTTGAACTTGTCTCTCAGGGGTACGGCTGTTTCCGATGCCATTTTCAGGAACATGAATCGATCCATTTTTTCAACATTTCCGTGGATCTGTTTTTGCAGATCCCTGAGTTCGAGAAAAATTTGGTCAATCTCCTCCCTGAGCCTTTCCCGCTTCTTTTTCAATTCCTCGAATTCTTCTTTTGGAAATCTTCCCCGTTCGACCAGATCTTCGACCTGGTCGATATGTACCGGCTTGCCGTCGATCAACGGCATGACCTCGGGTCGCTGGATCTGCCCCATCTGAATATCCACCAGGGCGAATCCCTGTTCTCTGATTTTCTTATCCAGATCTTTAAAAAATTCTTTTGCCTTTTTTTCATATTCTTCCGTGATTTCTTTTTTCCGGTTGAGGTAATCCTGGCTTGAAAAAAGCTGTGGAATCTGTTTCTTGAGAGATTCAACAAATTCGTGAATTTCTTTCTTTAATATTTTGCCTTCCCCCGCCTTGAGTCGCAGGAGAACGGGCGCTTCCGGATTCTTGAAGTTGTTGATATAGCAAAGGTCATCCGGTACGATTTTCTTTTTTTCGGCGATTTCCGCAAGCAATTTTCGAACCGTGGATGTTCTCCCTGTTCCCGGCGCCCCTGTTACGAGCACATTGTATCCCTGTTTCTCAATTCCCATCGCAAATCGAAAGGCTTCCACCCCTCTTTTCTGGCCGACAATCTCTTTGAGGGGATTCAGATCTTCGGTGGTTTCAAATGGAAGGGCGGCGGGATCCAGCCGCCATCTGAGTTTATCAATCGTCACTTTCTTATCTGATGAATTCGTGGACATCGACGGACTCCTCGTTTTTTAATTGATTTCAAACTGCTTTCCGATACTTCCATTTTTCGATACGCTTCCTGACCGTTATCAATTCCGTTCGAGTGTTCCTCAGCCTGATAAAAAATGCCGCGCGGGCAATGATTTCAATTGCAAATCATTCGACCTTTATTTTAACAGCGGGCGCTTTTTCGGGCTTGCATTTCGGCATGACAATCGTCAGGATCTCATCTTTGTAAGAAGCCTCGACATCTTCCGTCCTTATCCGGCAAGGGATTTGAATGGTTCGAGCGAAAGAGCCATGTCTTCTTTCCGTTCGATGATAGTTCTCGCTTTCCTTAACGAATTCCTGCTTCAGCTCGCCTTTGATGGTGAGCATATCGCCGCTGATCACAATATCCAGATCCTCCGGATTCAAACCGGCGATCTTGGCCTTTATAATCAGCTCGCTCTCCGTTTCAGACAAATCAATCGAAGGCACCTGCCCGGCAATTCCCTTGAAAAAAGGCATTCCGAAGTCCTTCCTCAGCCTGAACATGAGACGCTCCATATCCCTTTTCAATTTGTCGATTTCACGATCTTTCCAGATGATCAACTCCGGCATGATTAACCCTCCTTTTTAAACAAGAAAAGCTTTTTTCAGTTTGATTTATTTTAAAAGCTGCTTCCGGAATATGCAAGTAATTTCAAAATCTGCCCCGAATCCGGGCTTGAAACGGAATGGCAGGTGGTGTTTTCGTTCTTAATCGGTCAATCGGATTTCTTCAGCGAGATCTTCGGGAGAGATGATCACGATAACTTCATCATGACCTTTTTCAAAATAATTCACGTCACTCGTTCCCAGCGGCGGGAGGCTGACTCTGGGAACGGTCCGAGCCTGTATCCAGAAACCGTCGTCGTCTTCGAGGCTCATCAGAAGTGTCATATTCAAATTATTCAGATGCATCCGGTGGAAGGACTTCAACAACCGGGTCAACCCCCGGGCATATGAATCCAGGGTCTCATCCGTTAGATCCCGGATGGAACTCATGTTCTTGAAAATGGAAAGGATTTCGCCGAACATCCCGCCCGGGCTGAAAAGAGAAATAAACTCGATTCCACCATAATTGAAGAGGTATCTGCTTTTGTTTTGTTTTTCAAACTCGACCAGGTCCGCCCAGTAATTTGCGCCATGAACCATCTTATAATCGGCGGACGATCTCATCAGCCGGCCATGAAAGTGGGTCGGGCGGCGGTTGACGACTACCTGAATATGAGGATGAATCAGTCCGCCTCCGGAACCCGGCATGTAGTTCCAGTTAATCGAAGCATATGAGACATCCCGAGCGTTTGCCTTGATCCGTTCGATAAAAAGGGTGCTCGCTTTGAGGGCGCTGAATAGTTTTTCGACGGAAAATCGGTCCAGAGATATATAGTGTTCGTCTGAGATCACGGTAACCCCGCAGTAGCGGCTGTAAGGAAACGCGTTGGGCAAAACGGTCGAGCGGCCGAAACATATCCGGCCCTCGGGAACGAGGTCGGCGGGAAATTTCGGAGTGGATCTTGCAAGATTTTCGGGACAGAAAGGACAATTGTGTCTGGAGGCTTCGATCATTTCCGGTTCATGAGATGCTTGCGGGAATCGCATCCGGGATTTGAGAACGCGGGATACCGTGCCGGTAAAACAATCCTTTCGGATTTCAACCGGAATGGCTTTTTCGGTAAACCCTTCGCTGAAATCCAGCATCCGTGCCTCAACCGTATGCTTTTCAAATAGATTCTCCATGATTGATCCCCCCCTTTCTGCGCTCCCGTCAACCGGTGGCGAGCCGTTTTCTTATTAGCCGTTTTTCAAGGGTACGCAAAAACCGAATCGTTTCGCGCCTCGATGCTTTATCAAAAAACGATCACAAATAAAATCTCGGTACGCGGTCCGTGACGGTAGATACGACTTCGTAGTTGATCGTTTCGAGGACGGCGGCAATTTCATCGACGGTGATCGTCAAATTGCCCTGTTTTCCGAAAATGACCACCTCATCTTCCAGACGGATATCCGGAATATGGCCCACATCCAGCATGGTGAGGTCCATGCAGATGCGGCCCACTACCGGCGCTCGCTGTCCCCCGACCAGCATCTGTCCGCAGGAAGACAACCGGCGATTATATCCATCCGCATAACCGACCGGCACGGTGGCAACGGTGGTGGATTTTGGAGTTTCATAGGTCATGCCGTAACTGATTTTGAAACCGGCAGGCACTTTTTTCAAGTGAATCACCCGGCTTTTCAATTCCATAGCCGGTTTCAATTCCACCCGGTTTTTATTCACCTCATCGGACGGATACAGGCCGTAAAGGGAAATGCCGCCTCTCACCATATCGAGATGGGTTTCAGGCATATCGATAATCGCCGCGCTGTTGGCGGCATGTTTTATCGGAATCTCCAGGCCGGTAAGCCGAAGCCGGTTCAAAAAATCCATGAACCGTTCAAACTGCTTTACGGCATATGATTTATCCAGGCTGTCGGCGGTTGCAAAGTGGGTAAAAACACCCTCCAGTTCAAGACCGCCAAGACATCCGATGGCGTTTGCTTCATGGATCGCGTCGTTTTTAAAATCACCGCCCCGAGCGGGTGTACCGAATCCGTTGGAAGATATGCCGAGTCTTCCCATTCCGGAGTCCACCTTTAGATGAATCTTGATCTTTTTGCCATGCGAAGCCGCCATCCTGGAGAGTGCCTCGGCTGTTCTCAATGAAAATACGGTCTGCGTAAGATCAAATTCAAGAAGCTTTTCCGCAAATACGGACTGCGTATGGCCCAGAATCAAGATCGGCGCATCAATCCCGGAGTTCCGGAGTTGTATGCCTTCCCCCAGTCTCGCCACCCCCAGAAAGCAGGCACCGTTTTGCAGGGCTGTCTTTGCCACTTCAATCATGCCGTGCCCGTAGGCGTTTGCTTTCACAACCGCCATCAACCGAGCGGACGGATGGGTAACCCGCCTCAGTTCACGCACGTTGTGAGCGATCGCCTTCCGATCAACTTCCGCCCATATCAATGGAAAATCCAAAAATTTTACCTCGAAAATCAGGTTTCTTCGTTTTTTTTTATCATGCAATCGGACGGTCTCAAACCCATACCGGCCGTCCGGCATCCGGTCGGCAAATCTTGAACCCGGCCGAAAATATGCCCGGATGGCATCAATTGCTGAGTGCGCGAAAACGAAAACGATGCTACAACAAACTGTCAATCGGCTTCCAATCGAGACCGAAAGCCTCCGCAACCCCCTTGCAGGTGATCTTTCCCAAAACCACGTTGGCGCCGCTCTTGATTTCGGGATTATCCTTGAATGCTTTTTTCCATCCTTTATTCGCAATTTCGACGGCATACGGCAAAGTCGCATTGGTCAAAGCCAATGTCGAAGTTTTTGCAACGGCACCCGGCATATTGGCCACGCAATAATGCAACACGCCGTCCACGGTAAAAACCGGATCGGAATGCGTTGTCGGCTTCGATGTTTCAAAACAGCCCCCCTGATCGATCGAAACATCCAGAAGAACCGCTCCTTTTTTGATTATCTTCAGCATCTCCCGGTCGATTATCTTTGGTGCTTTCGCCCCCGGGACAAGAACAGCGCCCACAATTATGTCGGCCTCCGTTAGGAGTTTGCGGATCGTCACCGGGCTGGATGCCAGAAGAAAGCAGTTTGGAGGCATGACATCGCTGAGATATCGCAACCGGTCCAGCCGGACATCGAGAAGATATACCTTTGCCCCCATCCCGCAAGCGATCTTGGCTGCATTGGTTCCCACCTTGCCGCCTCCGATAACCAGAACCGTCCCCGGATCGACTCCCGGTACCCCGCCAAGCAAAATCCCCTGACCGCCATGAATCTTTTCCAGATACCTGGCACCTTGCGGTACGGCCATCCGTCCGGCAATTTCGCTCATCGGCGCCAGCAGCGGCAGGGAGCCGTCCGCCGTTTGAATCGTTTCGTACGCGATACCGACGGAACCGCTTTTTATAAGAACACGGGTCAATTCTTCCATGGCGGCCAGGTGAAGAAAGGTAAAAATGATCTGGCCTTCTCGAATCCAGTCATATTCGGAGGGCAACGGCTCTTTCACATGCATCACCATTTCGCAGCGGTCGTAAACTTCTTTCGGCGTATCGACAAGTTGCGCTCCGGCCTCGACATACATGGCATCATCGAACCCGCTCCCTTTCCCCGCTTCTTTCTCGATCCAGACGCGATGCCCGTTTTCCTTCATTACCGCCGCCCCGGAGGGGGTCATGGAAACACGATGTTCCTCCGTCTTGATTTCTTTTAAAATTCCTACGTTCATGATTGTTCCTTTGGAAAAGGTACACCGTAAAATCCGTCTCTGGAAACCGTTTGCGAACAGGCGAGATAGAGCTCTTTTGCGTGGTAAGAGCTTCTCACAAGCGGTCCGCTGGCCGCTTCCGTAAAACCCATTTCAAGAGCGGTCCGCCTCCAGCGATCGAATTCTTCCGGAGGAATAAAGCGTTCGACCGGCAAATGCCGGCTTGTCGGCTGCAAATATTGTCCCAGTGTCAGAAGATTGCAGCCGGCGTTTCGAAGATCCAGGAGGGTTTTCAAAATTTCTTCCGTCGACTCCCCCAGCCCGAGCATGAGACCGGACTTTACAGGCACCCGCGGGCGGTAACGTCCAACCCGCCTGATCAGCTCAAGCGACTGTTGGTAGTCCGCGCCCGGACGAGCCAGGGAATAAAGACGCGGGACCGTTTCCAGGTTATGGTTCAAGACACTGATGCGGGCATCGAGAATCAATCGAAGCGAATCCGCGTTTCCGCGAAAATCCGGGATCAAGACCTCCACCTTTGCATCGGGTGCCGCGCGATGAATTTTATTTACGGTTTCGCTGAAAAATCCGGCACCGCCATCGTCCAAGTCATCGCGGGTGACGGAAGTTACAACCACATATTGCAGTCCCAGATGTTTTACCGCTTCCGCAACCCGGAAGGGTTCCCCCGGGTCGGGAGGCGTCAGAGGCCCATGAGCCACCGAGCAAAACCCGCAGTCCCGGGTGCACCGAGGCCCCATGATCAGAAATGTTGCCGTTTGGCGGGAAAAACACTCCCAGATGTTGGGGCATTTTGCCTCCTGGCATACGGTGTGAAGGCGGTTCTCTTCCAGCAGTTTCCTGACTTTCTCATAAGCGGAGCCGGTGGGCAATCTGCGCTTGAGCCAGGGTGGTTTTGGAATCCTTTTTTTTGCCTCCGGATGTTGAATCATTGTTTTTCTGCCTCCGGCTTTCGGCAACAGGATGCTTTCGGTCGTTCGGGGTTACAACTTTAAAGAAGCCGCCAAATCGTTTATTTTTATACCTCGCAATTCTTCCCGCTTGATCATTTCCAGCTCAACGGCGAAAACGCTTTCAATATGTTGTCGGACCGCACGGCGAACCGGATTCATGGCAATTTCACTCGAAAGCACTTCCCGCATGGAGGTCATTTGAACTCCCGGAAGGCCGCAGGGATGAATCCAGCCGAAAGGTTCAAGGGAAAGATTGACATTGAGCGCCAGGCCGTGAAAGGTTATCCCCCGTCGAACCGAAATTCCGATACTTCCCAGTTTCCGGTTTCCGACCCAAACCCCCCGGTTCAAGGAATTCCGCTCCGCCCGGATTCCCCAGTCCCCGGCGGTGCGAATCATGATTTCTTCCAGCCCCGTTACATATTCCACTACCCGCATCCGGTTTTCCCTGAGACGGATGATGGGATAAAGTACCACTTGACCGGGCCCATGAAACGTAATCGTGCCGCCGCGTTCCGTGTGGAATATCGGGATTCCGGTTTCTTCCAGAAATTTCTCGGATATTTTCAGACTCTCCAGTCCTCCCCTGCGGCCAAGGGTGAAAACCGGAGGGTGTTCCAGGAGCAGAACAATATCCCTATCGATGATCTTGTTTATTCTGGCGTCAACCAGCCTGTGCTGTAAATCCAGGGCTTCACTGTATGAAACGGCGGACAGTTGCAGGCAATGCCATCTTTTGCTTCCGCCGGATTGCACACGGCTTGAATCGGTCTTCAAATCAATTCCACCTTACGGAAACAATTCAGCGGCTTTTTGAAATAATTTTCTGCGGACGGGCCGGAAAATATGTGTACCGGTTTCATCCCGCAAGGCACGGATGCCGCGCGGCGGACACCTCGTCCAGCCGTGTGACCTTGCAGCGCCCGGGTGCTTGCCGCAGTAAATCCGGGTTTTCCTTCGCTTCATTTGCAACGGCCTTCAGTGAATCGATGAAAAGATCGATGGTCTCCTTGGATTCCGTTTCCGTCGGTTCAATCATCATCGCGCCGCTGACCACCAGCGGAAAATAGATGGTAGGGGGATGAAATCCGTAATCCATCAATCGCTTCACCATGTCCAGCGTGGTAATTTTATACGCATTCTGAAACTTATCGGAAAAGACGCATTCATGCATGCAATTTCTGTCATATGGCAGATGAAAAACCTTTTTTAAATTTTCCTTGATGTAATTGGCGTTCAGGACAGCGAGTTGGCTGGCTTTTCTCAGGTTCACCGGTCCCATGCTCCGGATATAGCAGTACGCCTTGATCATGACGCCAAAATTTCCATAAAAGGCCTGCAACTTACCGATCGATTCCGGAAACTCGCTGGAAAGAGCATATGCTCCATTCTTCTCGATGATTCGGGGGACCGGTAAAAAAGGGATCAAATGCTTTCTCACGCAAACCGGCCCGCTGCCGGGGCCGCCGCCTCCGTGCGGTGTTGAAAAGGTTTTGTGGAGATTCAGATGCAACACATCGACCCCGATTTCACCCATGCTCACGATGCCCATTACTGCATTCATGTTGGCGCCGTCGCAGTAGACCAGCCCTCCTTTTGAATGAACAATTTCAGCGATCTTTTTTATGTTTTCCTCAAACAGGCCCAGCGTATTGGGATTGGTGACCATGATTCCCGCGGTATCTTCATCCATCAACTCGGCAACGGCCCCGGTGGACAGAATTCCCTGTTCATTGGATCGTACGGGCACGGGACGGTAACCGCAGAGCGCCGCGCTGGCCGGGTTTGTGCCATGAGCCGTATCCGGAACGATTATTTTTGAACGGTGTCCGCCCTTTTTTTTATGATAGGCATGAATAAGCATCATTCCGGTGAGTTCTCCGTGAGCACCGGCGGCAGGCTGCAGGGTTACCGCATCCATTCCGGTTATTTCAGCCAGAAACTGTTCAAGTTCGAACATCAGCTTCAGCACCCCCTGTGAAAGATGCGCGGGGAGCAATGGATGGGCGCCGGAAAATCCCTTGAGGTTTGCCAGTTTTTCGTTGATCTTCGGGTTATATTTCATGGTGCAGGAACCCAGGGGATACATCCCGGAATCCACACCGAAATTCCATTGCGACAACCTCGTATAGTGACGGACCACGTCGACTTCGCTCAAATCCGGAAGGTCCGGACCTTCCGTCGTCAAATCCTTATCCAGAGGGGCCGGATCTACATCATGCCGGGGCAGGGATATTCCGCATCTTCCGCTTTTTCCCTTCTCCCAGAGCAGCGGTTCGTTCAATATCAGACCGGTGGTTCCCAGTGATTCTTTCATGGCGTAATCTCCTTGACCAATGCATCCATGTCTTCGCGCGTTTTGGTTTCCGTCACGCAGAAGAGATAATGCCCGGCCAGTTCGGGATAAAAGGATGCCAGCGGAAAGCCCGCCACGATCCTTTTTTCCATCAGGCGCCGATAGGTGCTTTCAAAATCGGCCGGGAATTCAACGACAAACTCATTGAACGTGGGGCTGTCAAAAGGTATTCCGACCCCGGCTTTCTTCAGTTCCTTTTTCAGGTATTCGGCTTTGTCGTGATTGATCGAGGCGAGTTCCCGCATGCCGGTACGGCCCGCGGAGGCCATATACATCGCAGCCGTCAGCGCGCAAAGACTGTTGTTGGTGCAAATGTTCGAGGTCGCCTTCTCCCGACGAATGTGCTGCTCGCGCGTGGCAAGCGTCAGAACAAAGCCTTCTTTGCCTTCTCTGTCCATGGTTTTGCCCACGAGGCGACCCGGCATGCTTCGAACGTATTTCATCTTGCCGGCGAACATTCCGAGAACCGGTCCGCCGAAAGACTGCGGAATGCCGAAGCTTTGACCCTCCCCGCACGCAATGTCCGCGCCCTGAACGCCCGGGCTTTTCAGGAGTCCATAGGCGAGCGGTTCGGTAAAAGAAGTAATAAAGAGGCCTTCATTCTTATGAATTTTTTCCGCCGCCTCCCCGAGGTTTTCGATACAGCCGAAAAAGTTTGGCGATTGAACCGCCAGCGCAGCCAGACCATCCATGTGATCCACCGGTGACAGATCCGTCGTACCGTTTTTACGAAAGGGCAGTTCGACAAGCTCATAGCCGGCCGGTTCAAAATAGGTTCGAACCACGCGACGATACAGGGGGTGAACAAGGGATGAAACGGCGACCCTCTTTTTCCGGGTGATACGAACCGCCATGAGCAAGGCCTCCGCAAGCGCGGACGCGCCATCGTAAATGGATGCATTTGCCACCTCCATTCCCAGGAGCCGGGCAACCATGGTTTGATACTCGTAAATCGCCTGAAGGGTTCCCTGGCTCATTTCCGGCTGGTAAGGGGTATACGCCGTGACAAATTCGGAACGGCTCAGCAGAAAGGAGACCGATTGAGGTATATAATGTTCATAGCTCCCGGCTCCCATGAAAACCTTGTATTCCGGCGAAACGGCGACACGTTCCGAAAGGGCGCCCAGGTAGGCGGTCAATTCCCATTCGGTCAGCGGTTCCGGCAATTTCATATCACCGGTACGGCGGCAATTTTCAGGAATGGTGGGAAAAAGACCGTCCAAGTCTTTCGCTCCCACCGCCCGCAACATGGAAGCGATGTCATCCGGAGTATGAGGCAGATAGCGCATTAATCCAATCCTTTCAGCATCCGAACATAAGCGTTCTGGCTCATCAAGGCATCCAATTCCTTCAGATCACCGGGTTTCACGTCGATCATCCATCCCTCGTGGTACGGATCCGTATTGACCAATTCCGGCGAACCTTCAAGCGCCGGGTTGACGGCAAGGATTTCCCCACCGACGGGGATGTACAGTTCGGAAACCGCTTTCACCGATTCGACGGTCCCGAAAACCTCTCCCCGCTCAAAGGTGTCCCCCACCCGGGGCAACTCCACGTAAACGATATCCCCCAGTTGATCCTGTGCATAATCGCTGATACCGACCCTTACCCGATCGCCTTCCAGTCGAGCCCATTCATGATCCGGCGCATAACGCACATCCGGTATGATTAACTGATCGATCCCCTTCATTGCTTTCCTCCTTCTTTCTCCAACGCAATCCTATCCAAAAACATAGAAAAATATTTATCGGGTTCCGCCTAAGAAAATTTTCTCCATTTTATTGAAACCGATCAAAATACGAAAAAACGCCGGCCGCTGAAGGCAGTAAAATCCGGATCGGGACCACAACAACGAACATGGGAATTTTTCATACACCGTTTGGTTTTCACGCCATCATTTCATTGATGGATCTGCGCGCGGTCCGATCCGGACGAATGTCTTCCACGATGATCGCCTTTATTTTGCGGATGGTATCCCTGAGATAAACGATTTGCCCTGGAAACAATTTCGATTTCACCTTCACAAAGCCGCAGCTCAGGCCGCCCGGATGAAAATTTTCCGGTTTGTCGGGGCTGGCGATGCTGAAAATACGGTCGTTGTGACGTCCGATACCCATATCCGTGACACAGGTCAGGACGTCTCCGATTTTCATCCCTTCGGGGTCCAGCACAACCGCGGGAGCGGAGACGGAAACCTTTCGAAGATCATAGCCGACAAACGGATAGGTGTAAGTGGGTTCCTTGATATTCAGAAGGGCTTCATCGCCGATAAATTTTTTGGTAAAACCCGTTCCCTCTGGATTAAGCGGCAAGGCAAACGGCCAGGGGTGATTCACAAAGGGCCATGATCCGATATCCTGGTGAGAAAGCGGAAGCACGGCACCGGTCCGAAGCGAATCCCGAGCTGCCAGTCCGCATGGGATCAAACCGAAATCCCGGCCGGATTGAATAATGAGTTCCCAAGCCTTTACAATATGCTCGGGAGCCATAAAAATTTCAAAACCGAATTCCCCGGTATAACCGGTTCGGGAAAGCAGCAGCGGAATGCCGCCAACAAGCCGCACCTGTGAACCAAAAACAGTCGTTTTACCAACCTCCCCTTTAAACGAGAAGTAACTCATCCCCTGAAGGGTTTTCTCGGGGTTCGCCAGAACCTTACCAAGGATTTTGGCTGCCGCGGGACCCTGTATATCCATTTTGCCCAGCCGGTCGGTAAGATCCGTCAGTTCAACCCTTCTCGGTCCCGAACGAACTTTCAGATGCCGGGTCACCCGTCCGCCCATCCCGGCATTCACCACAACCATATAGAGCTTTCCGGACAACTGGTAAACGATCGCATCGTCGATTACTTCTCCGTTATCCTTAAGGAATGCACCGTAAGCGCATTTGCCGGGTTTCAGAGGCGATTGTTTTTTCCCGACGCAGGCTGCCAGATTCTTGGTGAAGCAGAGCTGGAGTAAATCAAAGGCACCCGGTCCCTCAATCCGTATAGCGGCCATATAGCTTGTGTCGAAAATGCCGGCATTCGTGAGAACCGAAAGGTGTTCCTTCTTCACACCCGCCGGATACCACAGCGGCATATGGTATCCGCCGAAATCCGCCATATTGGCTCCACAGGCTGTATGCCAGGAATGCAGCAACGTCTTTTTCGTTTTTTCAGGCATTTTTTTCCTTCTCAGAAGGGGTATTATGGATTACGGTTGTCAAGAATTCGACTAATTTAGATTGATGATTCTGTCAATAGAAGATATGGAATCGAGTCGAAGAAAATAAATCTTCTTTTCCTTCGGGCGTTTTCCCCCCATGAAAACGGAAATCAGATCGTATTCATCTCAAGTTCAGGGAAAGTGAAAAATCATGGCCACAAAAATAGCCGTAATCGGAGCGGGGTCGGGAGGATATGTTGCCGCCCTTCGCGCCGCGCAGCTGGGTGCCGAGGTCACCGTTGTCGAACGGGACCGGGTGGGAGGAACCTGTCTCCACTGGGGGTGTATCCCTTCCAAAATTATGAAGACAACCGCCCAACTGATGGAAAGTTTCCATCGATCCCGGGAATTCGGCATCGAATGGAAGGGAGAAATCCATCCCGACATGGCCCTTCTGATGAACCGAAAAGAAAAAATTATTCAAAACCAGGCCGATAACCTCTTGAAGCTTTTCCATCATCGTAAGATCCGCATTCTTAACGGTCATGGATTCATCCAGGGGCCCGGAATGGCTGAAGTGAGACAGAAAAACGGCGAAACGATCGAACTCCCATGGGATCGTCTGATTTTGGCACCGGGTTCACAGCCATCGGATATTCCTTTGTTCCCGATGGACGGCGAGCGAATCATATCCAGCAACGAAGCGGTCAACCTTCAGAAAATTCCGAAATCCATCCTGATTGTCGGAGGAGGCGTTATCGGATGCGAATTCGCATTCATTCTTTCATCGCTGGGGTCCGAAGTGACTCTGGTGGAAGCCTTGTCACGCATCCTTCCAATTCCTTCCATCGATGCGGATTGTTCCAGGCTCATGCAACGGGAGATGAAAAAGCGCAAGATCCATTTCATGATCAACCGGACCGTCAAAGGCGTCGAAAAAACCGGAAAAAAACTCCTCGTCACTATGGAGGCCACGCAAGCCGGTTTCGATCGGAAGGAAAGGGATCTGCCTCCCGTGCAGGTAGAAGTTGAAAAGATGCTGGTCTGCATCGGTCGAAGTCCCATGACCGCGGGTGTCGGCCTGGAGAGGATCGGAGTTGAAACCGATGAAAAAGGATGGATTACCGCCGATAAAAAAATGGAAACCAGCGTACCCGGCGTTTACGCCGTTGGAGACGTATTGGGTCCCTCCAAGGTGATGCTCGCCCACGTAGCATCCGCCGAGGGACTTGTGGCCGCGGAAAACGCAATGGGAGGAAGCCGGTTCATGCGATACGGCGCCGTGCCGGTAGGGGTCTTTACCAGCCCGGAAGTTGCCGCTGTCGGCCTGACCGAGGTTCAGGCAAAAACGCAGGGGTACCGGGTTCGAGCGGACAGCGTTCTTTTTCGCAACCTGGGAATGGCCCATGTCATGGGAGAAATCGCGGGAGAGGCGAAAATCGTCTCGGATACGGAAAATGGTAAAATCCTTGGGGTCCAACTGGTCGGGCCGCATGCGACGGATCTGATCGCCGAAGCGACCCTTGCCGTACGCACGGGTTGTAATGTAAAAGATCTGGCCGATACCATCCACGCCCATCCGACACTGTCCGAGATCTTGCGGGAAGCCGCTTTCAAGTCTCTGGACAAATCCCTGCATGAATGACGGCCCGCTTCGGTATCCATCCGCCGGATCCAACCATTTTCATGTACCGTCGGAAGTGGATCGGAGAGCAAAAAAAGTTTAAAAGACGGAATTTCAGGACGTTTCGCTTAAAAAAATATTGTAGAACAGATAAAGCGCTAAAACCATAAGCCCGACATCGCGCAAGATGCTCAGGGTAACATGGGAGGTCATTGCCCCGCCGGTTGAAAAACAGCCGCACTGGATATCCAATCCCCGCGCCGCATTAAACATCAGGGCGCTTAAAAAGATCAACAAAAGGAGGTTAACCAGAATCACGGCTCCGGGGATCCATAATCCGAAAACAAGCAGAACGCCCAAAAGAACTTCCATCCAAGGTAAAAAAACGGCGGTAAAATTAATCAAACGATCCGGAAGAATTTGATAATTAAAAACCAAGCCGGCAAAATCAGCCGGATTCAGAATTTTCTCAAAGGCGGCAAAAATAAAAATCAGGCCCAATACGAGGCGGCCCCAAAAGAAAAGGGGTGTTTTCAAAACGATCTCCACAGCCTCCCGCGGTTCATTTGATCCAATTGGCTACCTTTGCAGGATGTTTTATCGTATTCCAACGGTTATAACCAGGAGAATAAACGGAAACGGCATTTTCTACGAAATATCCCGGGGATTCCTTTCAACCGGGAGGTGATTCTCCTGCCACACGGACCATCCGTTGACCAGAACCTTGACATGCGTGAATCCGAATTCCAGCAAAAAAACCGCCAGGTCCGACCCGGAACGGCAGTTTTCTCCGTCACAATAGACAACAATCGAACGCTCCGGAGGAATGTTTTCCATCACCTCGGAAAATTTTTCTTCCATATTTTCCTGCGGCAGATTGAAGGCTCCTTTTATATGGCCCTGTTCGTAGTCCTCCGGAGAACGCGCATCCAGAAAGACCGCCGATCGATCGAAATAATGTTTTTTTGCCTCATCGAGGGAAACCATGAGGTTTTTACCGGGATCCGTCGCCAATCGGAATCTCGATGTCCCGTCGGCCAGAATCGGCAATCGATCCGGACGTAAACCGTTTACAATCAGACTCAAGAGGGCTGAAATAAATAAAATACCGACGGCTTGCAGGAGACCCGCAAGCCATTTGTTCCCTTTGCACCGCATTGGACGACTCATTTGCTGAACATCAATAAGCTTGCGCCGGGTTCGGCGAATTCTTCATTAAACTTATGGGATTATCTTCTGATATCGACCGATTCGCTGAAAATATGAAACAACATCTCTCCGCTTCCGATCCGTCCCGATTCCGCCAAGTCAACCTGTATCTTGCATGGGCGCTGACGGCAGGCAATTTTTGAAGAACCTCGCGGCAAGCTGCGAGAGGAATCCGTTCGAGGGGTTGCGGTTCAAAAGAAGATTGAAGCAATTGAATTTTGTTCCATGTGCATTTCATCTTCTTTTGTATTTACCCATCAGTTGAGTCTGATCCAGAATATGCCCCTCCATCGCTTTTACTATCTGTTTTTTGGTTGCCCCCGGCGTCACTCCGAGCATCGCATCCAGCGCGTATATCTTGAAGTAGTATCTGTGGGTGCCTCCGGGAGGGCATGGGCCGCCGTAACCGGTTTTTCCGAAATCATTGACTCCATGTGTTCCGCCGCTTGGCGGATGCTCCCGGGGGGAAACGTTTTCCGGCAGGCTTGTCGTTTCCGGCGGGATATCATAGTAGACCCAGTGAACCCATGTGCCCATCGGAGCATCCGGATCATCGGCGATGATGGTGATGCTCCGGGTGCCCGACGGAATCGAATGCCATTCGAGTGCCGGTGAAACGTTTTTTCCGTCACAGGTATATCGAGCGGGTATCATTCCCCCGTTTTCAAATGCCGTACTCTTTACGTCCATGTCGATACCTCCTCTTTTTGTAAATGCATGGGCCGGATTCGCGAATCTCGTCATTGATTGGAAACGCCCGGGTCGGAATCCCGCGATCCGCCAAGGAGTTCCTTGAGTCTCAACGCGTTTTTCGGTGCATAGCCCATAAAATCGTTGTCAAAGTATACAAAGGTATCCCGGTTCCACCTCCTGATCTTTTCCGCCCAGGTCTTCAGCTCCTCTTCCGTATATTCCGAGGCGTAAAGTTTTCTGGAACCGTGCAGCCGGATATAAATGAAATCCGATGTGACTGCTTCGCGGAAGGGATAACGCCCTGCGGTATCGGAGATACACCAGGCGATGTTATGTCGCTTGAAGGAGAGCAAAGCATTTTCCTGCAGCCAGCTCGAATGCCGAGCTTCGAAAGTGCATCGTTTATTTTCCGGAAGACAGCGGCAGAAATTCTCAAGTACGTCCTCGTCAAATACCAGGCTCGGGGGAAGCTGGAAAAGAATGACGCCGAGCTTTTCCCCCAGCATCGTCAAGGGTTTCATGAATTTTTGCATCGGCTCCGAGGCATCTTTCAATCGTTTGACATGCGTTATGAACCTGCTGGCTTTTACGGACCACGAAAACGTTTCGGGCGTTCTTTTCCGCCAATTATCGAAGGTTTCCGGCTTCATGGAACGATAAAAGGTTGCATTGACTTCAACGGTTTTAAACTCCCCGGAATAAAACTCCAGCCATTTTGACCTGGGATATTTTTCCGGATAGAAAACACCCCTCCAATGATCGTAATTCCACCCGGAGGTTCCAACATATATTTTATTGTGAATCATGCCGGTGTCTATTATCGACGATCGTCGGTTGGAAATCGGATTAAAATACTTTAAAAAATCATCGGCAATACAATTTATGCGGTGAGCAATATTGGCAAATATTGAATGAAAGTATATGAAAAGGCGTTTCAGGTGTCAAGCAGGTAACCGCAAACGGTAAAGTCCGAACAACCCTTCAATAAAACTTCAATAACTTGACATCCATTCAATCTGATTTTATGATCGGCACCGGAGACAAAAATTTTTACAAGCCATCGATGAGAGAAAAAATATGACAAAGCTGATTAAAGAGAAGGGAGAAAGAGGCCGTCTTCATATCGATACGCCCCTGATGGGAGAGTCGCTGGTAAGCAAGGAATTGTTGATCCGAACCGAGGCTAAAAAATATTTTCATATGCACCCGGATATCAATGTTTTGAAAATCGGGGGGCAGAGCATTATGGATCGCGGCGCAAAGGCTCTTTTTCCCATTCTGGATGCACTGGTTCAGGCAAAGGAGAAACATAAGATTCTAATAATGACCGGAGGCGGGACCCGGGCTCGCCATGTTTATAATATCGGAGTGGATTTGGGCATGCCCACCGGCGTTCTTTCCAAATTGGGCGATAAGGTCTCCTGGCAGAATGCGGAAATGCTCTCTGTGCTTCTTGCCAAGTACGGCGGGGTCAAAATCGGACACGGAGACAATCTCGAGCAGTTAACGATGTTCTGTCGGCTCGGGTATATCCCGATTACCTATGGTATCCCGCCCTACGGATTCTTCGAACATCCTGCCGAACACGGATCGATTCCTCCGCACCGGACGGACTGCGGCGCCTTTCTGCTGGCGGAAAACATCGGAGCACGCCGTCTCATTTTTCTGAAAGACGAAAAAGGGCTCTATGATAAGGATCCTAAAAAATCGGGCCGGGCGGAACAAAAAAATCTCAGGTTTTTTGATCGGATTTCCGCAACGCAGCTTCTTGAACTGGACCTTGACGATATGATCATCGAAAGACCCATTCTCTTGATGCTTCAGCGAGCCAAATGCCTCAAGGAATTCCAGATCGTCGACGCGCTCAATCATCCGGAGTATATTCTGCGGGCGCTCGAGGGAGAGCACGTTGGGACGATCATTTACAAGGATGAAATCGAGCCGCATACCGCCGGCTGACAAACGATCCGGCGAGACCTTTTAAAATACGGAACGATTTTAAAAGGTCTCGTTTTAATCGGCGTCTTATTCCTTTTCCTCTTTACCGGCTTCGAGATAGACAATTTCGGCTCCGGTAGCATTTGCGATTTGGTCCAGTTCCTTTTTGCGGAGATGATTTACATGAATTTTCACATCGCAGCCGCTGGTGCCGATAAAACGGAAACGGGGCTTTTTTTCACCTTTTTCGATTTTTCGTCTTTCACGGACAAAAATTTTTCCGCTCATGGTTGCCTCCTTTTCGTATAGGGTTGATAATGTCCAATGTTGGTTTCAGAATAAATATATATCCTTTAAGAATATATGTCAAACATGAAAATAAACAAAAACAGAAAAAAAAACGACCATCCGGGGTCGGCGAAACAGGAACGCTATATACAACCTTCGATTTTGATGGGGCTTTACCTGAATCCATCCTATGGTTATGAAATCATCCGCCATATTCAGAACTTCGGCTTTGTGAAAGGCGATGCTCCTCCCGGAATGATTTATCGCCACCTGAGGCAATTGGAAGAAGACGGATTGGTGCGCTCGGAATGGAAGACGGAAGGCACGGGTCCCGCGAAACGGATGTATTGTATTACGGAAGAAGGAAATGAGGTCTTATCGGCCTGGATCGGGTACATGGAAAATCAGGCTGAAAAACTTCAAAATTTTATCGCCATGTACCGACGGCTGACAAAATAGGCGCTTCATGTTTTCCTTTTGCGGGAATGACGTTTTCCCGAGGAATCGTCATTCCCGCAAAAGTCTGCTTTTCAACGTTCAATTGCGGGTCGTTTTAATGTTCGTACTGCCGGGCATACTCCGCGTCATTGTACATTGCCTCGCCATATTTATCCTTAAGGAAGCCCGGAACACTTTTCGGCGGAGGATGATGTTTCGTTTCTTGACAGAACCGCGTCCTCAGCAAGTGGATCTCAGTGAAAACATCCGACCGGTCATGATGATTCACCGGAAAAATCTTGTGAGAAGTCGAATTTTCTACTGCTTGTAAATCATCGTCCCCACATGTTCGCCATTGAGAGCCCGGGTGATATTGCCCGGCTCCATCCCGTTGATGATCTGTACCTTTTCGATCACCTCGCTGTTCTGGATGATTTCCAGGCATGGGCGTTCGATAATGAGGTCATCCAGATTTCTTTCCATTAGATCCCTGGCACCTGTTTCCCGAATAAACTCAGCGTCAGGATTCTTTTTGGGATTATCGGTATAAAGGCCCTTTTCATCCTTGACAAACACAATGGTCCGACTGCCGATCAGGTCCGCCAGCAGTACCAGTCCCACATCCGTTCGATGAAGCGGAATCCGGCCCCTGGCGGGTCGAATGGCGAAATAATCGTATGGAGGCATTCCGTGCGTCACCGGAATAATGCCCTGGAGAAAATAAGTCGGCAGCTTGACAATGTCGTCATGTCCGATCTTTATCCCCCCCCATGGCGATAAAAGGGTTGCGATCATCAGGGAATTTTGTTCGGAAATGGCGCTACCGAACTTGGCGATAATTCCGGTAGGCATGCCGAGTTCCAGCCCGATGGCGTAAATATGCCGACTTCGGGTGCCGCCTCCTGCCACGATGAGCATTTTGTGCGTTTCCCGATTCGCGGCGATTTCCTTGATAATTCCGGGAAGTGCCTTGATCCCGCGATCGCAGATGGATTGACCGCCGATCTTTACCAGGCATACGTCCGGGAAAAGTCTTTTCTGGGGGGATATTTCAAGACCTTCAATAAACGATTGGCTTACAAGACTTTCTCCCATCAGCCTGCTTTTGACATGCAACCGCTTTCCGTCTTTCTCGCGAACCAGTGACATTTAACAGCCTCCCTTATTTTGGATGGAACAAACTTTGGTACTCACCTAATTTCTTGACACTCCGGGTGGCCTTCCCGTGAATAGAAATGAACGGCAAAGGCACCCGGGTTGAAAATCATCAACCTTCTTCCTCACCGCCATGTTTCGCGCCCCGTCGAAGTTGAATCAGCTCGGCATCCAGTTCTTCCGCCATGTGCTCCAATTCGCTTTTTCGAAAATGCTCCGCATAAACCTTCAGGTTTAGGTCAGACACGGCGACGACTCGATAACTCGGTTTTCTCTCCCCTTCTTTCGCTCTCAGCCTTTCCCGATAAAAAATTTTTCCGGACATAATCCAATCCTCCTTTCTGCCTGAAAGTCGTTCATGAAAATAAAGGCCTGGCCCAAATCTGAACGGTGCCAGGGTGTTTTTCAATGGATCGTTGTAAATCGAAAACGACGGAAATGCATGAGAATGAAGAACTTAAAGATTTTTATGGCTTGAAACCGGTACGATTCATCAAGGCCGAATCAGCCGGGCATGGTTTCGCTTCCAATGATTTCAACCCCATAGTCGGAGCATTTCACGGTGACGTTCTGCCCGATGCCGGTCCCGAAGAGATCGAACTCTTTTTTCTTCATAAAAACACTGAGTGGAATTCCGATATTTACCAATATCCGGATCCATCCCTTCTCTTCCGATAGCTGGGAGATCCGTCCATCATAAAAGACAGAGGATGCATCGTTTTTTGGGGAACTTGCAAATTTGATGGATTTGGGATGGATCGAAATTTTTATGAAACCCGTCTGGTCCGTTTTGACGGGAATCAGAACCTTGTCATCAATTGCGCAGTAGCTTCTGCCACCCTTCATAATGACTTTCCCGCCGAAAATGTTCTCGTAGATGGAAGAAGTGGGCCGTCCTTCGAAAAGAAACAAGGTTTCTTCGGCCAGTTTGGATGCCTGAAGCATGTTATGAGTACAAACGATAACCGAGATTTTTCTTTCCCGGTGAATGCTTTGAATGATATTTTCAATGGCAATTTGATTTTCCACATCCACGCTGGCGGTGGGCTCGTCGAAGAGAATCACTTTGGGCCGACAGGCCAGCGCTCTGGCAATCGCCACCCGCTGGGTTTCACCTCCGGAAAGGTGAGCGGCGGCCGCCCATTCAAAATCGCGCATTCCGACTAGATCCAGCGATTCCTCGGTGATGCGTCTTCTGTCTTTTTTGGCAATATCTCGCATCTTCAGGCCGAATTCGACGTTCTTGTGCACCGAAGTGCTGAAAAGAATCGGGTGCTGGTCCACCAGAACGACCTCCTTGCGTAATTGCTGAAGCGCCTTTTCCAGAAACTGGACCGGCTTGTCGTTGTAAAAAATGGTGCCGGTTGAGGGGGGCAAAATAAAACTCAAAATATGGAGCAACGTTGTCTTGCCCGAACCGTTTGGACCGAGGAGTGCATATATTTTTTCTTTTTCAATGGAAAGTTCCGGAATATCCAGAACGGTTCGGCCGTTGTATGTCTTTTTAAGATTTCTGGCGGAATACAGCATTAAACCGCCGTCCTTCCCTGAAAGTAATTTAAAAGTATATTCATTACCAGGCTGATGCTCATCAGGATGATCCCCAGGGCCACGGCCAAAACAAATTCCCCCTTGTCGTATTCGAGGGCCATCGCGGTGGTCATGGTGCGGGTAAACCCCTTGGCATTGCCGCCGAGCATCATGCTGATTCCCACTTCCGATATGACCCGCCCGAACGCAGCCACCACGGATGCGACGATCCCGAAGCGGGCCTCTCTCAAAATCACCATCGCCGTTTGGATCCGGTCGGCCCCGAGCGTCATCGCCGTCCGTCGATACCGGGTATCGATTCGGCTGATCGCCGTGATGGTAAAAGTGGTTACCACCGGCACAATCAGTATCACCTGACCGATAATCATGGCCTTTTGCGTATAGAGAAGGTCAAATACTCCGAATATCCCTCTTCTGGAAATGAACATATAGACAAAAAGACCAATGACCACTGTCGGGAGCGCCAGAAGCGTATTCAGCAACGTGATTACCGCTCTTTTTCCCGCAAATTCGGTGACGGCGACGACAAAGCCGAACGGAATTCCGACGGCACCCGCAATCAGGGTCGATAACAAACTTACCTTGAGTGAAACATAAACAATATTCAGGAGGGCGGGATCCACCGTCCTTATAAGAATCAGCGAGGATAAAAAGCTGTCGACAAAAAAATCCATTGATGACCGGAGTATCAGAAATTATTTTGATTACGGAAAACGAACGGGTAGCGGAAGGTTCGGTGGAAAGTACTCTTCCGGCTTCTTGCTGCCGATCGTCCGGTACCCGCCATTTTTTTGCCCCTCTCTTTTTGAGACCGGGGCGTTTTCCGAAAATCGCCTATTTTATACCGGGTATCGCATCCGGAAAAAAGAGCGTTTGGCCCAAAACCTGATAATTCTTAATCACGGATTGACCCCTCGGAGAAATCAGCCACTGGGCGAATTGTTCCGCCAGATCATACCGTACATGGGGAAACTTTTTGGGATTCACCGGAATGACACCATAGGGATTGGCCAGTCTCGAATCGCCTTCGCAAAAAATTTCCAGATCCAGTGGAACCGCGCGACCCAGTTTGTAGTTAACGTAGGTTCCACGATCCGCAAGCGTGTATGCCTGTTTTTCATCGGCAAACGTCAGGGTCTTGCCCATTCCCTGGCCGATTGACACATACCATCGGCCGGAATCCTGCGGGCTGAAGAAGGAGACCTTCAGTTCTTTCCCTTCCAGAACAATGGTTCGGGTTTCCTTGTTCATCGGGATACCGGTGGTTTCCCACAATTCCTGTTCCTTGGTATGCGTTCCGCTGTCATCGCCCCGGGAGATAAACGTCGAACCGGAAAGGGCGATTTTCTTCAGAGCCTCCGCCGCGTCCGTCATTCCCTTGATCCCCGCCGGATCCTCTTTCGGACCCACAACGATAAAATCATTATGCATGACCGCATACCTTTTGGTTCCATAACCTTTCTCCACAAACTCTTTTTCCCGCTCCAGGGCATGAACGAATATCACATCCACATTGCCGTCCATGCCGTCACGGATGGCAGCTCCCGTTCCCTTGGCAAGGACTTTGACTTCAATCCCGGTATCCTTTTTCAGTTCCGGCAGGAGAATATCCAGCAATCCGGAAGCAAGGGTGCTTGTTGTGGTTGACATTTTTATAACCTTGTCTGCCGCAAATCCTCCCGAAGTGATGCCGAACATCAAACATCCTAAAATCACCAGTCCAATGCAAAATTTTTTCATCTTAGCCTCCTTTCTCAGGTTCAAAAAAGTTGAAGTAAGTCGGAAAATGAACGAATTTTTTCTAAAAGTCATCAAAAGCGCCGATACAGAAAATTTGGCAGCCGACTTTTTGTAGATTCGGGATTTATCGGGAACGGAATTTTATAAATTTTGTTGCCGATGCTTTTTTTGCGCGATATTTTCCCAACTCTCCTCCCCATTGGAACGAACCATCAGGATCGCCTGATGACCCAAAAGCCTCGGACGTATCCAGCCTTTGGTCAAAACGAAATCATCCGGCCGGGGAACCCGTGCATCCCGATCGATAGAGACCACCTGGATATTTTTTTCCTCAAGCGCCGATACCGAAATCCGATCCGGAAAATTCCGCAACCTTCCGAACTCGATAAATCGCCCGCAACGTCCGGAAGCAGTGAGTCCGACGGCGGCGGCGGCACCGATGACCCCGTCATTTGTCCCGCCATGACCGGAAAGATGCACATTCGATGCAACCCGTACCGCCTCTTTCTGCGTTACGATTCTCCGGGTGCAGGCAAGGCCGAAGTCGACAAGAGCCGGCAGGGAATCATCGTCTTCACATGCCGCACAGATCCCGGGATCGCTTCCGGGCAGAAAATAATGTTCCACATGCTCGACCGCTTTTTTTACGAGTACATCGAGGAACGTGGAATCGGGGGCATCTACAATGACACATGCCGAGCTGTTGTGCGACGTATAAGGGATTGCCGCATCAACCAGAAGCTGCTGACGCACCACGCCTTTCATTCGGCAATCATCGGGCAGTTGCTGCTCGAACCAGCGGGCCAATTTACCGGTCCCGCGATCCGAGTCCCGGGTATCCGTATCGTCAAAACCGACATAAATAAACATTCCATACTCCTGATAAAATAGATTCAAAAAAAATATGGTAACGATTAAATTTTTAGACCTCTTTTTTGATCGACACGGCCGATGGTGGAAAACCATTTAAAACGCGTGGACCACAGAGGTGTCAAATGCCGCATAAACTAGGCTTTTTTCGGTAAGATTCATTCGAAACAGCGAGCTGGATGAAATGATCGCCCGGAGTTCGATACCGGCCGATTCTATGATGACATCGCTGTAAAAACCCTGGTTTAAAATTTTTGATACCGTTGCCTCGATACAATTGGGCGTGCCCGGAGGAAATTTATCCCCGCGGATGTGGATGTCTTCCGGCCGTATGGCGATGTATTTTTTCGGTCCGCTTTCCTCGCATCCCAACTCGATCCGCAAATTCGCTACATAGGCCTTACGGCCTTCAAATATCGCGGGAAAAACATTTTTCATCCCGACGAACTTCGCAACAAACGGGGTGGCGGGCTGGTGAAATACTTCGGTAACGGTTCCAACCTGCTCTAACCGGCCTTTGTTGATGACCGCGCTTCGCTGTCCCAGGTATTGAGCTTCCGAAAAGTCGTGGGTTACCATCAAAACGGTGATACCCGTGTCGGCGTGAAGCATTTTAAGTATTTCCCTGATCTCTTCCCGAAAATTCGGATCCAGGGCGGACAAGGGTTCGTCGAGCAAAAGCACGGAAGGATCCACCGCAAGCGCGCGGGCCAGCGCCACGCGCTGCATTTCTCCGCCGCTCAGGTTTAAAATCGATCTTCCCAAAATGCGGCGCAGAGAAAATCGATCCACGATAAAATCTAAATTCTTTCCCGTCTTTTTCCCGTCTTTCTTATGATAGCGCAATCCGTAAACAATGTTCTCGTAAACCGTTAAATGAGGAAACAGCGCGTAATCCTGATAAACAATGCCGATCCCGCGCTTCTCGGGAGGAAGCCGTGTAACATCCCGGCTGTTTATCCATATCCGCCCTTCCGATACCGGAACCAATCCGATCACCGCTTCCAGTACGACCGTCTTTCCAGCTCCGGTCGGACCGAGCAACGTAAAAAATTCTCCGGTCTGAATCCTGAGATCAATTTTATGGAGAGAAAAATCGGGAAGCCGGACGCAAAGGTTTTCTATTCGAATCATGTCATCTTTTTCTTATGAATCGAAAAAACTCGGAGAAGCAGAAAAAGAAAAAGGCAAAGAATAATCAGCCACACGGCCACGGGCTGTGAATATCGGAGCCCGTAGGCCGTGAAACGCTGGTATATCATGACCGGAGCAATCATCGGATGATATGCGACAATGACAATCGCTCCGAACTCGCTGATGGCCCGGGCCGTGCACATGATCATGCCGACCACCATGCTCCGCCATGCCAGGGGAAATGTCACTCGAAAGAAGGTGCCGATCGCCGAAGCTCCCAGGCTACGGGAGATATTTTCAAGCCGAACGGGTATGGCTTCAAATCCCGTCTTGACATTATTCACGTAAAAGGGAAGCCCCACAAATGTCAGAACCACAATGATACCCGTTACACTTCCCATTATCCGGATCCCCAGGGAACTCATTATCTCGCCCAGCCAGTGATTTTTCCCGGCGATGCTCAAAATGGCGATTCCGATCACCGGATGGGGAATCATGATCGGGAGATCCACGATACTTTCTATGAATTTCTTCCCGGCAAATTCCTTCCGGGCAAGAAGATATGCAAACGGGGTCCCGAACAAAAATGATATCAGCGCGGCCGACACCGAGGTGTAGATGCTGAGACGGATGGACTGGATTACATCCTTGTCCCGAATCGTTTCCCTGAGATCCGCGAGGCTTGACTGAAACACCATTTCGAACAAGGGAAGCAGAATAAAGGCAATAATGATCATGCTGCTTGAAACGGTCAGCCATATCAGCGGATCAAGGGCCTGGTTTCTCCAGTTGGGTAATTTCATGTATTCGAAAGGTCTCAGTCCCTGACCTCCACCAGTTTCTGTAACTCCGCCGGTATCTGTTCCTTCATTTTTTCAGTGGGAACCCGGCAGGGAATGAAAGGTGGCTGCCCCATGTCTTTTAAAATTTTCAAGCCCCCGTCCGGATCGAGCATGTATTGGAGAAAAAGAACGGCCCCCTTTGGATTCGGGCAGTCTTTTACCATGGTGACCCCATAGGTGCAGGATATTCCGGTCTGCGTGATCCAGGTGCCGGGTTGATTGCCGGTGACTTCTACCTTGGCCTGCGCGTAAAATTCATCCTCTTTATAATTGCCCAGATTGATCCGGTCGGGCATTTTTACATATTTCAGTTCGTGTTGAACCGCAACGGAAAGATATTCCCATGCATAGTCCATATGTCCGGTCTTCAGAAGCGAAACCAGTTCTACCGACTTGGGTCTTATGTTTTCCTTGGGCCGGTTCGCGATGAGCCGGTCATAAAGCCCGGGTTGCTGGTAATGTTTTTCGGCCAGTTGAAGCACCATCAGGCTGCGATATCCGCAAGGATCCAGATTCGGATCCGAATGCCCCCATATAACGCCGGGGCGGCCGAGAATCTCATGCCAGTTGTCGGCATTGATTTCGTTTGCGAACCGGCTTTTATCCGTATAGCAGAGAACCAGCTGGTTGCTCGCAAAACGGATATTCCAGTCGGCCTTTGCCGGGATCAACACTTTATCGATGACGGTAAAGTCCGCGGATGCCATGATATCCGCGGGTTTATTGAGCTCTGAAATCATGCGCGCCATCTGGGTGCTTCCGCCGGCTTCGAGCATGACATCGATATCCGGATATTTCGCTTCAAAAGCTTTTTCCATTTCCGCAAAAGGCACGGCCAGGCTCCCGGCGTGAAACAAAATGACCTTTTCTTTTGCTCCGGCCTGAGATGTCAGAAAAAAAGGCAAAACCACCAACGCAATCATTGCGACCATAACCATTGTTTTTGAATTAAAAAGTGTTTTTTTCATTTACTCCTCCTTCATCGTTTCATGTGGATAAACCATTTTTCCGCTTAAGCTTACATCATAGCCGGCAAGCTCTTCCGCCGCCTCACGAAAGGCTTTTTCATGAAAAAGACCCAGGAAAAGCTGAACGCCCTCATCAAAAAATCGCTCTTTTGTGATCAGAAGGTCATAACGCTCCCATCGCAGAGAAATAAATTCCAGACCGAGCAGGGCGGCCACCGATCGGATTCCCGGTCCGGCATGAGCGCGGCCGGAAGATACCTCCAGGCCGACATCGATGTGCCGGTTGAGTTCATGATGATATCCGTCGATTTCTTCGCCGCTGATCTCCGCTTTTTTCAGCTCCCGGTCGAACAAAAGACGGGTTCCGGTACCCACAGAGCGGTTTACGATTTTTATGCCGGGCCGGATTAAATCGGAAAGAGAGAATATATTTTCCGGGTTCCCCTTTTGCACCAGCAGCCCCTGCTCCCGTCTGCAAAAATTGACCACGGCAGGCATCATACTGAGTTCTTTTACGGCAAAATCAAAATTGTATTCCGTCTCGTCATCCTGGATCAGGTGACTGGATGCCATGTGGCAGAAATTCCGGCGCAGCGCCCGTAAACCCCCCATGCTTCCCAGGTTTCCAAACACCGCCACATGGTCGGTATGGATCGTGTTGAAAAGGGTAAGGGTTCGATCCAGGAGGGGATCATTGCTTCCGGCGATAATCACCAGGCCGTGATAGGGCGGGAGCTGGGTGATCGGTTTCGGATAATTGATCGTGCTGGTTTCAATCCATTGCTCCACCAGATGTTTCGGGAAAAGCCACTTGCCGGTGATCTTTGTCGCCGGCAGCCCTTTCTCGGAAATCAGGGCATAAACCACTTTTTCATTAATATTCAGAAAGGTTGCAACCTCTCTGGTTGAAAGAAGCCTTGTTGCATGATCCGGCCCATCAAAATTTTTCGACATCCTTTTCCGCCTCCGAATTGTTTTTTTCTCGACCTTTCACCTGGTTCATCCAGAAAAGCAACCTTATATATGTTTTTGTAAATATATGTCAAATAATTTCATGAATGAAATTATATCCTGTCAAATTATTACCAGAACATACCCAGAATCGCAATGGCAGGGATTCAGTCATGCAAAAAAATGCATCCGATGATCAGAATGAAGAATCCGAAGGGAAAGTTGAAAGGATTGATCGCTTAGGAGGGCAGTGCGTCTTTTTCGTTTCCGTTCACATCGATTTCGTAATTTCGGTCCCGGCTTTGCCTTCGACCGCTTTTTCGATGGCTTCGATGGAGGTAATTACGGCTCGTTTCCCTCCGTTCCGGACAAACTCCACGGCCGATAGAACCTTCGGCCCCATGGACCCCGGGGGAAAGTGACCTTCATCAAGGTATCGAGCAGCTTCCTTTATTGTCATGGCGCGAAGGAACTGCTGGCCCGGCTGCCCATAATGAATCGCCGCGCCATCCACATCGGTCGCAATCATGAAAATATCGACCCCTACCTCCTCGGCCAATTTAGCGCTCGCAAGGTCTTTATCAATCACCGCTTGAACCCCGCAGAAGGTTCGCCCTTCCCGTATCACCGGTATCCCGCCGCCGCCGCAGCAGATAATGATGAAGTCCATCTCAATCAGTTTTTTAATTTCAAACTTTTCGACAATGGTAATCGGGCGGGGAGAAGCAACTACGCGCCGATATCCTTTTGCTGTTTTTACGGTCCGGAAATGAAGCGCCGCAGCCGCCTCTTTCGAATAAAACGGACCGATCGGCTTGCTGGGATTCTTAAAGGACGGATCTTTTTCATCGACAACCACATAACTGATCAGGCTGATCAACGGCTTATGCGCACAGGCACGCATCGTCATCATTTCGGTATCCAGGGTCGATTCGATCATGTAACCGATCTGGCCCTGAGTTTGCGCCACCAGTATTTCCAGGGGCAACTCGGGAATTTTTTTACAGCATTCCTGCCTGAGGAGCAAATCACCCACCTGGGGACCGTTTCCGTGGGTAATGATGATCCGATAATATTCGGAAAGCCGTGCGATTTGCCGGAGAGGGGTTTTCAAGGTTTCAAACTGTTCTTCAATGTCGGCCTCATGACCTTTTCGGATCAGGGCATTTCCGCCGAGCGCTACCAGCAGGATCTCTTTCTCTTTTTTCCTTTTCATCCAGATTCTCCGGATCGTTTCGTGATTTTCGCTTCATGGAGAAATAATTCGATATCCTTCCAGAAATCATCCCAATTGGGTGGACAGTCGTTATGCCCGCAGTCATAAGAAAGCATTTTTCCATGTCCAGCGGCTCGGCTGAGCGCCAGGCCATGGGCATAAGGAACGATCTCGTCCTGTTTTCCGTGGATTACCAGCACCGGCCCTGAATAGGAATGGACCACCGGGATGTTTTCAAAAGGGTCCCGAATCAGCAGGCCGGGAAACAGATATTTTTTAGCCATCGATTGGGTACTTATAAATGTAGACATCAGAATCAGCGCCGCCGAGGGACGCAATGCGGCAAGGCGGCATATTGCTCCGCCGCCAAGGGATCGACCGAATAATACAATTCGTGAGGGATCCACCTCCCGGCGGACGACCAAAGCATCGTAAGCCGTCACAAAAGTTTCGGCAATGCTTTCCTGTGAAGGACTCCCTTCCGACCGTCCATACCCGGGATACTCAACCATGAGCACCCCAAGCCCCAACCCGTTGAACTTTTTCAACTCCTGAGCCCAAAAATCGATCAATTCCGAGTTTCCATGGGCAAAAATTACCGCCGGTGCAGGCACTGCACCGGGTACCGGGGGGAAAAACCATGTTTCAACCTTTCCGCCGCGGGTATCCAGCCAAATTTTCTCCGGATGCGATATATGCACTGTTTTTGGCGGCCGAATCCGGTACCGAGGGAACAGAACCTGTCGCTGCATCACGAAAACAATAACGCAATATCCTGAATAAGCAATCAATATCCAAAAACCGACTTTTATCAGCGTCTGCACTTTATTTCACATAATCATTGAAAAAGTTTATGGATTTTTCAAAAATGACAAAGAGAATATAAAGAAAACCCTTTTAAAAACAAGGCGAAATCAAAAGGATTGAGAATGTGCTGTCTGTTTATATCAAAAAACAGGGCTGTTGTGTTTTTGTTTTTTTGTTCGCCGGATCATGGAAAACGAAAAAATCCGGATAGATCCGGACAAGTTCTTGCAAAGAGATAATTTGACTATTTTTTACGAATTTTATATAGGAAAAATGAGTTAGAATTTCTGGCAGTTAAAATACCGGTTTTTTAAGGGGGTTATCCTAAAGCCGGAAACCGAGAAAATTTTCAGGACGATACCCCCCACAAGGAGAGTAAAGGTGGCTCAGCAGAAAAGCGTTTTGATCGTAGATGATCATCCCCTTTTCAGGGAAGGACTGAAAACCATTATTGAGCGCGACAAGAGATTTAAGGTGGTAGCGGAAGCCGAAAACGGGTTTAAAGGGCTTAAAATGGCCAAGCAGCACAAACCCGACCTTGCGATCGTAGACATCTCCCTGCCGGATATCAGCGGCATCGAACTGACCCGGGATATTCGCAATCTTCTGCCGGACACGCGCATTTTAATCGTCAGCATGCATTCGAAAATTGATTATATCGCGGAAGCATTTCAGGCGGGAGCGACAGGTTATGTAGTAAAAGAATCCGCTACCGAAAAACTTCTGAAGGGACTTGAAGCCGTCTTAAAGGGCGATTACTTTTTGGACAGCTCCGTGTCCCACCAGGTTGTTGAAAACCTGATGAACCTGCCGGTTAAGGAAGCGAAAATCACCAATTCCGAATACAGCGCTTTGACCCCCCGGGAGCAGGAGATCACCCGTCTGCTGGCTGAAGGGCTGCCCACAAAAAATGTCGCGGAGCGGCTTTTCATCAGCCCCAAAACGGTTGAAAACCACCGTGCCAACATTATGAAAAAACTGAATCTTCACAGCACGATGGAACTGGTCCGATATGCAATCAAGCTGGGCCTGGTCGATGTGGACATGTGGAAGGATTAAAAATAATCCGGCAAAAAAAGCGAGGTGCCTGCGAAACGGCTTTGGCTTGCCCGGATCCCCATCTCAGCTGAACTCACGGAGAATTCGTTCCGGACACGGAAAAATAAAATCGAGGCATTCGATTCTCAGATAGACGGACAGGCGAGTTAAAAAGCTGCAAAAATTGTTTGTCCGAAAGAGAAATTTTTTCTCCGGTTCCTGGAAAATCTCAATTTGTTGGAACACGGATCATCTACAAATCTTCTCCGGAGATCACTTGCTTTCCCTGACCCCTGCGGCATCTCAGGCGGAATGCGCTTTCTCCTGCGTTTCAAATCATGAATGAACTTCTGTCCCAATTAACTCCGGTCCTGATAATTTTTGTTCTGGGGATTTTTCTGAGAAAAGTGAGGATCCTGACGAAAAATGACGGAGAGCTGCTTTTAAAAATTGTATTCCATTTAACTCTGCCCGCCCTGATCATCTTGTCTGTTTCCATCGTTCAAATTTCCCTCGATTTGATATTTCTTCCGATTATTGCAGGCTCAACGATTGTTTTGACGCACCTGTTTTTTTCATTGACCGGCCGATTTTTTGCGGTCGAACGCCGGATAAAAGGAACGGCTGCCGTCGGCGCCATGATTATGAACGTAGGATTCCTGTACCCTTTTTTGATCGCCGCTTATGGGCATACCGGTTTCGCCCGGGCGGTGATCTTTGATTTCGGCAATGGTCTGCTGGTCGTTACTTATGTCTATTACATTGCCTCCAGGTATGGTGATCCCGAAAATCAGCCGATTAAAATCTTCAGGAAACTATGCGCCTCACCGCCGCTTTGGGCGCTCGCCCTTGCTTTCACATTCAATATTGCGGATCTTCCCGTGCCGCTTCCCATCAGGCAGACGCTTGAATCACTAGGCGATATGACCATTCCCCTGATTATGCTTTCCCTGGGAGTTTATTTTACCCCGAGACTGGTTCAATATCCCCTCCTGATATCCGTTTTAATAATAAGAATCGCCGGTGGCCTTGGTTGCGGACTCTTATTCGCCGAACTGTTCGACCTGCAAGGTCTGACCCGATCCGTTGCGGTAATCTGTGCCGCCGCACCGGTCGGTTACAACACACTGACCTTTTCTTCGATGGCAAAGCTGGATGTTGAGTTTGCCGCTTGCCTGGTTTCAATATCCATTGCACTCGGGATTCTGTATGTGCCTCTCCTTATTTTTATTCTGCAACCCTCATAAAAATTTCTCCGTGGATAGACTTCGTGCCACCCGAACCGGCGGATGGAGAGATCTGCAAATCATCTGATTCGTATAGCCCGAGAAAACTTGTATGGCAGGTTCCATATATGCTATATACAAGCCGCAAACGGCTGCCATCAAGATCCGATCCGGCCTCGGTTCGATGAAAAAGCATAAAGCTCCAGGCTCTCGATTATATTTTCCTTTTCATGGATCGGAAACTTTTAAAAGCAGCAACAAACAAATGTACCGAACGAATTTCAGAATGTTCCATCGGGTTTACGATCCCGGCAGGTGAGAAGAACAACCGCGGGAATCCATGGAGTATTTTGAGGATTGAACGCCTCGCCGCAACGCAGAGATTGGGTTCAAGAGGAAGATTTTGAAATCACTTATAAGGGGTATCGCATGACAAAGACGGTACTGGTCCCGATTGCTGACGGCACGGAAGAAATCGAGGCGGTATGCATCATTGACATTCTGAGACGTGCAGGCGCTTCGGTAACCGTCGCCAGTGTCGGTCAATTTCAGGTTACCGCTTCCCGCGGAACCAAACTGATCGCTGACAAGCTGATTTCAACCTGTTTCATGGATACATTTGATCTGGTTGCTCTTCCGGGCGGAATGCCGGGTGCGGAGCGCCTTCGTGACTCGAAAGAACTGGAGCTTATTTTAAAACGTCAACAACGGGAAGGACGATTTTATGCCGCCATATGCGCCTCTCCTGCAATCGTACTCCTGCACCATGGGCTCTTAGCTTTCCATCGGGCAACCTGTCATCCCAACTTTATCCATCAGCTTGACAATACGGATGCGGTCGAATCCCGTGTAGTCGTGGATGGTACTTGTATCACCAGCCGGGGACCCGGAACCGCTATCGAGTTTTCGTTGAAGCTGGTCGAACTGCTTTATGACAAAGGAAAAGCCGATGAAATATCTCGATCCATGGTGGTTTGATAAGAGTGGTCCGAATGCGGATACGAA
>Ga0116141_10000044_pt1 | contig 79087 bp, 85 predicted proteins | sample AD_UKC097_MetaG_FD_89744 | JGI IMG/M metagenome (GOLD analysis project Ga0116141, IMG submission 89744) | Active sludge microbial communities of municipal wastewater-treating anaerobic digesters from USA - AD_UKC097_MetaG | ecosystem: Engineered > Bioreactor > Anaerobic > Digestate | place: USA...
GATTGCCGCTTCATTAGTCGAAATGACTGCTCGCACCTACGGCACAGAAAGTCACATTTTTTCTGGCATGGGGCACGGTCTCATGCTTGAGCGCGATTGGATCAAACCTGCACAAAACCTACTTGACTGGATCAATACTCAATTGCCGGAGGAGAAAATTCGCCATGATTATCACCTTTAAGTCGCCCGCTGCAGGTGACGTCATCATGTTTGGCGATGTCGCTCAGCGCTTGCTGCACATCATGGGTAAAGACCCCAGCGAAAAAGGCATTATTACAGTGGAACAGTTACCGTCGGCCATCACCCAATTAAAAGCAGCGATTGCCGAAGATAAAGCGCAACTCGCTACAAGCAACAACACCAAGGCCGATGCAGATCAGCCTGATACTTCTGAGCATGAATCAAGCAATACCAAGGGAAGCCCGATGATCAGCTTGTATCAGCGCGCAACGCCTTTGCTTGAGCTTCTCACCTGGGCAATGAAAAAAAACAAACCTGTGGTATGGGGTAACTAGTTCAACCTAATCACCCTCGCTCAAGCTCGCTCCACGCATCCACATTCATGCACACGTTATTCATTGGCCGTGTTCTAAACCCGCTTGAACACCTGCGCTAGGTAGTCGCCACTCGCGATTGGGGCACGCGGCCAAGCACAAAAAAACCAAACAGTGCAGCAACGATCAGCATGCTGGCGGAATAAATCGCCGAAGGCAAGGCCAGCCCAGGGTTATTCAATACCTTCATACCGATATACATTGCCAATGCTGCGTTGTGGATACCAATCTCAAAGCTGATTGCTGTCGCCATCGGTTTATCCAGCCCAATCATCCGACTGACATAAAACCCTGCAAGCAAGCTGATAATATTGAAAACCAATACTGCTGGGCCAAGGTGCGTGAAGTATTGCTGCAAGGCGCTCCACTCACGCATAAGAGTTAACCCCATCAATGTAAGTAATAGAACAGCACTAAAGACTTTCATCGGCTTATCCATGACAGCTGCAAACCTGGGAGCTTTGACTCGTGCGAACATGCCAATGGAAACAGGGATCAAAATCAAAACGATCACCTCTACCACCTTGCTCATTTGTAGCGGAACAACTTGACCTGTCTTGGCAAAAAACTCAATCGCCAAATTGGCAATTAACGGCAAGGTAATAATCGAGAGGACGGTATTGATGGCGGTAAGAGAAATATTCATCGCCAGGTTGCCACCAAATAAATGGCTATAAAGATTAGCTGAAATGCCCCCAGGAGAGGCTGCCAAAAGCATGAGGCCCACTGCATAAATTGGTGTAAGGTTGAAAAAAACAATTAGCAAGTAACACACCAAGGGCAAAATAAAAATCTGCAAAGCAAGTGCCAAAACAACTGCCTTCGGATGCGATTTGAGACGAACAAAATCAGCCACTGTTAACGACAAGCCTAAGCCAAACATCATTAAACCGAGGCAAAGCATCATGAGCGTCGGCACAAGCGCCAACAGATTTTGTGTTGCCATTGATTCACTCCTCACATATTATTTTGTGGTTTCTGCCGCACAGTTATTACTGTCGCCAGAACATTCTAAGCTGAGCTTTGGTTGATCTGAAAAATTTAAGTAAACAAAAAACCTCGCTTGCCTAAAATAGCAAACGAGGTTTTTTGAGTAACACCACCTTATAAGTTTGGCGCTAACCAGCGTTCTGCGTCTTTCAAGGGCATACCGCTGCGCTGCGCCCAATCCTGCAACTGGTCGCGGCCGATTTTGCTCACGGCAAAATACCTGGCTTGCGGGTGCGCCAGGTAAAACCCGGCGACGGAAGCCGCGGGCGTCATGGCGAAATTTTCGGTGAGCTCCATATCCGCATTCGCCTTGGCGTTAAGCAACTGGAACAACGCGGATTTGGCTGTGTGGTCGGGGCAGGCCGGATAACCGGGCGCGGGGCGTATGCCCAGGTATTTCTCGGCGATCAAGTCGTCCGCCGGCAAGGTTTCATCGGCCGCATAGCCCCAGTACTTTTTGCGGACTTCTGCATGCAGCCATTCGGCGGCGGCTTCGGCCAGACGGTCGGCCAGGGATTTCAGCATGATGCTGCGGTAATCGTCGTGCTGCGCTTCGAACTCGGCGAGCTTTTTCTCGATGCCGATGCCTGCGCTAACGGCGAATGCGCCAGCATAGTCGGGTGTGGGCGCATTTGTCGCCGTATCACCATCGCCGACTTTTTGCGGCGCGACGAAATCGGATAAACACTGATGCGGCTTGCCCGCTGGCCGCTCCTGCTGCTGGCGCAAACCATACCAGGTCATCAAAGGCGTGCTGCGCGATTCATCATTAAAGAACACGATATCGTCGCCCACCGAATTGGCCGGGAACAAACCGAACACCGCGTTCGCGCTGATCCATTTTTCCGCAATCAGTTGTTGCAGCATGGCTTGTGCGTCGCGATAGACATTGCGTGCCGCCTCACCCACGATGGCATCGTCCAGAATCTGCGGAAAGGCCCCCGCCAGATCCCAGGTCTGGAAAAACGGGCCCCAGTCGATGTATTTCGCCAGCACCGCCAAATCAAGATCGCGCAGCACCGTCACGCCTAAATTTTTCGGCTTGACCGGCGCATAGTCCAGCTTGGTGCGATTGGCTCGCGCTGCCGCAAGAGACACCAGCGGCACACCCTTTTTCGCCGCATGTTGGGTGCGCACTTTCTCGTAATCCGCCGCCACTTCATTGACAAAATCCTGACGCATATTAATCGACAGCAACTGCGTGACCACGCCCACCGCGCGCGAGGCGTCCGGCACATACACCACAGGACCGGCGTAATTCGGCGCAATCTTGATCGCCGTGTGTGCGCGGCTGGTCGTCGCACCGCCGATCAGCAAAGGCAAAGCACCCGCGCCACCGCCCTTGCCACCGTCGTCACCCCAGCCCAGGCGTTGCATTTCGCTGGCGATATTGGCCATTTCTTCCAGCGATGGCGTAATCAGGCCGGACAGCCCAATCGCCTGCGCGCCGTGCTCCTTGGCGGCGTGCAAAATTTTATCCACCGGCACCATCACGCCGAGATCGACCACGTCGTAGCCATTGCACCCCAGCACCACGCCGACGATATTCTTGCCGATGTCATGCACGTCGCCCTTCACGGTGGCCATGATGATCTTGCCCTTGCTGGTGGAACCCGTGCGCAGTTTTTCCGCTTCGATATAGGGCAGCAAGTGCGCCACGGCGAGCTTCATCACGCGCGCGGATTTAACCACCTGCGGCAAGAACATCTTGCCTGCGCCGAACAAATCGCCCACCACATTCATGCCTGCCATCAGCGGCCCCTCGATCACGGCGAGTGGCGGTTTGCCTTCGCCCATCAGCGTGGCGCGGCACTCTTCGGTGTCGGCCACCACAAACTCGGTGATGCCCCGGACCATGGCGTGCTCCAGCCGCTTGTCCACCGGCGCCTCGCGCCAGGATAAATCAACCACTTGCTCCCTGGCCTGGCCTTTGACGCTGCTGGCAAATTCCACCAGCGCTTCGCCCGCGCCGGGTTTCCGGTTGAGCACCACGTCTTCCACTTTTTCGCGCAGCACCGGGTCCAGCTCGTCATACACGCCCAACTGGCCGGCATTGACAATGCCCATGGTCAGCCCGGCCTTGACGGCGTGGTACAAAAACACCGTGTGGATCGCCTCGCGCACCGCATCGTTGCCACGGAAGGAAAACGACACGTTGGAGACGCCGCCCGAGGTGCGCGCGTGCGGCAGGTTGGCTTTGATCCAGGCGACCGCGTTGATGAAATCCACCGCGTAGTTGTCATGCTCGGGGATGCCCGTGGCAATGGCGAAAATGTTCGCGTCGAAAATAATGTCTTCGGCCGGAAAGCCGTCGGCGACCAGAACGTCATAAGCGCGTTTGCATATCTGCGTCTTGCGCTCGAAGGTGTCGGCCTGGCCTTGTTCGTCAAACGCCATGACAATCACCGCCGCACCGTAGCGCCGCGCCAGGCGCGCCTGGGCAAGAAATTTTTCTTCGCCTTCCTTCATCGAAATCGAATTGACCACGCCCTTGCCCTGGATGCATTTCAGGCCCGCTTCGATCACCTCCCATTTCGAGGAATCGAGCATCAAGGGCACTTTGCAGATGTCAGGTTCAGAGCCCACCAGATGCAAAAACTTTACCATCGCGGCTTGCGAATCCAGCATGGCTTCGTCCATGTTGATATCCACAATTTGCGCGCCGTTTTCCACCTGGCTGCGCGCCACGGCCAGCGCATCGTCAAAGCGGCCTTCGAGAATCATGCGCGCAAAGGCTTTGGAGCCGGTGACATTGGTGCGCTCGCCCACATTCACGAACAGGCTGTCGGCATTGATGGTGAAGGGTTCAAGACCCGACAAGTGTAAAAAATTGTCGGCGCTGACGGGACGGCGAGGCGGAGTGTTTTGCAATGCATCCGCAATCGCGCGGATGTGTTTTGGCGTCGTGCCGCAACAGCCGCCGACGATATTGATCAAACCCCCTTCGCCCCATTCGCGCAGCTCATCCGCCAGCATCTCCGGCGACTCGTCGTACCCGCCAAAGGCGTTCGGCAAACCGGCGTTCGGGTGGGCAGAAACAAAGCAATCGCACAGGCGCGAAATCTCGGCCACATATTGACGCAACTCCTTGGCGCCCAGCGCGCAGTTCAGGCCAAACGACAGGGGCTTGACATGGCGCAGCGAATTCCAGAACGCCTCGGCCGTCTGGCCAGACAACGTGCGGCCGGAAGCATCGGTGATCGTGCCGGAAATCATCACCGGCCAGCGGCGGCCGGCTTCGTCAAAAAACTGCTCGATGGCGAACAGCGCGGCCTTGGCGTTGAGCGTGTCGAAAATCGTTTCGACCAGCAAAATATCCGCGCCGCCTTGCGTCAGGCCACGTGCCGATTCAATGTAATCGGCCACCAGCGCATCAAACGTGACATTGCGCGCACCGGGGTCATTCACATCAGGCGATAAGGACGCCGTGCGCGAAGTGGGCCCTAACACCCCAGCCACAAAGCGGGGTTTATCGGGCGTAGAAAACTGGTCCGCCGCTTCACGCGCCAGGCGCGCTGCGGCCACATTCAACTCAAACGCCACATCCCCCAAGCCATATTCCGCTTGGGAAACGCGCGTGGCATTGAAGCTGTTGGTTTCCAGAATATCCGCCCCGGCTTCCAGATAGGCCGTGTGAATGCCGCGAATCACGTCCGGCCGCGTCAGGCACAGCAAATCATTGTTGCCCTTCAAATCTTTCGCATGCGTTAAAAAACGCGAATTTTTGTCACCTCCGCGATAATCGGCTTCCTGCAAACCATGCTGCTGCACCATCGTGCCCATGGCGCCATCGAGGATCAGGATGCGCTGGGCAAGCAAGTCGCGCAATTCAGCGCTGCGGTCAGGTTGTGGGCGGTGGCTGGCGGTCACGGGTTTCTCCAATTCATGACCGGGGCGGGAGCGATGCTGAAAGATAAAAATTCGGCGACTCGGCTCACTCGTCACCCCGGAAAAATTTCAGGGTAGGTGAGCGCCGTTAAAAACAGGCTCCGAGCCTAGGGTGGGCCAATTGAACATCAGCCCGACCTTGCAGCGCTCCTCGGAAGCAGGGGCGGGATTATATACCGGCGGTGAAGACAACCAAAGCGATATACGGGCGGCTCTAGCAGAGGCTGCTTCGCAGAACACATCAAGCACCCCTACTGATAACCGCGATTGGCGCTATGTGCTGTTGGGTGAAGCGAGCTTTTATGACTGGTAAAGCAAGGGCGGGCGCTTGGCTGATCTGCTGGACTTTGCCCGTGTGCGGCCTGCTGGCAACGTTGCTGCGCAGCAAGCATTGATTTGATCAAAAAAATCACAGTCCTAAAAGAACATTGACACTACATCTATTTGTACATACACTTTGACCGATGAACATCGACTTTGATCCGATCAAGAACGAGAGGAATATTAGAGAGCGCCAGCTCTCGTTCGAGCGAGTGGCAGAAGTCGATTTCAACACTGCGCTGGTGTTCCCCGACACACGAAAGGCTTATGGCGAAACACGTTACATCACACTGTGCTATCTGGATCGCCGTCTGCATGTTTTGTGTTTCACTGAAACCGGGACGGGCATCCGAGTAATCAGCTTCCGTAAGGCAAATGCGAGAGAGGCAAATAGACATGGCAAACCACAAACCCTTGATTAATGCGAACGACGAAGTGCGCGAGTTAAATGCGACAGATATGGCGAAATTCAAGCCCGCCGCTGAAGTGTTGCCGCTATCGCTGAAAAAGAAACTGGGCGTGCGTGGCGCGCAGAAAACGCCCACCAAAGAGCGCATCACTATCCGGTTATCGCGGGAAGTCGTCAATCAATTCCGTGAAAGCGGCGAAGGCTGGCAAACCCGTGTTGACGCCGCCTTGCAAGATTGGCTCAAGAACCATTCTCCGGTGTAAAGCAGCGCCTCATTTTCGCGCAAAGCCTGAATTTTCACCGCTACGCCAACCCTGCCCCATCCTGTGGTAACAGCCGAATAGGGCCGATTAAGTCAAATCACGCCGTCTCACCATCCGCTACGGCGCGGAGAGCGTTTCTTGCTCGACCGCCTTGTAGCGCAGTTGTTTCATCAGCGCCGACTTTTTGGTTAGACATGCGCTCAATCGTTTAACCTGACTCTCCGCCGCTTATTTGCCTGAAACCAGCTGCGCGCCCGGCAATTTGCCCAGCTTGCGGTCAAAGGTCGCCAAAGTCATATTTTCCGCACGCGCCTGCGCAAGGATCACATAGTCGGAAAAATCCGCCGCACCTTTGCGGAACTCACCTAACGCGGTGCGCAAAACATCGGCATGTTGCAACACAAAACTTTGGTTGCCCAACAAGGTTTCCAGCACAGTCGCAAGCTCCGCACGCGCAAAACCGTAAGCGCTCTCCAGCACCCAGACAGTTTCGATCTGTACCACCTGCGGCACATAAACCTCGCCAGCCGCGCTTGCCAACGCGCGTGCTGCTGCACATTGGTCGATAGCCTGCGGATCGTCAATCAAAATCTGCACCAGCACATTGGTATCAAGCGCCAGCACGGTTTTTCCGCTTGGCCTTGATGGCCTCATCCATGGCTGACAGGCTGACGGATTTTTTGGCCTTCAGAATGCCGAAAGCAGCCGCCACCCCCTGCGGGTGCGGCTGGATAATCAAGCGTCCGTTTTCTTCAACAAAACCCACCCGATCTCCCGGCTTGATGCCAAACTTTTCGCGCATTTCGGCAGGTACCGTGACCTGCCCTTTGGTTGTAACGGCTGAACTCAGCATAATCGGCCTCCATGTATTACCCACATAAAAAGTAACACTAGCTTATCAGCGCATTACCAACAAGACAGACGATCGGCAAAAGCTCAACCACGCGGCTTTTTGTTGTCCGGCTCGGCTACTGTCTGCGCCTTGGCAAATGCCAGAATCACTTCGCGCACGATTTTGCGTTGCGCTGTTGGCAGGGACAAAAACGTCTCGAATACTTCACGCTCCAGATGGCCGACACCTTCGTCCCAGCGCTTGGCCTTTTCCCGGATGGCCTTGATCGGCCCGGCGCCAAAGCGCAGCACATGGGGCTCGACACCCAGCCAATCAGCCAGCACTTGCAGCTTTTCCTGCGAGGGAATGGCTTCGCCACGCAGCCAGCGGCGCACTGCCTGCACAGTAACTGAGCGCCCCATATACCGCGTATTGAATTCACGCTCAATCACAACTGGGCGAACTGAATAACCTGCGTGCTCAATCGCTTGTCGTAAACGCTGACTAAAAACGGCTTTTTCATCCATGAACAGAAAGTTAAATTTCTGGCACGAAATAAAATAACTATGTGTTCATTTCTGTATAAACTTAATGTTCATTTTTTATTGAACAAGCAGTTATGCCAAAAAGTCTGCTGGAACAACTCCCTGAAATCGTTGCCAAGGGGAAACAGGAAGCCGAGCGCATTCTCGAAAGTCTGGAAGGCCGTCACCGCATCGGGTTGCAAACCCGCGAATGGGTGTTGCCGTCCAAGGATGCGGCGGCGCAGGACTGGATCGCGCAGCACCAGCGCGCCGGGCATCTCGAAAAAGTCGGCGCTGGTGACGACCCGAAGGCAGTGCAGAGCAAGGCGACTGACGACACAACGTGGGCGAATCGCCTGATTTACGGCGACAACCTGCTGGCGATGGCGGCGCTCTTGGCGGGTGACGAACAAACGCCCAGCCTGCGCGGCAAGATCGACCTGATCTACATCGACCCGCCGTTTGACAGCAAAGCCGACTACCGCACCAAGGTCGTGTTGCCCGGCGTCGAGCTGGAGCAAAAGCCCACCGTCATCGAGCAGTTCGCCTATTCCGACACCTGGAGCGACGGCACGGCATCCTATCTGGCGATGATTACGCCCCGGCTAATTTTGATGCGCGAGCTATTGGCCGAGACGGGCTCGATCTACGTGCATCTGGATTGGCATGTGGGGCATTACGTCAAGCTCGTACTGGATGACATTTTCGGGAGAGAGTGTTTCGTTAACGAAATCATCTGGCAAGGTGCGATTGGTGATACGTCGGAGAAAAACAAGAAATTCATCAAGTCCCATGATGCTTTGTTCTTCTACCGGAAGAGCACCGCAGCTCCGGTCTGGAACGATGTGTTTCAGGAGTACAGCGAGGCAAGTGAAAAGCTGTACTCAAAACGCGATGAAATCGGCTATTACCAAATGATATCCGTAGATAACCCCGGAGGCGGGGGCTACATATATGATCTTGGCTATGGAGAGAAAATACCCAGAAACGGCTATCGAATGCCAAAGGAAACTGCTCTTGAATGGATCAAGCAGGAAATCTTTCAAGTAGACGCAGGCAAGGTGCCGCGAAGAAAATTGTATAAAAGCTCAGATGGTGTTCGTTGCCGCGATGTATGGAATGACATCAGATCACTACAGGGCAGTGAAAATATTGGTTATGGAACCCAAAAACCAGCGGTTTTACTCGAACGCATTGTCTCAGCATCTTCAAATAAAAATTCTCTAGTCGCCGACTTCTGCGGCGGATCAGGCACCACCGCCGCCGTTGCCGAAAAGCTCGGCCGCCGCTGGATCACGACTGACCTTGGCAAGCCTGCCTGCATGGTGATGAGGAAACGCCTGATCGACCAGAATGCGCAGCCCTTTCTCTACCAGGCCATCGGCGACTATCAAGTGGAGGCGGCGAAGGCTTCGCTGGGACGGCAATTCAAAGTCGGCGACTTGTCGCAGATTGTGCTCTCGCTCTACGGCGCGCTGCCCTTGCCGCCGGAAGCCAATGCCAACCGCAACCTGGGCAAGCTCGTCGCCGGTGGCAGTAAAACCTTGGTGCTGGCCGATTCGCCCAACAAGCTGACGGGCGCGGCGACGCTCAAAAAAGCCGTGGCCTTGCGCGACAGCCTGATGGGTGGCTGGGACAAGGTGGTGGTGCTGGGCTGGAACTTCGAGCCAGCCATCGGCGAGACCATCGCGGCGATGAACGATAGTCGCCTTGATGTATTGGTGATTCCGCCCGACCTGCTGGACCGGCTGAAGAAGAAGGGCGGACTGGAAAAGCTCAAAAGCTCGGTACGTTTTTCCAGCCTGCAATATCTGACGATTGCGCCGGTGCAGCGTGAAAAAGTCGGCGCTGGCAATACGGCGAGCGACGGGGCAAACGGCGCAACGACTGAAACCTTGACCGTGACGCTGGCCAACTACGTGCTGCTCTCGCCGGAGGCGATCAACCTTGATGAGGCCAACCGCGCGAAATTGCAGGCCGTGGCAAACAAGGAACCGCTGGCGCTGATCGAATACTGGGCCATCGATCCCAATTACGACGGGCAGGTGTTCCGTTCGGTGTGGCAGGATTATCGCGGCAACACGGAGAACGATGGCGACCCGCTGCGCGTGGTGACGCAGGCGGTGCTGAACCTGCCGGCGAAGGATGGCCCGCGCCGCGTGTGCGTGCGGGCGGTGGATGTGTTCGGCTTTGAGGCTGAAGCTACGGCAACCGTGGATGCGCCGTCATGAGCTCCGCCGTGGAAAGCCCGCTGGCGCTGGCCGCTGGCCTGACGGCCAAAACCAATGATCTGTGCATTGGTCTGGAAGATGGCGTGGCGGCTATTTACGATCTAGTCACGCCAACGACGGCGGAACTGCTGCGCTGGTGGTTTCTGGCGGACATTTGCGCCACACGGCCATTCAATTTCCACGTCGGGCAGCGGCAGGCGATTCTTAACACCATTGTCGCCCATGAGGTTCTGGCTGCGCCTGATCTGGTGAGCCTCTATCGGCAGGCCGCGCCGGATGCGCTGCTGGTCGGCGCGCGCTTGACTGAAGTCGCGCAGGCCAAGCATAGCCACCCCAAGTATTGCTTGAAGATGGCCACCGGCACGGGCAAAACCTGGGTGATGCAGGCCTTGATGGTCTGGCAGTTGCTGAACCGGACGGCGGCGCTGGCCGAGGGCAACAATGATGATCGCTTCACGCGCCATTTTTTGATTGTCGCGTCCGGGCTGATTGTGTATGAGCGCCTGCTGGACGCCCTGCGTGGCAAGCTGCGCAACGGCGAACGCGATTTTGCGAGTTCCGACATTGCGCGCTATGCCGCCCTGTTTATCCCCGAAGGCCAGCGTGAGGCCGTGTTTGGCTTTGTGCGCGGCAATGTCTGCGACAAGCAGGAGATCGGCAGCAAAACCACCGGCAATGGCTTGATTGCCATCACCAACTGGCATGCGCTGGCCGAGGGCGAGGAAAATGAAGCCAGCGAACCTGAAGTCACTGGCTTTGATGATCCGCTGGCTAATCCGCAACAAGTCATTGCCGAGATGTTGCCGCTCACGCCGGGGAAATCCGCAGGCAATAGTCTGGATGCGCTCGACCGGCGCTTTGTGCGCGGCGGCATGCTCGATTACCTGGCGGATCTGCCTGCCTTGATGGTGTTCAACGATGAAGCGCACCACATCCATGAGCTGAAAAAAGAGGGCGAAACGAGCGAGGTCGAATGGCAGAACAGCCTGACGCGCATCGCGCAGAAAAAAGGCCGCCGTTTTGTGCAGGTGGATTTCTCGGCCACGCCTTATAACGATGTGGGCGCTGGCAAGAACAAGCGCAAGGTTTATTTTCCGCACATTGTGGTTGATTTTGATTTGAAGGCGGCCATGCGTGCGGGGCTGGTCAAATCGCTGGTGCTGGACAAGCGTAAGGAACTCGGCGCCTTGCCGCTGGAATTCAAGGCCAAGCGCGATGCGGATGGCAACCCGACGCTCACCGAGGGGCAGCGCATCATGCTGCGCGCCGGTTTGCAGAAACTGAAAAAGCTGGAAGCGGATTTTGCCCCGCTGGATGCCGCGCGCCACCCAAAGATGCTGGTGGTGTGCGAAGACACCACTGTCTCGCCGCTGGTTGCACAGTTCCTGCGCGACGAGGGCTTGCGTGAAGAAGAAGTCATGGCGATTGACTCGGGACGCAAGGCCGAACTGGGTGAAAAAGAATGGGCGCCGGTTAAGGAGCGCCTGTTCGATGTCGACCACCATGCCACGCCCCGCGTGATTGTCAGCGTGCTGATGCTGCGCGAGGGGTTTGACGTGAACAATATCTGCGTGATCGTGCCGCTGCGGTCAAGTCAGGCGCAGATTCTGCTGGAGCAAACCATAGGCCGCGGCCTGCGCCTGATGTGGCGCGAGGATGACTACGCCGACATCAAACGCGAAAACCGCGAGCGCATCAACGGCGGGCGCGAACCGGCGAGCCTGATTAATATTCTTTCCATCGTTGAACACCCGGCCTTTGAGTCTTTTTATAACGACTTGATGGCCGAAGGTTTGGCGGGCACAAGCAGCGAGGAGAGCGATACCAGCAACAGCGCCGGTGACATGATTTCCGTCGGGCTGCGGGATGGTTTCGAGGCATTCGATTTCGCGCTTCCATTCATCTTGCGTGAGGCGGAAGAAACGCTCGACCATCGCGGGCTGGATGTCATGGCGCTGCCCGCCTTTACGGCCATGAGCCGTGCGGAACTCTCGCGCCTGCTGGGCCAGGGAGACACCTTTGTGTCGCAGGATTTACAGAGCGCCACGCTGTTTGGCGACTATCGCGTTGAGGGCGCGGTGATGGGCGTCAGTGGCTACAACGATTATCTCTCTCGCCTCACGCGCCGCATCGGCCAGGCGTTAAGCCAGCCTCTGCCCGCCAATAACCAGCGCGGACGCAAAATCGCCGATCACCACGTCAATCCCTACATGCAGGTGAATACGGCAGAGCTAACGGGCTGGCTGGAACGCTACATCCGCGAACGCTTATTCGCCGAATCCTTTGACCCGATGGTGGAGGAAAACTGGCGCCTGCTGCTGTTGCAGCCGGTGGTGGATCACATCACCGAGAAGTTCGCCCTGGCGCTGGTGGAATCCGAGCAGCGCAACGTTCAAGGCGAAACCGAAGTCAGGCAGCGGTGGCTTTCCGAGGTGGCAAAACTGACTATGCGCGAGAGTGCTTCGCTGCCGGTCGTCAAATGCATTTATGAGCGCCTGCCTTACCCGGCGCGCAATGGTGGGCTGGAACGCGCGTTCATGGCATGGGCGCAGGCCGACAGCGACGTGCTGGCTTTTTGCAAGATCAGCGAAACCCGCCATGATTTTGCGCGTCTGCGCTATGTAAAAGAGGATGGCCTGCCGGCTTTTTATTCGCCGGATTTTCTGGTGCGTACCGAGACCAGCGTTTATGTCGTGGAAACCAAGGCCCAGCAGCAAACCACTCATCCCAATGTGCAGCGCAAGCTAAAAGCCGCCGCCGCATGGTGCGAACGCATCAACGGGCTGACACCAGAGCAGCGGGATAACCGCGATTGGCGCTATGTGCTGTTGGGTGAGGCGAGCCTTTATGACTGGCAAAGCAAGGGCGGGCGCTTGGCTGATCTGCTGGACTTTGCCCGTGTGCGGCCAATTGGCAGCATTGCTGCGCAGCAAGCATTGATTTGATCAAAAAAATCGCAGTCCTAAAAAATGGACAAGCTGTACGCCCAAAGACAGCCTCTGCACTGAAGAATCTCATTGATTCGTTTTCCCTTAGCGGCATATTCGCGATTTGCGCCCTCATGCCATCAATTTATTGCGAGATTATGACAATCTCACCACTTCACACAAAGCCGGTGCTATGTGTCTTTTGAGGAACATTCTGCAACAAATTTAGTGTTGACATCAACCCAATGGTGTGAGAAATTGCTGCATCGCAACATTTTCTAAAGGGGCATGCCATGTTACCCATTGATGAAGTACAAGCCAAAACCAAAGAAGTCATTAACCATACTGTCGAGTTAAACGAAACCGTTGCACAAGGTGCTGTCAAGGCAACAAAAGAGGTTGGTATTTTTTATAAAAGGATTATTGAAGGAAAACCAACTGACCACTACCACATCACCAATGCCTTCAAAAAGATACTGGCAAACAATATTGCCGCAGCGCAGCAATATTTCAAGTCTTTTCGGGTTTGATGGTAACGCGCTGTAAAAACTGCTGGCTTGGGCCGCGCTAAAAACCGCTCAAGCCAGCATCAAATTTTCTGCTATTGGCTTATCGCAATAAATTGGCCTAGCCAATCATGCTGTAGCCACCCGACACGGACATCACCTGCCCCGTCACGTGGCCTGTCGCCTTGGACGACAAAAACACCACGGCATTAGCTACGTCCCCTGGCCGCCCAACTTTCTTCAATGGCAAGGCGTTGGCTACTTTTCCAGCTGCTCGGGAGTAAACATGCCGGCAGGGTCAGACCACATGCTGTGCTGCCCACATCTTCCGCTTCTTCCGGAACGGTCACGCCCGAACAAACCACATTGCAGCGGATGCCGTAGCGCCCATTTTCCTTGGCGATGGTTTTCATGAAACTGTTGATCACGACTGATTTTCCTGCCAGATCAAGATTCATTGCTTTTCCTCGTTAAAAAAATTATGTCATTCAATCCGCAGGTGCAGCAATGACCACGCCTACATTAAGCAACGCTTGTATTTCATTTTCATCATATCCATGCGCCGCTAAAACCTCACGCGTGTGTTGACCAAACGCGGGAGATGCACTGGTGATTTTTCCCGGCGTGCGCGAGAGTTTGATCGGGATGCCCGTGCCTGTGTAGGCATCCGTCGTGATCGCCATTTGGCGGTGCAGCGTGTGCGGATGCGTCAGCACTTCGGGTATCGACAGAACCGGCCCGGCGGGTACACCGGCCGCAATCAGATTTTCACAAAGCACATGGCCATCTACATGACTCAGCTCTGCTTCGAGCAATTCGCGCAGCACAGTACGGTTGGCAATGCGGTCGCTGTTGTCTGCAAAGCGGTGGTCCGTTGCCAGCGCGGGTTTGCCGAGATAGTCGCAAAACTTGCGGAACTGGCCGTTGTTCCCAATGCCAAGAAACACCTCGCAGGTACGGGTCGGATATTTATCGTAAGGCACGATATTCGGGTGTGCATTGCCCGAACGGCGTGGCGGGTTTCCGGATATAAACCAGTTGCTGGCGTGTGGATGCAACAACGAGACGGCGGTGTCATACAAAGTAGCGTCGACAAACTGGCCTGCGCCCGAACGATTGCGCTCGGCCAACGCCAGCAACACGCCGATAGTCGCGGACAAGCCTGTCGCCAAGTCGACAATCGGCACGCCCATACGCGTAGCACCGGATTCCGGCGAACCATTGATGCTCATCAACCCGCTCATGGCTTGCGCGACAGCATCGTATCCGGGCGCACCACCCAGCGGGCCATCGGCACCAAAGCCGCTGACACGGCAATAGATGAGGCGCGGAAAACGCGCGCGCAGCACTTCTTCGTAGCCCAAGCCCCAGCGCTCCAGCGTGCCGATTTTGAAATTCTCGATGAGCACATCCGCGTCTTCAAGCAACCGCAGAACGATCTCTCGTCCTTCGACACTCGACAGGTCGATCACCATGCCCTGCTTGTTGCGATTCACGCCCAGATAATAAGCAGCCAGACCGGCATCGTTGAACGGCGGCCCCCAGGCACGGGTTTCATCGCCTTGCGGCGGCTCAACTTTGATCACCTGCGCGCCATGATCGGCCAGCGTTTGAGCGCACAATGGCCCGCCCAGCACACGCGATAAATCAATCACCTTGAGGCCGCTGAGAGCACCCATGGCACCCGTTACACCCAGCGTATCAGTTACCTCGGTTGCGCCTGTCGCTGCTGGTATGGATGGTGTTAACTCTTTCATGCCAGGCCCTTGTCGTAAATAATTTGTAAATAATTCGTAAATAATTATGCGCGTTGATTGAAACGCCGTCCCACCAGCGCCGACGCGATGTTGATCATCTGAATATCTATCGTGCCACCTGCGATGCCCCAGCCCCAGCCATCGCGCAAACGCTGTTCCATCGGAAACTGCGTCGAATAACCATACGCGCCCAAAAGCTGCAGCGCCGTGCCGCATACCTCGCGCACCATCTGGTTGGCAAAGCATTTGGCCACGCTGCTCTCCAGCATCGAAGGCAAGGCCTGGCTGGCATTTTGCGCGGCGCGGTAAATCAATAGCCGCGCGGCTTCCACCTTCATAGTCATATCCGCCAGCTTTAACTGCACTGCCTGAAAGTCCACAATCGGCTTGCCAAATTGCTCGCGCTCCTGCACATACCGCAAGGCATCCTCCAGGGCGCCCGCCGCAATGCCTAAACACATAGTGGCGTTGCCGCAACGCTCCAGATCAAACGCTTCCATGAGTTTTTTAAAGCCCCCCGCAGGCACGATGACATTGTCTTGCGGCACGCGCACAGCGTCGAAAAACATGTCCGCACTCGGCACGCCGCGAAAGCCCAGCAACTGCTCCGGCGCGCCGAACGTCAGCCCCGGCGAGTCTTTCTCCACATACACCGCACCGATGCCAGCAGCGCCCGGCGCTTCCGACATGCGGCAATACACCACATAGCCGCCCGAATGGCCGCTGCCGCTGGACCAGCGCTTTTGCCCGTTGATGACAATTGCATCATCTTCGACACGTGCGGTGGTTTTAAGATCAGTCAAGGCAGAGCCTGCATCCGGCTCAGACATTGCCACGGCTACCACCAGATCGCCCCGGCAAACGGCGGGCAAGACGCGGCGCTTTAAATCTTCGCTGGCAAAATGCTCGATCGCCCGCGCCGGGCCCACGCTGCTCTCAAAAATCGGGAAGGCCACAGCGGAAGACACCTTGGCGAATTCCTCAATCACCAGGAGCGCCTCCAGATTACCCAGCCCCATGCCGCCGTATTCAGGCGCGACATTAATTCCTAAAAAACCCATCTCGGCATAACGCCGCAGCCACTCGTGCGGCACGGGCGTTGCCGTGCGTTCGAGCGCCTTCGCCACGGGTTTCATTTGCTCGGTGGCAAACCGTCTGGCAGCGCCTTGCAAAGCCAGCTGTTCTTCGGTTAAGCGAAAATCCATCGGGTCGGCGTCCTGTTAAAGCGGAGCTGGGTACTGTGCAAAAGCGCAGCGAAGCTATTGAATCTCGGCGCGGCCGTTATTGAGCACCACTACATCACGCTCAACCACCCGTGCGCGGAACGACACGATGTTGCCATCCACCCACATCTCGGTACGTATCGTCTCGCCCGGATACACGGGCGAAGTAAAGCGCACATTCATCGCGATCAAGCGCGCAGGATCGTTCTCGCACACGACGTTAAGCAAGGCATAACCGGCGCTGCCGAAAGTGCACAAGCCATGCAGAATCGGCCGCTCAAAGCCCGCCTTTTTAGCCATGGCAGGCTCGGCATGCAGCGGGTTGTAGTCACCCGACAAGCGATAGATGAGCGCAGCGCGCGCATCTGTTGGCCGGTCACACACATGATCCGGCGCACGCTCAGGCAAGGCGTGCGGCAGAGGCACGGGACCCGAGGGGCCGCCAAAGCCCCCGTCCGCGCGGCAAAAGGTGGTGGACGTCAAGGTGCACAGCAACTCGCCACTGGCCGCATCGGTAATTTTTCGCTCGGAGAGCACCAGCGCACCCTTGCCCTCGCCCTTGTCGATCACACCCGTCACCCGCGTGCGGCCGATCACTTCGCCTGACGTCTGCGGCAGGCGATGGATACGCAAGCCTTGCTCGCCATGCACAAGCTTCGTCCAGTCAACCCCCGTGCCGGGATCTTTAATCCATAAACCAGGGTAGCCCAGCACTACCGGATAGGTTGGCAAGACCTGCAAATTTTTCTCAAATACAAAGCGCAGTTCGTCTTCATTCATCGGGTCCGCGCCCAGCCCGACACCCAAGGCATACAGCATGGTGTCGCGGGTGGTGTACGTATGACGCACATCCTCAAATGGCCAGGCCATCAGTTTGTCGTAGTTAATTGTCATGCAAGGCTCTCCTGTGGTTTTCTTTGCTCAGTCATCCGCTTTTCAGCCAATGACGGTGAATTACAGCGTGGACGCATCCCCCAAGAGCGCGGTCACCTGGCTCGACAACACGCCGCCGTTGCCGTGGCACAGCGCGATGTGCGTGTTATCCACCTGCCGCGCCCCGGCTTCGCCGCGCAGTTGCTGAACGGCTTCGATCAACAAAAAGATGCCATACATGCCCGGATGGCAACACGACAAACCGCCACCATTGGTGTTAACGGCCAGGCTGCCGCCCGGCGCGATGCGGCCATTGCGCACAAATGCGCCGCCTTCGCCCTTGGCACAAAAGCCCAGATCTTCCAAAAATAAAATCGTGTTGATGGTGAACGCATCGTACAGCTCAACCACATCCACGTCCGCTGGCGCCAAGCCAGCCATGGCAAACGCACGCGGGCCGGATTCGGCCGCCGCCGTCACGGTTAAATCAGGCATGCCGCTGATTTGCCGATGCCAGTGCGCCATGGCCGTGCCCAGCATATACACCGGCGGCTTGGGAAAGTCTTTGGCGCGTTCGCTGCGCACCAGCACCAGCGCGCCGCCGCCATCGGTGACGAGACAACAATCGAGTGTTGATAACGGGTCATTCACCATGCGCGCGGCCATCACTTGTTCTATCGTGAGATCATCCCGTGCAAAAGCCAAAGGGTTCAGTTGCGCCCAGCGCCGCGCTGCCACAGCGACTTCGGCCAAGTCTTCACGGCGCGTGCCGAACTGGTGCATGTGGCGCGCTGCTGCCAGCGCATAGCTGGTGATGGGATGGCGCGGATCATACGGCGCTTCATAGGTTTGCGGCTCGGACATGGATTTGAGCTTGCCAAAGCCCGAGCCCTGGTTGCTGCCATAACAAATCAGCGCCACATCGCACAAACCATATTGCAGCGCCATCGTCGCAGGCAATAAATGGCCGATGAATGATGAGCCGCCGATCATCGTGGTGTCCGAAATTTTCGGCCGTATGCCCAAATATTCCGCAGTGGATAAGGCCGGCATGAAGGCGTGCGATGAGCCGGTAAATAAACCATCGACATCGCCCGGTTTCAATCCCGCATCGGCCAAGGCGCGATGTACCGCTTCGGTTTGAATTTCCATCGAACTGCGTTCCGGCGCTGAGGGCAAGCCGCCCAGGCCCACGCCGACAATCGCGGTTTTGCCACGCAAGTCAGTTGTCTTCATGCAGCACCGCCTTGCGCGGGCGTGAATATCAGCAGCTTGCCTTTTTTCGGCTCGTCAATAATTTTTGCGCACACGGCCATGCCAATAGCCACCTCGTGAGGCGAAATGCCATCCACCCGGCTCATCATGCGCGGGCCTTCATGCAGATCAACGAGCGCGACGTTATAGTCTCCGCCTTGCTCGGGTTTTCTGCGCACCACCGTGGTGGAATACACCGTGCCTTGGCCGCTGGCAGGCTGCCAGGAGAGCTTTGGCGAGCCGCAATGCGGGCACAGCACGCGCGGGTAGAACACATATTTTTTGCAGTCGTCGCACTGCTGCAGCATGAACCGCCCGCCTGCCAGAAACGCCGCAAAAACAGCGTCCGGCCCGGGGCCGCTGAAAGCATTTGTCATATCGCCCACTTATGATTTTTAGAATAATTTAACTGCGTAATTGCAACACGCTGGCGGCAAGAATGTTGCGCTGAATCTCGCTGCTGCCGCCGTAAATGGTGGCTGGCCGAGCATTGTAAAAACTGGTGAGTACATCAATCTTTTTGCCGTTCACCTCAATATCGCCCGCCACGGCGCCTGATCCGCCAGTGATTTCAACCAGTAAATTGGCCAGCCGCGAAAAAGTTTCTGCCGCCCATACTTTGAGCATGGAAACATCCGGCCCCAACTTTTCGCCGCGTTTGACTTGCTCGACAAAGCGCACATACAGCGCGCTCAAATCGGCCACATCCAGTTGCAATTGGGTATAGCGATCAACAAAACCCTGGTCACCGAACAAGCCCAAGGCGTGCGCTGCTTCTTCAACGCGGGAAAGCGCATATTGCGATTGCTTGGGGCTGCCGAGGAAAATACGCTCAAAGCCCAGCAGCGCCTTGGCAATGCCCCAGCCCTGATTCAAGCCGCCGACCAAATTGGCCTTGGGCACGCGCACGTTTTCAAAAAAGACTTCGCAAAATTCCTCATGCCCCGCAATGTTGCGAATTGGCCGCACGGTGATGCCCGGCGTTGTGAAGTCGGCCAGCAAAAAGCTGATGCCCTCTTGCTTCTTGACAGTTTTATCGGTGCGCGCCAGCAAGAAAATATGCGTTGCATCTTGCGCGAGCGTAGTCCAGGTTTTTTGCCCGTTGATGATGAAGTCATCCCCGTCTTCCACCGCATCAGTGCGTAAGCTGGCCAGATCAGAACCGGCATTCGGCTCGGAATACCCCTGGCACCAGATGTTCTCGCCTTGAATGATTTTGGGCAGGTATTTTTGGCGTTGCTCCTCGCTGCCATATTGAATCAGCAAGGGGCCAATCATGGTGATGCCCATGTCCGGTGCCCGCCCTACGCCCCAGCGTTCCTGCTCTTCGATAAATACAATCAACTTTTCCGGACTCAAGCCCATGCCGCCGTGCACCTGCGGCCAGCTTGGCGCAATCCAGCCTTTCTTTGAGAGCGTCATGTACCAGTCTTTAATCTCAGCCCAGCGCAAGCGGGTTTTGGGATAGCGCATTTCAGCCGGATAGTTCTGCTCAAAAAACGTGCGCACCGTTTGGCGAAACGCTTCGGTATCGAGAGCATTCCAGTCCGTCGTTTGGCCCGTCGATTGGCTGATTGTTTGGTTTTTTGTCGTCATCATTTTTCTCCTTGCTTCAAACAGACGCGGTATTCATTTGGGTTAGATTGGCGTAACGACGGCGATGCATTTGCGCATTGCCGAGCCAGGCGGACAACACCAGCGCGCGCTGCACATACAAGCCCAGATCGTACTCATCAGTAAAACCAATCGCGCCGTGCAATTGGATAGATTCACGCGCCAGCAACAAACCCGCGTCGGATGCGCGCGCCTTGACGCGGCTGGCCATGGCCGAACGCTCAAAGGCATTGCTGTCGGCACCATCAAGCATTACCAAGGCCTGGGACAGCACGGATGAAGTGAGTTCCTGCTGAATCAGCAAATCCACCGCGCGATGCTGCAAGGCTTGAAAGCTGCCAATCGGCTTGCCAAACTGCACACGGGTGCGCAGGTACTCCAGCGTCATATTGAGCATGGCTTGCTGCAAGGCGAGCAGTTCCACACCAGTCATCACCAAAGCTTCGTCATAGGCGCGGGTGAAGGCCACTGTCGCCGCATCCCCTTGCGCCAGGCATTGTGAGTTATCGAGCATCACGCCATCAAAGCGCACGCTGGCTTCGCTGGTGCCGTCCGCCAAGGCCACGGATTGCACCTTAACGCCTGTGGCATTTGCCGGCACCCACCAAAGCGACAGGCCATTGCCTTGCTTTGCCGTCACAATAAAACCATCGCAATCCGCGCCGGGGCGCACGTGATGCTTTTCGCCGGTCAGCTGGATGCCTGAATTAGTCGGCGCTGCCACTACGGCGCTGGCCAGCAAATTCACCTGCAAACCAGCCAGCTCTTCCTGCCAGGCCACGCCGGGAATCAGCTCACCGGCTACGATGCTTGCCAGCAACTGCTGTTGCAGATCGCCATTACCTGTATGTTCAATGGCCCGGCTGGCAAACACCAGGGCAGGCACCACGGGCTCGGGTACCACTTGTGTGGCCAAGGCGCTCACCACGGCGGCCATTTCGCCAAAGCCCTGGCCATAGCCTGCAAACGCTTCAGGGATCAAGAGCCCTGTCCAGCCTTGCTCGGCGAGCTTGTCCCAAAAGCTGCGGTCAAAGCCGCTTGCCGAGCCGCGCAAACCGCGCGCGCGCGTCAGCGGCGAGGCTTTGGTGGCAAAGGTTTGCGCACTCTCAGCCAGCATGCGAATGTTGTCTTGCCGTTCAGTATCCAAATAATCGCTATTCATGGTTAATCGTCCAAAATAATCAAAAAGAGGTGCTGCTTTTTTATGCAAACTGGTTAATACGACTTGGGCAAACCCAATACTTTTTCTGCGATGTAACACAAGATCAACTGCGGGCTGATCGGCGCAATGCGCGGGATCATGATCTCACGCAAGTAACGTTCAACGTGGTATTCCTTGGCATAACCATAACCGCCGTGGGTCATCACCGCACGCTGGCAAGCGTCAAACCCGGCTTCTGCCGCCAGATATTTCGCCGCATTCGCATCCGCCCCGCAAGGCTCGCCGTGGTCATACTTCCAGGCCGCGCGCTGCACCATCAATTCGGCCGCTTGCAAAGCCATCCATGATTCAGCCAACGGATGTTGTATCGCCTGATTCTGCCCAATCGGCCGGTTGAACACGATGCGCTCATTGGCATAGCGCGTCGCCCGATTCAACGCCGCGCGCCCGAGGCCTATCGCTTCGGCCGCAATCAAAATCCGCTCGGGGTTCATGCCATGCAAAATATATTCAAAGCCACGGCCTTCTTCGCCAATGCGGTCAGCCACGGGTACGGGCAAGCCGTCTATGAACACCTGGTTGGAATCGACCGCTTTGCGGCCCATTTTGTCGATTTCGCGCAGCTCAACATATTGGCGATTCAGATCGGTATAAAACAAGCTCAAGCCCAGCGTGGGCCGGGTGCATTGTTCCAGCGGCGTAGTGCGCGCCAGGATCAGCATTTTTTCGGCCACTTGCGCGGTGGAAATCCACACCTTTTCGCCTGAAATCACATAATGCTCGCCCACGCGTTCAGCGCGAGTTTGCAGTTGCGTGGTATTCAAACCCGCATTGGGTTCAGTGACTGCAAAACAGGCTTTTTCGCGTCCGGCGATAAGCGGCGGCAGCATGCGCTGCTTTTGTTCTGGCGTGCCAAACACGGCCACTGGTTGCAGGCCAAAAATGTTCATATGCACAGCGGATGCACCGGAAAAGCCCGCGCCGGAAGCAGCAATGGTTTGCATCATCACCGCCGCTTCGGCAATGCCCATGCCGCTGCCGCCGTATTCAACCGGCAGGCAAATGCCTAGCCAGCCGCCCTCGGCCAAGGCACGGTGCAGCTCGTGCGGAAATCCACCCACGCGATCTTTTTCCAACCAGTAATGATCGTCAAACCGCGCGCAAATCTTGCCCACGGCATCGCGAATACTGGCGTGCTCATCAGATTCTGAAAAATCCATCACGCAAAACCGGAAAATGGAAAACGGCTAACGTTTTGTTATAGCCAGCCCCTCTTATGTCTTATGTTTTTTTGAGTATAGCCGAGGTTTAACCCAAGGTGCATTTCACGACAAAGCCAGTGCACAGCGCATACCCTGATCAATCGCCCGCAAGGCGTCCAATTCTCCGGCTGCTTCTGCACCACCAATCAAAGCTGGCGTTACGTCTTTTGCACACAAGGCATCAAACAAACCACGCTCGCTTTCTTGTCCCGCACACAGCACGATAGTATCCGCAGCCAATACGCGTGGCTGGTTGTCCACCGTGAGATGCAGTCCTGCGTCATCAATCGCCTCGTAATGGCAACCGGCTAACATCTCCACGCCGTAGCGCTGCAAGCTCATCTTTAATGCCCAGCCGGTGGTCAGCCCCAGCGTGCGGCCCGGTTTACCCGGCTTACGCTGCACCAGAGTGATATGTCGCCGGGCGGGTGCCAACGCCGCCTCCTGCAAGCCACCACGCGCATCCGGCGAGGTATTCACGCCCCATGTGGTAAAAAACTCGGCCACTGGATCGGGCGTCATGGCCGTCGCATCCGTGGGTGAATGGCAGAGGAATTCAGCCACATCAAAGCCAATGCCTCCTGCGCCAATGATCACCACGCGCTGTCCTGGCACCACCCGGCCCGACAGCACATCCACATAGCTCACCACCTTGGCATGCGTGATGCCGGGAATAGCGGGCACACGGGGAAACACGCCTGTCGCGATGACGATGCGATCAAATTTATCTGCTATCAATTGCTCTGCTGTCACCTTGCAGCCAAGCTGCACATTCACACCCAGCACCTCCAGACGCCGCCTGAAATAACGCAACAGTTCATTAAATTCCTGTTTGCCAGGAATTTGCCGTGCGTAATTGATCTGCCCGCCAATAATCTCTGCCGCTTCAAACAAGGTGACCTGATGCCCTTTTTCCGCAGCGGTAACAGCGCACGACAGCCCGGCAACACCGGCACCAACAACCGCCACGCGATAGCGTGCTGACGCGGGTTTGATTTCAGAAAAGGTCAGCTCCTGCCCGGCGCGCGGGTTCACCAAACAAGTCGCCGGACGGTCTGAAAAGATGTAATCCAAACAGGCTTGATTGCAGGCAATGCAGGTATTTATTTCATCCGCACGACCGGCTTCTGCTTTAGCCATAAACGCCGGATCGGCCAAAAAGGGCCGCGCCATCGACACTAGATCAGCATCGCCACTGGCCAGAATAGCCTCGGCGACTTCCGGCATATTAATACGGTTAGACGTCACTACCGGAATCGATACAGCACGTTTTATTCGCGCCGCAGCAAAGCGCCAGACTGCGCGCGGCACCACATAAGCAATCGTCGGTATCCGCGCTTCATGCCAGCCAATGCCGGTGTTCAAAATATCCGCCCCGGCCGCTTCAATCGCCTGTGCAAGCTGGATGACTTCATGCGCATCTGCACCACCTTCTACCAAATCCAGTGCAGAGATACGGAACATGATTAAAAAATCCGCGCCTAAGCGCTGCCGCATGCGACGCACAATTTCCACCGGCAGCCGCTGCCGATTTTCCACACTGCCGCCCCAAGCATCATTGCGCTGATTGGTACGTGTAACGGTGAACTGGTTGAGCAGATAACCTTCCGAACCCATCACCTCCACGCCATCAAAACCAGCACTGGTAGCCAGTTCAGCGCAGCGCACAAAATCTTCAATGATGATCTCGATCTCTTCTGCGCTTAACTCTCGCGGCATGGTGCGATGGATGGGCGAAGCGATGGCGGAAGGCGCCACAGCCGAAGCAAGCCGCGCATAGCGCCCGGCGTGCAAAATCTGCAGCAAAATACGCCCGCCTTCGGCATGCACGGCTTCTGTGATGGTGCGTAGTGCATCTGCTTGCACTTGCGTTGCCAACAGCGGCCCGGCGTCTTCCAGCAAACCCTGCTCACACGGCGCAAAGCCACCTGTCACCATCAAGGCGACGCCTTGGCGCGCACGCTCCGCATAAAACATCGCCTGCCGTTGCAGCGGTCGATCCATGGTTTCCAGACGCAAATGCATCGAGCCCATGATGGCGCGATTTTTCAATACCTGTGTGCCAACTTTCAAGGGTGAAAAGAGCGTGGGGAAGCGGGGATTATTCATGGATATGGATGGAAAAAAATGATTGAAAAATTAATCTTACCTTGAGTGCCCGGTTATCTTAGCAGTCAGCAAGCACGGCCTCTTTGTCATTATCGCCGTCTCACCAGCGCCGACTTTTCGGCGTTCAGCCGCTGTTCAGCCACTATCACGCACCTGCATGAGCTTCATCTGATGGCCGGGCGAGCGCAAAGCTAATCACGCCCAACATCAAAAATCCCGCCATGCCGAGTGAAAGACCCAGCGTACTATCCCACAGCAGCGGAACAAGCAAAGCAGTTGATAACGCCCCGACCAGCGTAGAAATCGCGCTCATGGTGCTGGAAGTCAGCCCACGCCGCTCAGGAAATAAATCCAGAACCAATAGCTGCAGATTAGGCATCGAGAGCGACATGCCGCAGGCAAAAATCGGCAAGGGCAGAATCGACCAGGGCAGGCCCGGTGGCAAGGTCAGATTAATGATCAGATTCAAGCTCGCAGCGAAAGCCATGATGCTCAAACTGATCACGATCGTGCGCCGGTGCGTGAGCCGACCGGCAAATCTGCCTGACAAAAAAGAACCGATCATCATGCCTATCACCTGGGGCACAAACATCACTGCAAACGATTGTGGCGTCAGCCCCAAATGGCGAATAAGAAACACGGGCGCCGCCACCACATAAATAAAAAAGGCATTGAAGGTAAACGCACTGGTCAATGCCAAACGATTAAACAGCCCATGACTCAGCATGTCCTGATAAGCCTGCAATAACTTTACGGGATGCAGCGATTGGCGCTTTTCCACGGCGAGCGTTTCGGGCAGCCATGCCAAACAAGCAGCGAACAAGATGCCTGCAAACAGCGCGAGAAAAATAAAAATTCCCCGCCAGTCATAAAAGCGCAACAGGTAGCCACCCACAATGGGAGAAACCGCCGGCGCAATGGCAAAAAGAATCGCTACTTTAGCCATCAAGCGTTGTGCGTGGGCGCCCTGCAACACATCACGCACCATGGCCCGACCGACCACCATGCCAACCCCGGACGATATGCCTTGCAAGGCACGACCGAGCCATAACACTTCGATGCAGTTAGCAAAGGCACACACCAATGAACCCAGGGCGAACAGCAATAACCCGGCGAGAATAATACGGCGCCTGCCCAAGGCGTCCGACAAAGTGCCATGCCACAACATCATGAAGCCAAAGGGAACCAGATAGAAGGTGAGTGTTTGCTGAATGTGCAGCGCCGATGTGCCCAACTGCTGTGCCATTTCCGGAAAAGCCGGAAGGTAAGTGTCAATCGCAAACGGGCCGATCGCAGAGAGTGCGGCGAGCAAAAAAGCAAAGTGTTGCTGGGAAATTTTCATCCGCCTGACTATACCGCAGGAGCGCAACACGCTCATGGTTGTCATGCAAAGCCCGATAAAATGGGCGCATAAACTCTTGTGACAACTATGATGACAATCACGAATACATCAACTAATACACCCGCCATACTCGGCTCACGCGAACATGACATCGCCACCGTGACGCTATCCAATCCCGGCAAACTCAATGCCTTGAATGCCGCCATGTGGCAACAACTGCACAGCATCATGCGCAGTTTGGGTGAGGACGATACGTTGCGCTGCATCATCATTCGCGGCGAGGGTGCAGCCTTTGCCGCCGGCGGCGATCTGGAAGAATTTCGCACCGCGCGCGCCACGGTCGATCTAGCGATGAGTTACCACGAGGCCGTCGGCGCAGCGCTTGCCGCCATTGCCCAATGCCCCGTGCCAACGGTTGCCGCCATCCTTGGCCCGTGCATTGGCGGCGGGCTGGAAATTGCCTGCGCGTGCGATTTGCGCATTGCTGCGCGCAACGCGCAATTGGGCGCGCCCATCATGAAGCTCGGCTTTTCGATGTATCCCGGCGAGCTGGAAGGCCTGCTGGCCTTGGCGGGTCCAGCAGTGACCAAGGAAATTTTGCTCGAAGGGAAATTATTTACGGCAGATGAAGCCTATGCCAAAGGCCTGGTGAGCCGCGTGGTGGAAGATGCCGCCGTGCTTGACGAAGCGCTTGCCACCGCCCGCCGCATCGCCAAAGGCGCGCCGCTGGTCGCGCGTGCGCACAAGCAATGGATCAATCGCTTGGGCGATAAAAATCCACTAACAACTGAAGAAAAACGCGCCTCGTTTTATTTTCTGGACACAGCAGACTACAAAGAAGGCCTCGCTGCCTTTCTCGACAAACGCGCGCCACAATTTCGTGGCCAGTAAAATTCTTCTCATGGACCGCTATGAACCCACTCGTTAATTGGCAACACATCGACACCGTCTTGCTCGACATGGACGGCACCTTGCTGGATTTGCATTTTGATAACCATTTCTGGCAAACGCATTTGCCCCGCCGCTATGCCGAGTCATTGAACCGGCCGCATGCCGAGGTGAAGGAAGAAATAACCCACCGTTATCGTCAAGGTGCAGGCACGCTGGACTGGTATTCAGTGGACTTCTGGCAAACCGAGCTGGGGCTGGACATCATGCAATTAAAGGCGGAAGTCGCGCACTTAATTGCCATTCACCCGCATGTCATCGATTTTTTAACCGCCGTGCGGCAGAGCGGCCGACGCCTTGTGCTGGCCACCAATGCGCATCAAAAAAGCGTCGATCTGAAAATGGAGCGCACAGGTCTTGCCGCCCAGTTTGACGCCATCATCAGCTCGCACGCGCTAGGCGCCGCCAAGGAGGAGCAAGCCTTCTGGCAGCGCTTGAATGACATCGAACCCTTTGATCCTGCGCGTACCCTGCTGGTGGATGACAACTTGTCAGTGCTGGATTCAGCGCAGCTCTACGGCATCACGCATCTGGTCGCGGTGAAAAAACCAGACACCCGACAGCCAGAAAAACACACGGCGGATTACGCGGCGATTGATGATTTTTCGCAGTTGCTGCCCATCTTCCCCACTTGATCAGCACCTCTATCGCCGTCTCGCCAGCGCCGACTTTTTACGCAATGGCTTGAGATGCGGCAAGCAAGTTTTGCCGCCCATGTTCACTGGCTAAACAAGCCATGCAGCATCTTGGCCAGCAATAACAAAATCACTCCGGCAAAAATCTTCTTGAGCGTGGCCACCGGCAAACGATGCGCCAGCCGCGCGCCCAGCGGGGCGACAAGCGCACTGGCCAAGACCGTACCTGCCAGCGCGGGTAAATAAATAAAGCCAAAACTGCCTGCGGGCAAACCCGTAGCGCTCAAGCCTGAGATCATATAACCCACCGTACCTGCCAAAGCGATGGGCAAACCCACGGCGGCGGACGTGCCAATGGCGTGATGCATTTTGACATTGCACCACAACAAAAATGGCACCGTCAGCGAACCACCACCCACTGCCGCCAGCGCCGAGATCGCACCAATGCCAAAGCCCGCACCCAGCATGCCCGCCCGCCCCGGCAGCTCGCGCGCAGGGGACGGCTTGGCATTGATGACCATCTGCACTGCCACATACGTCATGAACACCGCAAAGAAAATTGCCAGCGGCCTTGTCGCCACATGTGCTGCCAGTTGTGCGCCCAATAGCGTGCCGACAATAATGCCCGGGCTCAAGGTTTTCACCACGGCCCAATTCACCGCCTGATGCTGATGGTGCGTGCGCATGCTGGACAGCGAGGTAAAAATAATCGTCGCCATTGACGTACCGAGCACCAGATGCATCAGATGCGCATCAGCAAAGCCTTGCGCAGAAAACATGATGACCAGCAAAGGCACAATCACCGCACCACCGCCTATGCCGAGCAAACCCGCAAAAAAACCCGCCACGGCGCCCAAGGCCAGATACGCCAAAAACCAGCTCATGATTTACCAATCAGATTTTCAACAATGAACTTCCACTCCGCAGGATCCACCGGCGTGATGGATAGCCGATTGCCTTTTTGCAAGGTGCGCATGCCCGCCAATTCAGGATGCGAACGCAATTCATCCAGGCTAATCAGCCGCGTTTTGCGCACGATGCGCACATCCACATTCATCCAGCGCGGATTTTCAGACGTCGCCTTGGGATCAAAATAATGGCTCTCAGGATCAAACTGCGTGCGGTCGGGATAAGCCTGCCGCGCAACCTCCGCCAAGCCCGCAATACCCGGCTCAGGGCAAGAGGAATGATAGAAAAAAACCCCATCGCCCACATTCATTTGATCGCGCATGAAATTGCGCGCCTGATAGTTGCGCACGCCCCACCAGTCCACCGTTTGGTGCGGCATGGCCAACACATCGTCAATGCTGATCACCGAGGGTTCGCTTTTCATCAACCAATAGCGCGACATGCTGAATGACTCCTAACTATTTGAGAGAATAATTTTTCGCTCATTAAAAACCAAACGCCAAAAACAAACCCCAAGAGCGCAATTGAGCGAGCACTATTGGGGTTTTTGAACTGGCTGCGTAATACCAGTAATATTAAATGAGGTACTAGATAATAGTAATAGGGTTCCCCCGCGCATGGCGTTTGGTCGGCATCCTGAACCTAAGTTCAGGGAGGTTACGTTCCAGCCGCATCAGGTTCACTCGCAGAGCGATCACAACAGCAGCATCAAGGGGCGGTAACCAGCGCAAATGCGTATTGGTTCAAAGAATGTTGACCTTGGCGCACACCGCAGGGGAAAAACTTTGTTGCTGTGAATACTACTCCAACCTAAAAAATTAGGGCGCAGTTTTACAATTTTTATACTGTCGTCGATTGATACTCGCTCAACGCTGCATCCAAGCGACTTTCCATGCCATGCAATTGATGGCTTAGCGCCTCACTGTCAACCGCAGCAAAAAGGTCAGGGGTTGCATTTTTTAGCTGCAACAACTCATGCGCAATGTTCAATGCCGCCATAACCGCCACACGCTCACCATTACCCCGCGTATTGCCTGTACCAAGCGGACTTTTGCCTCCGATATGCTGCAACTTCTCATCCACGTAGGCCACCGCAGCGGCCAGTGCTTCGCGCTCAGCGGGCGCGCAGGCGACGCGATAGTCTTTGCCAAGCAAATGGATATCCAGTGTTTCACTCATGTTCGCTCAATTCAGGAATTCGGTCGCGCAATTCGGCAAGACGCTCGCACGCAACATCAATTTTGTTACTCAACACGGCTTTTTCAGCATCCAATGCTGCAACTTGCAAACGCAAACGAGCATTGTCGTCACGCAAGTTTTGCATGGCGGTGAGCAATTGCTCGAGCTTGCGCTCAAGGGAATCTAAAGAAAGGATCATTGGCTTAGTTTCATCGAAAAACAATACTCGGTCAAGCAGATGGTTAAATTAAATCAAGTCGCCACAGGGCAATAATTTTCAATCAGCGCCTATAGACACATAAGCCAAGCAGGCCAAACGCACTGAGAATTCCCCTGCCCAAACTAACCCCATCCCTTGAAAACCGACTTTTGCATTTTGCCCAATACTTCAATTTCAACGTCTGAGCATGGTGCCGCCCGACAAGCCAACACAATTCCTCTGGCTTCTTCGTCTTCACTCACATGGGCTCGGCTCATTAAGCCCGTTTTTTGCCACTTGCCAGACATCACAGCGACTTTGCAAATGCCACAACCGCCGTTCAAGCAACCCAGCGGAATTCCGCGCCGGCCAAGTCGCGCCATGCCCTGCAATATGCTCTCTTCTGGCATGCAATCATAGACTTCACTGGTTTGCGTGAGCTTGACGCGATTGCGCAGGGGCGGCGCGTTGGCAACTTCTGCTGAGTCAATTGCCGCCGTGCTGCCATCTGCCACAGCCAGGAGACCTACCCCTTCTTGCTGCACAGGTGATTCATCCGCCGTATCACCAGCGCCGACTTTTTTGATGTCCATATCTTCTGCGGACATGCCGTTGGATAACACGCCTTGCTGCAAGGTATTTTGTATTGTCATCGTGCGGCTCTTTAACGTATTGTGTAACGTCGTCAAAACAGACAAAGTGCGAAGGATAGAATATAAATGTTATTTATGGAGTGATGATATGGAATGCACAGTACGTTGGCACGATGGGATGAGCTTTATTGCAGAAACCGGTAGCGGACATCTGGTCGCCATGGATGGCGCGCCAGACGCCGGTGGTCGTAACCTGGCGCCACGCCCGATGGAATTATTACTCGCTGGCATGGGTGGCTGCACGGCGTTTGATGTGGTGCTGATTTTGCAGCGCGGGCGGCATGCGGTGAGCGGTTGCACGGTAAAGCTTGAAGCCGACCGCGCCGACACCGACCCCAAAGTATTCACGCGCATCAATCTGCACTTTACAGTGACAGGCAAAGCCTTAAAGCCCGAAGCCGTTGAACGCGCGCTGAAACTTTCGGCAGAAAAGTACTGCTCTGCTTCTATCATGCTGGAAAAAACTGCCGCAATTACGCACAGCTTTGAGTTGGTGGAAGCGTAATTTTCCTAAGAATCAAATGTAATGGGCGGTTTTCGTCATCACTTTGGATGACAGTTTCATCGCCATCCTGACTGGAAACGGTAATTCACGCGCGCCATTGGCTACGGCCATGTGCGCGTGGTTCGCCTCATCCGATTTCATTTGCTCCAGCAATACCCAGGACTTTTGATCATCGGGCGATAGTTGCGTTTTATGGTTTTCCAGATGCTGCTCAACTTGCCGCTCCGTTTCCGCCAAAAAGCCGAGACTCCATTCGTCGCCCAGCTTGCCAGCAATCAGGCCTAAACCAAGTGAGCCTGCGTACCAGAGTGGATTCAACAAGCTCTTGTGGCCACCAAGTTCAGCGATGCGTCGCTCGGTCCAATTCAGGTGTTCGGTTTCTTCTTGCGCAGCTTTTGCCAGGGCTTTTTTGACCTCAGGCTGACGCGAGGTGATTGACTGGCCTTGGTACAAAGCTTGCGCGCATATTTCGCCACAATGGTTAATGCGCATCAAGGCCGCAGCATGGCGACGCACCGCCTCACTTAAATCCGCTTCAGGCAAATCCTCACCCGGCATGGCGCGGTTTGTCGTGGCAGAAGCAAACAACGTACGTAAAACCTTGTCAATTTCTGGAATGAGGCGATCAATCATCATGTTGTCGAATAAAAGCGTTTTACTTGAATTATCTCTAGTTAAAGCAGTTACCAGGGTTATTGCTATTTAACGTCCGGATGATGGCCTAATCGCAACGCACGACGCCCTTCTTCTGCAGTAGCAATCGGCATCCCGTTTGGACAAAACAATTCGCGACTTAATACCATGTGATAACGATTCACGGATTTGTTTTCAATTGGCCGCCATTCGCTAATTCTCGCCTTCTTCCATTGTCCATCGGCAGCGCCTGTGGCATAAAGCTTCCACGTGCCTTCTTCGCAACGAATGCCCTCATAACTGACATTTTCTGCACCGCCTGCGGTGCGCACAACCAGCACATAGCGCACAACACCATCATTGCCTACAGAAAGCGAACTGCCATCAATCAAATATTGATGCGTTGCCACAGCACTGACATAAATGGATTGCAATTGCGCTGCCAATGGCGCAGGCGGCAAAGTAACCTCTAGCTCAACCCATTCTGTTTTTTGTTCTTCGACATATTCAATCTCTTTTTCAGCACCAATGGCCTCATTCTTAACCCGGCCGACAGCACTTGCAGCGCTCAACGCGAAAAACACAGCCACCAAACTAACCAGGACAAATTGCATATGCCGGATCATCTTGACTTTACCTGGGTTACACAAGGAAATGGTTCAGTAGAAAAATTCGTCAATTGCAACACTGAATCCACCTGATTTTGCACCTCAGTCAAAATCTCATTGTCATTGTGTTTATTTTGCAAAGCCGCGTGCTGAGCGCGAAACAAAATATGCGCGAGCTCATTTAATGCCGCCTCATATACACCACGCTTGAATTCGATCACGGTATCCAGAGGAATCCAGTAATCACTCCAGCGCCAGGCGTCAAACTCCGGTTTATGGCTGGCGCGCAGGTGCACATCGCTATCGCGGCCAATCAAGCGCAGCAAAAACCAGATTTGCTTTTGACCACGATAATGACTCCGTCCTTCGCGACGAACCCAGTGTTGCGGCACCTCATAACGCAACCAGCTGCGGGTACGGCCCATAATCCGCACATGCTCGGGCTTTAAGCCAACCTCCTCATAAAGCTCACGAAACATCGCCTGTTCGGGGGTTTCGCCTTTATCAATGCCACCCTGCGGAAACTGCCAGAAGTGTTCACGGATACGCTTGCCCCAAAAAACCTCATTGCGCTGATTGGTCAGAATGATGCCGACGTTCGGGCGATACCCTTCACGATCTAGCATGATTAACTTCCAATAATTAACTGGTCGGTATTCTTTCACAATCCCGCCCCACTGGAAAGCCACCTGCACATACCCATCGGGCGGTTAAAATGCTCATCTTGCCATTTTTAACTCGTATTCACCCATGCGCGCCAGCCAGTTTTTCATTGCAACCCTGAAAGAAGCCCCTTCCGACGCTGAAATTATCAGCCATCAACTCATGCTGCGCGCTGGACTCATCCGTCGCTTAGCGGGTGGCATTTACACCTGGATGCCGATGGGGTTGCGCGTACTGCGCAAAGTCGAAGCCATCGTCAGGGAAGAAATGAACCGTGCCGGCGCCATTGAATTGCTCATGCCTGCCGTACAGCCCTTTGAATTGTGGGAAGAGTCCGGCCGCGGTCCGGGTTATGGTCCCGAGCTGTTGCGTTTCAAGGATCGCCACCAGCGCGACTTTGTCATTGGCCCCACCCACGAAGAAGTGATTACTGACATCGTGCGCCGTGAAATCAAAAGCTATCGCCAGCTGCCGCGCAATTTCTACCAGATTCAAACCAAGTTCCGCGACGAAATCCGGCCACGTTTTGGCGTCATGCGCGGACGCGAATTCCTGATGAAGGATGCGTATTCCTTTCACACTACATTTGCCGATTTGCAACGCGAATATCAGCGCATGCACGCCGCCTACACTAACATCTTCACCCGCCTGGGCTTGAAGTTCCGTGCTGTGGCAGCGGACACGGGTTCAATTGGCGGCACCGGCTCGCACGAGTTTCATGTGCTGGCCGATTCCGGCGAAGATGCGATCGCCTTTTGTCCGGCATCGGACTATGCGGCGAACGTGGAGCTGGCGGAGGCACTTGCACCAAAAATAGTCGGCGCTGGCGAGACGGCGACGATGGAAAAACGCGCCACGCCCGGCAAGACCAAATGCGCCGATGTCGCCGAATTTCTTGGCGTGCCCATCACGCACATGGTCAAAGCTATCGCAGTGATGGCTGGCGCTGCCAGCGAACCCCAATTTACCCTCCTGCTCTTGCGTGGCGACCACGACCTGAACGAAATCAAGGCGCAAAAACATATCGGCGAATTCCGCTTTGCGCGCGATGAAGAAATTGAAAAACACCTGGGGTGCCGTCCTGGCTATATAGGCCCTGTCCCTAATCACCCAACCGAACCAACATTAAAGCCGTTTCTTGACGAAGGCCCTGATTTGCAATTCACGGGAGAGGTTCGGGTTATAGCTGATCGTGCAGTTGGCGCCATGAAAAACTTTGTCTGTGGTGCCAATGAAGCAGGCTATCACCTGACCGGCGTCAACTTTGGCCGCGACCTGCCCCTGCCCACAGAAATCGTCGACATCCGCAATGTCGTTGCAGGCGATCCCTCACCCGATGGCAAAGGCATACTTGAATTGTGTCGCGGCATTGAAGTCGGCCATATTTTCCAGTTGCGCACCAAATACGCCGAAGCGTTAAAGTGCACTTATCTGGATGAACAGGGCAAAGATCAGGTCATGGAAATGGGCTGTTATGGCATTGGCGTCTCGCGCATTGTGGGCGCAGCGATTGAGCAAGGGCACGATGAGCGCGGCATTGTTTTCCCGCAAAACATCGCCCCCTTTAGCGTGGTCATTGTGCCCATGGCCTACGCCAAATCCGAGATGGTAAAAACAGCGGCGGACGCACTGTATGAGCAACTTTGCACCGCAGGTATAGACGTGCTGCTGGACGATCGCGACGAGCGCCCCGGCTTCATGTTTGCTGACTGGGAACTCATCGGCGTGCCGCATCGTATCGTCGTCGGTGAGCGCGGCTTGAAAGAAGGCCAGCTCGAGTACAAAGGCCGCACGGATACTGAGGCGGGCATGGTTTCTGCCGATGAGATGCTAGGCTTTATTCAACAAAAGCTGAGCGCATAAGCCGAGTTAATGAAAAAACTGCGCGCGCCATGAAAACATTCGTTATCGCAGCCACCGCCCTGCTGTTTACCAACCCAGCCTGGGCAGGCGCGCAGCAGTACGAGCCACTGGCAGCCAGCGCGCAAGCGGCTCTGCACGCGGCCATTGCCGACCAAGCGGCACCTGAGCCGCAATTCCCTACGCTGGAAGAAAAAACCCGTTGGTTAAGCGACATGTCGCAACGTTTGGAAAAGCGCATGCCCGACCGCGACGCGCGTATCGATTTCCTCAAGACCGTGTATTACGAAGCCAAGCGCGCCGGGCTCGACCCGCAAATGGTGCTTGGCCTGATTCAGGTGGAAAGCGGCTTCAGGAAATACGCCGTGTCATCCGCCGGCGCGCGCGGCTACATGCAGATCATGCCCTTCTGGGTCAAGCTGATCGGCAACCAGGACAGCAACCTGTTCCACCTGCGCACCAACCTGCGCTTTGGCTGCACTATCCTGCGTCATTATCTGGATATTGAGAAAGGCGATCTGTACCGCGCGCTGGGCCGCTACAACGGCAGCCTGGGCAAACCCGAGTATCCCAACATGGTGCGCGCCGCGTGGGAGAGAAACTGGGTTCCCGGCGCACGCATCATTCAGGCACGTCACTAAAGCGCAAACGCCGTCTCGCCAAAGCCGACTTTCTGACAGCGTTTTTAAGCTATTGATGATCCGGCGCTTTAAAGTATGCGATGAAAGAAGGTGGGCCTGGGAAAAACTTAAATTCATCATGCCGGAGCGGGAGCAACCTTGACTGGCCACTTTTGGCTAAGCGAAAAAAGGAGCAACGCATGCTGCCTTTAGCCTGCCCTGTGAATGAAAATATTCCATCTCCATTCATGCCGTCGCGCGAAGCCCTATAATTAACGCATGAAAACGATTGCCACACCGTCTGCGCTGGATAGCGCAGGCAAGGCACATCTTGATCGCAGCAAACATCCGGCTTGCCTGTTTATTACTGGCAACTGGACGCTGACGCATTACGCCGAGTTGCAGCGCGATGTTGCCGCGCTCAAAAGCTCGCTTCCCCGCGACCACGCCATTGAAATCGACATGACGGCCTTGGGGGAGCTGGACACAGCCGGTACAGCATTGCTCGTAGCATTGCTGGGCGCGCAACGGCTGAGCGACTGGCTGAAAACACAAACCCCAACGCAGTCCTCAACAAAAACACCTGCGCAGCCCAGCCTGCCCGCTGCCCGTCGCGCCCTGCTGCAAACCGTGAGCGATGCCCTGCTGTCCCGTGCCGAACCGGCGCCACTGCCGGAAGAAGGCGTTATCCGCAGCGTTCTGGCGCACATTGGCCAAGCCATTGAAACCGTCGCACGGCAACAATGGACGCTGCTGGGCTTCGTCGGGTTAACGCTGGCCACCCTGGCGCAGAATCTGCTGCATCCGCGCAGCTGGCGGCTCACCCCGTTGGCTGCACAGATCGAGGAAACCGGCGTGAATGCCATTCCCATTGTCGCACTGCTCACCTTCATGGTCGGTGCCGTGGTGGCGTTTTTGGGCTCGACCGTGCTGGCAAGTTTTGGCGCAGGCGTTTATGCGGTCAATCTGGTGGCGTTTTCCTTCCTGCGTGAGTTTGGCGCACTGCTGACCGCCATTTTGCTTGCAGGTCGCACGGCCAGCGCATTTACCGCGCAAATCGGCTCAATGCAGGCCAATGAGGAAATCGATGCCATTCGCACGCTGGGCCTGAATCCCGTCGAGTTGCTGGTGTTGCCCCGCGTGCTCGCTCTCTTGGTTGTCATGCCCGCGCTCACTTTGGTGGCCATGCTCTCGGGTCTCGCTGGCGGCGCCCTGGTCTGCGCGCTGACACTGGATGTCTCGCCCACCATGTTCCTCAGCATACTGCAGGACAATATCGCGGTAAGGCATTTCCTGGTTGGCATGGTCAAAGCACCCGTGTTCGCTTTGATGATCGCCGTCATTGGCTGCGCTGAAGGCTTTAAAGTCACCGGCAGCGCACAATCCGTCGGCGAACACACAACATCCAGCGTCGTGCAATCCATTTTCATGGTCATCCTGATCGACGCCTTGGCAGCCCTCTTTTTCATGCAGGCAGACTGGTGAATATGCCCACTGATCCACGCATTGATACCCACAGCGAAGCGGTGATCCGGATTCGCGGTGTATGCAACCGCTTTGGCGCGCAAGCCGTGCATGAGGGGCTGGATCTGGATATCCATCGCGGCGAAATTATTGGCTTGGTCGGCGGATCCGGCACAGGCAAATCAGTTTTATTGCGCACCATCATCGGCCTGCGCCGTCCGCAAGCTGGCCGAATAGAGATTCTGGGCGAGGACGTGCTGACCCTTCCCCCTGCGCAGCACATCCGCATCAAACGCCGTTGCGGCATCTTGTTCCAAAGGGGCGCCCTGTTCTCTTCGCAAACTTTGCTGGAAAACGTCGCCATGCCCTTGATTGAGCATATCGGCCTAAGCCGCCCCTTAGCCGAACAACTTGCCACACTTAAACTTGCCTTGGCAGGCTTGCCGCCGGATGCCGAACATAAATACCCGGCCCAACTCTCGGGTGGCATGATCAAGCGCGCAGCGCTTGCGCGCGCCCTGGCACTCGACCCGCAGATCCTGTTTCTTGACGAGCCCACCGCAGGTCTGGATCCTATCGGTGCAGCCGCTTTTGATCAGCTCCTGCTCACCTTGCGCAATGCGCTCAGCCTGACGGTGTTTTTGATTACGCACGATCTGGATACGCTATACACCATCTGCGATCGCGTCGCCGTGCTGGCACAGAAAAAAGTACTGGTTGCGGGCCGCCTGGATACCGTAGCTGAAACCGATGATGCCTGGGTACAGGCATATTTCCATGGGCCGCGCGGCCGCGCGGCACGAGTAGCGGCAACCAAAGAGTCGCATTCTGGGCCACAACAAGGCGAATGAGATCAAATACCCGCGTGCGATAGGCTCACCCACCCAGCCGCTGCCAAATAAGAGACAATCATGAACAACCGACCACCCAGATAAGGATATAGCAACATGGAAACCCGGGCACACCATGTGTTGATTGGCTTATTTACCGTGCTGAGCGTTGTAGCCGCCTTGCTGTTCGGCTTGTGGCTGGCACGCTCAGAAAGCATTGACGCCTATCGCGACTATGGAATCGTTTTTCAGGAAGCCGTCACGGGCTTATCCGAAGGCGCAGCCGTCCGTTACAGCGGCATCAAGGTTGGCGCGGTCACCAAGCTCATGCTAGACCCGCATGATCCGCGCCAAGTACTCGCACGAGTAAGACTCAATGCCAACACCCCAGTGCGTGCAGACACGCGCGCCAAGCTCACCATGACGGGCCTCACGGGCCTAGCCACCATCCAGCTCAGTGGTGGCTCGCCCAATTCGCCGCCACTAACTATCAAGCCTGGCCATCTACCCACCATCCCAACTGAGCCTTCCCCACTCACCAAACTATTGGGCAATAGCGAAGACATTATTCTCAACGCCAACCAGATGATCGCCAATCTTAACCGGATGCTCTCTGACGAGAATGTGCAACGCATCACGCGCACCCTTGTTCACATCGAACAAGCCACTGGCGCGATCGCTGAGCAACGCGGCGACATTCGGCAACTGCTCAATCAACTCGCCGAAGCCAGCCGCAGCGCGAATGCCACACTGCAACAAACAGAACAACTTATGCGGCAGACCAGTGATCTGGTCAACAACCAAGGCCGCGCCAGTATGGTGTCGCTAGAACGCACCACCGCCACCCTGGATCAGCTGCTACAAAACAACCGCCCGTCGCTGGAGTCCGGTATGCAAGGATTGAGCGAACTCGGACCAGCCATCCATGAGCTGCGACAAACGCTCGAATCCATACGCGCCATTACGCACCGCCTGAACGACAACCCCGCCGGCTATTTGCTGGGCCGACAAAAAACCAAGGAGTTCACCCCATGACCCAGCGCGACATGAAAGCTCATTTGACAACCCACCTCAAGCGCTCGGCCTACTTGTCCAGCCTGATATTTTTGAGCGCCTGCTCCATCATTCCAGCAACAGAAGCCCCCACGATTTATCGCCTGCCAGCCTCAGCCGTCGCGACCACCCACACCGCGCCAGAAACCTTCCCGCACAACGTTTCCCTGCGCATCGCAACGCCCGATGCAAACACCTACCTTGATAGTTCGCGCATCGCCGTCATACCCAGCGCAGGCCAGCTCACTAGCTACAAAGGCGTACGTTGGAGCGAACGTGCGCCTTTGTTGCTACGCAATCACCTCTATGATGCGTTTGATGCCACCGGCAAAATCAGCGCACTGAGCCTCGATAAAAACAATGTCCATGCCGACTTCGAACTCACCGGCACGCTACGCAGCTTTCAAAGCGAATACCGCAACGGCCAAGCCGAGATTGTGATCCGTTATGACGCCCTGCTAACCAGCACTAGCACCCATCGCATCCTCGCCGCACGCCGCTTTGACATACAACAAACCGTGACAAGCGAAGCAGTGCCACAAGTCATCCAAACCTTTGGACAAGCGAGCGACCAGCTCAGCGCTCAAGTCGTGCCGTGGGTGATGAAAGCTTTGAACCTGGAAACCCCAGTTGGGCGCGCCAGCGGGTGCGTAGCGGGACTACCCGTCAGGTAAGGGGCGCAAAAGAGGAAAAGTTTTTTGGCATTGCGGGCGCTTTGTGCGCTTAGATTCTGCTTCGCACGTTGATGATGTCACCGCATCCCCGGCAACATCCCCTTCATGCCGCGCATCATTTTCATCATGCCGCCCTTGGCAAACTGCTTCATCATTTTTTGTGTTTGCTCGAACTGATTCAAGTGGAAAGCGGCTTCAGGAAATACGCCGTGTCATCCGCTGGCGCGCGCGGCTATATGCAGATCATGCCCTTCTGGGTCAAGCTGATCGGCAACCAGGACAGCAACCTGTTTCATCTGCGCACCAACCTGCGTTTTGGCTGCACTATCCTGCGTCATTATCTGGATATTGAGAAAGGCGATCTGTACCGCGCGCTGGGCCGCTACAACGGCAGCCTGGGCAAACCCGAGTATCCGAACATGGTGCGCGGCGCATGGGAAGGCCGCTGGGGCTGGAGGCCAAGGGTGATGCAAGCGACGCGCTGAAAAGTTGGCACAAACATTACAGGATGATCGGCGAACTCTTTACCTTCTTCCAAATGCTTATTTCAGCTCGTAATGAAATACTTTTGAGATAATCTGCCAACGACCATCTACAAAAATCAAAGTCAGTAGATCAGTAAAGTATTTAGGGTGAATCGAGCACTCCACTTTGGCCAGCGCAGTCACAGGGCCTGCAAATTCGATGGCAATGATACGATCAGTTCGCTCCTCACTGCGGCTCGCTGGCGAAGGTCGTTTATCAACAATAGAAAAATACTCATCCATACGCAAAGTCAGCAAAGTGCCATCGGTAGCACAGGCATAAATAGCTGCAGGATGAAAAACTTGGCGCAGTATCTGGGTATCGCTACGATATAAACCCTCAAAGTAGTTTTTAAGCACCAAGATCACAGCATCAAATTGCAAGTTCATCGAGCAACCACCCAATCAGCGCTTCAAAACCGTAGCATCCGCCCTTCGGAGTACAGTCACTGTCTCCCCGGCAATACCCCAATTATCCGTGTCTACTTCTTCGATAATCACAAAGGTAGTCGCTGGATTTTTGCCAAGTACCCTGACTAGCAGTTCAGTGGTGCCCCGAATCAATTCAGCCTTCTGTTCAGCAGTAACACCCTCACGGGTAATTTGAATGTTAACGTAGGGCATGATCGCTTCTTTCTGTAATAACAGGGGTGTTACGGTACAAAAGATCGACACGCCGTATCATCAGCGCCGACTTTTATCCTCACAAGTGCAAAGAGAAAAAGTCATTTGAATTATAACTACCTCGCCAATCGGATGCTTTAGACGACATCACCGCATCCCCGGCAACATTCCCTTCATGCCGCGCATCATTTTCATCATGCCGCCTTTGGAAAACTGCTTCATCATTTTTTGTGTTTGCTCGAACTGATTCAGCAGGCGATTAACCTCCTGCACCGATACACCGGCACCCATGGCAATGCGGCGCTTGCGCGTGGCCTTGATGATCTCCGGTTTGGCGCGCTCCGTCGGCGTCATCGAATTGATGATGCCTTCCAGCCGGTTCATCGATTTATCATTGACTGCGCCGCTGGCTTGCTGCGCTGCCTGGCTTAACTGTGCAGGCAGCTTGTCAAGCAAACCGGCCATGCCGCCCATTTTTTTCATCTGCCCGATTTGCTCTTTGAAGTCGTTCAAATCAAAACCTTTGCCGGATTTCATTTTCTTGGCAAAGGCTTCCGCTTTTTCGTGATCGACCGTGCGGTGGGCTTCTTCAACCAGACTCAGGATATCGCCCATGCCCAAAATGCGGCTGGCCATGCGGTCGGGGTGAAACTCTTCCAATCCATCGAGCTTTTCACCCACGCCGGCAAACTTGATCGGCTGGCCGGTCACATGCCGCACGGACAAGGCCGCACCACCGCGTGAGTCGCCATCAAGCTTGGTCAAAATAATACCGGTCAGGGGCAGTGCATCGGCAAAGGCCTTGGCGGTATTGACCGCATCCTGGCCTAGCATGGCGTCCACGATAAACAAGGTTTCTATCGGCTTGACCTGTGCGTGCAAGTCGCGAATTTCGGCCATCATCCTCTCGTCTATCGCCAAACGGCCCGCAGTGTCGATGAATAGCACGTCGTAATAGTGGCGCTTGGCATGATCAATCGCGGCAGCGGCAATATCGGCAGGCTTTTGTTCTGGCGTGGAAGGGAAAAAATCTATCCCTGCCTGGGCGGAAACGGCTTTTAACTGTTCAATCGCAGCTGGACGATACACGTCGCAACTCACGGTGAGCACTTTTTTCTTTTGCCGCTCTTTGAGAAATTTGCCCAGCTTGGCGGTGGTGGTAGTTTTGCCCGCGCCCTGCAAACCCGACATCAAGATAATCGCCGGGGGCTGGGTGGCTAAATTAAGCCCGGTGCTTGCCCCGCCCATAAGCTCAGTCAATTCACGCTGCACCACGCCAACCAAGGCCTGGCCGGGGGTTAATGAACCAATCACCTCTTGCCCCAAAGCGCGCTCTTTCACGCGGGCAATGAAGTCTTTGATCACGGGCAGCGCCACATCGGCTTCCAGCAAGGCCATGCGCACTTCGCGCAGCATGTCGGCAATGTTGTCTTCAGTCAGGCGGGCCTGGCCGCGAATATTTTTAACGACGCGCCCGAGGCGCTGAGTGAGGTTATCGAGCATGATGAATTAGTTGAAGTAGCTTAGTGTAGACTTTAGGAATGTCTCCAATAGTAATGCATGTACTGGCCGCTGCGATATATACCGCACTCGGTTTTCATTTGTGGCGCACTCGCTGGCGTACCGCCTCTGTCAATTCGCTCGCCACGCCGCAGCATGGTTTGCGGCCTTGGGAACGCGTTGCACTCCTGGCCGCCCTTGTCGCACATGCAATGACTATTCGTTTCGCCCTGTTTGACGGGATACACCTGCATTTTGGCTTTGCGCTGGCTTTATCCGTCATGGTTTGGCTGGCAATTGCCTTGTACTGGATTGAAAGCCTGTATGCACGGCTCGATGGGCTGTTGATGATTGGCTTACCGGTTGCGACTATAACCAGCTTATTACCTGGCCTGTTTGTAGATCCACATTTGCTAACCAACATCGACTCGCCAGCCTTTCGTTTGCATCTGCTCATGGCCATGCTCGCTTACAGCTTCTTTACCCTGGCGGCTTTGCATGCCCTGCTGATGGCAGCTACAGAGCGCAGTTTGCACCAAGGGCGCTTGTCGCCGCTTTTGGCGGGCTTGCCGCCCTTGCTGACCATGGAATCCATCTTGTTCCGGCTGATACACATTGCTTTTGTACTGTTAAGCATCACTTTGATCTCCGGCATCTTTTTTTCCGAACACCTTTTCGGCCAAGCCTTGCGTTTTGACCACAAAACCTTTTTTGCCATACTCTCGTGGCTGATTTTTGCTGCCTTGCTGATTGGACGCCATGTCTATGGCTGGCGCGGACGTCTTGCCTTGCGCTGGACGCTCACCGGATTTATCACTTTATTGCTAGCCTATGTAGGCAGCCGCTTTGTGCTTGAAGTCATTCTCAATCGCGGGGCATAAACCTCGCCGACTGCTCGATTTTTGAATTTTTTAGCCTCGCTCCAATGGACGAACTATCCCTCAGCACGCAATTTATCACCTTAGCTATCTTGCTGGTTGTCTCCGGCTTTTTCTCGATGGCAGAGACAGTCATGATGGCCTCCAACCGCATTCGTCTGCGCCATTTGGCCAAGGAAAACCATCGCGGCGCACGCTTGGCTCTTGAGTTGCTGAGTAAAACAGATCAACTCCTGGGTGTGATTTTGCTGGGCAATACGCTGATTAACTCGCTGGCGGCCATGCTCACCGCCAACATTGCGTTGATGATTTTTGGCGAAGAAAAATGGACCCTGGAAGCAGGTGCGCTGTTTGTGACTTTCTGCCTGCTGGTATTTTCAGAAATCACCCCTAAGGTTGCAGGCGCCATGCATTCTGACTGGCTGGCTATCCGCATCAGCTACGCGCTCACCCCCTTATTGCGCATTGCCTATCCCGCCGTTTGGTTTGTCAATTTATTCGTCAAGCCGCTACTGCGTTTACTGAATTTACATTCCAGGCAAGACACTGAGGGACATCATCTCACTGCGGAAGAATTACGTGCTGTGGTTCTTGATTCAGGACAATTCATTCCGATTCAGCACCGTTCAATTTTGCTTAACCTATTTGAATTGGAAGAAGTCACGGTTGCGGACATCATGACACCTCGTGGGGAAATTGAATCCATCGACATCGCCGCACCCTTTGAGGACATCATGGCTCAACTGGCCACCAGCTACCACACCCGCGTCATCGTCTCGGAAAACGACCCAATGAATGTGATCGGCATTCTGCGTCTGCGCCACCTCCTAGGAGAAGCCTTTAACAGCGAAATAAGCCTGGACACGCTGCGCGAGCGGATGACTGAGCCTTATTTTATTCCTGCGGCAACACCGATCTACACCCAATTGCAATTCTTTCGTGAAAACCGCCAACGACTAGGCTTGGTAGTGGATGAATATGGCGAAATCCAAGGCCTTATTACGCTTGAAGACATTGTAGAAGCGCTCGTCGGAAAATTTACCACCCGGCAAGCGGATGTTGGTGTTCGGCTGCAATGGGATGATGATAGTACCGTTCTCGTCGATGGCGGAATGAACTTGCGAGAGCTAAACCGCCAGTTAGGGCTCGATTTACCTGTGGATGGTCCACGCACTCTCAATGGTTTGATCATTGAGCATTTGCAGGATATCCCCGAGGTTGGCGTTGGCATAAAAGTAGCTAACGTACCCATGGAAATCATTCAAACACAAGACCGCAAGATAAAAAGGGTGCGGCTTCACATGCCTGCACAAGAGTGATAACCTTCGGAAGATTGTCCATTGATGACAAGCAATTAGCTTAAAGGGGAAGGCATGGCGACAAGCGCTACAGCACGACGGAAAGATCTGGTCGTAAAAGATGCCACTTTTATCTGGGAAGGTAAAAATAAATCAGGCAAAGTAATGCGTGGCGAGATCAATGCCCCCAGTATTTCCGTAGCGAATGTGTCTTTGCGCCGTCAGGGCATCCTGATCACCAAAATCAAGCAGAAAAAGATCGGCTCAGGTGGCAAAGTCACCGACAAAGACATCACCCTCTTTACCCGCCAGTTGGCTACCATGGTTAAATCTGGCGTACCGCTGTTGCAATCCTTTGATATTGTGGGCAAAGGCACGAATAATCCTGCTTTGGCAAAACTTTTGGTTGCCATCAAAACAGATGTTGAAACAGGCTCGAGCCTGGCCGCTGCGTTTCGCAAATACCCCGTGCACTTTGATGACTTGTTCTGCAACCTTGTCGGGGCAGGTGAACAAGCCGGTATCCTGGATTCGCTGCTTGATCGCTTGGCATCCTACAAAGAAAAAATCCAGGCGATCAAGTCCAAACTAAAAAGTGCGATGTTCTATCCAACATCGATTTTAGTCGTCGCCTTTGTTATCACTGCAGTTATCATGATTTTTGTCGTACCTGCCTTCAAGGGTGTTTTCGCAAGTTTTGGCGGCGACCTGCCAGGCCCGACTTTAGTCGTGATTGCCATTTCAGATGGATTTGTCGCCAATTGGCACTATATTTTTGGCGGTCTTTTTGCGGCCATTTATGCCACGGTTTACCTTTTCAAACGCTCCCGACCTTTTCAGATTGCCGTTGATAAATATGCGCTCAAACTGCCCGTATTTGGCGATCTGATTCGTAAAACATCCATTGCCCGCTGGACGCGTACGCTATCCACCATGTTCGCTGCAGGAGTTCCCTTGGTAGAAGCACTGGATTCTGTTGGTGGCGCATCCGGCAATTACGTTTACGCCACAGCCACCAAAGAAATTCAAAATGAAGTGAGCACCGGCTCTAGCCTAACGGTGGCGATGCAAAATGCAAACGTCTTTCCTCCCATGGTGACTCAAATGGTGGCCATTGGCGAAGAATCTGGTCAATTAGACTCCATGCTTGGCAAAGTGGCTGATTTTTTCGAAGCCGAAGTCGATGATGCCGTTGATGCATTATCCAGCCTGATGGAGCCGATCATCATGGTTATTTTAGGCGTGCTAATCGGCGGCCTGGTTGTCGCCATGTACCTGCCTATTTTCAAACTTGGCTCGGTTGTAGGCTAAGCATCCGGATGAGCATATTGACGCTTGCCGATCCCTCGGCGATTATTCTTATCGCCGGTCTGTTGGGTTTGGTCATTGGCAGTTTCTTGAATGTGGTCATTCACCGTCTGCCTATCATCATGGAGCACGACTGGGCTACGCAATGTGCCGAATTTCGCGGCGAACCCGCACCCGCAGCGGCAACCCTGAACCTATCCCGCCCGCGCTCCCGTTGCCCCAAGTGTCAGCACCCTATTACCGCTGCAGAAAATATCCCCGTTTTCAGTTGGCTTTGGTTACGTGGGCGGTGCAGTGCCTGTAAAGCAGCTATTTCCATCCGCTACCCTTTAGTTGAGCTCATCACAGGCGCACTGTTTGCCTTTGCGGCCATGCATTTTGGCTTAACGACCGCAGGCTTGGGTGCGCTAATTTTCATTGGCGCATTAATTGCCCTCACCGGCATTGATTACGACACGCAGCTTTTGCCTGACAGCATCACCTTGCCTTTGCTCTGGCTTGGCTTGCTATTCAACCTGTTTGGCACTTATACCGACTTATCCAGTGCCGTTATTGGTGCAATCGCTGGCTACCTATCGCTCTGGAGCGTGTATTGGCTGTTCAAACTCATCACCGGCAAAGAGGGTATGGGTTATGGAGACTTCAAATTACTGGCTGCGCTTGGTGCCTGGTTGGGCTGGCAAATGCTGCCGGTGATGATTCTGCTTTCTTCCTTAGTCGGCGCAGTTGTCGGCATTAGCCTGATGATCTTCGCCAAACAGGGGCGTGAAGTGCCTATTCCCTTTGGCCCCTATCTGGCGACCGCAGGAGTGGTTTGCTTGATCTGGGGTAAGCCGCTCACTCACGCTTATCTGGGCATCTCGCTGTAGCTTGCCTGTTCGCTGTGGGTACGATTCAAACTGATGTGGTGATTTGATCATGCTGTTTGTCTGAGATTGGGTGCCAATAGCTGTCCCACTGACGGCTGGCACGATTGAGCCGCAAGGCCAACATATGCTCAGCATTGTGTGGACACCACCATGCACCCGTGCGCTTCATGCGCTGCTGAACAATGTAGCGGTGGGCACTTTCAATTTCTCCCGAGCCTATGGGCAATTCACGCTTGATTGCGCCTTGGTAGTTGAGTTGGTCTCGCCGGTTGAACAGGTATCGGTGGCACTGCCTGACGGGGGCCTCGCTGTCTGGTACCACTGGCAATTCAAGATGCGTTCGTAGCGCTTGCAAGACTTCATCGGCTTGGTTTGTTTTGAGTCGGACTTTTTGCTCGTCCATCCATATTTTCTGCTCCTGCTCGGAGCTGACGATGGCCTTGCCAGCGGCGCTGAGGTAGTCACACGCATGAAAGAAATCAACCAAGTAGCTGTCCTGCGGGTGCACAAGACATATCTTTGCCTCTTGCCAGCGTAGCGTTTTACCTTTGCGCTTGTCGCCCTGGTTTGCATCAATGTCCACAATGGGCACCATGCCACCGTCGGTCTGGACAATGATCGCAGTGCTGGTGCCCTCTTGTGTGGGCCAGTCCTGCGCTGGTGGGGCTGTCTCAAATATCCTTTTGGCATGGCCCTCTGTAATGCGGGCTATGGTGCTTTCACCCAACACAACGCCGTAGTGCTCAACGAGTTTGTCCATGGCTTGGGCAAAGGGTTGGTCAGCACCAAAGTCGGTTACTGCGCGCTGTAGCGTGCGCGAGCAGCTGCGGTTGCTGACTTGAGCACTTTTGGCAAACGGGCGGATTGCTTTGGTGCCCTCTCGGTATCGGGGCTCCTAATCTCTTTATCAGTTCTGCGTCACTCATCAATATTCCAGTCATGTCGCGTCTCCTTTGCTGCGTGGATAGGCCCAGAATAACTCCACATCACTTTGAATCGCACCCAACAAGCTGTGGCAAGCGCAATCCCCGCGGAGTCAAGCGTAAGATGAGCAAGTTCAACCTGCGAAAACGTGGCGATCCATTGAATCAAGCCTGTGTCCCAATTCCAAAGATTATTTTCTAACTAAACAGTATTGGGGCTAGAGGTAAAAAAGCATAAAAAAAGCACCGCGGTGGGCGGTGCTTTTCTGGAGCCGCAAGTGCTGGTTTTATCAGGCAGCTTGTTGCTTGCGACGGCGGCTGGCTGCAAAACCTGCCAGCGCCACGCCCATCAGGGCCAGAGTTCCGGGTTCGGGCACATCGTTGGCCGGTGGGTCGCCGGCGATCATGTCTTGGTATTGGTCATTTTTCAAAACCATCACGTAACGGCTATCAACAGCGTCGGTGGTAGCAAGGGCATCTTTAAACAGGTTCCAGAAAGTTGTGGTGTCCTGATCAAGGTTAGTGGCTTTGAAATCTCCGCTAGCCAAATCCCAGCCGGTGTCGTACTTGCTTTCCCAAATTCCCAACTGAATCGCGGCGCCTTGTGCGCCTGTCGGATTGCGCAGCCAAGCGTAGGGGTCGTTTGGGCCCAGAACAGAATTGACCGCACCAATGAAGTCCAACGTTCGGGTAGTGGCTGCGTTCAGATCAATCTGGTAATTGAGAGACTGCCCGGGATTGATGTTTTGATAAATGTCATAGCAGTACATGAAAACATTGTCGACATCGGTAAAGAAGATTCCTGGCGTCACATCCACCAGATTTGTGGCGGTGCCTTGAAAGCGCCCGGCTGCAACGGACTTGGTCGATGTTCCCCCAGTTGAACCTGGGTTTGCGAAAGTGATCTTCACACTGTCAGAGCCCGACCCATTGAAGATGGGATTGTCAAAAGTAATCTGAACGGACGCCGCGTTGGCGGCAGTGGTTGCCACGGCGCAAGCCAGCAAGGCAAAGGTGTGTTTCAAGTGGGTCATAATGAGCTCCTATTGAATGAATAATACTGTTGTTAAGCAGGAATCGGGCCAATTAATTAATTCATTGATTTATATGAAATTTATGGCAAAAAATGTCGATTGAAATTTGAAGGCGTAAAGATTGCCGACAGCACTTTGTGCCTGACTGAAACCAACCGGTCGTCTGTCAGGTTTCCGCGGCATCCGCAGTCTTGAGCTCGCCGCACTCATCTTCGACGGCCAAAACCAGGGACTCAATTCGACTTCGCAGATCAGGATGTGCTCCTAATCTCCTTATCAGTTCTGCGTCACTCATCAATGTTCCAGTCATGTCGCGTCTCCTTTGCTCCGTGGATAGGCCCAGAATAACCCCACAGCACTTTGAATCACACCCGTTCGCTGCATATCGCCATAGCACACGCTTGACACGCGCTATAATTGCCCGTTCCGTTATTCAGACTTCCCGGAGAATGTCATGCCGATCTATGCTTATCGCTGCACACAATGCGGATTTGAGAAAGAGGTGATGCAAAAAATCAGCGACCCGCTGCTCACCACTTGTCCCGCATGCCAAGCTGAGACTTTTGCCAAACAACTCACAGCACCTGGCTTTCAGCTCAAAGGCAGTGGTTGGTATGCCACTGATTTCAAAGGCGGTAATAAGTCCTCAACAACAGAAGTTGCAAGCTCGCCCACCCCTGCTAGCACGACCAATGCATCTTCCCCTGCATCGGCCACGCCTGCTACTCCGGCAGCACCGACCACCTCAAGCACAGCGACTTCAACTTCGTCCGTCAGTTAAATTTTTTGAACCTAGATATTTTGAAAAAGTACTTCCTCACCGGCTTGCTCATCTGGGTACCTCTAGCCCTAACCCTCTGGGTGCTATCGCTCATTGTGCAGTCAATGGATCAAACCTTGACCTTTCTGCCGAAAGCCATCCAGCCAGAGCGTTTATTGGGTTTCTATTTGCCTGGTTTAGGTGTTGTGCTCACGCTGCTGGTTGTGTTTTTCACCGGTTTATTCACCGCAAATATTCTCGGGCAAAAATTAGTGCGCTTTTGGGAAAGCCTGCTTGCGCGAATCCCTATCGTCAAGTCGCTTTATTACGCTATCAAACAGGTGAGCGATACGCTGTTTTCGAGTAATGGTGAAGCTTTTCGCAAAGTATTGCTCATTCGCTACCCGCACCCCGATGCTTGGGCTATTGCCTTTCAAACCGGTACGCCAGCGCGTGCGGTTGAAGACCTGCTGCCAGAGGAATATGTGGGTGTATTTATTCCCACTGCCCCTAGTCCAGTGAACGGGTTTTTCTTTTTTGTGCGCAAAGCAGATGTCATTGAACTCAACATGGGTGTTGATGATGCCTTGAAATACATCGTCTCCATGGGTGTAGTTGCCCCACCCATGCGCACAGTGCCACATGGTCATCCACCTGTCATTTCACCTACTCAATAATTACCGCCCTTAAGGCTTTTTGTCGGATCACACTTTATGCGTACTCATTACTGCGGCCAAATCAATGCCTCCCATGTTGATCAAATTGTTACCATTTGCGGCTGGAACCACCGTCGGCGTGACCATGGTGGCGTGATTTTTATCGACTTGCGTGACCGTGAAGGCATGGCGCAAATCGTGTGCGACCCTGATCGTCCGGAGATGTTCGCCATCGCTGAAGATGTGCGCAACGAATTTGTCCTGCGCGTAACCGGCCGCGTACGCCGCCGTCCTGCCGGCACCGAGAATGCCAATTTACCCACCGGCGCGATAGAGATTCTGTGTCATGAACTCGAAGTGCTGAACACCGCCGTAACGCCGCCCTTTCAGCTGGATGAAGAAAACCTCTCTGAAAACGTGCGCTTGACCCATCGCGTAATCGACTTGCGTCGCCCGCAAATGCAAAAGAATTTGATGCTACGCTACAAAGTCGCCATGGCTTTTCGCCGCTTTCTCGATGACTCGGGCTTCATCGACATCGAAACGCCGATGCTGACCAAATCAACCCCGGAAGGCGCGCGCGATTATCTGGTGCCATCACGCGTACATCCCGGCCAGTTTTTTGCCTTGCCGCAATCGCCGCAGTTATTCAAGCAACTGCTGATGGTTGCAGGCTACGACCGCTATTACCAAATCACCAAGTGCTTCCGTGATGAAGACCTGCGCGCTGATCGCCAGCCTGAATTCACCCAAGTGGATATTGAAACCTCATTTTTGACCGAGATACAGATTACCGACTTGATGGAAGCCATGATCCGCAGCGTTTTCAAAACTGCACTGGCTGTCGATTTGCCCAACCCATTTCCACGCATGACATACCATGACGCCATGCAGCGCTTTGGCTCGGACAAACCCGATCTGCGCGTCACACTGGAAATGGTGGATGTGGGCGATGTCGTAACCGATGTCGCATTCAAGGTGTTCAGCGGCCCGGCCACTTCCGGTGGACGCGTGGCTGCCTTACGCATACCGGGCGGCGGCAGCGGCGAGAAAGCGCTCACCCGCAGCGAGATTGACGCTTACACCGAGTTCGTCAAAATCTACGGCGCCAAAGGCTTGGCTTACATCAAAGTAAATGACGTCACCCAACTTAATGAGACTGGCCTGCAATCGCCCATTGTCAAAAACCTGCATGAAAAAGCGCTGGCCGCCATTGTTGAGCGCACCGGTGCGCAGTCGGGTGATTTGATTTTCTTCGGCGCCGATAAAACCAAAGTCGTGAATGACGCCCTGGGCGCCTTGCGCAGCAAAATCGGCCACGAAAAAGGCTACCTCACCGGCGAGGCCTGGCGGCCATTGTGGGTGGTGGACTTTCCCATGTTCGAATATGACGAAGACAACCAGCGCTGGAGCGCCTGCCATCACCCCTTCACCAGCCCGAAAGACGGTCACGAAGCGCTCATGGCCACCGACCCTGGTGCCTGTCTCGCCAAAGCCTACGACCTGGCCTTGAATGGCTGGGAAATGGGTGGTGGCTCGGTGCGTATCCACCGCGCCGATGTGCAGGAAAAAGTCTTCCAGGCGCTGGGCATTACGCCAGAAGAGCAGCAAGCCAAATTCGGTTTCCTGCTCGACGCCTTGAAGTACGGCGCGCCTCCGCATGGCGGCCTGGCCTTTGGTCTGGACCGCATTGTCACCATGATGACCGGCGCTGAATCCATTCGCGATGTCATCGCCTTCCCAAAAACGCAGCGCGCACAGTGCTTGCTAACTGATGCACCCTCTGACGTGGATGAAAAGCAGTTACGCGAGCTACATATTCGTTTGCGGCAAAAAGTCGAAACCCAGCTTTCTGTCGGGTAGCCATCTTCCGGATGGTCAACTTGATCTTAATAACGTGATACCGATCTACTAACCAGTATGCGTTTTTACCGGCTTTTTTTGCTTATCGGGTTTTTTTGCTCGCTAGCGGCTTGTGCCAGGAGCAATTCGCCGGTTGATCCGTTGCCAGCTGAAGCTTATGCAACGCTCACACTAATTGACCAGAACGGTCCTTACCCCTACAAACGGGACGGAATAACTTTCAATAATTTCGAGCGCCGTCTTCCCGACAAACCGCGTGGCTATTACCGCGAGTACACCGTACCAACCCCCGGCCGTCGTGATCGCGGCGCGCGGCGCATCATCACCGGTGGCTTCCCCCCGGTCGTTTTCTACTACACGAACGACCACTATCGCAGCTTTCAGGTCATCACACGATGAGCAGCAAACATTATCAACAGCTCTTTGCATCCCTTGCCGACGCTGGGGTTTACCATTTACCCCACGGTGCGATTGATGATTTGACCACTGGTGCCCGTAACGCAGGATGTCTCGTACAACACGTGAACTTGCGTGCTGTTCTTAACCATGATGAATTGCTGACAGCGCTTGGCCAGCAACTGGGTTTCCCCAACTGGTTCGGTCACAATTGGGATGCGCTCTACGATTGCCTGCTCGACATGGGTTGGCGACCGGCAGAAGGCTATGTAATTATTCTTGACCATTGCGACAGCATACATGCACAAGCAGAAGATGACTTTGTCACGCTAACGCAGATTTTCCAGCAAGCTGCGGACGAATGGCGCGAACAAGGTGTGCCCTTTTGGTGTCTGATCGACATGCAGTCTGATGGCATTGCATGGTTGCCAACGGTAAACCAACCCGTCCCATGAAATTCAAAAAACCTGTTTCAGTGCTCGTGGTCATTCACACCCCGGCGCTGGACATCCTGTTGCTTGAGCGTGCTCAACGCGCAGGCTTTTGGCAGTCCGTAACGGGGAGCCAGGAAGATAACGAACCACTACTTAATACGGCACAGCGTGAAGTTACCGAAGAAACCGGCATCGCCGCACCTTTAGCGGATTTTCTCGACTGGGAAAAAACCAATGTATTCGAAATTTTTCCTGAGTGGCAATATCGTTATGGGCCGGGCGTAACGCAAAACACCGAACACGTTTTCAGCTTGCAAATTCCCGCGCCGTGCAACATCACTCTCTCTCCTGACGAGCACCGCGCCTATCGCTGGCTGCCTTGGCAAGAAGCCGCTGCCGCGTGTTTTTCATGGAGTAATCGTGAGGCAATCTTGCAGTTGGGTGAGCGTCAGTCAGATAAGCGCTCGTTGGATAGACCCTAGTCAGGCGCTAACGAATCAAGCGGTGTTGCAAGCAATTCGCGCAAACACACTGGGCAGTAACAACTCAGGGCCGTTTTTTCAGCGCTAGGCAGCACCGGCAGATCGGCACACCAACATGTGGGTTGCCCAGCAAGCGCGCCGCAAGTAAATGTTTTTGCACAGCGGGGACAAAATGAAACCGCGTTTTTAACCGTCATTTTTGCTCGTCCTAGCGATTATTCGCCGTCTCGTCATCCGCTACGGCAAGAGAACCTGCCCACGTCCCGCCAGGGGATAGCATCCCTTCGGGACATCAAGCGGGAGTCTTAAGTCTGCAAAACTAGGCATACCTTGTTCGACCACCTTGTAGCGCATCCACAGCAGAGAAGGCAAGGTTCTTTTCTGCCCTTTCTAGCTGTGCAGGTGCTTCATCAGTGACTTCATCAGCGCCAACTCTTATGCTCACGCTCACACACGAGCTAGGCAGCGTCGCGCAATCCATGCATCGAGCGACAACTTTCCCGGGCCATACAAAATTAACGGGATGAGCATCGCCATGAACAGTAAAGGCAGCTTGAAATTACCAAAACCATCGTCCGTGATGGCATACCCTTTGATCAGCTCAGCCAGGGTATGCCATTCTGCCGGCCAATGTACGGCAGCCGTGGCAACAACCGTGAGGATAAAAAGTGATACAGCAAAAAATCGTGTACCCAACCCAACCACGATAGCAACGCCGCCGACCAGCTCGAACCACGTCGCTATTGACCAGCTCACATTGGTCGGCAGGAGATTAAATGGTGCAGGAAACTTGTCTTGAACATCAAGAAACCAGTTTTCACCCTGATGCTTTTCAAGGCCAGACTCAAAAAATTCCCAGCCCAGCAGCAGCCTTAGACCGAGAAATCCAATCCAATCACCGATGGCTTTTAGAAACCGTGTCAATGAACCCCATAACTTAATCATTTTTTACTCCCTAAAATAGCACCTGCGGCGCGTAGTTGCTCTAGCAAATCTGCGCCATGCGGAAGGAGTAATTCAGGCTCGGGATGCTGCAATTCCTGGGCAACCTGCAGACAAGCATCGCGCCCACTCAGCACGCCTTCAGCCGCTTGCAACAAAGCCACCAAACGGGCGCTAACAGGATTCAACGCGATGAATTGCACCGCCTCGTGCGCATCCCGAAACACCAGCAAATTCGTTGCGCTGGGCTTGCGCGGGCGCCATTCGGAACTGATGCGGTGCACCGGCCAGACATAAGCCAGATTCATTGCTGCTGCCGCCAGCACTGGCTGTTCATCAAGCAAGTTACCTGTCGGGTTGTAAACAGGCGCTGGCACATCCATCACATCAACCGCGAGTTCGACCCATTCGTAATGCGCGAGCTCCGGCAACCAGGCAGGAAAAGTTATTGGCAGTGAGGGTGACGTGAGCAGCCAGTGCAAAAATTCACGCGGAATTTCACGGAAGTAGGGGGTATGACACCGCGCTTCACGAAAAAAGGCATCAACCAATCGCGGCCAGCGCCGCACGCCAAGCAGCTTGTGCGTAATCGGAAAACACGCCAGCAAAAAGCCCTCAAGATTATTGCGGACCAGGCCGTGATAGATCGTCGCACGGCGGGCTGATATACCCACAGGACGCGGCACACGATGGGGATGACGCAAGTGGCTGGCCAGCGCGAATTGAAAGTCCTGAAAAGGAAGCTGCGCGTTCATGCGACAGCTCGTTGCAATATATTTTTATGCATTGCATAGTTCGCCTGCAACGTGGCGATTTGTTCGACCTCTTGGCCAAGAACGCCCAATTCTGGAAAGTTGAAATCGCGTTCAAGGCAAGTAGGCACTGCACCACACAGCGCATAGGCCTCTTTGAGCAATTGCCACACCGGGTCGATAACATCCGCACCATGGGTGTCGATCACCAGTCCATCCGGCTCGACATAGTGACCGGCCACATGGATGTAACAAGTACGATCCAGCGGCAAAGCCCGCAGAAATTCACTCGCCTTAAAGCCGTGATTCAAGCTATTGACGACAATATTATTCACGTCCAGATGTAGTAAGCAATCCGCCTCATCAACCACTGCGCGGATGAATTCTGATTCCGTCATTTCTGCACCTGGCGGAATAAGATAAGTCGAGGCATTTTCAATCCCGATCTGCATGCCAAGAATATCCTGCGCACGGCGGATGCGGGCGGCAACCCAGTGCACGGCATCGGCAGTTAACGGAATCGGCAATAAATCATACAAGTGACCATCATCCGCACACCAGGATAAGTGCTCGGTATACAACGTGATGCCGTGCTGCTGCATGAAGCTTCGCGTGCGCTGAAGCAGGGACTCATCCAATGCTGAAGGTCCGCCCAGATCAAGCGACAAGCCGTGACAAACAAAAGGGTAACGCTCGGTAAAGGCGCGCAATTCTCGCGCTGAACCGCCGCCCATGCCAGCCCAGTTTTCAGGCGCCAGCTCAAAAAAACTGACTGAATCGGGTACCTTGGCTTTCAGTTCAGGAAGCAATTCCCGCCTGAAACCAAGGCCCGCACCTGAAATCACATGTGATTTCATGACAAACGCTAAAACGATTACTTGGCTTCTTCAGCCTTGGGCGCATCCATTTTCTTATCCGCGCCACAGCTGCCTTCTTTTTTCTTGTCAGCGCCGCATTTGCCTTCGCCACATTTTCCATCTTTCTTTTTCATTTTGTCAGCACCGCACTTACCTTCGCCGCATTTGCCATCTTTATTTTTCGTTTTGGCGCCACATTTACCTTCGCCGCATTTACCATCCATTTTCTTGCCGGCATCAGCGGCTGCAACCTGGTAACCACCATCGAGCTTCTGCATGGCAAAAGGATTGCCGCCAGCGAAAGCTGCAGTACTGAGAACGGTGGTAGCAAAAGCTGCACCTACAGCCAGGGTAAGAGAGTTCATCTTTTTCATGGTGTTGCTCCTTTAAATTGTCAATGCTTAATGTGAATTTGAATCACGGTCATGGTGCTCTCGCCAGGCCCCTGTGGCAGTTCGCAGAAAGTTAAAATGTTGCTGGGTCGCACGACAGCCACGACAGAATAACAAATGTACTTGCAAACCGAAACGCTCACTGAAAGACAATGGACGATCCAGTTTTTGAGACATCAACTCTGTTTCTTCGCGACACGACAACATTCAATTTTCTCCAAACCAGCGTCGGGACAAGCAATCTCGCAATCCCAAACGCGCCCGGTGCAATAGCACCCAGCAATTCGACGCAGACAATTTCAGTTCCTTACAAATTTCTTCAGTTTCCATGCCTAGCAACTCCCGCATGCCAAAAACTCGTGCAGGTTTTTCAGGCAGCCCGCTGATACAAACCTCGAATACCTCCCAGAATCGCTTCTGCTCCAGCGAAGCCTGCGGATCAGCCCATGGCACGGGCTTCGCAGCCCAGTGGCCACGTTCATCAAACTGATTTTCCAGGGCCTCTTCAAACCCTTGCTCCTGCTCGACATCAACAGCCGTTTGTGGTTGGCGACTGCGCCGACGAAATTCATCAATGATCTTGTTTTTCAGAATCGCAAATACCCAGGTCGAGATCGACGCGCCGCCAGCAAACTGATGCGCACGTTCTGTTGCCGAGAGTAGCGTGTCCTGCACCGCATCTTCTGCCACTGACGCATCACGCAGTTGTAAAACAGCAAAGCGCAACAACCGTGGTCGCAATGCTGTCAGGGTGATAGTCCATTCGTCAGGGCTCATAGCCCGTCTATCTTACCTGCTCTTGAAAACCAAAACGGCATCCTCATATAGCGATAACCAGACGCTCACACGGGTGTCCGTCATTAATTAACTACTTAACATGAAAGGAAAGACCATGAACAGCCTGATTTATCGTGATCCGTTGAATGATTTATTGCGCGGTTTTTTCGTGCGTCCGGTGGAGTTCGGCGATACCAAAGAGGCACCGGCATTAACGGTCGATGTAACCGAACAAGACGAGGCCTATGCGATTCATGCTGAAATCCCCGGTGTGAATAAAGAAGACATTCATGTATCCATTGACGGTGCAGTGGTATCGATCTCGGCTGAACGTCGCAACCAAAAAGAAGTGCGGGACAGCAACAAAATCCTGCGTAGCGAACGCTATTTTGGCAAAGTATCACGCAGTTTTCAGTTACCGCAAGAAGTGGATGAATCACAAGCCAGCGCGAAGTATAGTGAGGGTGTGTTAGAGCTTCTGCTACCCAAAAAAGCAGCTTCACAGGCCAAGCGTTTGAGCATTCAATAAAAGGCATGAAAAGTCGGCGCTGACAATACGGCGGCAATACAGCGATAAGCGCACGAATAAACAGCCATTGCGCAAAAAGGGTGCAGTGTGATGAGCACTGTGCCCTTCTGTGCGCTTTTTCTGCCCCCCGTTTGTGTAACGCCCCGCTAGAATAAACAGCGTTTCCATTCACCCTGATCACCCATGACAACCAAACCGACTCCACAGACCAAGGCTGGTGTGCTGACTGAGGCGCTACCTTATATCAAGCGTTTCCATGATCGCACCATTGTTGTGAAATACGGCGGCAATGCGATGACGGATGAAAACCTGAAGCAATGCTTTGCGCGCGATGTGGTTTTATTGAAGCTGGTCGGCATGAACCCCGTCGTCGTACATGGCGGCGGACCGCAAATTGAAAACCTGCTCTCCCGCGTGGGTAAAAAAGGGACTTTTGTGCAGGGCATGCGCGTGACCGACGCAGAAACCATGGACGTCGTTGAAATGGTGCTTGGCGGCCAGGTCAATAAGGAAATCGTTAACCTCATCAACCAGCAGGGCGGCAAGGCGGTCGGCTTGACCGGCAAGGATGGCAATTTCATCCGCGCCAAAAAGCTGCTCATCGAAGACACTCAAAATTCAGGCGAAATGCTCGACATTGGCCAAGTCGGCGAGATCATCTCGATTGACCCCAGCCTCATTGCATTACTGGATTCCGGCGACTTTATTCCGGTCATTGCACCGATTGGCGTAGGCAGCGAGGGCGAGACTTACAATATCAATGCAGACGTGGTGGCTGGCAAAATTGCCGAGGTCTTGAAGGCTGAAAAACTTGTCATGCTGACCAACACGCCCGGCGTGCTGGACAAAGCCGGCAACTTGCTCACTGGCATCACACCGCACGATGTAGACAACATGGTGGCCGATGGCACATTATCCGGCGGCATGCTGCCCAAAATCAGCTCTGCTTTGGATGCAGCGCGCAGCGGTGTTAAAAGTGTCCATATTATTGATGGCCGTGTTGAACACGCGCTACTCTTGGAAATTTTGACTGACGATGGCGTGGGCACTTTAATAAAGTCAAAATAAGCCTCCACAAATGAACGAAACCAATAAAAATTTGCCGCCGCCCATGGGCGAAAAAAAGCTGCTGATCCTGCAAACCATTGCCGAAATGCTGGAGCGCCCGGCGGCGGAAAAAGTAACCACGGCACTGCTAGCCAAACAGCTGAATGTCTCTGAAGCGGCGCTCTACCGTCACTTTGCCAGCAAGGCGCAAATGTATGAAGGGCTGATCGAGTTTATCGAAAGCGGCGTGTTTGGCGTGATTGGCCAAATCGAAGCCACGGAAGAAGCAGGGCTTAAACAAGCGGAAATGATCGTCGCCTCGTTGTTGCGTTTCGCGCAAAAAAACCGTGGCCTGACGCGCGTGCTGGTAGGCGATGCGCTAGTGCATGAAAATCCCCGCTTGCAAGCGCGCATCAACCAGCTGCTGGATCGCATTGAAGCCACGCTCAAACAATGCCTCAAAATTGCCATCGCGCAAAATGCGTTAAGTACCGCGCACGACGCCAGCGCGCATGCCAATATGCTGGTGTGCTTTACACTGGGTCAGTGGCAGCGCTTTGTCAAAAGCGGCTTCAAGGAAGACCCGCTGGCGCAATGGGCGGCGCAATGGCCGCTTTTGGCGCGGTAATGCGGCGATAAAAACACGTGCCGCCGCCGTATCACCATCGCCGACTTTTTACGCTTTCTGCGCTTGCAACAACGCCGCCGCTTCCAACGCAAAGTACGTCAGAATGCCATCACAGCCCGCGCGCTTGAATGCCAGGAGCGACTCCATCATCACCGCATCGTGGTCCAGCCAGCCGTTTTGCGCGGCGGCCTTGAGCATGGCGTATTCGCCACTCACCTGATACGCATAGGTCGGCGCGCCAAAAGTGTCTTTCACGCGGCGCACGATGTCCAGGTAAGGCATGCCGGGCTTGACCATCACCATGTCGGCGCCTTCCTGCAAATCCAGCGCCACTTCGCGCAAAGCCTCATCGGAATTCGCCGGATCCATCTGATAGGTTTTTTTATCACCTTGACCCAAGTTGCCCGCCGAACCCACGGCATCGCGGAACGGGCCATAAAAGCTCGATGCATATTTCGCCGCATAAGCCAGAATACGCGTATGGATCAGATTTTCTTGGTCCAGCGCATGGCGAATGTAACCCACGCGGCCATCCATCATGTCCGACGGCGCGACCACATCCGCACCTGCATGCGCATGGCATAGCGCCTGTTTGGCCAAAGCCGCCAGCGTTTCATCATTCAACACATAGCCTTGCGGATCCGTCGGATCAATCAAGCCATCCTGGCCGTGACTGGTATAGGGGTCGAGCGCCACATCGGTAATAACGCCCAGCGAAGGGAATTCCTTTTTCAGGCGCGCCACCACCGTCGGCACCAGCCCGGCCGGATTCCACGCCTCTTCCGCCCCAGGTGTTTTTTTGCCGCTGGCGATGACCGGGAACAAGGCCAATGCCGGAATGCCCAGCTTTACCGCTTGTTCCGCCACGGGTAACAAGTTGTCCAGTGAAATGCGTGATACGCCGGGCATGGAAGCCACGGCCTCCGTTCGGCCAACGCCTTCCAAAACAAACACCGGGTAAATCAGATCATCCACGCCAAGTGTGTGCTCACGCATCAGCCGCCGCGAAAAATCATCGCGGCGCATGCGGCGCATGCGTTTTGATAACAACGTGCTGCCATTCTCTACCGGCAATGCGGCCATTTTTTCTCCAAAAACAATCAGTTCATTCAGACAAAATTATTTTTCAAAAACCCGGAACTAAATCACAAGCACACCATCGAATGTTATGTGTGTCAAGCAAAGCAAAAGCGTGATGATTCCCCCCTTTTCATCGCGCGCTTTGTTTGGCACCCCTGCTTCCTCCCCTTGAGCAGGTAGCTTAACAGTAGCGTTAGGCAAGCTAACCCTCGGCAATCATTTCCCCGGTTGTCGAGGGCTTTTTTTATCCTCTTCCGCCCTCTCGCTTTCAACCAGCGCACCTTGCATTTCAACGCCTTCAGCCGCAGATAATTGCACCGTATTTAACCAACCGCCAACGATACGCTCAACCTCATCCATCCCGGTTTTTTTCAAGCTGGAAAATAACTGCACCGTAATGCCTTGGCTATACACTGGAAAAGCCTCAGCCAAGGCTGCTCGCGTATCTCGCAATGCCTCTGCCTGCGCCTGGCGCGACAGTTTGTCTGATTTAGTTAATAGACAATGAATCGGCCGCCCGGTAGGCGCAAACCAGCCAACCATCTTCCAATCCAGCTCCGTCAACGGACGCCGCGAATCCATAATCAGCACCAGGCCGGTTAAATTCGTGCGCCTAATCAGATACTCCTCCAGCAACCCCTGCCATTGCAGGCGCACAGCCAGCGGCACCTGAGCAAATCCGTAACCGGGCAAATCAACCAAGGCCGCGCCGTTTCTCATGCGGAACACATTGATAAGCTGAGTGCGCCCCGGTGTTTTGGAGACAAACGCCAAGCGCGTATGCCCTACCAAGGTATTGATTGCACTCGATTTTCCTGCATTCGACCGGCCAGCAAAGGCAATTTCCGCCCCTAACGACGGTGGCAAACCACTGGGTTTGGCGGCAGAAATCTCAAATGTCGCGTGACGGAAAATAGCCATAGGGGAGATGCCGAAGGAAAGTGTCAGAAACAGGGTTGTGAGGCCAGATTTGCAGTGTTTCAACGGTGAGCTGCAACAAATAAAGGACAAATAACTCACTGAAAGCAATTTGCCTTGATTTTATCAGTGCGAGCGTAGGCGGTCATATTTAAAATTTGCCGCCAGCCAAAATACGTGCATCAGCAGAATCGCCGCCAAAAACGCAAAAACCTCACCCAAAATCAAATTGATTGCTAAAAATGTCGCTCAGCGACTGAGTGGCATTTTTGCCTAAGGTAGAATAGCAGTTTTCACGAGCCGAACTATCGGCGGTTAATCGGAGAATCTGTCACCATGAGTCGTTCCCTGTTTGCAGTCATTTTTGCATTCTTTGCTTGTAGCGCACAAGCTAATAGTGCCGCCAAAGTTGCCGTCCCCGTGGGCGATGCCGCGCGTGGCAAAGAAATTGCCACCACCGTTTGCGCTGCCTGCCATAACGCAGACGGCAATAGCGTGATGGCTCAGAATCCTTCACTCGCCGGTCAGAGCTACGATTATCTCTTAAAGCAAATGACCGACTTCAAAGCGGCTGATGGCAAACCGGCATTGCGCGTCAATGCCGTCATGAACGGCATGATTGCACCCTATGATCTAAATCAGATGCGCGATTTAGCCGCTTACTATGCATCGCAAACCCCAAAGCCAGGCGCTGCGACAAATGAAGCGACTGTGCAATTAGGCCGTTCTTTGTACCGTCGCGGCGACATGAAAAAAGGCGTGCCCGCCTGTGCCTCTTGCCATGGCCCCACGGGTGCTGGTATCCCTGCGCAATACCCGCGTGTGGGTGGTCAGCGTGCTGATTACGCTGAAACACAACTCAAAGCTTTCCGTGATGGCACACGCACTAACGACCCAGCCAAAACCATGCGCACCATTGCGCTGAAAATGACAGATGCAGAAATCAAAGCCGTCACTGATTACATGGCCGGGCTGCACTGATTATTCCTTACGAGAGAGCTCAGGGAGCAGTGTCTTGTTTTTTATCGCATCTGCCAGAGTGTATTGATTCAAAACATCCGTAAAAGCACGGCTTGCCTCATAAAGGTAATGTTTGAGCTGGCAGGCATTGGTTATCTGGCAGGTGTTGGTATCGCGGTTGAAGCATTCGGCGATGTTCATACTCGACTCCAGCGCGGTTACCAAATCACCCATACGCATCTTTCTGGCATCCCACGCCAGGCGGATGCCGCCCCCTTTTCCCTTGCTGGTCTCGATATATCCCAACTGCGCAAGCCGATGCACCACCTTGACCAGATGGTTACGCGAAATGCCATAGTAGTCGGCGATTTCCTTGACGCTGGAAAGTCTATCTGTACATGCCGCCAAATACATCAGGCTACGCAAGCCGTAATCGGTAAAGCTGGTTAGTTGCATGCTGCCCATTATAAAAACGCTTGACATTCAAAACGCAGACTTTAATATGTACTTTCCATACATATTAAAGGAGTTTTTTTCATGTTATCCGCACAAACCATTGCCGTCGTCAAATCCACCGCCCCGATTCTTGCAGAACATGGTGAAACGCTGACGCGGCACTTTTACAAGCGGATGTTCTCGCATAATCCCGAAGTCGTGCCTCTTTTTAGCCAGAAAAACCAGGCCTCCGGGGTACAGCAAAAAGCACTGGCCGCCGCAATTTGTGCGTATGCCGCCAATATCGACAATCTGCCAGCGCTGAGCGAGACAGTTGAGCGCATCGCGCAAAAACATGTCTCGCTGCAGATCAAACCCGAGCACTACCCCATCGTCGGAGAAAACCTGCTGGCTTCCATTCGCGAAGTGCTGGGTGCAGGTGCAACTGATGACATCATCAATGCCTGGGGCGAAGCCTATGGTTTTCTGGCGGATATCCTGATTGGGCGTGAAAAACAGATTTATCAGGAACACGCCGCCTAACGCCAGGACTGAGAAGACTTCGAGTCTTTCCACGTTATCCACGGCGGAGTGCAAGGTGATTACCTCTTTTTATCTCGCGCCAGCAGGTGGCTTGCCGCCACCTGCAATCAGGCTTGGCCGATATATCGCCGGGCGTATCCCCAACCCCTGCTTCCCCTCACACCACCACTGACACAGAACAATGCAAACCACAGAACAGGCTGGCGCCGCCCGCTTCGCGCTATGGAATCTGGGCTTTCGCCCGTTCTATTTGCTGGCAAGCCTGTTCAGCGCCTTGAGCATTTTGCTTTGGGCGGCGCAGTTTTCGGGCTACTTGCCACAGGCCTATCTGCAGGGGCCGGCATGGCATGGTCATGAAATGCTGTTCGGATACACGACGGCGGTCATTGCCGGCTTCCTGCTGACTGCCGTCACCGCCTGGACCCGCCAGCCGACAGCCAGCGGCATGCCGTTGATGGCCTTGGCAGCGCTCTGGATCTGCGGCAGGGTTTTGGTGTTAACCCCATGCGCCATGACGGCAGCCGTAGTGAATGCAGCCTTTCCTGTCGCTATCGCCTGGGCGATAGGCATTCCGTTGCTGCGGTCACGCAATGTCCGTAATTATTTTTTTGTGGGCCTGCTGGTGCTGATGGGTGCGCTGATCCTCGCGGTGCATTTGGCGTGGCAGGGTTATCTCAAGCTGCCGCCACGTTTTGGCCTGCAGCTTGGGCTGGACGTGGTGCTGTTCATCATGGTGGTCATGGGCGGCCGGGTGATTCCGATGTTTACCAACAACGGCATCCCTGGCACCCAAGCGACGCGCCATGCATTGGTGGAAAAACTGGCGCTGGGCGCGGTGATCCTGTTGTTTCTGGCCGACCTGCTGCAATTGCCGCAAACCCTTATTGGCGCGATAGCACTGCTGGCTGCGTTGGCCCATGGCGTGCGTTTATCCCTCTGGAAACCATGGCGCACGCTGGCTACGCCCCTGGTGTGGATACTGCATGCGGCATACGCATGGATTGTTTTACACCTGGTGATGCGCAGCCTCAACTCGCTGGAAATCCTGAGTGGGTCGTATGCAATCCATGCGCTCACCGTCGGCGCCATTGGCGGGTTGACGCTGGGCATGATGGTACGCACTGCGCGCGGCCACACGGGACGTCCGTTGACGGCAGACCATGCCGAGATGACGTCGTTTTTGCTGATTCAGCTCGCAGCGCTGGTGCGCGTTTTTGGCGGCATCGTGTGGCCCGATTCATCTATGGCGAGCGTCCAGCTATCGGCGCTGTTATGGGCCGCAGCGTTTGGCCTGTATGCGATACGTTATTGGCCGATACTCACCCGTCCGCGATTGGACGGCAAGCCTGGGTGAACCTGCTTTCTACAGGCGTCATCCGCGGCCCAAAGGCCAGCGACCCGTTCTCCTGAAAACATGCTGCGCGGCGTGCATTTACGTCTTCTGCAACAGGCCTTCCATCTCGTTTGCAAATGCGATGTAGGCATCATGGTGCTGGCCCAATTCCAGTTCGACCTGATCAAAATCCGCTTTCATCTGCGCCAGTTCTTCCACGGTGAACAGCTTCTCCGCCATCGGAAAAACCATCTCGTCTTCCTTCCAGATATGGTTTGGATAAAGCTCACGGATACCGCGCATCGCTTCACGGATTTTGCTTGCGCCCTCAGCGCTACCGGCGGCATAAATGCCAGCCGCTTCATCGAGCGCGGCGACCAGGCTCCTGCCCTTCTTGTGTTCGGCCATCAGTCCGCCTAGCGGGCATCCGGTTTCCGGCACGCCCTTTTTTTCCATGGCGGGGAAGAGCAACTGTTCTTCCTTGCCATGGTGGCATTTATCCGCAAACTCGCGCATGAAATGCACGATTTTCCTGACTATCTCAACATCAATCGGTTCGCCTTTTTCAAGACATGCATCAAGGACGGCGGTCGAATTCACCACCTGCAAAATGTATTTGTGTTCGTGAATCAGCATGTGCACCGGGTTTTCACTAGCCATGATATTTAACCTCCGTTGGGTGATAAGTCATGTTTCGATTGCTGGTTCCAACTCGCTTGCGCCGTCTCGCCATCGCCGACTTTTCTTCATTATCGTCCAAGTCAGGTAACCGGTTTTCGTCAACCTCATACTGATTCCATGCCTGGCAGGCATCATGGGCGAGATGCGCCATCGCCGGCAAGATGGCGCGCCGTGGAATCCCTGCCGATAGCTAATGAACCCATAACATTGCCCGCATGATCCTTGACCAGGCTGAAGCTCATGTCCACGTACAGTTTGTTGCCGTTCTTGTGCACTGAACGGGTAGTCATGGCCTTTCCTGAATGCCGGGTCTGTCCCGCTGCAATGGCTTTATTGAAGCCATCCCAATGCGCGCGCCGGAAGCGTTCCGGGATGATTACATCGAGATTCTTGCCAATGGTTTCTTCGGCGGCATAGCCGAAAATCGCTTCGGCGCCCCGATTCCATACCCTGATGGTTCCATTCTTGTCAGCGTAAATCATCGCATCCGGCGCCTGCTCGATGATCGTCTGAAACAGATTGAAGGCTTCGTCTTCTGTTTTGCCAGTTGATTGCATAGCTGAATCCTCTTCAATGTTTGTGAAGCTGCGCCGCACGCCCGGGCGAATGGATTCCGCCACAGGCGTCAAGCACGGTCAAATGCATCCAGATCAGGCACGGCGAATTCACCTTGCAGTGACAGCAGTTCTGCACGGTGCAGGCTCGCCAGGTGTGCGAGGCGCTGTTCACCTTTTGTCGTCAATCTGACCTCCACCCGCCGCCCATCGCTTTCGCTGACGCCACGCTTGACCAAACCTGCCGACTCGCAACGTGAAATCAGCGACACAACGCCATGTTGCTTGGCTTGCAGACGCTCGGCAAGCTCACCCACCGTCGCCCATTCCCGTCCGGGAAAACCCTTGATCTGGAGCATGAGCAGGTATTGCAACACGGTAACGCCTTGCTGGCGGGTCACATCTTCGCTGAAGCGCAAAAAACGCCGCAACTGGTAACGAAAATGCGCAAGCTTTTCGAAGTCCGCCTTGGAAATTGCCGGCGGCGGCGTTTTCACGGATGGCTTTTTCATCGTCCATTTATATCACACTATGATATAAACAGAACTTGTGCAGTCGATGCGCCTTAAAGGAGCCTGTTCATGGACGATATCAAGCAACGGAGAAAGACGCAGCACGCTGCGCTGCGGGCAAAACGCCTGGAGATCGCAAAAGCGAACCGCAACCGCTCAAGATCGGAACAGGATTCGGGCAGTCCGGAAGGGCAAGCATCCATCTGCGCGCGCGAGGATGCCGCAGAACAAAAACCGCCAGCCCGGGATGATGAGCCGGCGGATCGCCCGGACAGGCCGCAGTATTCATCGCCACCGTGCTATGCCCACGAACTTGACCCGCTGTATAAGGACACATGACAGACAGCAAGTTGAATGGACAAGCGTCGTTTATGTCATCGCACCACGCACGCCGCCGCTCACGCGCACGATGCCGGCCAGGTCGCGGTGCTGCGCTATCGCCGTGAATCCGGCGGCGGCGAGCAATGCGCGCACGGTATCCGCCTGGTCGTAGCCGTGTTCCAGCCAGAGCTGGCCATGCGCCGACAAATGCGCAGGCGCGGCGGCGATGATGTGGCGCATGGCATCCAGCCCATCCGCGCCGCTGGCCAGCGCAGCGGGTGGCTCAAAGCGTAAATCCCCTTGCAATAAATGGGCATCTTCGGCCGCAATGTAAGGCGGGTTGCCCACGATCAGATCAAACTTTTCTCCGCCCACAGCGGCAAACCAATCACTGTGCAAAAAGCGCACGTTTGCGTTGAGGCGTTGTGCATTGCTTTGCGCAACATCCAGCGCCGCTTTGCTCGCGTCAATGGCACAGACCAGGACACCGGGACATTCGAGCGCCAAGGTGATCGCGATACAGCCCGTACCAGTGCCAAGATCAAGAATTCGTCGCGATTTATGTTTTATCGCCGTCTCACCATCGCCGACTTTTAAGCTGACTTTTTCAATCACCCGCTCGACCAGCAACTCCGTTTCAGGTCGTGGAATCAGCGTGGCAGGCGTTGTCAAAAACTCGCGCCCGAAAAACTCGCGGTAGCCCAGCAAGTAAGCCACCGGCTCACCCGCCGCGCGGCGGGTGACGAGCGTTTTAAAAGCGCTTAACCCGGCCTCATCCAGCACTTCGTCATCATGCGCGAGCAACCAGGCCAAGGGTTTTTGCAACACATGGCCAAGTAACAACCGCGCTTCAGATGTAGGTAATTTTTCGCGCGCAGTCGTGATTACTGCAGCAAGCCTGTTTTGCGACATCACCGGAGTCATGCGAGCGCCAAAAATTACGCCGCCAATTCAGCCAGCAATTCGGTTTGATGCTCGGTGGTCAAGGCGTTGACCAGCTCGCCCAAATCACCCGCCATAATGGCGTCGATTTTGTACAGCGTCAGATTGATGCGATGATCGGTAATCCGTCCTTGCGGAAAGTTGTACGTGCGGATGCGCTCGGAACGGTCGCCCGAGCCAATCAGGGATTTGCGCGTCGAAGCGATTTTTTGCTGCTGCTCACGCTCTTGCTCTGCCGTAATGCGCGCCGCTAAAACCGCCATGGCCTGAGCACGGTTGCGGTGCTGCGAGCGGTCGTCCTGGCACTCCACCACAATACCTGTCGGCAAGTGCGTGATGCGCACAGCAGAATCGGTTTTATTGATGTGCTGTCCGCCTGCGCCCGAGGCGCGATAGGTGTCGATGCGCAAATCCGCCGGGTTGATATTCACCTCAGCCAGCGCATCGGCTTCCGGCATCACAGCCACGGTGCAGGCCGAGGTATGGATGCGGCCTTGGGTTTCGGTGGCCGGCACGCGCTGCACGCGATGGCCGCCGGACTCGAACTTGAGTTGCGTATACGCCCCGCGTCCTTCAATTTTGGCAATGATTTCGCGAAACCCGCCCAAGTCGGATTCACTGCGCGACACCACTTCCACACGCCAGCCCTGACGCTCGGCAAAACGTGAATACATGCGAAACAAATCGCCCGCGAACAGCGCAGATTCGTCGCCCCCCGTGCCGGCGCGAATTTCCAGAAAAATATTCTTATCGTCGTTCGGGTCGCGTGGCAACAGCGCTAACTGCAATTCATTTTCCAACCGCGCCATCTCCGCCGTCGCGCTGGCTTGCTCGGCTTCTGCCAGCGCTTTCATGTCTGGATCGCCAAGCAGTTCTTCGGCTGCAGAAAAGTCGGCGCTGGCGCGACGGTAAGCATTGAACAAAACCACAATGGGCGTGATCTCGGCATACTCACGCGTCAGCTTGCGGTAATTATCCATATCATTTGCCGCATGCTCGCTGCCTAACAAACCATCCAGTTCAGCAAGGCGTTCAGCCAGTTGTTCGAGCTTATCGTAAATGCTTTTTTTCATGGGTTTATTCAGGGGAAGACAAATGGTAAAGACGCGCAATCAACGCGATGAGATCCGCATGCTCTGTGCTGTTCGCTTGGTTCAACGCCTGCGTTGGCGCATGCAAAAATTTATTCGTCAGCCCTAGTGAAAGCGCTTCCAGCACTTGCTCGGGCGAATCTCCCCGGGCCAGCAGTTTTAACGCGTGCTCCACTTCATGCCGCCGCATGCGGTCCGCTGCATCGCGCAAGGCACGAATCGTCGGCACAGTTTTGCGCGCCGCTTGCCAATGCAAAAAATCCTGCACGTGGCCGTCAATAATCGCTTCCGCATCAATCACCGCCGCCTGGCGGGATTCCAGCCCTGATTCAATAATTTTGCCCAAATCATCCACCGTGTAAAGAAACACATCATCCAATTGCGCAACTTCTGGCTCAATATCACGCGGTATGGCCAAATCCACCATCACCATCGGCCGATGACGGCGAACTTTCAAAGCACGTTCCACCATGCCCAAACCAATCACCGGCAAGGGGCTGGCCGTACAGGAAATGACAATATCGTAATCAGGCAAACGTTCAGCAACATCTTCCAAACGCAGCACATTGCCCGAAAACCGTGCTGCCAAAATCTCAGCATGCGCGCTAGTGCGATTCGCAATCGTGAGTTGCTTGGGGTGCTGCCCGGCAAAATGCGCCGCGCACAGCGCAATCATTTCGCCCGCGCCAATACACAGCACACGCTGTGCGGCGATGGATTCAAAAATCCGCGCCGATAACTGCACGGCGGCCGCAGCCATCGACACCGTATTAGCGCCAATCGCCGTGGTAGAACGCACTTCTTTGGCCACTGAAAAAGTGCGCTGAAAGAGCTTGCCCAAGAGCTTGCCCAAAGTACCGGCTTCTTCAGCGATACGCGCCGCCTGCTTCATCTGCCCCAGAATCTGCGGTTCGCCTAACACCATGGAATCCAATCCGGCGGCCACGCGAAAGATATGCCGCACCGCATCTTGCTGCGGATACTGATACAAATACGGTTGAATCTTTTCCAGCGGCAAGGCATGAAACCTGGCCAACCACTGCACTGCGGCCTGCGGATCCGCTGCCGTGCAATACAACTCAGTGCGGTTGCAAGTGGAAAGCAGCGCCGCCTCTTCCACCCCATGCCCGCGCAATAAATCATGCAGCGCGAAGTTCAGCTTGGCCGGATCAAAAGCCACCAACTCACGCACCGCCAAAGGGGCGGTGTGGTGATTGATCCCAAGGGCAAAAAGCGGCACGTGAATTTAATCCTGAAAATAGGCGGGGCGCAGCAAACGAAAATAAAACAAACTGAGCTGAACGCGTCCGGCAACGGTGAGAAACGGCCGCCATTTTAGCGCCCATTACCTCACTGCAAACGGCCGCACTGCAAGCCGCACTTAGCCCGCCACCTCGTCTATGCGAAAATGCCACACTCTTGCGTCATCGGCTTATTCCATCAGGTAAATCCCATCGTGAAAATTCTCGTTACCGGTTGCGCCGGATTCATCGGCATGCATGTCTGCGAACGCCTGCTGGCGCGCGGCGACGAAGTCATCGGGCTGGACAACCTGAACGACTATTACGACGTCTCGCTCAAGGAAGCCCGCCTGACGCGGCTGATGCCCGACCCGAAATTCCGCTTCGTCAAACTGGATGTGGCCGACCGTCCCGGCATGGCCGACTTGTTCGCCCGCGAAACGCCGCAGCGCGTGATCCATCTCGCCGCCCAGGCCGGCGTGCGCTATTCGCTGCAAAATCCGCACGCTTATGCCGACAGCAATTTGACCGGCTTCGTGAACATCCTCGAAGGCTGCCGCCACGCCAAGGTTGAGCATCTGGTGTACGCCAGCAGCTCCAGCGTGTATGGCGGCAATACCAAAATGCCGTTCAGCGAGGCCGACCCGGTCGACCACCCCGTGAGCCTGTACGCCGCCACCAAAAAAGCCAACGAACTGATGGCGCACACCTACAGCCATTTGTTCGGCATCCCCACCACCGGGCTGCGCTTTTTCACCGTGTATGGCCCGTGGGGCCGGCCGGACATGGCGCTGTTTTTATTCACCAGGGCGATCCTCGAAGGACGGCCAATCGATATCTTCAACCACGGCAAAATGCAGCGCGACTTCACCTACATCGACGACATCGTCGAAGGCGTCATCCGCGTCTGTGACCGCCCGCCCGAGGCAAATCCTGCCTTTGACAAACAGCAGCCCGACCCCGCCACCAGCTGGGCGCCTTACCGCGTGTTCAACATCGGCAACCACAATCCCGTCGAACTGATGACCTACATCACCACCCTGGAAAGCGCGCTAGGCAAAACCGCGCAGAAAAACTTCTTGCCCATGCAAGACGGCGACGTGCCCGCCACCTCGGCCGACACCCGCGCTTTACAAACTGCCACCGGCTTCGCCCCCGCCACCAGCGTGCAGCAAGGCATCGCGCGCTTTGTGGATTGGTATCGCGAGTATTACGGTGTTTGAAACCCTGTCAGCGGGTAAGCAACTTGCCAGGAAAGGCATCATGAACAGCAACCCCACCATCGGCTTCGATTTATCTGCCGCCAAAATGACCGCCTACACCGAATGCCGCGATCCGACCGGCGAAGTATCAATCGACAGCCTGCGCGCAGCCGTAAAACTCGGCTGAACAACCAATCCGCGCCGTCTCGCCAGCGCCGACTTTTCGATTTTTCGAAGTAAACTGAGATCAATGACCCGCGCATCCACAACACCAAGCCAACCATCACCAGAAGTGAACCGTTTTTGGCGGCCGTGCCAAAATCAAAAATAGCCCCATGCAAATAGCCGCAGCCGCTGTAATGCCTGCCGAACTCCTCGAACGCATCGCCGCTGGCGAATCACAAACGCTGGAATTCAAAACCTCGTTTGACAAAGCCAGCATCGAATCCCTGGTAGCCTTCGCCAACACTCAGGGCGGCACGGTGCTGGTGGGCGTAACCGATGCAGCCGCCATTCAGGGGGTAACGCTGGGTAAAGAAACCCTCAACGAATGGCTTGGCCAAATCAAATCAGCCACCAGCCCGTCACTCATTCCTGAACTTGTCGCCCATCCCTTGCAAGGCAAAACCGTGGTGGCCATCCATGTGGCCGAATTTCCGGTCAAACCCGTCAGCACGCGCGGGCGCTACTACAAACGTATCGCCAGTTCCAATCACGCACTGGCCCTGAACGAAATTGCCGATCTCTACCTGCAATCCCTGCAAATCTCCTGGGACGCCCACATTGCGCCCCAAGCCAGCCTGGCAGACTTGTCATCCGCTAAAGTTGAGCGTTTCATCCAGCGCGTTAACGACAACGGGCGCTTTGCCCTTGAAGCCAGCACACCCATGGCTGCCCTGGAAAAACTCAACTACATCACCAACGGCCAGCCCACCTGGGCCGCCATGCTGCTGTTCGCCGCCAAACCCCTGCGCCACCATGTTCACATCGGGCGCTTCAAAACGCCCAGCATGATCATCGACGACCGGCAATTCACCGACACACTGTTCGAAGTGGTCGAGCAGGCGATGACATTCATCGTCTCGCACATCAGCGTCGCCTTTGAATTTGACGGCAGCATCCAGCGCAAGGAACGCTTTGCCTACCCGCTGCCCGCGCTACGCGAGGCACTGCTCAACGCTGTCGTTCACCGCAGCTACACCGACCCCAGCGACATCCAGATCAAAATCTTTGACGACAAGATCACGATCTTCAGCCCTGGCGCCTTTTACGGCGGCATCAGCATTGCCGACATCCAGGCCGACAGCTACCGCTCCAGCCTGCGTAACAAACTGGTGGCCGAGGGCTTCTATCTCATCAACGCCATCGAAAAATACGGCAGCGGCTTTATTCGTATCCGCCAAGCGCTGCAGGATTACCCGGACATCGATTTCGAGATCAAGGAACATGCCGGGGGAGTAATGGCCACCTTTGCCCAAAAGCAGCCTGAATTAATTCAGGCGCAGCCAAGTGGCGGAGTAAATGGCGGAGTAAGTGGCGGAGTAAATGGCGGAGTAAGTGGCGAAACGCTCAGCCTGTTGCAACTGATCCACTCACATCCAGGGCTAAAAGCCGCTGAACTCGCCATCCAGATGAATAAACCCAAAAGAACCATAGAACGCTGGCTGCAACAACTTAAAGACAGCAACGAAATCGAGTTTCGCGGCGCGCCCAAAACCGGGGGCTACTTCCCCAAACAATCATGACGACCTGCGACCAAGCCCAAACCAGCCTACCGAAAACAATCTCCGCCGCAGCGCGCGGCGGATTGCTCTCGAGTGCGTAACTATCGACATCCAGCACACGCAACAGTGGGTTGTTGGTAACCACGACGAATTCGTCGCCGCATTTCTGGTTTCTGCTCCAGTCATTGCCGTAAGGCTATGCAGATGGCGTCACCCCCAGCGCCGTCAGAATTCGCACATTGACGTTATGCACGTCAAAGCGCTCTTCAGCCAGCTGCCTGCTTTTCTCACCCATGCTACCGATCAACGAGGGCTGCTCAATGAAACGCAGCATGCACCGAACCAAGGCATCCACATCGCGCACCGGCACTAAAAAGCCATTTTCGCCCTCGACCACCGTCTCGCGGCAACCCGGCGCATCGGTGGTGATGACTGGCCGACTCATGGCCATCGCCTCCTGCGTGCTGCGCGGCACACCTTCACGGTAGGAAGGCAGCACAAACACACTCGCCTGCGCGAGCCACGGCTTGACCTCCACATGCCCGGGCCATTCCAGCAAACCCTCGGCAACCCAGGCTTGCACCTCGAGGCGCGACAGTCCACCGGGATTCGGGTCCAGCCCACCCAGTAACACAAAGCGCACCTGAGGATAACGCGCCTTCACTTGCCTTGCCGCTTGCACGTATTCAAGGATGCCTTTTTCGCGCAACAAGCGCGCAGCTAGCAAGAAAGTCACCGGACAAGTAAAAGGCGGCACAGTCTGCCATTCGGCAAGGTCGACACCAATCCCACCCAGCTTGATGGCCTTGGCATTTGGCACAATGCCCTGGGAGACAAACGCCATAATGTCATCATCATTCAAAAAAAACACTTTCTCGGCCCGCTTGAGGCCTGTTTGATACATACGACTAACCACCTGCCGCAAAAACCGGCGGCACCAAGGCTCGGCATCGCTTGACGGCGTAAATGCATAGCCCAAACCCTCAATCATGGCAAACCGCCGTGGCACTCGTGCCAGCCAAGCTGCCAGCGTCCCATAAATCACTGGCTTGATAAAATAAGCAAAGCTCATATCAACCCGCAACCTACGCAACAGCAGCGCCAGGCGCAACATATCCAGCCCATCGCGCAACGGATTCATGCCAGTACGGCTTAGCGAATAATCTACCGGCACAGCGCCCAGCAAACGGAGCTTTTCACGTGTTGCGGCATCATAATCTGGCGCCAACGCAAACACCTCAACTCCAGCCGCAACCAAAGCCTGAATCAACGGCCCGCGAAAATTAATTAACGAGAAAGCCTGGTTGGCTATCAAGGCCAAACGGAACGGGGGAACTAATCGCATGACACTTTGAAATTAAACTCGCACTGCAAATTGATGGTTTTGGCCTTGCATACACAGCAACTTAATCAAGCACTCAAGCCGCGAGAAAAGCGAAGCGATCGAACGTTTATGCATCTTCTTACATACTTCGCGATAGACCAAAAAAACAATGCAGAAAAAAGCAGTCTGCCGATCCGCCCATCGCAGAAAAGTTTGCGGTACGTATCTAGCTCCCCCTTTTCCATGGCCCATAAATTACCACTCAAACCAGCTTCTCCGTAATCCGCTTTAAACATAAATGCCAACGGTAATGGACTCAGATAACAAGCATAGCCATCAAGAAGGATCTCGCACCACAATAGGTAATCTTCGCTATATCTTTTGCCTGCAAAAAAACGATGAGGCAAATCGCGACGAAGCATCACAGAACGCGTTGGAAACGGGTTTGATGTTAACAACGCACGGCTTTCTACTTTTTTAAAGTCAACACCCAGAAACGCCGTTACATCTACCGAGTTATCTTCAGAATCATTTTTTTCAGACATCATTACTATCTGGCATGCGTGTCCAGTGAGCGCAGCCCCAGGATGCTTGAGCATCCATTCCAACTGAATTTCTATTTTCAACGGATGCCAAGCGTCGTCCGCATCAAGAAAAGCAACATAGGGTTGGGTGGCAACATCCCATCCAGCATTACGAGCGGAAGCCGCACCTTGATTCTTTTCAAGAGAGACCACGTGTATCCAGCCTGGGCTGTATTTTTCCTGGATCGTAACCAGTACCTGCAACGTCCCATCTTCACTGCAATCATCCACGAGAATCACCTGTGCCGGTTTCAGCGACTGGGCTGCAACAGAGGCCACTGCCCGCTCAACCGTACTTGCGCAACGATAGCAGGGAATGATGACAGCTACTTGAGCCAAGGATAGGATTTCATCCATCCGATATCCCATCCCCGGTTTCCTCATCCGCAACAGTTTGCAAGCATTCAGGGCCAGCTACGGCATTTATGGCAATGGCACGATACGGGTTTTCCACCGCAACGAGACTCATAATAAGACCCAGCCACATGGAAAAAGGTCTTTCACATCATTTTTGTTTGCAAACCATTGTCGCGGTGCAATCACTATCTTTTCTTGGCCTGAATCAAGCCACGCACCCCACCAGCTAAATGAACTGTTGGCAATCACATGGTGCTTACAAAGACTCATTAGCCGCATGTCGTTATAGCTTTCAATGCCAGCGTTGTTATCGACGAAATAACACGGATGATCAATCCTCAGATTCGATCTCACCCAATCCAAGTCGTCTGAAAATATAAAAAAATTCGCATCCTCAACACGGACTGTAATGTAACGAATGGCATTTTCATAATATGTCGCCGGGCATATGCCGTGTGTAGCCAACGCCTTGGGATTACTGAGGTAGTCGCCACGACGCACATGCAGGCTGACCGCATTCGTTGCGCCGATCCGCTCCGCAAGTTTTTGATTTTCAGCAGACAGCGGTTGTTTGAACGTGAAATCACTACGGATGATTTCCGCCACATGGGCAAAATATCGCTCTGACTGCCAATAGCCGACGAGATAAGCTGGTGGCAAAACTTGAGCGATACCTTCCCAATAGCTGAAGTTTGGCTCAACGACCAAATGACGATGATGCAAAAAACGTAAGGCAGGACGGGCAAGAACCCGTCGCGCCAGCCTTGACGATTGCCACCCCAGAACATCACGCACCCCCTGGGAGCCAGCTACTGCTACGGGGCAATCAAATACCCGCATCAACTCGAAGCCCTGATGCAAGCGATATCCGGCGAAATCACGAATATCCAGAAGGAGTTGGACATCATGAGCGATGGACAAAGAACGGCCAGCGGCATACTGAAACATTTGGTTGCCAAGACCGCCGATGACATGCGAGATGATCACGCCCATTTCTGTTATGTCTTGTAGAAAGTAAAGATTCCCAAGGCATAGCGCGCTTTTTCCAACTGAGCCATATCCTGCTCTGGATCAGTTGATTGAATTACTTTGCGGCCAAGCCCTATCCATGCAAACTCTCTCAGTGATAACCATGCGCGGTTGCTAAGCGAACAACCAGCGCTGGACTAAAGACACGGTGCGCATTAAATTCAACGCGCTGTTCTCCGATAGGCACTGAAAGATAAAACAAACCGCCTGATCGCAATACCTTGACCATATTCCTTAGACCGGCCTCATAGCCATAAGGGTCAATTGGATCGCCATAGCGACCTAATCCAAAATGCTCCAAGGCATGCAAACAGGATAAGGAATCGCAGTACTCGGAAAATTCTGCTGGCGAATCCATCAAATTGGCTTGTCTAAAAACAATATCCGGAATCTCTGATGTCACTGGCCGAATATCAAATACCTCAACCTCCCTAAAACTTGCCACATGCGCGACAAATCCATCAATTCGTGAACCGATATCAACGTGTTTTTCTGGTTTGGCAGCGTGAATTTTTCGGGCAACATACAAGTCTTGCAAGAAATATTCATTTTTTGTCGCCCCTCCCTCTTCATACCAATCGTATAAGCAAGGCTGGAAATTCATTTTCCCTTTATATAGCCGACGAAATTGGAACCAACCAACTACATATCGGGGAATGCCCTTTATCGAGCGCCCCAAACGCCTGGCATCAAGGCCAAACTGGACACTGAATAACCAGTAAATTTTTTTAATCAGCTCTGCCATTTGACACACGCTTTATCCATTCCAGGCTAAACAAGAATCCAATTAAATTGATTGCCAACCAACCAGTGGCGGCGCCTATCGACCCAAACCGGGAAACCAGGAGTGGAATTAAAACAATCGAAATCACTAAAGCCAGGGCATTGACTTGCAAAATCCGGTGTGACTTTTGATAGACCAACCAGTACATGTAACCGACATTGTAAAACGCATTCAATACCGTCCCGAGCAGCAATATTGACAATATCGGGTAGACCTCTCCCACAATGCTGGCATTTCTTAACCAGAGTTGCAGAATCAATTTTCCGCTTGTGATGAAGATGATGGCGCCCAGGGTAACAATCAATCCAATCAATCCCATCAACTTGACATTTAGCCGACGTAACACCACAGGGTCAGTTCGCAACTGTATTGCTCGGGGCATGATCGCCTGGGTTAATGGATAAATAATTTGCAGTGCCCCCAGAGCTACTGACGCCGCGATAGAGTAATAACCGAACTGCGCAATACTGGCCATTTTGCTCAACACAATGCGATCCATTTGCACTGTTAATGCACCTAATAAAGCCGCGCCTGCCATGCTGAAAGCGTAGATGCCAACAGAGCGCAATTCTGCCATCGCACCCTTGATTTGGCTCCGCTTGACTTGCAGAACTCGCCAGGCAAATTGGCGGCGTATCAAGGTTTCGATCAACGTAACTGATGCGTGCCAGACCAGATAAACCGTCAATGTTGGCCAAATCATGACCACCACCACACCGCCAGCGTGACGAAGCAAAACCGCCAGCGACATAATGCCATTAAGAACAATTTGTGCTTGAACACCGACCAGCAAGCTACGGTATATCGATCCTGGAAATTGGGCTGCAAAAATGGCCGCTGCACCATAAACAGCCTCTTGGCCTATGGCAACTGGCAACCCATCCAGCTTTAGCCAATGCACAGCAATCGTATGGGCGAGTAAAGCCGTCACACACCCCACACATAGAGCAAACAACCAGTAGGCCCGCTCACACCCCAACAGCAACGAAGCTGCGCTATCACGCCCTGCCGTTGTTTTATCAAACCGCACGGCTATCTCACGCACCAACGCCTGGCTCATGCCCGTGTCCAGCAAGCCCATCAATGCTTGCAACATCACTGCAAAACTCACCAGGCCATAAAGCTTTGGGCCAAGTGCAGACAAATACCAAGGCAGTGCCACAACCGGCGCCAAAACCAGGATACCGGTGCCAAGGTAGTTGAAAAAAATATTTTTTCTAAGCAACATTATTTGTGCACATATGATCTACCGGCAACAGATAAAAAGTCGGCCCTGGCGATACGGCGATTATGGCGGCTCAATCTCCTTTTCAGAAACAGGTAGCGGTTTTGGCAAGCGCGCCAACAGCCTGTCAAGCCATCGCCTTCCGCTCTCCAGCGATCGCGTTCCAACATCACGGTCCGAAAACGTTCAAGGACCCGCGCGAGGTGCAGCCAAACAGTTAGATGCGCGTGGGTTGGGCATGCTTGAGGATAATCCCGCGCACGGCGGCTAAAATTTTCGGGGCATACTGACACGCTGTGATTAGCCCATTCCGGCACGTTCCTTACTCGTGATAATCCATCGCTTTGTAGCCATGATGCTTGATCAGCTCATCGCGCTCTGCCGCTTTCAGGTCTTCCCTTACCATTTCCGCGACCAGTTCTTCAAACGTGGTTTTTGGTGTCCAGCCCAATTTTTCGCGGGCTTTGGTTGGGTCGCCTAACAGGGTTTCCACTTCTGTCGGGCGGAAGTATTTTGGGTCTACAGCCACCAGGCATTTGCCCGTTGCGTCATAGGCTTTTTCTTCCACGCCCTGGCCTTGCCAGTGCAGCGCCAGGTCGAGCTCTTTGGCGGCGGCATTGACAAAGTCGCGCACGCTGTATTGCACGCCGGTGGCGATGACAAAATCTTCAGGCTTTTCTTGCTGCAACATCAACCACTGCATTTCCACGTAATCCTTGGCGTGGCCCCAGTCGCGTTTGGCTTCCATATTGCCGAGAAAAAGGCAATCCTGCAGGCCAAGCTTGATGCGCGCCAAGGCGCGCGTGATCTTGCGTGTGACAAACGTTTCGCCGCGAATGGGGGATTCGTGGTTAAACAGGATGCCATTACAGGCATAAAGACCATACGCTTCGCGGTAATTCACGGTGATCCAGTAACCATACATTTTGGCCACGGCATACGGGCTGCGCGGGTAAAACGGCGTGGTTTCGGTTTGCGGAATTTCCTGCACCAAGCCATACAGTTCACTCGTTGATGCCTGGTAAAACCGGGTCTTTTTCTCCAGCCCCAAAATGCGGATGGCTTCCAGAACACGCAGCACGCCCAGGGCGTCGGAGTTGGCCGTGTATTCGGGTTCTTCAAAGCTCACCGCGACATGGGATTGCGCAGCGAGGTTATAAATTTCATCCGGCTGGGTTTGCTGGATGATGCGGATCAGGCTGGAGCTATCCGTCATGTCGCCATGGTGCAAAAAAAAGCGCACGCCCTTTTCGTGGCGATCCTGATACAGGTGGTCGATGCGGTCGGTATTGAACAGCGA